>LNFM01020465.1_pt1 | contig 20625 bp, 25 predicted proteins | sample 596031 | NCBI WGS metagenome assembly LNFM01 (sample SAMN04254537, study PRJNA301005) | activated carbon metagenome | isolation source: dual media filters at the Ann Arbor, Michigan drinking water treatment plant | place: USA: Ann Arbor | reverse complement strand
CGGCGCCGATCTCCTGCAGGATCACGCCCTTCTCGCGCTTCAGCTCCTCCTCGGTCAGCGAGGAGGCGGTGAGGATGTCGGAGAGGATGTCGACTGCCAGCGGCAGGTCGGAGCCGAGCACGCGGGCCGTGTAGCAGGTGTATTCGACCGAGGTCGCGGCATTGAGGTCGCCGCCGACGCTCTCGATCTCCTCCGCGATCTGCAGCGCGCTGCGACGCGCCGTGCCCTTGAAGGCCATGTGCTCGAGCAGATGGGCCAGCCCATGCTCATGGGGCAGCTCGTCGCGCGAGCCCGCGCCGATCCAGATGCCGAGCGAGACGGTCGCGGCATGGTCCATGCGCTGCGAGACGATCCGCAGGCCCGAGGGCAGCGTGGTCAGCCCGACGGAGGGGTCATGCGCGCCGCGCGCCCCGCTGGCCGCGACCTCCGCCGTCTCGGCCGGGCCGGCCGCGCTCATCTCGGCGCTCATGCCGCGGCGCTCCGCACCGCCCGCGCCTTGGCGCGCACGAAGGCCTCGATCGCGCCTTGGTCGTTGGGCAGCAGCGTGAAGCGCTCCTCGCGCTCCATCAGATCGCCGAGATGCGCCGGCAAAGCGGGCGTGACGCCGCTCGCCGCCTTCACCGCAGCGGGGAACTTGGCCGGATGGGCGGTGCCGAGCACGATCATCGGCGTCGCCGGATCCTTCAACAGCCCGCCGCGCGCCGCCGCGACGCCGACCGCGGTATGCGGATCGAGCAGATAGCCGGCCTCCCGCCAGGTCCGGCCGATCTCGGCGGAGGTCGCCGCCTCGTCGATGCCGGTCGCGTCGAACTCGGCGCGGATCGCGGCCAGCGGCTCGGCTGCGATCTCGAAGCGCCCCGATTGCTGCAGCGACTGCATCAGCCGGCGCACGGCCGCACCGTCCCGGCCATGCACCTCGAACAGCAGCCGCTCGAAATTCGAGGAGATCTGGATGTCCATCGAGGGCGAGGTCGTGGCGTGCACGCCCTTCATCTCATAGGCGCCGCTGGCGAGCGTGCGCGCCAGGATGTCGTTGCTGTTGGTGCCGATCAGCAGTCGCTCGATCGGCAGACCCATGCGCTTGGCCACGAAGCCGGCCAGCACGTCGCCGAAATTCCCGGTCGGCACGGCGAAGGAGACCTTGCGGCCGGGCGCGCCGAGCGGCCGCGATGCGGGCCCAGTTGATCGAGTTCACGCCCGACAGGCCGATCTCGTCGCGGAAGGCGTGGTGGTTGAACAGCGCCTTCACCAGGTTCTGGCAGTCGTCGAAGGTGCCCTCGACCGCGACCGCATGGACGTTGTCGGCTTCGACCGTCGTCATCTGCCGGCGCTGCACGTCCGAGACGCGGCCCTGCGGATAGAGGATGAAGACGTCGACCCGCTCCAGCCCCTTGAAGGCGTCGATCGCCGCGCCGCCGGTGTCGCCCGAGGTCGCGCCGACGATGGTGGCGCGCTCGCCGCGCAGCTTCAGCACATGGTCCATCAGCCGCCCGAGCAGCTGCATCGCCACGTCCTTGAAGGCGAGCGTCGGGCCGTGGAACAGCTCCAGCACGAAGAGATTGTCGCCGATCTGGTTGAGCGGGCAGACGGCCGGGTGCCGGAAGGTGGCATAGGCCTCGGCGATCATCGCCGACAGCGCCGACCCCTCGACATCGCCATCGGCCAGCGCGCCGACGATCCGCTCGGCGACGTCGGCATAGCTGCGGCCGGAAAAGCCGGCGATCTCGTCGGCTGTCAGCGCCGGCCAGGCTTTGGGCACATAGAGCCCGCCATCGCGGGCGAGCCCGGCCAGCAGCGCATCGGAGAAGGAGAGGGCGGGAGCCTCCCCGCGGGTGGACACATGCAGCACGGCGTCTTGTCTCGGTGATCTGGCGTGATGTCGGCGTGAGGACAGCTATAGGCCCGCCGCGCGGCGAGGGCAAAGGGCGAAAGGGTCGAGCCCTCATCCTGAGGAGCAGGCGAAGCCTGCGTCTCGAAGGATGGTTCAGGAGGCTCCGGCGCCCTCTGGAACATCCTTCGAGATGCCGCTGCCGCGGCTCCTCAGGATGAGGTCAGGGAAGACCGAACGATCTCAGGCCGCCTCGCCGGCTTTCCTGCGCCCCTGCCAGGCAAACGCCGCAAACACCCCGATCAGCGTCAGCGCCAGCCCGAACCAGGTCAGCGCATAGGAGAGGTGGTTGTCGGGAATGCGCGCGATCAGCTCCTTGGCGTCGACGCCGGCCGGGGGCGTCAGCCCGTCGCCCTGGCGCTCGGCCTCGAGATAGAACGGCGCGGCTGCCCCGATGCCGAGCGAGGCGGCGATCGCGGCCGGGTCGCGGGTGTAGAACTCGCGATTGGCGGGCAGGTCCGCCGGCGTGAAGGAGCCGCGGCCTTCCGGCGCGCGCAGGAAGCCGGTGACCGTCGCCGGTCCCGAGGCCGGCTTGATCTCGCCGAGCCGCCCCTCCGGCACGAAGCCGCGATTGACCAGGATGACGCCGCCATCGTCGAGTCGGAAGCCCTGGAAGATCCAGCGGCCGAAGCCGGCGAGCTGGCGCGTGCCGCGTTCCCCGGCGGCGATGGTGGTGCGCACCCCGGCGAAGGGCCCATGTCAGGTCGAGCGCGGCGGGGTCCAGCGATGCCCAGCTCGCGGTGGCCGGCATGGCGGCGGGCGCGCCCGCGGCCTGGGCGGCGAGCCGGTCGATGAAGACGCGCTTCTCGCTCATCCGCGCGATCTGCCAGGAGCCCAGCGTGCACAGGATGGCGACGCCGAGGATCGAGAGCAGCGCCGGCCAGAGCAGGCGCGGACGGCGCGGGGCGGAGGTGACCTCGCTCACGGCTCGAGCCTGCCTTCCTGCGCCTTGTTGACATATTGCAAGGAGACCGCGAGCCCCTTCATCGGCCGCAGCAGCGCGAGACAGACGATCACCGCCAGCGGCAGCCAGATCGTCAGATGCAGCCAGATCGGCGGCTCATAGGCGATCTCGACATAAAGCGCCGCGCCCAGCACGGCGAAGCCCGCGACCAGCATGATGAACACCGCCGGCCCGTCGGCCGAATCGGCGAAGCTGTAGTCGAGGCCGCAGGCCGCGCAGCGCGGCCGCACCTTGAGGAAGCCCTCGAACAGCTTGCCCTCGCCGCAGCGCGGGCAGAGGCCCTTGAGGCCGGTCGAGTAGGGCGAGGGCAGGCTGGGCTGATCGTCGGCCATGGGGCGGCCTCCTGAAAAGCGAAAGGCGGCCGAGGCCGCCTTTCCAGGGTTCTGATGGCGGCTTGCCTCAGTGTGCGCCGGGGGTACCCGCCGCCCAGACATAGATCGCGGCGAAGAGGAACAGCCAGACGACGTCGACGAAGTGCCAGTACCAGGCGGCGAACTCGAAGCCGAGATGCTGGGCCGGCTTGAAGTGGCCGAGATAGACCCGGTACAGGCAGACCGCCAGGAAGATCGTGCCGATCACCACATGCGCGCCGTGGAAGCCGGTCGCCATGAAGAAGGTCGCGCCATAGATGTGGCCGGCGAAGGCGAAGGCGGCGTGCGAGTACTCGTACACCTGGCAGATCGTGAACAGCACGCCGAGGATCACGGTCAGCCACAGCGCCTGCTTCAGGCCCTTGCGGTCGTCATGGATCAGCGCGTGATGCGCCCAGGTCACCGTCGTGCCCGAGGTCAGCAGGATCAGCGTGTTGAGCAGCGGCAGGTGCCAGGGGTCGAAGGTCTGGATGCCGGTCGGGGGCCAGACGCCGCCGGTGAACTCCTTGCGGGTGTAGTTGATCGCCTCGCCGGCGAAGAGGCTGGCGTCGAAGAAGGCCCAGAACCAGGCGACGAAGAACATCACCTCGGAGGCGATGAACATCAGCATGCCGTAGCGGTGGTGCATCTGCACCACCTTGGTGTGATGCCCCTCCCTTTCCGCCTCGCGGACCACGTCCATCCACCAGGCGAGCATGGTGTAGAGCACGCCGAGCGTGCCGATGCCGAACACCAGCGGGCCGAGCTTCATGCCGCCCAGCGTCATCGCCTTCATCCACATCACGGCGCCCGTCGCCATGACCGTCGCGCTGATCGAGCCGATGAGAGGCCACGGGCTCGGGTCGACGAGGTGGTAATCGTGGTTCTTGGTATGGGCCCCGGCCATCTAAACTCTCCGCGTCCGGCTTGTGCAGCGCTTGTTTCTGCGCCTGTGTCTACAGATTCGATGTGCCCGCGTCACCCTTGGCGGGCGCGCTCGCGCCCTGGGCGAGCGGCTGTCCCGACTTGGAGGCGAAATAGGTGTAGGACAGCGTGATCGCCTTCAGCCCGTCGAGCTCGCGCTTATCGGCGATCTCCGGGTCGATATAGAACACGACCGGCGCCTCGAGGCTCTCGCCCGGCTGCAGCGTGTGCTCGGTGAAGCAGAAGCACTGGATCTTGACGAAGAAGGCCGCGCCCTTGTCGGGGGCGATGTTGTAGCTCGCGATGCCCGTCGTCGGCCGGTCGGTCCGGTTGGTGATCTTGTAGAACACCGTCTTGGTCTCGCCGACCCGAAGCTTGATCTCGGGGCTCTCGGCCTCGAACTTCCAGCCGAGACCGGGGGCGACATTGGCGTCGAACCGCACCGACATCGTCCGGTCGAGGATCGTCCCGGCGGCGGCGGTGCCGATCTTGGGCGTCCCGCCGAAGCCGGTCGCGCGGCAGAACATGTCGTAGAGCGGCACGGCCGCGAAGGAGAGGCCCGTCATCGCCATCACCACGCCGCTGCAGATCAGCGCGGTGCGGCCGAGGTTCTGGGGGCGTTGCGGAGCGGGTGCGGGCTTGTCCATCACAGAGGCCTGTTGAGGATGGCGGGGCCGGTCTTCACCAGCGTGACGACGAAGAAGAACACGACGAGACCGCCCAGAACCAGCGCCAGCGCGATCGAGCGGCGTCGCCGGCGGGCCATGTCCTCCGGCGAGAAGGCGGCGGGTGCCTCGGGTGCTTTCGGCGGCCCGCTCATCCGATCACCTTGGGCAGCGCCCACATCAGGCCGAGCCCGTTTTCCACGAGCAGCACGGCGAACAGGCCGAAGAGATAGAGGATCGAGAAGCCGAACAGAGACCAGCAGGCCTTCGTCGCGGCCTCGCCCTCGGTCCGGCGCCAGACGCGCAGCGACAGCACGATCATGGCCAGCCCGCTCGCCACGGAAACGACAAGATAGGCCAGGCCCGCAAAGCCCATCAGCGCCGGCAGCACGGCGACGGGCGCCATGATCAGCGTGTAGAGCACGATCTGCCGGCGCGTCGCGGCCGGGCCGGCGACATTCGGCATCATCGGGATGCCGGCGCGGCCGTAATCGGCGGCCTTCACCAGCGCCAGCGCCCAGAAATGCGGCGGCGTCCACAGGAAGATGATCGCAAACAGCACGATCGAATGCACGCCGAGATCGCCGGTGACGACCGCCTCGCCGATCATCGGCGGGAAGGCGCCGGCGGCACCGCCGATGACGATGTTCTGCGGCGTCCAGCGCTTCAGCCACATCGAGTAGACGACGGCGTAGAAGAAGATCGTGAAGGCGAGCATCGCCGCCGCCAGCAGGTTGGCGACGAGGCCAAGCACCAGAACCGAGCCGATCGAGAGCGTCAGCCCGAAGGCGAGCGCCTCGGAGGGCAGCACGCGGCCCGACGGGATCGGGCGCTTGGCGGTCCGCGACATCAGCTGGTCGATGTCGGCGTCATACCACATGTTGAGGCAGCCCGAGGCCCCCGCGCCGACCGCGATCGCCAGCAGCGAGGCCAGCGCGATGACGGGGTGCACCGAGCCCGGCGCCGTCGCCATGCCGGCCATGGCGGTGATCACGACGAGCGACATCACGCGCGGCTTGAGCAGCGCGAAGAAGTCGCGCGCCTCGCCGGTGGAGGTCAGCGCGGCGCCGTCGGTACGGGTTTCGAAGGCTGCAGACATCGGCTTTGTCGTTTCGGTCCTCGGAAGCGCGGCTGCGCGCTCGGAAAGCTCTGCGGCAGGGGCCGCCCGTCTCCGGAACGCCGCGCGGGGCGCTCGGGGGAAGGGCGGCGGCGGGCCCGGAGGGGCCCGCCGCCTGGTGTTCAGTGATCCGAACCGCTGATGCGCGGCAGCGTCTCGAACTGGTGGAAGGGCGGCGGCGAGGACAGGGTCCACTCCAGCGTCGTCGCGCCTTCGCCCCACGGATTGTTGCCGGCGAGCTCCTTGCGGGAGAAGGCGACATACACGCCGTAGAAGAAGATCAGCAGACCGGCGGCGAAGATGTAGGAGCCGATCGACGACCAGAAATGCCACCCCGCGAAGGCGTCCGGATAGTCCACATAGTGACGCGGCATGCCGGCCAGCCCGAGGAAGTGCTGCGGGAAGAACAGCAGGTTGGCGCCGAAGAACGCGACCCAGAAGTGCAGCTTGCCGATCCAGTCCGGGATCACATAGCCGCTCATCTTCGGGAACCAGTAGTAGAAGCCCGCGAAGATGCCGAACACGGCGCCCAGCGACAGCACGTAGTGGAAATGCGCCACGACGTAGTAGGTCGCGTGCAGCGAGCGGTCGACGCCGGCATTGGCCAGCACCACGCCGGTCACGCCGCCGACGGTGAACAGGAAGATGAAGCCGATCGCCCAGATCATCGGCGCGGTGAAGCGGATCGAGCCGCCCCACATCGTCGCAATCCAGGAGAAGATCTTGATGCCCGTCGGCACCGCGATGACCATCGTCGCGAACACGAAGTAGCGCTGCGTGTTGAGCGACAGGCCGGCGGTGTACATGTGGTGCGCCCACACGATGAAGCCGACGACGCCGATCGCCACCATGGCATAGGCCATGCCGAGATAGCCGAAGATCGGCTTGCGCGAGAAGGTCGAGATGATGTGGCTGACGATGCCGAAGGCCGGCAGGATCATGATGTACACTTCGGGGTGCCCGAAGAACCAGAACAGGTGCTGGTACAGGATCGGGTCGCCGCCGCCGGCCGGGTCGTAGAAGGTCGTGCCGAAGTTGCGGTCGGTCAGCAGCATGGTGATCGCGCCGGCGAGAACCGGCAGGGCCAGCAGCAGCAGGAACGCCGTCACCAGCACGCCCCAGGCGAACAGCGGCATCTTGTGCAGCGTCATGCCGGGCGCGCGCATGTTGAGGATCGTGGTGATGAAGTTGATGGCGCCGAGGATCGAGGCGGCGCCCGCCAGATGCAGCGAGAAGATGCCGAAATCGACCGCCGGGCCGGGATGGCCGGAGGAGGAGAAGGGCGGATAGATCGTCCAGCCGGTGCCGACGCCATGGGCACCGGGCGCGCCTTCCATGAACATCGACATGACGAGCAGCACGAAGGCGGCGACCGTCAGCCAGAACGAGATGTTGTTCATGCGCGGGAAGGCCATGTCCGGCGCGCGCCGATGACGGCGGGCATGACCATGAAGAAGATCATGATCAGGCCGTGGCCGGTGACGAAGACGTTGTAGCTCTGGCCGTTGGCGAAGATCTGCAGGCCGGGCTGCTGCAGCTCGATGCGCATCATGATCGAGAGGAAGCCGCCGACCAGGCCCGCCATGATCGAGAAGATCAGGTAGAGCGTGCCGATGTCCTTGTGGTTGGTCGACAGCAGCCAGCGGCGCCATCCGGTCGGATGGGCGTGGGCGTCATCGTGATGTCCGTGGGCGGGAGCGTGCGGAGCCGCTGTTGCCATCGCCTTGGTCTCCTCGTGCGAAATCGCTTCGCGACAGTCGTCAAATCGGGTGGTTCGCGGGCCGCATGGCCCGCGGGGATTGCGGGGCCTTACTGGCCGGCGGCGGCGACCTTGCCGCCAGCATCCGCGGCATTGGCGAATTTCTGCTTCGATTCGGCGAGCCAGGCGGCGTAGCGCTCCTGGCTGACGACGCGGAACGCGATCGGCATGTAGGCGTGGTTCTGGCCGCAGACGAAGGAGCACTGGCCGTAATAGATGCCCTCGCGGTCGGCCTTGAACCAGGTCTCGTTCAGGCGGCCCGGGATCGCGTCGATCTTCACGCCGAAGGACGGCACGGTGAACTTGTGGATCACGTCGGCGGCGGTGACTTGCACACGAACGATCTTGCCGACCGGCACGACCGCCTCGTTGTCCACCGCCAGCAGGCGCGGCGCCTCGGCAGCGGCGATCTTCTTGCCGGCGATCGCCTCGGCGCGCTGCTTCTCGTCGAGCATCAGCGAATCGAAGGTGAAGGCGGCGCCGTCCTGGGGGTACTCATAGGACCAGTACCACTGCTTGCCGGTCACCTTCACGGTGATGTCGGAGGGCGGGATCTCGAGCTGCAGCTTCAGCAGCCGGAAGGACGGGATGGCGATCACGACCAGGATCAGGACCGGGATCACCGTCCAGGCCACCTCGAGCAGGGCGTTGTGCGTCGTCTTGGACGGGTTCGGATTGGCCTTCTCGCTGAAGCGCCAGCAGACATAGATGATCAGGCCCAGCACGAAGAGCGTGATCGCGAAGATGATCACGTTCAACCAGTCATGGAACCAGTTGATGTAGGCGGCCACCTCGGTGGCGGCGCCCTGCAGGTTGAGCTGCCAGGGGCTCGGCATGCCGGTTCCGGCCAGAGCGGCCTCCGGAAGCAGCGTCGCCGAGGCGGCGAGAGCCGATGCGGCCACGGTGGCTAGGGTCCTGCTCAGAAATCGCATCGATCCGACGTCGCTCCTCATCATGCCCCGCATCGGAGCCTGCGGCCTGCGTCCCTGGGGGCGCCCGTCGCAGGCCGTGGCCCATGCGCGGCGAGTGCGGCCGCGAGGCCGCCTTGCTCTTCGGGATTGCGATAAATCAAAGATCACGCTTGCGCCAGAGGGGCAATGCAGGGTGCCGGTGCATGCCGTGCGGCATAATCGCGCGAAGCGGAAGGGGACGCCCCGGTCCATCTCGCCGGCGCGCCTTGACAGGGCGGGGCCTGCATGGTCCCAACGCAGTCGATCGTTGAAGTGCGGCGGACCCGGCCTCGGAGGGGTCGGCATTCCGCCCGAATCCCCGTATTCGACAGGCGCGAACGGGTTTTCGATGGCGGAGGCGGCGGCTGCCGCCGGTTTGGAGGTATCGCAGGGATGGGCAAGATCATCGGACCTGTCTGCGCGGCGGCCCTCGCGCTGGCCGGCATCGGTCTGGCCGCAGGCCCCGCGGCGGCGCAGGGCGCCGTCAAGTCGACGCATGGCGACTGGCAGATGCGCTGCGAGGTGCCGCCCGGCGCCAAGACCGAACAATGCGCGCTCGTCCAGAACGTCGCGGCCGAGGACCGGCCGAATCTGACGCTGCTCGTCATCGTGCTGAAGACGGCCGACCAGAAGAGCCGGCTCCTGCGGGTCGTCGCGCCGCTCGGCGTGCTGCTGCCTTCGGGTCTCGGTCTCAAGATCGACGACAAGGATATCGGCCGGGCCGGTTTCGTGCGCTGCCTGACCACCGGCTGTGTCGCCGAGGTGGTCATGGACGACGCGCTGCTCGGTCAGCTCAAGGGCGGCAAGAATGCCACCTTCATCGTGTTTCAGACGCCGGAAGAGGGGGTCGGCGTTCCCGTCTCCCTCAACGGCTTTGGCCCCGGCGTGGAGACCCTGCCGTGAGTGATGCGCTTTTCCGTCGGCCGAGCCTGCTGGCTCTGCCTTTCCTCTGCCTCGGCCTCGCCGGCTGCGGGTCGTCCGGGTCCTCCTCGGGCCAGCCGAGCGCGATGCAGACGCTCGGCAACGTCGTCATGTTCCAGTCGACGACGCCGCCGCCGGCCGACCAGCTGCCCAAGGACGAGGAAGACGATCGGCTGATCTGCCCTGAGGTGATCATCGCCGATGGCGGGGCGGCGGTTCGGGTCCAGTCCGGCCAGGACAGTGGCGGTCTGCGCCACCAGATCTCGATCCTCAACGTCGCGCGCGAATGCACGCCGACCGGCAATGGCGGCTTCCGCCTCAAGGTCGGCGTCGAGGGGCGCGTGCTGCTCGGCCCCGCCGGCGGCCCCGGCAATTACGGCGCCACGCTCACGACGCTGGTCACCCGCGGCACCACCCAGCTCGCCCGCCGGGCGGCCCGCGTCGGCGGCACCGTCGGCGCCGGCCAGGGCGGCACCGACTTCTCGCATGTCGAGGACGGCATCGTGGTGCCCGCCGGACGGGGCGAGGTCGAGATCATCGTCGGCCTCGGCACCGGTGCGGCGACGCCGGCCCGGTCGCGTCGGCGCTGAGCGGCGGGCTGGGTCTTCCCGGCCGCTGCAAAGAGTCGCGTGGGTTGCCTGTTAAGAAGGCAGTCCCGCGATTGACTAAGGCGCGCGGTCTTGTATCTGTGCCCGCAGCCGCAACATCCCCGCGGAAGAGACCGGGACTGGTTCAGGCCAGACCCGGCGCCGAAGGCGCAACCGCCCCGGAAACGCTCAGGCAAACGGACCGCGTGGGAACTGGCACTCTGGAAAGCGGCGGGGGAAACCCCGTCCACCGACGGGTGTAACCTGTCCGGCGCGATCATGCCGGCTCGGGGAAATCTCTCAGGTTCCAAGACAGAGGGGGCGCGTTCCGGACACATCCGTCCGGGGCCTGCGCTCGACTCTGGAAGGGGCCGTCGATGGATGCCGCTGTTGCCGATGCCGGGGCTTCGCCCGAGGCCATCGTACTCAAGACCCCGCTCCATGCCCGTCATGTCGCGCTCGGCGCCCGCATGGTGCCGTTCGCCGGCTACGACATGCCGGTCCAGTACCCGACGGGCATCCTGACCGAGCACAACTGGACGCGCGAAAAGGCCGGTCTCTTCGACGTCTCGCATATGGGCCAGTGCTTCCTGGTCGGCCCCGATCACGAGACCACGGCGCGCGCCCTCGAGGCGCTGATTCCCGCCGACATCGTCAATCTCGCGCCGGGCAAGCAGCGCTACTCGCAGCTCCTCAACGAGGAGGGCGGCATTCTCGACGATCTGATGGTGACGCGCTCGATCGATCCCGACGAGGACGGCGCGCTCTATCTCGTCGTCAACGCCGCCTGCAAGACGGACGACTACGCCCATATCGAGGCGCGCCTGCCCGCCAATGTGAAGCTGATCCGGGCCGAGCATCGCGGCCTGATCGCGATCCAGGGCCCGGCGGCCGAGGCCGCGCTGGCCGCGATCGCCCCCGAGGCCCGCGAGATGGCCTTCATGACCTCGCGCACGATGAAGGTCGCGGGCATCAAGGCCAATGTCAGCCGCTCCGGCTACACCGGCGAGGACGGCTACGAGATTTCGGCCGCCGCCTCGAAGATCGGCGAGATCTGGGACACGCTGCTGCTCGACGCCACCGTCAAGCCGATCGGCCTCGGTGCACGTGATTCGCTGCGCCTGGAAGCCGGCCTGTGCCTCTACGGGCACGACATCGACACCAAGACATCCCCGGTCGAGGCCGCGCTGACCTGGTCGATCCAGAAGCGCCGGCGCGAGGAAGGCGGCTTCCCCGGCGCAGCCCGCATCCAGCGTGAATTCGCCGAGGGCGTCGGGCGCGTCCGCGTCGGCCTGCTGCCGGAAGGCCGGGCTCCCGCTCGCGAGGGCGCCGAGATTGCCACCCCCGAGGGCGAGATCGTCGGCAAGGTCACCTCCGGCGGCTTCGGGCCGACGCTGAATGCCCCCTGCGCCATGGGCTATGTCGCCAAGGCCCACAGCGCGCCGGGCACCCCGCTCCACCTGATCGTGCGCGGCAAGCCCCTGCCGGCCGTCGTGGCGGCGATGCCCTTCGTCCCCAACGGCTACAAGCGCTGAACCTCATCCCGTTTTCTGTTTCCGGAGACTGAACTCATGTCCGAGACCCGCTACACCAAGGACCACGAATACATCCGCATCGAAGGCGATACCGGCATCGTCGGCATCACCGACTTCGCCCAGGGCCAGCTCGGCGACGTCGTCTTCGTCGAGCTTCCCGCGCTCGGCAAGGCCGTCTCCAAGGGCGGCGAGGCGGCCGTGGTCGAGAGCGTCAAGGCGGCCTCCGAGGTCTACGCGCCGGTCTCCGGCGAGGTCGTGGCGGTGAACAGCGAGCTCGAGGGCGCGCCCGGCACGGTCAACGAGGATCCTTCCGGCAAGGGCTGGTTCCTGAAGCTCAAGCTCAAGGACGCAGCCGAGCTCGAGGGCCTGATGAGCGAGGCCGAGTACCAGAACTACCTCAAGACTCTCTAGCCCTTCTCCGAGGGGTCATCCCGGACAAGCGGCGAAGCCGCGCAGATCCGGGATCCATTCCGGACCGCTTCAGGAATGGATCCCGGCTCTTCGCTTCGCTCCGGCCGGGATGACGTCGCGAAGGCGTCAGGCGCCTGCACCCGAAACATGTCACGGAAGAACCACCATGCGCTATCTCCCCCTGACCGACACCGACCGCGAGGACATGCTCGCCCGCATCGGCGTCGCGGATGTCGATGCCCTGTTCTCCGACGTGCCGGCCGACAAGCTGCTGAAGGCGCCCGTCGATCTGCCGCGCGCCAGGGGCGAGCTCGAGGTCGAGCGCATCATGGCCAAGATGTCGGCCCGCAACGTCGCGGCCTCCTCGGTGCCCTTCTTCGTCGGCGCCGGTGCCTACAAGCACCATGTCCCGGCCACGGTGGACCATCTGATCCAGCGCTCGGAATTCCTGACCAGCTACACGCCCTACCAGCCCGAGATCGCGCAGGGCACGCTGCAGTACCTGTTCGAGTTCCAGACGCAGGTCGCGGCGCTGACCGGCATGGAGGTCGCCAACGCCTCGATGTATGACGGCTCGACCGGCACCGGCGAGGCCGTGCTGATGGCGCACCGGGTCACGCGGCGCAAGAAGGCCGTGCTGTCGGGCGGCCTGCACCCGCATTATGCGCAGGTCGTGCGCACCCTCTCGGAGATGGCCAATGATCAGGTCGTGACGATGCTGCCGGACGTCGCGGCGGGTGAGGACGTCCTGAGCCAGATCGACGACGAGACCTCCTGCGTCGTCGTCCAGAATCCCGACGTCTTCGGCAATCTGCGCGACCTCAGGCCGATCGCCGCCAAGGCCCATGCCCATGGCGCGCTGCTGATCGCGGTCTTCACCGAGGTCGTCTCGCTGGGCGCCATCGTGCCGCCGGGCGCGCAGGACGCCGACATCGTCGTCGGCGAGGGCCAGTCGATCGGCAACGCCCTGAACTTCGGCGGGCCCTATGTCGGGCTCTTCGCCGCCAAGTCGAAATACATCCGCCAGATGCCGGGCCGTCTCTGCGGCGAGACGGTCGATGCCGCCGGCCAGCGCGGCTTCGTGCTGACGCTCTCGACGCGCGAGCAGCATATCCGCCGCGACAAGGCGACCTCGAACATCTGCACCAATTCCGGGCTCTGCTGCCTGGCCTTCACCATCCACATGACGCTGCTCGGCCAGGCGGGCCTGGAACGCCTCGCCCAGGTCAACCACGCCAATGCCGTGGCGCTCGCCGACGCGCTGGCCGGCGTGAAGGGTGTCACGGTGCTCAACGAGAGCTTCTTCAACGAGTTCACCGTGAAGCTGCCCAGGCCGGCCGCCGAGGTTGTCGAGGCGCTCGCAGCGAAGGGCATTCTCGGCGGCGTCCCGGTCTCGCGCCTGCTGCCGCAGGCGGGGCTCGACGACCTGCTCCTGGTCGCTTCGACCGAAGTCAACACGAACGAGGATCGGGCGGCCTTCGTGGCGGCGCTCGCGGAGGTGCTGTGATGCTGAACCGTCAGGGACGTCCCACCCAGGGCACCGTGTCCGCCCATGAGCCGCATGCGACCTTCACCGGTAACCGCGCGCTGCAGCAGATCGAGCCGCTGATCTTCGAGATCGGCCATCCCGAGACGACCGGCGTCGACATCGACGCGCCCGCGCCGTTCAAGTCGCGCCTCGGTGCCCATGCGCGCCAGGGCGAGATCGGCCTGCCCGGCCTCTCCGAGCCCGAGACGATGCGCCACTATGTGCGCCTCAGCCAGAAGAACTACGGCATCGACACCGGGCTCTTCCCGCTCGGCTCCTGCACGATGAAGCACAATGCCCGCCTCAACGAGAAGACGGCGCGGATGCCCGGCTTTTCCGACGTGCACCCGCTCCAGCCCGTCTCGACCGTGCCGGGCGCGCTCGAGGTCATGCTCGAGCTCTCGCGCTATCTGATGACGCTGACCGGCATGCCCGCCGTGGCGCTGTCGCCGAAGGCCGGCGCCCATGGCGAGGCCTGTGGCATGATGGCGATCAAGGCCGCCATCGCCGCCAAGGGCGAGGGCGCGACGCGCAATGTCGTGCTCGTCCCCGAATCGGCGCATGGCACCAACCCGGCGACCGCCGCGCTGATCGGCTTCTCGGTGCGCTCGGTTCCCGCGCGGCCGGACGGCACCGTCGCGGTCGAGGACGTCAAGGCCACCCCAACACCTGCGGCATCTTCGAGCCGCAGATCGTCGAGATCGCCGCCGCGATGCATGAGGCCGGCGCGTATTTCTACTGCGACGGCGCCAACTTCAACGCCATCGTCGGCAAGGCCCGGCCGGGTGATCTCGGCGTCGACGCCATGCACATCAACCTGCACAAGACCTTCTCGACGCCCCATGGCGGCGGGGGCCCGGGCTCCGGTCCGGTCGTGCTGTCGGAGCGGCTGGCGCCCTTCGCGCCGGTGCCGTTCATCCATGTTGAGGGCGGCAAGCCGCGTCTGATCGAGAACGCCGCCGACGCGCCCGCTGGCAACCAGCCCTTCGGCCGCATGACCGCCTTCCATGGCCAGATGGGCATGTACGTCCGCGCGCTCACCTACATGCTCAGCCATGGTTCGGACGGCATGAAGCAGGCCTCCGAGGACGCGGTGCTGAACGCCAACTACATCCGCGCCGGCCTCTCGGACCTGATGTCGCTGCCTTATCCCGACCACCCCTCGATGCACGAGGCGCTGTTCGACGATGAGTGGCTGAAGGGCACCGGCGTCACCACGCTCGATTTCGCCAAGGCGATGATCGACGAGGGCTATCACCCGATGACGGTGTATTTCCCGCTGGTCGTCCACGGCGCCATGCTGATCGAGCCGACTGAGTCGGAATCGAAGGCCTCGCTCGACCTCTTCATCGCGACGCTGCGCGACCTCGCCATGGCCGCGAAGGGCAACGACAAGGTCCGCTTCACCGGTGCCCCGCACCATGCCCCGCTGCGCCGCCTGGACGAGACCCGGGCCGCGCGCCAGCCGGTGCTGAAATGGGTGCCGCCGGCGCCGCTGGCGGAGGCGGCCGAATAGTCGTTGACGATCATTGCTGGCGGCCCAAGCCGCCGCCTTAAGCCTTCCTTGACCATGCGCGAGGGATGCTTCCGCTATGCGTCTGTGACGCTGTGTGGGATCACGTCCATGTCCGTGCGTTTCGTCAAAGCCTCCGTCGCTGCCCTGGCCCTTCTGCTCGGCGGCGTGGGAGCGCGGGCCACCGAGCCCAGCTACGGCCCCAACACCTATGATCGCACCCTCGAGGCGCTGATCGCGCATGAGGATATCGCCGTCCGCGGCGGCTGGCCCAAGGTGCCCGCCGGCGTCACCGCGCTCAAGCCGGACGCTCAGGGGCCCGAGGTCGCGGCGCTGAAGCAGCGCCTGGTGCTGAGCGGCGATCTGCCCGCCGACGCGCTGCCGGGTGACGTCTACGACGCGAACGTCGTCGCGGCCGTGAAGCGCTTCCAGGTCCGGCACGGCCTGTCGGATCTCGGCACCGTCGGCCGCCTCACGCTGAAGGCCATGAACACGCCGGTCGAGGTCCGCCTCAACCAGCTCACAGCCACGCTGGAGCGGCTCAAGGGCAATGGCTTCTCCTTCGCCGAGCGCTATGTCGTGGTCAACATCCCCGGCGCCAGCGTCGAGGCGGTGGAGAACGGCATGGTCCAGCGCCGCCATCTGGCCATCGTCGGCCGGCCGGACCGGCCGTCGCCGGTGCTTCAGGCCAACATCACCTCGGTCAATCTCAATCCGACCTGGACGGTGCCGACCTCGATCGTCAAGGCCGACATCATCCCGCACATGCGCAAGGATCCCGGCTTCCTGGCCAAGTCGCATATGCGCCTGCTCGGGGCCGAAAACCGCGAGATCGACCCGGCCACCGTCAACTGGGCGAGCCTGACCGCGCCCTATTTCACCGTGCGGCAGGACCCCGGCCCCGACAATTCGCTCGGGCAGATGAAGATCGACATGCCCAACACCGAGGCCGTCTATCTCCACGACACGCCGAAGAAGTCCCTCTTCCGCAACGATGTCCGCTTCAACTCCTCGGGCTGTGCCCGTGTCGAAGGCGTGCGCGATCTCGGCGCCTGGCTGCTCGAAGGCACGGAGTGGACGCCGGCCGCGATCGAGGCCGAGATCGCCAAGGGCGAGCGGAAGAACATCCCCTTGAAGAAGTCCGTGCCCGTGGCCTGGGTCTATCTGACCGGCTGGCAGGGGGCCGACGGCATGGTCCAGTTCCGCGAGGACATCTATGGGCTGGACACCCCGCAGGGCATCGTCACCTCCACCATCCAGCCGCGCAAGCCGAAGGCGAAGGTGATTGGCGCGGGTGAACCCAAGCCGGCCCCGCGTCTCCCCGCCAAGACGGCTGCGAACTGAGCCGAAACGGCGTTCGGACCGCTGCTGGCGGGCCGACAAGGTCTCCGGAGCGGCTTCGTCCGTGCGGGTCTGGCTTCGTCAGCCTGTTCCGGGAAGATGGTTCCGTTACGGCCCATGAGCCACGCGAGGGATTGGGAGGCCCGAGCCTCCCGCTTCCGGCAAGCTCGCTTCGGTCGATCCCGCCCTGGCCGCCAAAGCAAAAACGCCGCGGCCCAGGGCCACGGCGTTTCGCAAGTCATCGGTCCTGATGGACGTAAGCGACCCTTCGGCCGCTCCGTCTCAGTTGAGCTTGGCCTTGACCTCGTTGAGACCGGCGGCGAACAGCGCATCGCCGGCCTTGCCGCCCACCTGGGAGCGGATGATCAACTCGGCCGCCTTGGTCGCCGCTTCGGCGGCCGCGGCGCGAACCTCGGCCTCGGCCTGGCTTTCGGCCAGCGCGATCTTCTCCTCGGCCGACTTGGTGCGACGGGCGACGAAGTCGTTCAGCTTGGTCTCGGCCTCGGCGGCGAGGCGCTTGGCCTCCTCGTTCGCGGCGGCGACGATGCTGGCGGCCTCGGTCTCCGCGGCCTTGCGCTTGGCCTCGTATTCGGCGAGCAACTTCTCGGCCTCGAGGCGCAGGCGGCGCGCTTCGGCGAGTTCCTGGGCGACCTTCTCGCCGCGCGCGTCGAGCGCCGCGACGATCGCCTTCGGCACGCCGAAATAGGCCAGGATGGCAAAGAAGATGACGAAGGCGACGCCGACCCAGACGGTATCCATGATGTTGTCTCCTCAGCCGCGTGCCAGAACCTGATCGACCGCCTCGGACGCCTCGGTGGCGCTCGGGGCCTGGCCGGTCAGCTTCTCGACGATCGCGATGGCGACCTCGCTGCCGAGCCCGCGCACATTGCTCATGGCGCTGGTCTTGGTGGCGGCGATGGTGGCCTCGGCCGTGGCGAGCTTGGTCGCCAGCTCGGCCTCGACGGCGTGGCGGCGCTCCTCGGAGGCCTTGGCGCCGGCGTCGCGCGAAGCCTGGGCGATGCCCTGGGCGTTCTTGCGGGCCTCGGTCAGCGCCGCCTCATAGGCGAGTGCTGTCTCCTCGGCCTTGGCCTGCATCTTGGCGGCATTGTCGAGATCGCGCGCGATGGTGCCCGCACGCTCCTCGAGGATCGCGCCGACCCGCGGCAGGGCGATCGTCGACATCAGCCAGTAGAGCGCGCCGAAGGTGATGGCGAGCCAGAACAGCTGACCCGAGAAGGTCGCGACGTCGAAGGGAGGGAAGGCGGCCTTCTCGCCGCTCAGGGACGGCGTCGCGGCCTGGGCGGCCCCGGCCACGAGCGTGGCCGTCAGCCCGGAGGCGACGAAGCCGGCCCAACCTTGCCTGACGGACCGTGAAGATCGAACCGGCATGGGCTGCCTTTCAGCGAAGGAAATCGAAAAGTCGCGCCCGGTCCCGCAAGGGGACGCGAGGGCGCGACGGGAAGGCGGGTGGTCGAAGCGCGTCAGACCACGAAGAGCAGGACGAGCGCCACGACGAAGGCGAAAATGCCCAGACCTTCGGCGAGCGCCGCGCCGATGAAGGCGCGCGGGAACTGGCCGTCGGCCGCCGAGGGGTTGCGCAGCGCGCCCGAGAGGAAGTTGCCGAAGATGGTGCCGACGCCGATGGCGGCGAGGCCCATGCCGAGCGAGGCGAGGCCAGCGCCGATGTACTTGGCTGCAACGGGATCCATGGTCTTTCTCCAGTGTGAAAAGGTGATGGCGGGTGGGATGGTCTCGCGAACTCTGCCTGGCTCAGTGGCCGGGGTGCAGAGCGTCGTTGAGATAGACGCAGGTCAGGATCGCGAAGACATAGGCCTGCAGGAAGGCGACGAGGAATTCGAGCGCGGTGAGCGCCACGGCCAGGAGCAGCGGCAGCGGGGCGATGATCGTCGCGGCGCCGCCGGCGGCGAGCAGGGCGACGACGAAGCCGCCGAACACCTTCAGCGCGATATGGCCGGCGAGCATGTTGCCGAACAGGCGCAGGGACAGCGAGATCGGGCGCGAGACGAAGGACACCGCCTCGATCAGCACCATGAAGGGCAGGAGCCAGCCCGGCACGCCCGACGGCACGAAGAGGCCGAAGAAGTGGCTGCCGTGCTTGACGACGCCATAGACCAGCACGGTGCCGATCACGAGGAAGGCGAAGGCCGCCGTCACGACGATGTGGCTGGTCACGGTGAAGGAGCCCGGGATCATGCCGAGCATGTTGGCGCAGAGCACGAACATGAACAGCGAGAAGACGAGCGGGAAGAACTTCATGCCTTCCTTGCCCATCACGCCGGTGACGGTGGAGGCGACGAATTCGTAGATCATCTCGGCGAGCGACTGCAGCCGGCCGGGGACCACCGACCGCTGGCTCGAGCCGTAGATCATGATCACCGAGATCACGGCGACGATCGCGACCATCAGCAGCGAGGCGTTGGTGAAGGACAGGTCGAGGCCAAACGGCCGCAAGCCGATGATCGGCTTGATCTCGAATTGGTGGATCGGATCGATTCCGCCGCCAGCCGCCATGTCGCTTCAGTCCCTTGTCGTGCGGCCTTGCGGCCACCAGCCTCGGTCAGTCTTTCGTCCCGCTGCCCTTCGACCCGGAGGTCGGACGCGAACCGAGCCGATAGACGGAGCGCAGCCCTGCCATGGCCCCGATCACCAGAAAGATGATCAGCAGGAACGGCGAGGTTCCCAGCCACCGGTCTGCCAGCATCCCGATCAGGGCGCCTGCGATGATGCCGCCTGCGAGATCCGTCGCGGCGCGCAAGCCGGAGGACATCGCGCCAGCCATGGCGCCGTCCTCTCCGGCCGGGCTCGCGCCCGGCTTTTCGTTTCCGTCGGCACGCCCGAGAGCGGCCTTCAGGGAACCCAGTCTTGCGCGCAACTCCGAGTCTGAGGCGTTTTTCTCGGGTTCGGTCACGGCAGCAGCTCCTCCATGATCGTGATGGTGCCACGATCCTGCAAAAAGCCACACGATCCCTGTCCGCGCCCCGCGCATCGAGCCGTCGTCAGCACGGCCTCCTTTATTGCCCGCCCCGGATGCTGTCAAGGCAGGCCGAAGCGGCCTAAGGCATTGGAATACCTATAAATTCGGAGAAAACCGGCATTCTTGCCGCATTGCGAAGGCGATTGTGGCCTTTTTTCAGCGCTCAGACCGCGTCCCGGATGCGCTCGGCCGTGGCGAGATCGACGGAGACCATCTGGCTGACCCCGCGTTCGGCCATCGTCACGCCGAAGAGCCGGTCCATCCGCGCCATCGTGATCGGATTGTGGGTGATCAGGATGAAGCGCGTGCGCGTCTCGCGCGCCATCTCGTCGAGCAGGTCGCAGTAGCGCTCGACATTGGCGTCGTCGAGCGGCGCGTCGACCTCGTCGAGCACGCAGATCGGCGAGGGGTTGGTCAGGAACACCGCGAAGATCAGCGCGGTCGCGGTCAGCGCCTGCTCGCCGCCCGAGAGCAGGGTCATCACCTGCGTCTTCTTGCCGGGCGGGCGGGCGAAGATCTCGAGCCCGGCATCGAGCGGATCCTCCGCATCGACCAGCTTGAGCTCGGCCATGCCGCCGCCGAACAGCACGGAAAAGAGCCGCTGGAACTGGCCGTTGACGATCTCGAAGGCGGCGAGCAGGCGCTCGCGCCCCTCCCGGTTGAGGGCGCTGATCGCCTGGCGCAGCCGCCGCACCGCCTCGCTGAGATCGTCGCGCTCGGCGGTCAGCCCCTCGCGCTTGCCCCGGATCTCGGTCAGCTCGTCCTCGGCGCGCAGATTCACGGCGCCGAGCCGCTCGCGCTCGGCCTTCAGCCCGGCGAGCCGCCGCTCGACCTCCTCCTGCGCCGGCGGGGTGTCCCCGGCCTTCAGCCCGGCGACGGTCGCCAGCCGGTCGAGGCTGGTCTCCAGCCCCTCCTCGATCTGGCGGGCGACATCGGCGACGCGCTGGCGCGCCGCTTCCCGCTTGGCCTCCGCCGCCGCCCGCGTCTCGCGCGCACCGGCCAGCCCCTCCAGCGCGATCCGCGCCTGCCGGTCGGCCTCGGCGAGCGCCGCCTCGCCCTGGGCGAGACGATCCGCCGCGGCACGGCGCTGCGTCTCCGCCTCCTCGATCTCGGCGACGAGCCGGCGCCGCTCGCTCAGGAAGGTGTCGGGCGCCTCCAGCAGCGCGGCCCGCTCGGC
>LNFM01005910.1_pt1 | contig 20625 bp, 17 predicted proteins | sample 596031 | NCBI WGS metagenome assembly LNFM01 (sample SAMN04254537, study PRJNA301005) | activated carbon metagenome | isolation source: dual media filters at the Ann Arbor, Michigan drinking water treatment plant | place: USA: Ann Arbor | reverse complement strand
TATAACCGTAGTAAACAAAAACATCTTTCGAAACACTACATCTATTCGATACAAATACAACCTAGCCCTGATTGAAGCAGTTACCTTGTAACGCGGAAAGCAGGAATATCGACTGCAAGAAAGCGCTGATGGTTCGCTTCTGATTAATCAAAACGAATGGTTTTGGCAGGAGATATTTTAGTAATTAAGTAGGAAGGTATTAATAAAACCAACAAACAGATAAGGACTGTACCTACATTAAGAGCAAGGATATACAGTATATTAATTTCTACAGGCGCTACATTTACATAGTAACTTTCTGGATTTAGTTTAATTATTTCAAATTTCTTCTGAATAAGTAATAATCCTATTCCTATAGTATTACCCCAAAACAAGCCTCTTAGTATTAGGTATAACGAATTGTAAAGAAATATTTTTCTTATTGACCAATTGTCTGAACCAAGTGATTTTAGGATTCCTATCATTTGAGTTCTTTCTAATATCAAAACAAGTAATGCCACTACCATATTAATAGTAGATACGATTACCATTATGATAAGAATAACGATGATATTAAAATCGAATAGTTTTAACCAGTCGAAAATGTAGTAATATTTTTCTACAATAGTTTGTGCATTTAGTGTTGAAGGGATTTCTTTGTAAACTTGCTTGCCTTTTTCGTCTATTTTGGTGAAATCATCTACAAAAATCTCAAACGAACCCACTTGATTTGAGTTCCATTTATTTAGTCTTTGAATGTGACGGATATCTCCGATAATAAATGCCGCATCAAATTCTTGAAAGCCTGAATTATAAATGCCTACAATTTTAAATCTTCTGCTTTTTGGCAACTTACTATCTCCTTCGTTTAGAAAAAAAGTATTGAAACTATCATTTAATTTCAATTTTAATCTGTTGGCTAAATATTGTGAAATTAAAACTTCTTCGTTTAAACTACTTTTTAGTATGGGCAATCTACCATCAATTAAATACTCTTCTAAGTATTCCCATTTATAGTCTTTACCAACTCCTTTGAAAGTTATTCCTTCAAAATCTGTTTCGGTTCTAATTATTCCTAACTTGGTTGCTACTGCTTGAATATGATTTACACCTTCAACAGCATTGAACTTTGGGTAAAACTTTTGGTTTGTAGAAACAGGTTCTATACTTCCGTCGGACTCATTTCCGTTAAAATTAGAAATTATTATGTGTCCGTTAAATGCTGATACTTTTTGGCGTATTTTTTGTTGTAAACCTATTCCAGTCGCTATTGAAACAATCATCATAACAATACCAATTGCAATAGCAGCTATAGCAATTTTTATTATTGGAGCAGAAATACTACTTTTATGGTCTTTAGCAGTAATGAGTCTTTTGGCAATGAAATGTTCTAAATTCAAAAGTTTTGGTTTTGTTGCAAAGATATTTCTTTTTAGGACAAAGAGACAAAGTTAATTTAAATTATAAAATGATGAAATACTTACTATCAACTTGTATTCTTTGTTTAGGATACCTCACAATATCCTCTTCATGCGGATTAAATAGACATTTTGAAAATTCAAGAAGAAATACTGAAAAAGAAGTAACTAATTCATCAATAAAAACTGGAGCCGATAGATATTCTTTTTATTTGCCTTTGTTAAGAGACAAAAATGTTGGTGTGATTACAAACCAAACTGGAATTTTATCAAATAATGTTCATTTAGTTGATTTTCTTATCGAGAATAAAATTAGCGTTCAAAAAATATTTGCTCCGGAGCACGGATTTCGCGGAACTGCAGATGCAGGTGAACTAATTAAAGACGGAAAAGACACTAAAACAGATTTACCGATAATTTCACTTTATGGAAATAACAAAAAACCAAGACCTGAACAATTAGCAGGAATTGATATAATAGTTTTTGATTTGCAAGATGTTGGAGCACGATTTTACACCTATATATCATCCCTACATTATATAATGGAAGCTTGTGCTGAAAACAATACAGAATTAATGATTTTAGACCGACCAAACCCTAATGGAACTATTGTTGATGGACCGATTTTGGAAAAAGAATTCACTAGTTTTGTTGGAATGCATCCAATTCCATTGCTTCATGGAATGACTATTGGCGAATATGGAAGAATGATAAATGGTGAAAAATGGTTAAAAAATGGAATTCAATGCAACTTAAAAGTTATACACTGTATTGATTACAATAGAGAAATGAGCTATAGTTTACCTGTGAAACCTTCTCCTAATTTACCAAATGACCAATCTATAAACTTATACGCAAGTTTGTGTTTGTTTGAAGGAACGAATGTAAGTGTTGGAAGAGGAACTGAAATGCAATTTCAAATTTATGGTTCGCCTTTTTTACCAAAAAGTGATTTTAGCTTCACTCCTATTCCAAATTTTGGAGCAAAAGATCCTGTTTATAAGAATCAATTGTGTTTTGGTGAAAATTTAACTTCTATTCCAAAAGTAAATCAATTGGAGCTAAAATGGTTGATTAAAGCCTACAATTCGACATCTGATAAATCTAAATTCTTTAACGACTTCTTTACCAAATTAGCTGGAACTAAAAAACTGCAACAGCAAATAGTTGATGGAGTATCAGAAACTGAAATAAGAAAATCTTGGGAGAAAGGATTGAATGATTTTAATAAAATGAGGAAGAAGTATTTGATTTATAATTAGAAAAAAGAGAATAGAGAATAGAATATAGAACATAGAAGTTTTACATGAAAAAAAGAGCAATCAAAGTTTTAATATCTATCAGTTTAATAATAATTGGAATATTATTAACAGGATTAGGATTTACAACAAAATTAGGTCATCCTTTTAGTACAATCTGTTATTCTTTAGGACTGGTAATAATCTTTTTAGGATTTATATATTTCATTATAGTTGTTTCATCAAATGATTAAAAACAATACTACAAAACTATTTTCTCTTTCATTTTTTCCACAATATTATAAGCTGCTGGACAGATTTCAACATTCTTCAAAGTCAAATCAGATATCTGTTGGAACTTTTTTCTATCAGTATGCGGAAATTCTCGACAAGCTTTTGGACGAACATCATAGATAAAACATTTGTTATCTGCTTCTAAAAAAGTACACGGAACACTTTTCAAAACATAATCTTTGTCTTCGTCAATACGCAAATATTGCTCTATAAATTGTTGTGGCTTTTGTTTGAAATGCTTTGAAATTCTCTCAATATCTGCAGATGTAAATAGTGGGCCGGTCGTTTTGCAACAATTAGCACATTCTAAACAATCGGTTTTTTTGAATTCAGCATCGTGTAAATCTTGCATTACATAATCTAAATTTTTAGGTGCTTTCTTTTTCAGCTTATCGAAATACTTTTTGTTTTCGTTATGCTTATCTTTGGCAAGTTTTCCGAGTTCGTTTAATTGAGGCTTTAGCATTTAGTTTGATTTCTGATGCAAATTTAAACAACTTGAAACGTTAAACCTGAAACTTTACAAAAATGTTAGATTTATTCGGAAAAGCGATTCTCGATTTTCAAACCAATAATTCACCCGAAGATATTATTACAGAAACCAATATTTCGGAAGCTGATGAAATGGATGTTGCTTATCTTTTTCGTTCGTATAAAGAAATGCCTAAATTAGAAAAAAAAGCCCTTCAACTCTCAAAAGGTAAAGTTCTTGACGTAGGTTGTGGTGCTGGAAGTCATAGTTTGTATCTTCAAAACGAGAAAAGTCTAGAAGTAACTTCCATCGATATTTCCGAAAAAGCGATTCAAGCATGTCAACTTCGAGGTTTAAAAAATGCTAAAGTTCAAAATATTTTGGATTTGGGAAACGAAAAATTTGACACCATTTTATTATTAATGAACGGAACAGGAATTTTCGGAACATTAGCAGAAACTTCTAAATACTTGCTAAAAATAAAAAGTTTGCTAGCACCAAATGGTCAAATTTTAATAGATTCTTCTGATATTATCTATATGTTTGATGAAGATGACGATGGTTCTAAATGGATTCCTGCAGATGGTTATTACGGCGAACTAACATTTACTATTTCATATAAAAATCAAACTGAAGAAGCATTTCCGTGGTTGTATTTGGATTATAATACGTTACAAAATGCTGCTTTCGCTAATGGTTTGCAATGCGAATTAATTGAAGAAGGAAAACATTTTGATTATTTGGCTCGTCTTTTTTAGGAGCTGTTTCCAGCTTTCCACTATATCTTTTCCTTGTTAAAGAAACAAGAAAAAGGATGCCGTTCCAATCTGGGCTAAACTATCAGTTAACTTTAATCAAATCGGTAGATTCAATAATATCAGTAATCGCTCGATATAAAATATCTAAATCTTCCTGAGAATTATATACATTCATAGAATAACGCATATAAATCTTATCATTCAAAGGCATAATTGGAATTTGAATTTTATATTTCGAATATAACAACTCTTTCAACTCTATAGGTTTTTCAGTTTTTATTGGAATACTTGCCATTTGACCCAAAAATTCTTCCGAAATTGGACATATTGGTTGTGTTCCCACCAAATCACAAAAACGTTTGTAATTATCTAAGACAATTTTTTTGCAATCTTTCGATTTTTCTTTCCAGTTATTTTCTTCCAAAAACTCAATCACTTTTGGCGTACACAAATACGCAGAATGGTCGTTTGTACCTTGATATTCGTGATAATCTAGAAATTGACTTTCACTTGGTGCCAAACTTTCGTAACCCCAACTTACTACTAATGGATCAATATCGGATTGAAATTCTTTTTTAACATATAAAAACGAACTTCCTTTTGGAGCCAACATCCATTTATGCAATGTTCCTGTGTAGAAATCTGGATTCAATTCTGAAATGTTTAAATCAATGTGACCTGGAACATGAGCGCCGTCAACAATGGTAATTAATCCAAGTTGTTGTGCTTTATCGCAAATTTCTTTCACTGGAAAAATCAAAGCCGTTGAACTCGAAACTTGATTCAAGAAAATCACTTTAGTATTAGAATTATACCCTTTCCAAAATTCCTCTAAAATCTGTTCTTTAGAAATAATTGGCAACGAAATTTCTTGACGAATATATTTCGCACCTGACTTTTTGCAATAGAAATTCCAAGTTCTGTCCATTGCTCCATATTCGTGATTGGTTGTTAGAATTTCATCTCCTTTTTGAAGATTTAAACTTCTCATTATGGTATTAACAGCAAAAGTTGGATTGGGTGTAAAAAAGAAATCTTCTTCATTACAACCTATAAATTTTGCCAAGGGTTTTTTGGCTTCTTTTAAATAAATAGGCAACTTCTTCTGAATAAAATGCACCGGTTCTTGCTCCAACTCCAATTGCAATCTTTGAAATTCTTCAAAAATAGGTTTGGGACAAGCTCCAAAAGAACCGTGATTTAAAAAAGTAATGTTGTTATCTAAAAGAAATACCGATTTCATAAATTATATTTTTCGTAAAAATAAAAAATCCCACTAACAATATTGCTAATGGGATTCTTGTTTTTTTGCATTTTGATTATTGCATATATTTCATCATCATCGATTGAATTTCTCCTTGCAATTCCATCATTGATGCTTGAGATTTTTCCATTATTGCTGGAGCTTTCTCAGACATTTTTTTTCCTACTGGACTTTCATAAAAGGCTAACATTGCTTTAATATCCTCTTTTGAATATTCTTCCATGTAAATTTTTGCAGTCAAATCATTAGCTTTTGCAATAAGTCCATCAAACTCAACCGAAAAAGCTGCTTGTTTATCTTCAGGAATATTTGCTAAAATTTGTTTTTTATAAGAACTTAGCCCAGAGCCACTTCTTTCAATTACTTTCAATACATCTTTTTTGAAAGCTTCATCAACAGCTTGAGAGAAACCAAATTGAGCTACTAATAGCAAAGCGAACGTTAAAATAAGTTTTTTCATTTTTTTTGTGGTTTTAAAATTTTTTATAAATATATAATTTTCAATTATTGTGCCAAAATAAATTCGATTAATTCTACACAATTTATAAGTTGTTTAATTATAATAATTGTTACAAAAAGATTCAGATTATATAAAAATTTTACTCTTTCTTTGAAAATTTAAAATCTAATGGAAACTTTATTTCAACACTTATGGGTTTTCCACCGCGTGTTGCTGGCTTCCATTTTGGAGCATTTTTTAACACCCTTACTATTTCAGCAGCTGTTTCAACGTCAACAAATTGAACTACTTTAATATTTTTAACCTCTCCAAGTTCATTAACTGTAAAAGCTGTAACCATTCTTCCTGGCTTGCTAACTTTAGAAAAATCGAAGTTTGCATTTATGTACTCATAAAATTTATCTAAACCACCTCCATTGAACTTAGCTTCTATTCTGTCTCCATTCAAATAGACTTCATCTTCTCCTCCAATTTGAGCAAAAAGACTTGATGAAAACAGTAAAAAAAGTACAATCCATTTCATTTTTATGGAATATTTAAATATTTGTGAGTTTGCAATGAAACCCTCCATTTTGGATTCTTCATTACATAATCTACAATAAGTGGTGTCATTTCATCTTTTTTACTCCATTCTGGTTGAAGAAAAAGGATTGCATTTGGATTCACTTTTTCTGCTTGTTCTTCGGCAAAAATAAAATCGTGTTTATTGTAGATAATTACTTTAAGTTCATTAGCAATTTCATAGGCGCTTTCAACTGGTAACTTATTTTTCTTAGGAGAAAGGCAAAACCAATCCCAAGCTCCTGTAACTGGATAGCATCCTGAAGTTTCAATATGAACACGAAGATCTTGTGATCTTAATTTTTGAGTAAGCGGATTCATATCCCAAGTTAATGGTTCTCCTCCTGTAATCACAACTGTATCTGCATACTTTTTGGCATTAGCTACAATGACATCTGTTGCTGTTGGAGGATGAAGTTCTGCATTCCAACTTTCTTTTACATCGCACCAATGACAACCTACATCGCAACCGCCGATTCTTATGAAATAAGCTGCTGTTCCTGTGTGAAATCCTTCGCCTTGAATAGTATAAAATTCTTCCATAAGCGGAAGCATTTCACCTTTATCGACAGCTATTTGTATGTTTTTTTCTAACATTTTTTATTAAAAATACCTAAAAGATTTTGGAAATCTTTTAGTATAAAATTATTTCTCTCTTATATAAATATCAATTGGTACACCAGAAAAATCCCAGTTTTCACGAATTTTATTTTCAAGGAAACGTTTGTATGCTTCTTTTACATATTGCGGCAAGTTGGCAAAAAACACAAACTGAGGAGTAGGTGTTGGCAATTGCATACAATATTTAATTTTTACATATTTCCCTTTCAACGCTGGTGGCGGATGATTTTCTATAATTTTCAACATATAATCGTTGAATTTTGAAGTAGAAATACGTTGTGCTCTGTTTTCGTAAACCTTTACTGTTTCTTCTAATGCTTTCAGTAAACGTTGTTTTGTTAATGCCGATACGAAAATAATTGGCACGTCGGTAAAAGGTTGTAATTGTTCACGGATTTTGGCCTCATAATCGCGAGTTGACATGGTGTCTTTTTCAACCAAATCCCATTTGTTTACAAGAATTACAACACCTTTTCTGTTTTTCTCAGCCAACCAAAAAATACTTTGATCTTGACCTTCAAATCCTCGTGTTGCATCTATTATCAAAATACACACATCTGAATGTTCAATGGCACGAACTGAGCGCATTACAGAATAAAATTCTAAATCTTCTTTAACCTTGGTTTTTCTTCTAATTCCGGCTGTGTCCACAAGATTGAATTCAAATCCGAAACGGTCAAACTTTGTATCAATTGCATCACGCGTTGTTCCTGCAATATCTGTTACAATATATCTATCCTCACCTATTAATGCATTTATGAAACTAGATTTTCCAGCATTTGGACGACCTACTACACAAAAACGAGGCAAAACAACTTCTTCTTTAGTTGGTTCTGGTTTTACTGGAAAAGCATCAATCAATGCATCTAGCAAATCACCTGTTCCACTTCCTGAAATACTTGCAAATGTGAAATATTCACCTAATCCTAAGTTATAGAATTCAACTGCGTCTTTTTCACGCATGGAATTGTCTACTTTATTTACAGCTAATAAAACTGGTTTTGTAACCTTACGAAGTAATTTTGCAACAGCATCATCCATAGGAGTAATTCCTTCTTCTACATCTACCACAAAAATGATAACATCTGCCTCATCAATAGCTAGTTCTACTTGTTTTCTAATCTCTCCTTCAAATACGTCGTCACTTCCTCTAACGTATCCACCGGTATCAATTACGGAAAACTCTTTTCCGTTCCATTCGCTTTTACCATAGTTTCTATCTCTGGTTACACCAGAAACTGAATCTACAATAGCTTCTCTTCTTTGTATCAGCCTATTGAAAAGGGTTGATTTCCCTACATTAGGTCTTCCTACTATCGCAACAATGTTATTCATAATGATTTTAAAATAAGCTGCAAAGGTACTACTAATTTTATTTTTTCTTACCTTAGTATGGTAGTAATACTAAAAAAACTATGTTTTAATGAATTTGAATGTTAAAATTTAAGTAATGGAATTGGATAATACTATCGTGCTTCGTCCACGATTTCAAAAAGATGTTTCTATGTCAATGAATGAAATTATTGAACACGCAACAAAAATTAAAGAAGAAGTAAAAAATGATTATCGAGTAAAAACATCAGATCATCATATATTTTTATTCATCACTTTAGCCAAACGAAAGTACTATTCTCCGCATTTACATTTGGAATTAGAAGAAAACGAAGATAAAACAACACATGTAAAAGGACTTTTTGGACCAGACCAAACTGTTTGGACTTTCTTTATGTTCCTTCATTTCTTTATTGCTGGTGTTTTTTTAGTCTTTATGATGATGGCCTATTCACATTGGACATTAAAACAATCTACTACTACTGACTTTGTAATTATGGGATTGATGGTAGTTTTTTGGTTTGCATTGTATTTTCAAGCTAGAGTTAATAGAAAAAAATGCCAACCTCAAATGCACAAACTTGAAGAATTAACTAATAGAATTTTGAAAGATAAAATTTAAGACTACTTTTGATTATACCCGAAACGTCTTAATTGAAATTGACTATTTCTCCAGTCTTTATTCACTTTTACAAACATTTCAATATGAATTTGTTTTCCGAAGAATTTTTCTAAATCTTCACGAGCTTGCATTCCGACACGCTTTAGTGCCGCACCTTTATGTCCGATAATAATACCTTTTTGGGTATCGCGTTCTACCATAATAACGGATCTAATTCGAATGATTTTATCATCTTCAATAAATTCTTCCGTTTCAATTTCTACAGCGTATGGGATTTCTTTATCGTAGTTTAAAAGGATTTTTTCGCGAATGGTTTCGTTAATAAAAAAACGTTCCGGTTTGTCTGTCAAAGCATCTTTAGGATAATATGCTGGAGATTCTGGAAGAAGTTCTAAAATTCTTGCAAAAACTTCTTTTACATTGAAATTTTCTAAAGCTGAGATTGGATAGATTTCCGCATTTGGTACTTTCTCTTTCCAAAGATCTATTTGCTCTTCTAATTGCTCTTGATCAGATTTATCTATTTTATTAAGTAAAAGTAAAACTGGGATTTTGGCATGAATGATTTTATTAAAAAAGGCTTCGTCTTTAAGCTCTTTTTCTCCAATTTCAACCATATAAATTAAAACGTCGGCATCTTCAAAGGCAGATTTAACAAAATCCATCATTGATTTTTGCATTTCATAAGCAGGTTTAATAATTCCAGGAGTATCAGAGAGTATTACTTGAAAGTCATCACCATTAACAATGCCAAGAATTCTATGACGAGTAGTTTGAGCTTTTGAAGTAATAATTGACAATCTTTCACCAACGAAAGCATTCATTAGTGTTGATTTTCCTACGTTTGGGTTACCAATAATATTAACAAAACCTGCTTTATGTATCATGTTTATTTTTTAAATTACATTTATTCTACCAAATGTCCACTGGACATTCTCCTCTTAATATCAAATCTATAATGTTTACAAAACCGGCTTTATTCGACATTTATTTTAATTTAATTTGTTGCAAAGGTAGTTATATCAAGCGAATAGTAGAAATAAAAGATTTTTTTAATTTTTTTGTTGCGAGTATCGATATTCGTTGTATATTTGCACTCGAAACAGCGCGGGATAGAGCAGTAGGCAGCTCGTCGGGCTCATAACCCGAAGGTCACAGGTTCGAGTCCTGTTCCCGCTACTAAGTAAACCCTTTCAGAAATGAGAGGGTTTTTTTTTGTTTTTACTATATCGCAAACATATCGGAAGCTTTTTTGACAATTCTAATTTCAAATTATACTTTGATCCTGAACCAAAACGTTGATTCACTATAAAATGCTATTGAAAAAAAATACGTACCTTTGCACCGAAATTGGTATTCTTCTTTTAAAGAAGTGCCCAAAATTGCATTAGAAAGGGAGAAAAAAATTTGTAAAAAAAGGCTTCTCACACCTATTAGGTACAGGTTCGACTCCTGTTATTGCTACTAATAAAAGTCATTACTACATAAATGACTTTTTTTTATTTTTACTTTATGAATATGAAAAAAATTGTTGAGTACAGAGCATTACTCAACGTTACGAAAGCAGCGACTTTAAAAGAATTAAAGACTATTTACAGAAATAGCATGAAAGATTTTCATCCTGACACAATTAGTGATGAACAGGAGCGCCATGAAGCCGAACAAAAAAGTATTGCTTTTATTGAAGCATACCATTTTCTAGTTAGTGTAGCACCAGAAACTCTTGAAAAAACTAAAGCGGAGTATGTAAAAACTACTACTACCTCTAACATTCAAGATTTTTATTTTGAAAATAGCGTTTTGTATGTAACTTTCCTAGACGGAAATACTTTCGAGTATTTTGGTGTTCCTAAACAAACTTATATAAAAATGGTCAATGCAGAGTCACCGAGCCGATTTGCTAGAAGACACGTTTATAACGCATTTATTTACAGGAGCGCAAGCAAACTTGTAGCTACCGAATAAATTCTACATTTCAATAATTTTATTAGTAGTATATTTGTACTGAATTGATAAAAATTTGACTGTAAACTATTTAACTCTTTTTCTAGTTGAATAGTTTACAGTTTATTTATTTAGGTATTGATTTTTATATTGATCATTTTTTTAGTGAAATTTCATATATTTACCTTTAAATCAATTCGTTAAATCTTAGGAAAACTATTTTAAAAATTATTGTTATTAGAATGAAAGCTATTTCATTTTTCTTACTACTATTTTCAACGGTTATTTTCGCATCGCCTATTGATGAGAAAAATAACCCACCTGCACTTATACCATTGTCAGGTACTTATTCTATTCCGGGAGATTTTGCCAGTATTAATGACGCCGCACTAAGTTTAAACACCAATGGAATTTCGGGTCCAGTACTATTTAATGTTGCTGCTAATCATACCGAGACAGCTCCTTCAGGAACAAGCACAACCATTACCGGTGGAATCATCTTCAGAATCGTTGCTGGGACAAGTGCTACTAATACGATAACTTTTCAAAAAAATGGCACAGGAGCCAATCCTCTCATTACGGCAGGAGCAAACCATTTTGCTGGCGGAATCATGGACGGTGTAATCAAAATAATAGGCACTGATTACTTAATTTTTGATAGTATTGATGTGATTGAAAATCCTTTAAACACTGTCTTCAATCCGATATCAAGTAACAACATGACAGAGTTTGGTTTTGCTTTTTTCTATGGAAATCCTACTGCTACAGCCGATGGGGCAAAAAATAACATCATCAGAAATTGCAACATTACATTAAATAATAATGGTACTAATTATCAAAATACGTTTGGCATCTATGCTACGTGTTTAACAAGCGACACCAACGGATTAAACTTAGCTAGCATTACTTCAATGGCAGGTTCTAATTCAAACAATAAACTTTATGGCAATATCATAAGCAATGCTAATTTTGGAATCACTATCGTTGGCTCAAATACAGCCGCAGCAATGGATACCGATTGGGATATTGGTGGCACATCAACTTTATCTGGAAACACGATACTTAATTTTGGAATTGGAAATGGTACACTTACGTCTTTATATCAGAAAATCGGAACTAGCGTTCACGGAATTTTAATCAATCAAGTAGCATCGAATACAGTATCTTATAATTCAATTACAAGTACCGCAGGAACATTAACTGGTAGTGTAACTATGTGCGGTATTTTACTTGGCTCAACTGCAGCATCAGTACAACCAGACACAAATGTTTCTTCTTGCAATTACAATACAATTAATCTAAACAATACAGCGGGTTTCGACACTTTTGGTATTTGGTCACGATTAGCCAGTGCAACTTCGGATAAGTTTTTAAACAACAACATCATCACTATACAAAATACTACCACAACCCCAATTGCAAGCAGGTTTATGAGAGGAATTTGGCAGGATGGAAATTTGAGGCTGTTAACTATTTCGGAAAATACTGTAACACTAAGTTATGTAAATGCAAATAATGATCATTCGGTAAATTTTATTCAAGCCGATATTAATACATCATCGAGTAGGATTATAAATGGCAATATTTTAAGAACACCTTCTGGTGGCTCATTAAGAACATCTGGAGCAATAAATGGCATTTCACATAGTGGTATTTCAAGCGGACTACTAAATATAAACCAAAATACTATTGAAATTGATAAAGGAAATGTTTCGTCTGCAGCTAATTTCTTAGGGATAAGCAGTATTAGCACTTCGAATGCTAGTATTTATGAAATTAATTTCAACAACATTTCACTAACAGCTTCATCTGGAGTTAATGCTAATACAACTATTAGAGGAATCAGTAATATTGATGGATCAGTAACTTTAAATAAAACCATAAGTTCAAATATTGTTATAATCAACAGCAATAATACTGGTGGCACAACTGGTGGAATCTATCTTGAAAGAACCGGAATTGCAACGATAATTAACAACGCGGTCACCGTTAGTAATTTTTCATCCGTTTTATATGGAATATTTCTAAATACATCTTGTACTACAAATAATTTAAGTAACAATAATATTACAATTTCTCCTACTAATCTTGCAGTATCGGTTTCGATTTCTGGTATTGCAAACTCTTTTGGAACAGCTAATTTTATCAATAATCAAATAACACTAGCACCACAAATAAGTACTACAGCAACTATAACGGTAACGATTACAGGAATTAGTAATTCTACTGCTAACGGCAATATTAATAACAACGCAAGTATTTTTATTGCACCGCAAACAACTTCTAACAGCGGTGTTGTTAATTTTACCTCTGTCGGAATATCAAATTCTGGAGCAAGTAGCCAAATTATCAACAACTCCAATATTCAATTGACGCCTTCAACGCAATCGGGAGTTGCTACTTCGAACGGGATTTTAAATTCTGCAGCTAACAGCACTATCAGTACTAATACAATTGTCGTTAACGCTACTGCAAGTTTATCTACCGCCATTAGCGGAATTTCGAATAGCGGTGCAACTAGTACTATAAGCAATAATAATTCGCAAGCACAACTTATTGTAAGTCAACAAAATGGAACTACTAATGGCATTGTTTCTAGTAACTCTGGAAATCAAGTAAGCAACAACATTGTAAACGCAATTTGTACGGCAGTTGGCACTAGTAGCTCAAATGGTATTCGAAATAGTGGCACAAATGCCATTATTACAAACAACCCAGCAATAAGTGTAAATGCAATATCGTCTAGCACAAGTTCTTCCTCTGTCGGAATTTCTTCAACTGTAAACAGTACTATTTCTAACAATAGTATGACAGTAAATTCTCAAGCATCAAATCTGTCTAGCGTTTCTGGTATTATTTCTAATGGAACAATAACAAGCAATACTATTTTAATAAGTTGTATGGCACAGCAAGGTATCGATCCATCGGCAGGAATTCAAACAACTGCAACTAGTACAATATCTAATAATTTTATTACAACTAATCTAATTACTGCAGCAGGTAACGCTATTGGAGGTGGAATAACTAATAATGGCATTGCCTCCATAATTTCTAATAACACTTTAGATGTAAGTATTATTTCCAATGGTAATCAAGCTACACTTGTTTGGTTTTCGTATATTTATGGTATAAGAAATGGAAGTGCCGATTGCTTAATAATGAATAATACAATTTCTCGAGTTTATGCTTCGATGGGACGAGGAACAACATTGTTTGAAGCCTCTGGAATACTTTTAGAGACATCAGTTAACACTATGGTTTCGGGTAATATTATTAGTAATATTTCTTCTAATGGAACCGCGAACAACCGCACTTATTTAAGTGGAATTTACGCATTAACTGGATCTCTAAATAACACTATAAAAAACAATAGAATTTTTAATGTTTCTCTAAACAACAATGTTACAGGTACTAATCCAGGTCCGGGTTTTTCAACTGGATTACCAGTTCCTGCAAACTGTCAAGGTATTTGGATAAGGTTATCATTTAACGCCACACTAAACAACTACAAAATTTTTAATAATCATATTTCAAAACTTTACAACCCTAGCTCTTCTAATTTGGGTGGAATCTTTGGATTAACTTTATCATCTAGACGCGTCAATTACCTTGTTTACAATAACACTATTGTATTGGGTGATAATACAAATCAAGTTACAAGTAATATAACTGGTGATTTTGGTGCAGCAGCAGTAGGTTTTATTAACAGGATTCAAGACGGATTAACCGATTTAAGAAATAACATTCTTTATGTAAATGTGCTTCCAAAAGGAAATGGATATGTATCGGCACTAGCTGCAATAAAAGGCCATGATTTAGATTTAACATCTTTACTCACAAATCCAGGGCAGACTGGTATTCGACCACCAAATTACAATACTGCTTCTAATAATAATTTGTTTTATGCACCATCTGTTCATAACAGACGCTCATATTTTTATTGCGAAGGAGATGGATTTGGTTCTGAGTTCAACCGATTTAACATAAGCCATAATACTACAGCTATTGATGATCCAAATATTAATGTAGTGGCTTATTCTGGATGTGTTAGCAAATACAAAACTTTAATGAATGGCGGCACAAACAATTTTGGAACCGATTCAAATAGTTTTTATGATAATGTAACACTTTCAGAAGGAACAGGAGTTGATGAGGGATATTGGACTCCATCGGGCGAAACTTATGCTGAAATGGGTGCACAGATTTTACCTGTAGAATACGATTTAGATAGCAAAAACGTGAGTCGCGGAAGTAATCCAGACATGGGTGCAGTACAGTTTTCTGGCGAAATAGACACTAATCCAGTTATAACATATGGTCCAATAGTGCTTACTGGAACATGTGGCGCAGTTCCTTCGACAATAAATTTAAATAATGTCAGAATTGTAGACACCGCTGGAGTTCCAACAAGTGGTACATTAATGCCAAGATTATATTACAAAATCAATTCTGGAGCATACACTAGCGTCACAGGAACGTTAACTTCTGGCAATGGCAACGATGGTTTTTGGAACTTTACTATGACTGGAATCACAGCAGGTACTTTAAGTTATTTTGTTATCGCACAAGATAGACTTACAAAGATTATTTCTAATCCTGATCTGGGATTAGTAGCCTGCAGTGTTAATAATGTTAGCACTCCACCAACTAGCCCTAGTTCAATTGTAATTGGTGGCAGTGCCGCAGTTTATTCTCTTGGTAGCTGGTCAGAGCCTCCTTCTATTAGCAAAGCTGTAATTTTTGAGGATAACTATAGTTCTGTTTCAAACATTGAGGCTTGTTCTGTGTTGGTTCGATCTGGAAACACCGTTGTTTTCAATAATGCTCATACACTTTTAGTCCAAAATGAAGTTGTTGTTGAACCTGGTGCTAACTTAAATTTTGAAAATAATTCTAGCCTAGTACAAATCGAGAATGCTATTAATTTGGGTGATATAAATTATAAAAGAATAGCAAACGTTAAGAAATTTGATTATGTTTATTGGAGTTCACCTGTAGCCAATTTTAACCTTGATAATTTAAATATTTTAGAACCAACTGGTCCGAAATATAAATGGGAACCTATTGCTACAAATCCAAATGGCGGAATAGGCAACTGGGCTGATGCGCAAAGTAATATTATGGAAACCGCTCGTGGATACATTGTTAGAAGCCCATTGAGTTACAGCACAAATACAACTGCGCCTTTTACATCTACTTTTACAGGTATTCCAAATAATGGATTTATTTCCCAAACCTTATCAAGAGGCCCAATTACTGTTTCAACTTTAGGAAGTTACACGAGTTTAAATGGTGTTGCCTTCACACCATTTGATGATAATTGGAATTTGATTGGTAACCCTTATCCATCTGCAATAAGTGCGAATCAGTTACTTTTCGAAAACAGAGAATCTAATGGTGGCATGATGGCAGGATTTATAAATATTTGGCGCCATGGTATTGATATACAAACTGGCATAAACAATCCTTTTTATGGATCTTACATTTATAATTATGATCCCAACGATTATCTGACTTATAATATTTTGGGCGCTTCATGTTGTCCTGCTGTAGGTGATTATAAAATTGGAGCTGGTCAAGGATTTTTTGTTCAAATGATTGAAGGTGCACCAGCTACTGGAGTAGTAAACTTTACCAATACGATGCGAAGAGATCAAAGTGGCCTTGTGTATGACAATTCAACATTTTTTCGAAATTTTTCTACCGAATCAAGTTTACCAATTTTTGAACGACATCGAATTTGGTTAGACTTAGTGGCTCAAAATAATAAATCTCAAAGAATACTTCTTGGATATATTAGTGGCGCTTCTAATGATTTTGATTCGTTTTATGATGTTCCTGCACCAAACAAAAATGATTTAGATCTGTATAGTTTAATAGGGACCCAGCACTTAAAAATTGAGTCAAGAGCACTACCCTTTTCAAACATAGATGAAATACCAATTGGCTATTTTGCACCTACAGACGGAAACTATAACATCGCTATTGGAAGTATTGATGGCCTATTTGAAAATGAAAATATTTATATTAAAGATTTACAATTAAATAGCTATCATGACTTAAAAGCGGCTCCTTATCAATTTCAATCTACATCAGGAAGTCATAATAACCGATTTGTATTGGTTTTTCAAAATCCATCCTTAGGAAGTACCGAATTTGAAACTAACTTTACTATTGATGTATATAATGACAATAAAAGCATGGGAATTAAATCAAGTTCATCCGCATTAAGTGAAGTGAAAATATACGACATTAGTGGTCGTCAACTTTATGTAAAATCAAATATTAACAACAAAGAAATTACAATAACTAACGTTACTCAATGTCAACAAATGCTGCTTTTAGAAATAAAAACAGAAAATGGGATTAAGACCTTTAAAAAAATAATTAATTAATACAAACACTAGTACAATCATGAAAAAAATAATTTTATTAATAGGCATTTTACTCGGTTTAAACTCTCATGGTCAAGTAAGTATTGGTGCTGCGCTACCGAACACATCAGCCAACTTAGATGTAACCGCAGATGACATTAATGGAAATAAACGTGGCTTGCTAATTCCAAGATTGGCTTTATTAAACACAACCGATGCTTCTACTATTAATACTGGAAATGTTAACAGTTTACTAGTTTTTAATACTGCTACACAAGCAGATGTTACACCTGGTTTTTATTATTGGTATATAAATAAATGGGAAAGAGTAGCAGCAGCATCAGATATAACTGAAACAACTACTTCGCTTTCTTTTAATGCATTGAACGATATTTTAACATTCAACAATGAAAATGGCACTAATCCAGCCATTAATTTAAGTTCTTTAAAAATTGAACCTTGGCGCGTTGAATTGACAAATAATCAAGCAACTTTAAACAACCAAAACATTTACCAACTTGGGAATATTGGTATTGGAACAAATGATATTATTGATGGTGCTGCTATTGATATTAGAGGTGCCGTTAGAGGCGGTACAGGAAATACTGGAGTTGTAGGATTAAATTCTGCTGCATTTGGAACTAACAATGTAGTTTCGGGAAATAATTCTTCGGCTACAGGAAGTGGAAATAACATAACCGGAAACACTTCTGGCGCGATAGGCGACAATAATATTGTAAGCAACAATAATGCTATGGCAATTGGATTAAATAATGTTGTTAATGCAGAAAAAAGTTTTGTCGTTGGTGAAGGCAATGTAGTTTCAGGAATATTTGCCTCTGCAATGGGTCGAGAAAATATCGCAAACGGAGAAAATGCTGTTGCGCACGGAGTAAATAATCAAACGCTAGCAGATTATTCCTATACACTTGGTGTAGGAAATATTAGTGGCGCGATGGGAAGTATGGTGTTTGGAAGATATAATGTCTTAACAGGCGGAAATCCAACTGACTTTAATGTGCCAAACGACCCTTATTTTCAATTGGCAAATGGCACAAGTCCAGCAACAAGATCAAATATCATAACCGTTCTAAAAAGTGGTAGAACAGGATTTGGAAACATGAATGCACCACAAGCAACGATTCATATATTACGAACTTCAACCGATGTTACTCCTGCAATTATCGAAGGATGTCAGGTTCACAATGATAACACAGCAGCAGCAGCAGCAGGATTACCAGTAGGCGCTTTATATAGAACGGCTACTGGAGTATTAATGGTACGATTTTAATTAACATGAAAACTATTAAAATACAAGGACATCTTATTGGACTATTTATTTCGTTATCCATATGTAGTTTTGGGCAAACTAAAACGATCAATCAAGGTGTAATGACCATAATTGGAACAGCTGGATCTGTATCTGCAATTGAGAATTTAAATTCAGGCGTTTTAACAAATGATGGTGATTTACATGTTTATAATCACTACACAAATAACGGAATTGTAACTTTTACAAATGGCTTAACCACTGGACTAACAAGAATGAAAGGTTTATTTGGATTTCAAAATATAGCTGGAACTAACCAAATGAGATGGTACAATTGTGAATTTGATAATAGTTTAACACAACCTGCTTTTCGCTTATCAAATCAAATTAGTATTAGCGGGAATGCTAATTTTTTAAATGGCATTGTTGATGACGACAACTTTGGCGGACTAGCCATTTTTGAAAACTTGGCAACCCATATTAATGTAAATAACAACAGTCATGTTGACGGATTTGTTAGAAAAATTGGTAATCAAGAATTTATATTCCCTATTGGAGACAGTAATTTCTTTAGATATGCAGCAATCTCAGAACCAAACACAAATACTGATATTTTTTCTGGAAAATACTTCTTTGAAAACTCAAATGTATTTTTCCCACATGCTAATAAACAAGAAAATATATCAATAATTGATGATGCCGAATACTGGCAAATAGACAAAACATCCTCTAGCAGTGATGTTTTTATTACACTAACTTGGAATCCAGTTACTACACCAAGTGCAATATTTGCTTTACCTATTGATGATATTCATATAGTTAGATGGGACGTTTCAGAAAATAAATGGATTGATGAAGGTGGAGTAGCAGATGCTTTAACTAATGAAGTAACAACAGTAATAAATCCGCAAACTGAATATGGAATATTTACCTTAGCAAGAGTTAAAAATATATTGCCTTGTAATGGTAATGCAGTCATTGTTCACAATTATATTTCTCCAAATAACGACACTATAAATGACGTCCTAAAAATTACTGGGATTGAAAATTGTCCAAACAATAACATTTGCATTTACAATCGTTGGGGTGTTAAAGTATATGAAACACATTCATACGATACAAATGGCAATACATTTAATGGATATTCACAAGGTAGAACTACCATTAATAGTAATGAAAAACTACCTTTTGGAACTTACTTCTATATCATTGAAATACTAAATGAATCTACCGGAGATACAAATAAGTTAAGTGGTTATATTTTTATAAACTAATTAAAATATTCTAAACCATTTACAAGCTCTTTAATTGTAAAATATTAATTTCTGAAGTCGTTACAAAAGTATTATGACATACTCTATATCAAGCAAAGAAAACACAGCAAGACATTATATTAAAAAGAGACAATTTAAAAAGTTGTCTCTTTTTGTTTAATTAAATTTAAAAATATAAAAAATCCTCTCTTATTATAAAAAAGCAATCCTAATAGAAAAACAAGCAAGATCAATTCAATCTATTGGGTAAAAAAACAGATAGTTTACAGTCATAACTACCCTCGAAAATATCAAAATAATTATCGCAATAAAACTTAAAAAAAATTAAAATCGTTTAAAACTTAAACTATTGCATGAATAAGATTTATATGAAAACTAAATAAACAATCATAAACAAAAAAAAGAGACAATAAATGTCTCCTTTTTAATTACTTATTTACAATTACAATTTAGTAATAATAAATTCAGATCTTCTGTTGGCTTGGTGTTGGTCTTCAGTACAGTTTGATTGGTTTGTTGGTTCACAACCGCAATCGTTTACTAGTTGCGATTCACCATATCCTCTTCCTGTTAGTCTTGATTTGGCGATGCCTTTTTCTACTAACCATGCAATGGTTGATTTAGCTCTTCTGTCTGATAAAGCCATGTTATATTTGGCTGTTTGACGACAGTCTGTGTGTGAACGTACATCAATCTCCATTGTTGGGTTTTGTTCCATTACATCTAAGATTTTAGCCAATTCTA
>LNFM01005909.1_pt1 | contig 20627 bp, 20 predicted proteins | sample 596031 | NCBI WGS metagenome assembly LNFM01 (sample SAMN04254537, study PRJNA301005) | activated carbon metagenome | isolation source: dual media filters at the Ann Arbor, Michigan drinking water treatment plant | place: USA: Ann Arbor | reverse complement strand
CGTCCCGACGCTGATCGAGTTGCAGGCCATCCACAAGGCTGCCAAGAAGGCCGCGGCCGAAGGCGGGACCGTGGCCGATGTGCGTACGGTCTTCGACAAGGCGGCGACGATCGACGACATCAAGTCCGTTTCCGGCAAGGATCTGACCGTGACGAAAGTCGGTGACAAGGTGGTGGTCAGCTTCGCCTATCAGCGTGAGATCCATCTGGCCGGTCCGGCCTGGCTCACCCTGAAGTACGAAGGGCAGACCAAGTAGCGTGGCTGATGGACTGACCGCGTTGCAGGCCCGCCTGCAGCATCAATTCTCCGATCCGGCCCTGCTCCTGCGCGCGGTCACGCACCGCAGTTTCGCCGCCGATCACAACGAGCGCCTCGAGTTCCTGGGCGACTCGGTCCTGAATCTCTCGGTGGCCGACCTGCTGTTCCAGCGACTCAGCGCCTTGCCTGAGGGCGATCTCTCGCGCATCCGCGCCAATCTGGTCAAGCAGGACACGCTGCACCAGATCGCCGTCGAGCTCGGGCTGCCCGAGGTGGTGCGTCTGGGCGAGGGCGAGGTGCGTTCCGGCGGCAACCGCCGGCCCTCCATCCTGGCCGATGCGCTGGAGGCCCTGATCGGCGCGGTCTACCTGGATGCGGGCTACACAGCGGCCCAGGCCCTGGTCCATCGCCTGTTCCAGAGCGTCGAGATCAATCCCCAGATGCAGGCCAGCGCCAAGGACGCCAAGACCGAGCTGCAGGAGTGGCTGCAGGCGCGCAAGTACAAGCTGCCCCTGTATCGCGTGGTGGGCACGCTGGGGGCGGCGCACCGGCAGACCTTTGACGTCGAGTGCGAGGTGTCCGACCTCAACCTGAACGAACGCGGCATCGGCAGTTCGCGCCGCGCCGGTGAGCAGGCTGCTGCTGCTGCCATGCTGCAGGTGCTGAAGACAAAGGTGCACTGATGACCGAATCCACCGACCCCGGCACCCGTCCCGCGCAGCGCTGCGGTCTCGTCGCCATCGTGGGCAAGCCCAACGTGGGCAAGTCCACCCTGCTCAACGCCCTGGTCGGGCAGAAGATCAGCATCACCTCGCGCAAGGCCCAGACCACGCGGCACCGCATCACGGGCATGCGCACCGTGGGCGCCACGCAGTTCGTCTTTGTCGACACCCCGGGCTTCCAGACCCGGCACGGCAATGCCCTCAACCGTTCACTCAACAAGACCGTGCTGGGCGCCGTGGGCGACGTGGACCTGGTGCTCTTCGTGGTCGAAGCAGGTCAGTTCAACCAGGCCGATGAGCGCGTGCTCAAGCTGCTGGCCGAAGGCGTGCCCGTGCTGCTGATCGCCAACAAGCTCGATACCGTGCATCGCCGCGCCGAGATTGCGCCCTGGTTGCAGCAGATGCAGCAGCGCCATCCCTTCGCCGAGATCGTGCCCATGGCGGCCAAGAACGCCAAGGACATCGAACGCCTGCTGGGCATCTGCGAGAAATACCTGCCTGAGCAGCCCTGGTGGTACGACGAAGACGAGTTGACCGACCGCAGCGAGAAGTTCATGGCCGGCGAGATGGTGCGCGAGAAGCTGTTCCGCCTGACCGGTGACGAGCTGCCCTACACCTCGACGGTCGTGATCGACAAGTTCGAGGAGGAGGCGCCGCAGAAGAAAGGCCAGAAGCGCCTGGTGCGCATCGCCGCCACCATCGTGGTCGAACGCGATGGCCACAAGGCCATGGTCATCGGCGACCAGGGTGAGCGCATCAAGCGCATTGGGACCGAGGCGCGGGTCGAGCTCGAGAAGCTCATGGACGCCAAGGTTTTCCTTGAGCTCTGGGTCAAGGTGCGTTCGGGCTGGGCTGACGACGAGGCGCGGGTCCGCTCCTTCGGGTATGAGTAGGCACACCCCCAGGCTGCGCGCACTGCGTGTCGCTCCGCCCCCCCCCTTGCAGGGGGCAACGCCAGCGGCCTGGTCAAGCCAGTTCCGCGGCGTTCGCTGGTAAATGCCCCTGGCGTTCGGACTACCAAGCCATGGCCACCAAGCGCATCAGCGATGAGCCGGCCTATGTGCTGCATCGCTACGACTGGAGCGAGACCAGCCTGATTCTGGAGGTTTTTACGCGTCACCACGGCCGCATCGCCCTGGTGGCCAAAGGGGCCAAGCGGCCCACGTCCAGCTTCCGTCCCGTGCTGCTGCCGCTGCAGCCCCTGCGCCTGAGCTATGGCGGCGAGTCCGAGGTGCGCACGCTGAAGAACGCCGAGTGGGTCGGCGGCCATGTCATGCCCACGGGCGAGGCCCTGCTGTCCGGTTACTACCTCAACGAACTGCTGCTGCAGCTGCTGGCACGTGATGATGCGCACCCCGCCTTGTTCGACGTCTACGCCCAGGTGGTGCAGGTGCTGGCCTCCGAGCATGCCGAGGTGCTGGAGGCCGCGCTGCGCAGCTTCGAGCTGCTGCTGCTGCGCGAGATCGGCCTGCTGCCGCAGCTGGACCGCCAGACCCTGACCCTGGCGCCGCTCGACAAAGCGGCGGTCTACACCCTGGTGCCCGAAGGCGGGCTGCGCACGCGAGGCCCCGCGGATCGCTCCGGGCTCAGCGGGGCCCAGTGGCGGGCCCTGCAGCAAGCCCTGGCGACGGGCGCACCTTTTACCGACACCCTGCGCGCCTGTGCTGCGGTGATGGGCGAACTCAAGCCTCTGTTGCGGGCCCTGCTCCATTACCATTGCGGCGTGTCCACGCTGCGCACCCGGCAGATGATGGTGGACCTGCAATCGCTATGAATATGACCCCCACGCTCTGCACTTTGTGTAATTCGCTGCCTCCCAGGGGGGCGCGTTTTGCTTTGGGGCGGCCCGGCAGCAAAACATGACCGCACTTTCCGTCAACGTCAACAAGGTGGCGCTGGTGCGCAACACGCGCCACCTGGGCATCCCCAGCGTCACGCGCGCCGCCACGCTCTGCCTGCAGGCCGGTGCGCATGGCATCACCGTGCATCCGCGGCCTGATGAGCGTCATATCCGGGCCCAGGACGTGCACGAGCTTGCGGCGCTCATGAAGCAGTGGCCCGATCGCGAGTTCAATATCGAGGGCAATCCGACCCAGAACCTGCTCGAATTCATCCGCGCCGTCCGTCCCCACCAGGCCACCTTCGTGCCCGACAGCGAAGACCAGTTCACGAGCGACCATGGCTGGAGCTTTCCGCAGGATGCCGCTCGCCTGCGCCCGCTGATCGCCGAATGCCGGGCCCTGGGCGTGCGCGTGAGCCTGTTCATGGACCCGGTGCCCGAACAGATGGCCCAGGCACGGGGCGTGGGTGCCGACCGCATCGAGCTCTACACCGAGCCCTATGCCGCCGCCTGGGGCAGCCCGGGGCAGGAAGCCCAGCTGCAGCGCTATGCGGCGGCGGCGCAGGCTGCGCTGGACGCCGGCCTGGGCGTGAATGCCGGCCATGATCTCAACCGCGACAACCTCACCGAATTCCTGCGCCGTGTGCCCGGCGTGGCCGAGGTCTCGATCGGACACGCGCTGATCAGCGATGCGCTGGAGCTGGGCTATGCGGCGACGGTGCGCGCCTACCTGCAGTGCATCGCACAGGCCCAGCCATGATCCAGGGCATCGGCACCGATATCTGCGACGTGCGCCGCATGCGCGCGAGCTTCGAGCGCCATGGCGAGCGTTTTGCGCGCCGCGTGCTCGGTGACGCGGAGTTCGCCGTCTGGCAGGCGCGCAGCACGCGCTGGCCCGAGCGCGGTCTGCGCTATCTGGCCACGCGTTTCTCGGCCAAGGAGGCCTTTTCCAAGGCCATCGGTACCGGCATCCACCAGCCCATGAGCTGGCGCGCCTGCGAGATCCTCAACCACCCGAGCGGCCAGCCTTATATCCGCCTGCACGGCGAGCTCAAGACCTGGTTCGAAGGGCAGGGCCTGCGGGCGCACGTGACCCTGACCGACGAGAGCGATTACGCGGCCAGCTTCGTGGTGGTCGAGAAGGTCTCGACCATGCCGGCCGAGCTGCCCAACTACTGAGACGAGGAGTCGCATGACGCCGCACGCCCCCCTGATCATCGACATCGCGGGCACCGCGCTCAGCGAGGACGACCGCCGCCGCCTGGCCCATCCGCTGGTCGGTGGCCTGATCTTCTTCGGCCGCAACTGGCAGAGCCGGGCGCAGATCCGTGCCCTGTGCACCGAAATCAAGGCCATCCGCCCCGATCTGCTGATCTGCGTGGACCACGAGGGCGGGCGGGTGCAGCGCTTCCGCAGCGACGGCTACACCCATCTGCCGCCCATGCGTGCGCTCGGTGAGTTGTGGATGCGCGATCAGATGGGCGCCACCAACGCCGCCACCGCTTGCGGCTACGTCCTGGCCAGTGAGCTGCGCGCCTGTGGCCTGGACTTCAGCTTCACGCCGGTGCTGGATCTGGACTACGGCAGCAGTGGCGTGATCGGCGACCGCGCCTTCGGGCGCGACCCGAGGGTGGTGACGCTGCTGGCCAAGAGCCTCATGCACGGCCTGCGCCTGGGCGGCATGGCCAGCTGTGGCAAGCATTTCCCCGGCCACGGTTACGTCAAGGCCGATTCCCATACCGATATTCCTGTGGACCAGCGCAGCCTGAAAGCCCTCCTGGCCGATGACGCCGCGCCCTATGGCTGGCTCAGCACCGCGCTGGACAGCGTGATGCCGGCGCACGTGATCTACCCCCGGGTCGATGCCCGCCCGGCCGGTTTCTCGGCGCGCTGGCTCAACGACATCCTGCGTGGACAGCTGCGCTTCCAGGGGGCTGTCTTCAGCGACGACCTCAGCATGGCCGGTGCGCGCCAGCTCGAGGGCCGCGAATTGAGTTACAGCGCGGCGGCGGTCACGGCACTGCAGGCGGGTTGTGATCTGGTGCTGCTGTGCAACCAGTCGCTCGATGGTGGCGCGGCCGTGGACGGCCTGATCGATGGTCTGGCCGAGGCCCAGATCAAGAGACGGTGGACACCCAGCGAGACCAGCGAGGCCCGCCGCCTGGCCCTGCTGCCGCAGACGCCGGCGCCCGACTGGGACGAGTTGATGGTCAGCCCGGCCTATATGCACGCGCTGGACCTGTTGCCCTGAAAGAGGCCGCCTGTGATCGACCCTGCCTTTGCCCGCCTGCCCGAGCCACCTTATGACGCCGTGATCTTCTCCTCGCGCCGCACCCCGGGTGAGCAGGGTTACGAGGCCATGGCCGAGCGCATGGTCGAACTCGCGGCACAGCAACCGGGTTTTCTGGGCGCGGAGAGCGTGCGTGATGCCCAGGGCTTCGGCATTACCGTGTCTTACTGGGCCACGGAAGAGGCTATCGCCAACTGGCGCCGGCACGCCGAGCACCGCGTGGCCCAGGAGCAGGGCCGGGCCCAGTGGTACGCGCACTACGAAGTGCGCGTGGCCCACGTCGAGCGGGCCTGGGGCAAGACGGCCTGAGCGGTTTCAGCCCTCGCGGCGCAGCGCCGGGAAGAGGATCACGTCGCGGATGCTGGGGCTGTCGGTCAGCAGCATCATGAGGCGGTCGATGCCGATGCCGCAGCCGCCCGTGGGCGGCATGCCGTACTCGAGCGCGCGCACGAAGTCGTGGTCGTAGTACATGGCCTCGTCGTCGCCGCTGTCCTTGGCCGCCACCTGGCTCTGGAAGCGCGCGGCCTGTTCCTCGGCGTCGTTGAGCTCGGAGAAGCCGTTGCCGAACTCGCGGCCCGTGATGTAGAGCTCGAAGCGCTCGGTCACTTCAGGGCGTGTATCGCTGGCGCGGGCCAGCGGCGAGATCTCGACCGGGTGCTCGCAGATGAAGGTGGGTTGCCAGAGCTTCTCTTCGACCACTTCCTCGAAGTACAGCACCTGCAGCGAGGCGAGCGAGCGGGTGGAGAGTTTGTTCTTTTCCTCGTTCAGGCCCAGCTTGCGCAGAGCGTTGATCAGCCAGGCGCTGTCGTCCACATAGGCGCTGCCGGCCTCGCTGTGGCGGATGATGGCTTCGCGGATGGTCAGGCGCTCGAAGGGCTGGGCCAGGTCCACGGGCTGGCCGCCATAGCTCAGCTGCAGTGTGCCCACGGCCTGCTGGGCGGCGTGGCGCACCAGGCCTTCGGTGAAGGTCATGAGGTCCTGGTAATCCCAGTAGGCCGCATAGAACTCCATCATCGTGAACTCGGGGTTGTGGCGGACCGAGATGCCTTCGTTGCGGAAGTTGCGATTGATTTCGAACACGCGCTCGAAGCCGCCGACGATCAGGCGCTTGAGGTAGAGCTCGGGCGCGATGCGCAGGAACATTTCCTGGTCCAGCGCGTTGTGGTGGGTCACGAAGGGCTTGGCATTGGCACCGCCCGGGATGGGGTGCAGCATGGGCGTCTCGACTTCGAGGAAGTGGTGCGTGACCATGTAGTCACGGATCGAACTCACGGCCTTGCTGCGCGCCACGAAGCGCTTGCGCGCCTCCTCGTCCGTCATCAGGTCCACGTAGCGCTGGCGGTACTTGACCTCCTGGTCGGCCACGCCGTGGAACTTGTCGGGCATGGGGCGCAGGCTCTTGGTCAGCAGGCGCACGCGGCTGACCTGGATCGAGAGCTCACCGGTCTTGGTCTTGAAGACCGTGCCTTCGGCGGCCAGGATGTCGCCCAGGTCCCAGTGCTTGAAGGCGGCGTAGGCCTCTTCGCCGATGGCGTCGCGCGTGACGTAGAGCTGGATGCGGCCCGTGCTGTCCTGCAGGGTGGCGAAGCTGGCCTTGCCCATGACGCGCTTGAGCATCATGCGGCCGGCCACGCTGGCGCGCGAGGCCTGCTCCAGCAGGCCTTCGGCCGTCTGGCCGGCGTGGGCGGCAATGAGGTCGGCGGCGCGGTCGGCCGGCTTGAAGTCGTTGGGGAAGGCCGGGCCCTGGCCGGCGGCCTGCTGCTGGCGGATGGTCTTGAGCTTGTCGCGGCGTTCGGCGATCAGCTGGTTTTCATCCTGGGCCGGGGCGGGGGTGTGTTGTTCGGACATGGGTGGGTTGGGTGTAAGGCCGGGCTGCAGGCGCGGCCCAAACCCGTTATTTTAATGACGCTATCATCCTCGCAGCCTCACCACCATCCGCCCGGACTTTTCATGCTGTTTCAGATCATTTCCCTGCTGCTCGAAGTGACCGCCGGCGTGCTGGGCGGCGCCTGTCTGCTGCGCCTGTACATGCAGCATCAGCGCATCCCCATGTCGGCACGCTCGGGCAATCCGCTGGGGCGTTTCGTCTTTGCCCTGACCGACTGGATCGTGCTGCCCTTGCGGCGCTTCGTGCCGTCCGCCGGGCGCTGGGACATGAGCAGCCTGCTGGCCGCCTATCTGATCGTGCTGACCCAGTTTTCCCTGCTCTGGGCCCTGCTGGGCTTTGGCTACAGCTATGTCTCGGTCGTGATCCTGGCCGTCTTCGGGCTGGTGAAGATCGTGATCTCGGGTCTGACGGGCCTGATCATCGTCTATGCCGTGCTGTCCTGGGTGCAGTCGCGCACGGTGCTGTCCGAGGTCATCGAGCGCCTGGTGCATCCGGTGCTGGCCCCCGCCCGCCGTTTCGTGCCCCTGGTCGGTGGCATCGATCTCTCGCCCCTGGTGCTGCTGGTGCTGCTGCAGATCGCGCTGATCGTCCTGGGGGAACTGCAGGGCTGGGCGCTGCTGTAAAGCAAAAAACCGGCGCGAAGCCGGTTTTTTTGTTGAGGACCTGAACGGCTTCAGATCACCGCATCGGCCGGCAGACGCTGCAGCATGGCCAGGGTGTTGGCGATGGTCTTGCGCAGCTCACGCCGATCGCAGATGAAATCCACGGCGCCCTTTTCCTGCAGGAATTCGGCGCGCTGGAAGCCTTCGGGCAGCTTGACGCGCACGGTGTTCTCGATCACCCGCGGGCCGGCAAAGCCGATCAGGGCCTTGGGCTCGGCCACCACCACGTCGCCCACGAAGGCGAAGCCCGCGCTCACGCCGCCCATGGTCGGGTCGGTCAGCACGCTGATGTAGGGCAGCTTCTTCTTGGCCAGGCGCGTCAGGGCCGCATTGGTCTTGGCCATCTGCATCAGGGACAGCAGGCCTTCCTGCATGCGCGCGCCGCCGGTGGCGGTGAAGCAGATGAAGGGCACTTTCTGCTCGATGGCGGTCTCGACGCCGCGCACGAAACGCTCGCCGACCACCGAGCCCATGGAGCCGCCCATGAAGCCGAATTCGAAGGCCGCGGCCACGACAGCAATGCCGTGCACGGCGCCGCCCTGCACGATCAGGGCGTCGGTCTCACCCGTGGCTTCCAGGGCCTCCTTGAGGCGTTCTGGGTATTTGCGGCTGTCCTTGAACTTGAGCGCGTCGACCGGCAGCACTTCCTGGCCGATCTCGTAGCGGCCCTCGTTGTCGAGGAAGAGGTTGAGGCGCGTGCGCGCGTCAATGCGGTGGTGGTGGCTGCAGGTCGGGCAGACGTTCTGGTTCTGTTCCAGATCGGTCTTGTAGAGCACCGACTCACAGCTCGGGCACTTGATCCACAGGCCTTCGGGCACGCTGCGGCGGTCCGCCGGGTCGGTGGGCTGGATCTTGGGGGGCAGAAGTTTTTCGAGCCAACTCATGGTGTGTTTCCCTCGTCAATGGGGGTCAGGTTAGCGGTGCCGTCGATGGCAAGCCGCAATTATGTATCCAAAGCCTGGCGGATCTCCCGCAGGAAGTCCGAGGCGGCGGTAACGACTTGTGCGCGTGGCAACGGGTCGATGATCTGGATGATGCGGGTGCCGATGACCACGGCGTCGGCCACGCTGCCCACAGCCCGGGCGCTGGCCGTATCCCGTATGCCGAAACCGACGCCGACCGGCACCTTCACGTGCTGGCGGATGCGCGGCAGCATGGCTTCCACGGCGCTGGTGTCCAGGGTGCCGGCGCCCGTCACGCCCTTGAGCGAAACGTAATAGACATAGCCGCTGGCGATGCGGGCCACCTGGGCCATGCGCTCGTCGGTGCTCGTGGGGGCCAGCAGGAAGATCAGGTCCAGGCCATGCTTCTTGAGGGCGGCGGCGAAGTCCTCGCACTCCTCGGGCGGGTAGTCCACGACGAGCACGCCGTCCACGCCGGCCGCAGCGGCGTCGCGCGCGAAGGCGTTGTCGCCAGAGGCTGCGTGCAGCTGGTCGTAGCGTTCGATGGGGTTGGCGTAGCCCATCAGGACCACGGGCGTGCTGCTGTTCGTCTGGCGGAATTCACGCACCATCTCGATCACCTGGCGCAGGCCGATACCGGCAGCCAGGGCTTTGTCGCCGGCGGCCTGGATCACGGGGCCGTCGGCGCTGGGGTCGGAGAAGGGCACACCGAGTTCGATCACGTCGGCACCCGCGGCCACCATGCCGTGCATGAGCTCGGGCGTGATGTTGGGGTAGGGGTAGCCGGCCGTGACGAAGGGGATCAGGGCCTTGCGTTTTTGCGCCTGCAGCGCGGCGAGGGTGGCGTTGATGCGGCTCATAGTGAAACCTCCGTGCTGCGCACTGCGATGCTATTCGCCTTGGGAGCGGCCCGGCGGCTCATTTGCTGCCTCCACCCTTGACCGAGATGCCTCGCATGGAGGGGCGGTCGTAGAAATCGGCGCCCGAGAGGTCGGCCACGGTGCCGATGTCCTTGTCGCCGCGACCCGAGAGGTTGACCAGGATGGACTGGTCTGGGCGCAGGGTCTTGGCCAGCTTCATGGCGTAGGCCACGGCGTGGCTCGATTCGAGGGCGGGGATGATGCCTTCGGTGCGGCAGAGGTAGTGGAAGGCGGCGAGCGCCTCCTGGTCCGTGACGCCCACGTACTCGGCGCGGCCGATGTCCTTGAGGTAGGCGTGCTCGGGGCCCACGCCGGGGTAGTCCAGGCCGGCGCTGATGCTGTGCGTCTCGGTGACCTGGCCGTCCTCGTTCTGCAGTACATAGGTACGGTTGCCGTGCAGCACGCCCGGGCTGCCGCGCTGCAGCGAGGCCGAGTGTTTGCCGCTGTCCATGCCTGCGCCCGCGGCTTCGACGCCGATCAGGCGCGTCTTCTCGTGCGCGATGTAGGGGTGGAAGATGCCCATGGCATTGCTGCCGCCACCCACGCAGGCCACCACGGCGTCGGGTTGCGGCGTCTTGCAGCCGGCACGCGCCAGCATCTCGGGCATCTGGACCAGGCACTCCTTGCCGATCACGCTCTGGAAGTCGCGCACCATCATCGGGTAGGGATGCGGGCCAGCCACGGTACCGATGATGTAGAAGGTGTTGTCCACATTGGCCACCCAGTCACGCATGGCCTCGTTGAGCGCGTCCTTGAGCGTCTTGCTGCCGGACTCCACGGGCACCACGGTCGCGCCCAGCAGGTTCATGCGGTAGACGTTGGGGCTCTGGCGCTTGACGTCGGCGCTGCCCATGTAGACCACGCATTCGAGGCCGTAGCGCGCGCAGATGGTGGCCGTGGCCACGCCGTGCTGGCCGGCGCCGGTCTCGGCGATGATGCGCGGCTTGCCCATGCGCTTGGCGAGCAGGGCCTGGCCGATGGTGTTGTTGATCTTGTGCGCGCCCGTGTGGTTGAGATCCTCGCGCTTGAGGAAAATCTGCGCGCCACCCTGCTCGCGGCTCATGCGCGCGGCGTGGTAGATGGGCGAGGGGCGGCCGACGAAATGGGCCAGTTCGTCCTGGAATTCGGCCAGGAAGTCCGGGTCGTGCTGGTACTGGGCATAGGCCGCCTTGAGCTCGTTGACGGCCTGGGTCAGCGTTTCGCTGATGAAGCTGCCGCCATAGATGCCGAAGTGGCCCGAAGGATCGGGCTGTTGATACTCGAACATGATGAACCTGTTTAGCTGGCGTCGGCGGCGCGCACAGCCGCGACGAACTGGTGGATCTTGCCGGCGTCCTTGATGCCCTTGAGGGTAGCCCCTCCGGTAGCGGAGGCTTCGACACCGGAACTGACGTCCACGGCCAGCGACTTACAGCGCGGCCGCAGTTGCCGGATGCCGTCGGCCACGTTTGCAGGCGTGAGTCCACCACTCAAGACGAGGTGAGCGTCGACGCTTGGAGGCAGATGTGACCATACGAAGGTTTTGCCGCCCCCGCCATATCCCTCGACCTCGGCGTCGAGCAGGATGGCCTGGGCAGCCGAGTAATCCTGGGCGTATTTTACGAGATCGAAACGGCGGCCGCCTTCCCCCATCGGAATGCGGGCGGCGCGCAGGTAGGGGCGGGTGCCAGCGGCCACGCGGCACTCTTGCGGCGTTTCGTCGCCATGGAATTGCAGGGTGGCGTTGGGGATCAGGGCGCAGGCGGCCTGGACCTGCTCTTGGCTGGCGTTGACGACCAGCAGCACCGGCGTCATGAAGGCCGGCAGGCGGCGGGCCAGTTCGGCAGCACGCTGGGGCGTGACGTGGCGCGGGCTTTTTTCGTAGAGCACAAAACCCACGGCATCGGCGCCGGCTGCGATGACCGCGTCCACGTCCTGCTCACGCGTGAGGCCGCAGATCTTGATCCTTGTACGAGCGTTCATGGCAGCCAATCATACGCAGGCGTGCGATCGGGCAGGCCCCAGCGGGCGTCATAGCGCGGGCCCAGGAAGTACAGGCCATCGGGCGAGAAGGTGGGGGCCGCGGCATCGCGGCTGCGCGCGGCGATCACCTCGGCCATCCATGCGGGGGGCTTCTTGCCCTGGCCGATGGTGATGAGCACGCCCATGATGTTGCGGATCATGTGGTGCAGGAAGGCATTGGCCTCGAACTCGAAGCGCCAGTAGGCGCCGCGCCGGCTGATGTCCAGGCGCATGAGGTTCTTGACGGGCGAGAGCGCCTGGCAGGCCGAGGCGCGAAACGAGGTGAAGTCGTGCTCGCCCAGGATATGGGGCAGGGACTGCTGCATCAGCTCCAGGTCCAGGGGCTGGAAGACCCAGCCCACGCGGTGCGCGTCGATGCTGGGACGCACGGGGGACTCGAGCAGCAGGTAGGCGTAGCGGCGCGAGGTGGCGCTGGCGCGGCAGTGGAACTCGGCCGGGACGATCCGGGCCCATTGCACGGCGATGTCGCGCGGCAGGAAGGTGTTGGTGCCGCGGATCCAGGCATAGGGATCACGCTGGGCCGTGGTGTCGAAGTGCACCACCTGCATGAGGCCGTGCACGCCGGCATCGGTGCGGCCGGCACAGAGGGTGGAGATGCGTTGGTCGGCAGGAAGTCCGACGAAGAGGCTCAGGGCTTTTTCAAGCTGGTCCTGCACCGTGCGACCGGAGGGCTGGCTTTGCCAGCCGTCGTAGGGGTGGCCGTCGTAGCTGACGCCGAGGGCCACCCTCACGGAACACTGCCTTCAGGGCGCCGGCCGCTCAGCCGAGGGCCGCCAGCGCCTTCTGGGCGCGGGACTTCATGTCACCCGAGGCTTCGGCAATGATTTCCTCGATCAGGGCTCGGGCGCCGTCGGTGTCGCCGATGGCCTTGAACTCGTCGGCCAGGGCCAGCTTGGTGGACAGCGGGTCGTCGTGGTCGTCACCGGGCTGCTCCGAGGGCGTGCCCAGGTCCAGGGACAGGCCGCCCATGTCGAAGTTCATCATGTTGTCGGCTGCGGGAGCGGCGGCCGCGGGCGCCGGACTCGTGGGCAGGGACGGGGCCTCGAAGGCCAGGCCGTGGTCGGGGGCGGAGGCGATCGAGGCCGGCTGCGTGGCTGCACTGGGCACGGCGGCGCGGGCCGGTGCCTCGTCGAGCGAGAAGTCCAGGTCCAGATCGAGGTCCACGCCACTGGCGGCGGCCGGGACTGCTGCTGCGGCCACCGGCGCGACCTGGCGCACCGGTTGGGGCGAGGCGTAGCCGCGGGGTGCGGGCTCGAGCGGCGCCGGGGCCGAAGCCTGCGGCTCGCCACCGGGCTGGTACATGCCGTTGTTCGGATCGATGCCGCGGCCCAGCTCGCAAATCTGGTCCCACTCGAGGCCGCTGCCGCCGGTGACCTTGTAGGCCTCCTTGGCGATCGTGCTGAAATTCTTCACATCACGGCGCTTGGCATAGATCTCCAGCAGCTTCTGGTGGATCGCGACACGGCTGGGGTGGTGGCGCAGCGCTTCCTTGAGGATTTCTTCGGCCTGCAGATCGCGGCCGTAGGCCAGGTAGACATCGGCTTCAGCGACGGGGTCGACATCGTCGCCAGCATCGAGCTGGCTGGGCGAATAGACCATGGACGAGGAGCTGTTCACACTCGCGTCGTTGGTGTCGACGCGTTGTCCGCCGCTGTTACCGAAAAAAGAGTCAGGCTGGAGTCGGCTCTCCAGGTAGGCGCTGTCCACCTGGCCGGCGTTCTTGCGCTGGCGGCTGCGGTAGAAGGCGTAGCCTGCCAGCAGGGCGATGAGCCCCCCTGCCGCGGCCGGGATCATGGGGTTGTCGAGCAACTCGTCGAGCAACGCAGGCTCTTCCACCACGGGGGCGGGCGGCGGCGGTGGCGCAGCGGGAGCCGGAGCCGGGGCCGGGGCCGGGGCTGCAACCGGGGCGGGCGCTGCCGGTGCCGGAGTACTGACCGGCGGCGTGGGGGCCGCCGCAACCTGGGGCGCCGGTGCGGGGCTCGGGGTCGCGGCCGGCGCAGCTGCCGGAGCAGGGGCTGGCGCAGCGGCGGCGGGCGCTGCCGGCTTGCTGGCTTCGGGGGCGGGCGTCGGCGCCGGCGTGGCGGCCTTGCTCAGTTTCTCGAGTTCTGCAACGTTCTTGGACAGGGCCTCGGTCTTGGCGGCGGCTTCCTTGGCGCTGCGTTCCTGGGCCAGCTGGTCGGCCGCCTGGGGCTGCACCGCCCCCTTGGACAAGGTCAGCTTGTCGGGCGTGGGGGCCGCGGCCTTCTTTTCCTCGACCTGGGGCTGCACGCTGCCCGCACTCTTGCGGTCGGCTTCGGCCTCCGTGCTGGCCGGGGCGCTGGCTGCCAGACGACGGCGGTATTCGTTGAAGTCCTTGCTCTGGGCAACGATGATCTGCCGGGCTTCCTCGGCGGACGTGGCCTGGGCCTCTTCGCTGCCGGGCATGTCGAGCACGGCGCCCTTGCGCAGGCGGTTGACGTTGCCGGCGATGAAGGCTTCGGGGTTGGCGCGCAGCATGGCCAGCAGCATCTGGTCCAGCGACACGTCGGTGGGCTTCTGCGCCAGGGCCAGCTTACCAGCCGTATCACCGCCCTTGACGGTGACGCTGGAGCGCCCGACCACGGCCGGTGCGGGGGGGCTGCTCGGTGCGGGTTCGGCAGCCACAGGTGCCGGTGCCGGGCTGCTTGCAGCAAGGGGCGCGGGGCTGGGGGCGGGTTCCGCAGGGGCCGGGGCGGGGGCAAGGGGCGCAGCGACCGGTGCCGCTGCGGGAGCTTCAGCCGCAGGCGCAGGTGGCGGTGCGATACGGATCGGGACCGAGCTCACCTGGGGCGCCTGCGGGGCCACGGCCTGGGCGCCGTTGAGGGTCGGCGGATCGAACAGCATGGTGTAGTCGCGCACCACGCGACCCGAGGACCAGCTGGTCTCGAGGATCAGATCCACATAAGGCTCGTTGACCGGGCGGGAGTTGCTCAGTCGCAGATAGCGTTGGCCATCGGGCCGGCGTTGCAGGCTGATCTGCAGGCCGTTGAGGGCCTGGTTGTACTCCATGCCGCTGGCCTGGAAGGCGTCCGGCAGGGCGACGCGAGGCTGCAGCGAGGACGCTTCCTCCTCGTTGATCTCCAGGATCTCGATCTCGGCGCGCAACGGCTCACCGAGTGCCGACTGGACGGTGAGCCGTCCCAGCGAGAGCGCGGCCGCCCCTGACCCCCACAAACCGAGAACCGAGGCAGAGGCCAGGGCCAAGGCGGTTCTTTGCCAGCGTGTTGACTTGGAAATCAATTTAGGGGCCTCCGATGATCGGGCGACAAATAGCAAAATCGGTCATGAATGGCAGCCTGCCTTTCATGACCCTTGAATCTGGAAAAGTACCTTAACATCAATGCCTTAGGCTGACAAGCTGAGAAAGCGCTTAACCTTCTGCCCCTAAGCCGGGTGGCCCACTATCGCTCTCTATTTGTTGTTAAGGGACAACGAATATAAGGGGCCAGGGGTATCAGCCCTGCAGCAGGATGCGCAGCATGCGGCGCAGCGGTTCGGCCGCACCCCAGAGCAGCTGATCACCCACGGTGAAGGCGCCCAGATACTCGTCGCCCATGGCCAGCTTGTGCAGACGACCGACCGGCACGGTCAGCGTGCCCGTGACGGCGGCGGGCGTCAGTTCACGCTCGGTGATCTCGCGCTCGTTGGGCACGACCTTGACCCAGTCGTTGGCGCCGGCCAGCAGGCCTTCGATCTCGGCCAGGGGCACATTCTTCTTGAGCTTGACCGTCAGGCCCTGCGAATGGCAGCGCATGGCGCCAATGCGCACGCACAGGCCGTCGATCGGGATGCTGCCGGCGCTGCGGAAGGCTGGCTTGCCCAGGATCTTGTTGCACTCGGCGCCGCCCTTCCATTCTTCCTTGCTCTGACCGTGCTCGACGGGCACGTCGATCCAGGGGATCAGGCTGCCGGCCAGGGCCGTGTTGCGGAAGTTCTTGGTCGGGAAGGCGGCGTCGCGCATGGTGGCGGCCACCTTGCGGTCGATGTCCAGGATGGCCGAGGCCGGGTCGGCCAGCTCGGTCTTGACGGCGTCGTGCAGGGCGCCCATCTGGCTCAGCAGTTCACGCATGTTCTGTGCGCCCGCGCCCGAAGCGGCCTGATAGGTCATGGCGCTGACCCACTCGACCAGGCCGGCCTTGAACAGGCCGCCCATGGCCATGAGCATCAGGCTCACGGTGCAGTTGCCGCCGATCCAGTTGCGGCCGCCTGCGGCGAGCGACTGGTCGATCACGTGACGGTTCACGGGGTCCAGGATGATGACGGCGTCGTCGGCCATGCGCAGGGCCGAGGCGGCATCGATCCAGTGGCCCTTCCAGCCGGCGGCGCGCAGCTTGGGGTAGACCTCTTTCGTGTAATCGCCGCCCTGGCAGGTCAGGACGATGTCGCACTTCTTGAGGTCCTCGATGCTGTTGGCGTCCTTGAGGGTGGTTTCGTTCTTGGCCAGCGCCGGGGCCTTGCCGCCGGCGTTGGAGGTGGAGAAGAAGATGGGCTCGATCAGGGCGAAGTCGCCTTCGGCCTGCATGCGGTCCATCAGGACCGAACCCACCATGCCGCGCCAGCCGACGAGACCGACGACGTTACCAACCTTGCTCATCTGATGCCCTTTCAAGTATCTAAAACAGTGCTCACTGACTGTCTGCCCCGGCTCGTCTGGCCGGGAAGGGCGCACGACGATACCGGAGCCGGATCAGCCCTTAATGGTCGTGGTTTTGGTGATCGTTGCGCGCGCGGCCACGCCTGCCGGGACGGCAGAGGCGGTGTTCAGAGGGAACGGGCGGGCGGCAAACATGGCCAGCATTGTAGCGGATGGGCCGTAGCCAGAAAAAGGGCAGCCGCGCGGCTGCCCTGGTGCGTGAGCGCTGACGGCTGGCCGATCAGCCCAGCGCCTTGAGCACGGCATCGCCCATCTGCACGGTGCCGACCTTGGTCGTGCCCTCGCTCCAGATGTCGGGCGTGCGCAGGCCCTGGCTCAGCACCTTCTGTACGGCGGCTTCGATGCGGCGGGCGGCTTCTTCCTGATTGAGGCTGAAGCGCAGCATCATGGCGGCCGAGAGGATGGTGGCCAGCGGGTTGGCCACGCCCTTGCCCGCGATGTCCGGGGCGCTGCCGTGGCTGGGTTCGTACAGGCCCTGGTTCCTGCTGTTGAGGCTGGCCGAGGGCAGCATGCCGATGGAGCCGGTCAGCATGGAGGCTTCGTCGCTGAGGATGTCGCCGAACATATTGCCGGTGACGATGACGTCGAAGCTCTTCGGGGCCTTGACCAGCTGCATGGCCGCGTTGTCCACGTACATGTGCTCGAGCTTCACGTCGGGGTACTGGGCATGCACCTCGGTGACCACGTCCTTCCAGAACTGGAAGGTCTCGAGCACATTGGCCTTGTCCACGCTCGTGACCTTCTTGTTGCGCTTGCGCGCGGCCTGGAAGGCGGTGTGGGCGATGCGCTCGATCTCGGGCTTGCTGTAGCGCATGGTGTCGTAGGCCTCTTCTGCACCGGGGAAGTGGCCGTCCACGGCGGTGCGACGGCCGCGCGGCTGGCCGAAGTAGATGTCGCCCGTGAGTTCACGCACGATCAGGATGTCCAGGCCGGCCACGAGCTCGGGTTTGAGGCTGGAGGCGTGGGTCAGCTGCTCGTAGCAGATGGCGGGGCGGAAGTTGGCGTAGAGGCCCAGGTGCTTGCGCAGACCCAGGATGGCCTGCTCGGGACGCAGGGCGCGCTCGAGCTTGTCGTACTTCCAGTCGCCCACGGCACCGAAGAGGATGGCATCGGCGGCCTGGGCCAGCTTGAGCGTGGACTCGGGCAGCGGGTGGCCCGCGGCCTCGTAGGCTGCGCCGCCCACGGGGGCGGTCTCCATTTCGAACTTGAGGTCCAGGGCCTTGAGGACCTTGACGGCCTCGGCCACGATTTCGGTACCGATGCCGTCACCCGGCAGAACTGCGATTTTCATGTTGTTGGTTTGTTAGGGATTGGAGAGCGATCAGCCCATCATGGTGTGGGCCAGCCAGGGCTTCTTGGCGAGGCGTTCGGCTTCGAAGGCGGCGATCTTGTCCTTGTGGCGCAGGGTCAGTCCGATGTCGTCGAAGCCGTTGAGCAGGCAATACTTGCGGAAGGCCTGCATCTCAAACGCAATCTCCTCGCCCTGTGGCTTCACGACGACCTGGCGTTCCAGGTCGATGGTCAGCTGGTAACCGGGGAAGGCGAGGCATTCGTCAAACAGCTGGGCGACGGTGGCCTCGGGCAGCACGATGGGCAGCAGGCCGTTCTTGAAGCTGTTGTTGAAGAAGATGTCGGCAAAGCTGGGCGCGATGATGGTGCGGAACCCGTACTGGTCCAGCGCCCAGGGCGCATGTTCGCGGGAGGAGCCGCAGCCGAAGTTCTTGCGTGCCAGCAGCACCGACGCACCCGCGTAACGCGGCTGGTTCAGCACGAAGTCGGGGTTGGGCTTGCGACTGGCCGGGTCCTGGCCAGGGTAACCGGCGTCCAGGTAACGCCACTCGTCGAACAGGTTGGGGCCGAAACCGGTCTTGCGGATGGACTTGAGGAACTGCTTGGGGATGATGGCGTCGGTGTCGACGTTTTCGCGGTCCATCGGGGCCACGAGTCCCTTGTGGATGGTGAATTTCTGCATGGCGAACCTCAGCTGAACTTGCGGATGTCGACGAAGTGGCCGTGCACGGCGGCCGCGGCCGCCATGGCCGGGCTGACCAGGTGGGTGCGGCCACCGGCGCCCTGGCGCCCTTCGAAGTTGCGGTTGCTGGTGGAGGCGCAACGCTCGCCCGGCTCCAGGCGGTCGGCGTTCATGGCCAGGCACATGGAACAGCCGGGTTCACGCCATTCGAAGCCGGCGGCCTTGAAGATCTCGTGCAGGCCTTCGCGCTCGGCCTGTTCCTTGACCTGCCCCGAACCTGGCACCACCAGGGCCAGCCTGACGTTCTTGGCGACCTTCTGCCCCAGCTTCTTCACCACGGCAGCGGCTTCGCGCATGTCTTCGATGCGGCTGTTGGTGCAGGAGCCGATGAAGACCTTGTCGATGCTGATGTCGGCCAGCGGCTTGCCGGGCTCCAGGCCCATATAGGTCAGGGCCCGTTCGATGGCGCCGCGCTTGTTGGCGTCCTTTTCCTTGTCGGGATCGGGCACGCGGCCATCGATGCCCAGCACCATCTCGGGCGAGGTGCCCCAGGTGACCTGCGGCAGGATCTGCGCAGCGTCGAGTTCGACCACGGTGTCGAAGGTCGCGTCCGGGTCGGACTGCAGGGTCTTCCAGTAGGCGACGGCCTGCTCCCATTCCACGCCGGTGGGCGAGAGCGGGCGACCACGCACGTACTCGATGGTCTTGTCGTCCACTGCTACCAATCCGGCGCGTGCGCCGCCTTCGATGGCCATGTTGCAGACCGTCATGCGGCCTTCCATGGACAGGGCGCGGATGGCCGAGCCCGCGAATTCGATGGTGTAGCCGGTGCCGCCGGCGGTGCCGATCTTGCCAATGATCGCCAGCACGATGTCCTTGGCGGTCACACCCGAGGCCACTTTGCCCTCCACCTTGATGAGCATGTTCTTGGCCTTCTTGGCCAGCAGGGTCTGCGTGGCCATCACGTGCTCGACCTCGCTGGTGCCGATGCCATGGGCCAGGGCTCCGAAGGCGCCGTGGGTGGAGGTGTGCGAATCGCCGCAGACCACCGTCATGCCGGGCAGGGTGGCGCCGTTCTCGGGGCCGATCACGTGCACGATGCCCTGACGCTTGGACAGGAAGGGGAAGAAAGCGGCGGCGCCCGATTCCTTGATGTTGGCGTCCAGCGTGGTGATCTGTTCCTTGCTGATCGGATCGGCGATGCCGTCGTAACCCAGTTCCCAGCCGGTGGTCGGGGTGTTGTGGTCGGCCGTCGCCACGATGGACGACACGCGCCAGACCTTGCGGCCGGCCTGGCGCAGGCCTTCGAAGGCCTGCGGGCTGGTCACTTCATGGACCAGATGGCGATCGATGTAGAGGACGGCGGTGCCGTCTTCCTCGTTGTGGACGACGTGCTCGTCCCAGATCTTGTCGTAAAGGGTGCGTCCCATGGCTGTTGTCCGCGTTGCAGTTCTAGGCAATCCGACATTTTATGCGGACGCTGCGAGCAGGGGCTTCAGTCCAGGATATCCAGCGTAGGCGAGAACTCACGCACCCGGTGGTCCACGTAGTAGCCACCGTACTCGGTGTAGCGCAGCAGCTGTCGCGCGCAGGCCTTGCAGCGCCAGACTTCGCAGCGGTTGTAGGGGAAGAAATCGATCGCCACCGGCGCGTCGGGCGCGTCGTAGCGCGTGCCCTGCGGGTGGCGTTCCTCGAAGGTCGGCTCATGGACCTCGGGGTCGCGCAGCGTGGCCAGGGCCTGCATCTGGGCGGCAGGCCAGCGTTCCTCGGTCAGGCTGGTCCAGCCCGGGCAGGGACCCAGGCCGCAACTGCAGTGGGCGGCGAGCGGGATGTCGGCCTGCAGGACGCGCAATTCAGCGGCGAGTCGGATCAGTTTCATGCGGCACGGGCCTTGAAGAAAAAAGCCCGCCGACGTTGCCGTGCGGCGGGCTGTGTTCCAGATAGGTTCAGCGCTTGGCCATCGGCGGCACGTCGCGGCGCGGCGAACCGGTGTAGAGCTGGCGCGGCCGGCCGATCTTGTACTCGGGGTCGCTGATCATCTCGTTGAGCTGGGCGATCCAGCCCACGGTGCGGGCCAGGGCGAAGATGCCGGTGAACAGGTTGACCGGGATGCCGATCGCGCGCTGCACGATGCCGGAGTAGAAGTCCACGTTCGGGTAGAGCTTGCGCTGCACGAAGTAGTCGTCTTCCACGGCGATCTTCTCCACGGCCATGGCCAGCTTGAACAGCGGATCCTTCTCCAGGCCCAGTTCGGCCAGCACTTCCTTGCAGGTTTCCTGCATCAGCTTGGCACGCGGATCGTAGTTCTTGTAGACGCGGTGGCCAAAGCCCATCAGGCGCACGCCCGAGTTCTTGTCCTTGACCTGCTCCATGTACTCGCCAACCTTGGCAATACCGCCTTGACGCTGGATGTCATCCAGCATGTTCAGGCAGGCCTCATTGGCGCCACCGTGGTCCGGACCCCAGAGGCAGGCCACGC
>LNFM01011888.1_pt1 | contig 20630 bp, 34 predicted proteins | sample 596031 | NCBI WGS metagenome assembly LNFM01 (sample SAMN04254537, study PRJNA301005) | activated carbon metagenome | isolation source: dual media filters at the Ann Arbor, Michigan drinking water treatment plant | place: USA: Ann Arbor | reverse complement strand
CATGCCCCTCTACATCGTCTCAGACTTCCGCGAAGCGCACATCGGCCCCAGTCGCGTGTGGCACTGGCGCACGATGGGCGTGTTCGACCGCCTGTCCGCCGCAAAGGCATGGGCTGGCCCCGAAAGCATCATCACCCAGCACAGCGAGGCTGAGGCGCAGGCAATCCATGCCACCCGCGTCCTGCCCGATGCCGCCCTTTCCCATCAGATCGCAGCTTGAGGATCGCCCCAATGGTCACTGTAGACATTCAGAACATCCGCCTCGCCGTTGCCGCAGAAATCAACGCCAGTTCGGGGGATGATTTCAGCACCGTGACGCTGATCACCGACAACGGCGCGGCAAACATCTTCCTGCCCGCTGGCACCGCTTCCGCTGTCGCCGCATGCATCAACGTCGCCATTGCGGCTGGTCAGCCCGCGCAGCTCGCAGCGACCGAGGTGGCAGTGTGACCGCCCAGATTCATTTCCTCAACGCCGATGGAATCTATGCCGCCGCGCGTCATGTGCTGTGTTCCGGCCAGTTCGATGCCGAGGACCAAGCCGCTGCCATCGAGGTGCTGATCAACAGCGCCGACGCCAAGAATCGGCAGTTGGTGCAGCTTCACAATCGCCGCATGGCCAAGCTTTTGGCTGCCAGCCGCGCCAATGCGTCGAAGCAAGAGCGCCAGCTTGTGACGCAGATGCAGTTCATTCTGCTTGCCGTCGCGGCTGTGGGCTTGGGCATCGGCGTGGTGATCGCGGACTGGGCAATGACTAATGTGATCGCGGGGGTGCTGTGATGAACGCGCCCCACGTCACCGCCGCCGTTGGATACTTGCCGCCCGGCCTGCACCAGATCGAAGCCGAGGCGTACCATGCCGACCCGGCCCCGGCCCCGTCGCTGTCCAGCACGCTGGCGCGCCTGATCCTGAACCGCAGCCCGCTGCACGCCTGGACGGCGCACCCGCGCCTTAACCCGGACTGGGAGCCGACCGAGAAAAAGACCTTCGACATTGGCCGGGCCGCCCATCGGGCCGTGCTGGGCGCGGGCGGCGACTATGTGGCCTATCCGCCCGAAATCCTCGCCAGCAATGGCGCTGCCAGCACCAAGGAAGCGAAGGCATGGGCGGAAGAACAGCGCGCCGCCGGGCTGACGCCGCTCAAGGCTGATGAAGTGGACCAGATCGGCGAAATTGCCGACGCGGTGCAGCGCCAGCTTGCCTCTATGGGCATCCGCCTGGACCCAGCCCGCTCTGAACTGGCCGCCATCGCCGAGATCGACGGCGTGTGGTGCCGCGCGATGATCGACAACGCGCCTGCCGATCCCCGCCTGCCGCTCTATGACCTCAAGACCACGACCGATGCCAGCCCGGAGGCTTTGGCAAAGACCGTGGCCGCATATGGCTATGACGTGCAGGCCGCGCATTACCTCGCGGTGTGGAGGGCCGCGACCGGCGAGGATCGCAAGTTCCGCATCATCTTCGTGGAAAAGGAAGCGCCGTTCGGCGTGTCGGTCGCGGAACTCTACCGCAAGCCCGGCGATGAGGCGGATTGGTTCGACCATGCCGACGCGCTGGCCCGCGATGCCCGCCGCATCTGGGGCGAATGCCTCTCATCCGGCGAATGGCCCGGCTACCCGGCCCGCGTGGCCGTGATCGGCGCACCCAGCTGGCACACAGGCAAGATGGAGGCCCGCAGCGACCGGGCCGCCACCAGCAACACCACCAAAGAAACCATTGCCCGCGCCGCTGCGTGGCAAGCCCCGGAGGCCTGACCCATGACCAACGCATTGACCACAGACGCCCGCGCCGCCGCGCCCAAGCCGCCCGTTGAGGCTGGTGGCCCCTTGGCCGCGCTGGTGCCGCAAAACCTTGACCAAGCGTTCCGCCTTGCGACCGCGCTGGCATCTTCCGGCGACATGGTGCCGAAGCACTATCAGGGCAAGCCAAACGACACGATGGCCGCCATCCTGCGCGGGATGGAGATTGGCCTGAACCCGATGCAGGCGCTGTCCTCCATCGCGGTGATCAATGGCCGTGCCTCGCTCTGGGGCGATGCCATGCCCGCCCTTGTGCAGCGTGCGGGCCATCACATCGACGTGGACTATGAGGGCCAGGGCGACAGCCTTACCGCCGTTGCCACGCTCACGCGGGGCGACACGGGCAAGATCGTGCGCCGCACCTTTTCCATCGCCGACGCAAAGCGCGCTGGCCTGCTGGGCAAGCAAGGCCCGTGGCAGCAATACCCGCAGCGCATGATCGCCCACCGTGCCCGCGCATGGGCCATTCGCGACGGCGCCGCCGATGCACTGATGGGGATGCAGGTCGCCGAGGAAACCAGCGATTACGGCCCCGACGCCGCCCGCGACGTGACGCCCGTTGCACAGGCCCCGCGCCGTGGCGGTGTGGTCTATGCCGACCCGGATCCCGTTGTGGATGATTTCGTGGAGGCCCCCGCGCTAGAGCGGCCGACCGCGCACGACAATGAAATCGAGGACGCCATTCGCGCCGAGGCCTTTGCCGAGACCGAACGCGGCCTGTTCGCCGAGACCAACGGCAAGTGACCCCATCCCGGAGCGCGGGCGGGTCACACCTGCGCACAACCCCAACCCAAGGACTGACCCCATGAAGAAGATCACCCTGATCGCCGCGCTGATGCTCGGCACCACGACCCTCGCCAACGCTGGCATTTTCGATCTGCCCGCCCACCAGCAGAACGGCTTCCGTGACACGGGCTGCGACGAAGCACAGCGCGTGGCCGTCACCAACGATGCTGGCGACGTGCTGTATTGGAACAACCCCTCGTGCGGTTCGACCGGCGGCGGCGCGTTCGACTTGGCCAGCCTGCAAGCGGCCTTCCCGGCGCCGGTTGCCGAAGAGCCGGAAGAAGAACCCGCCGAGAAGTGATTGGCGTTCCGGTGTCCAGCCCCGTGTGGGCTGGCATCCCGAACGTCAGACATCATCAGAGGAGAAACCAGATGATCGGAAGAAAGTGCATCATTCGCTGCTACGCCAGCGGCGTCCATTTCGGGACCGTTGCGGCCCATGATGGGCGGCAGGTTACGCTGACCGATTCCCGCCGCCTGTGGCAGTGGCACACGGGCGGCAAAGACAAAGGTGTGAGCCTGAGCGCCGTGGCGGTGACGGGCATCGACGCATCGCGCAGCCGGGTTGAGCCGCTTGTTGCGGAAATCATTTTGCTGGATGCGCTGGAGATCATCCCGACAACCGACGCGGCAACGGCCAGCATCGAGGCAGCGTGATGCGCGCATTTGAGGACTATGAGATCGGCTCCGGCTCCGGCTACGGCGACGGCTACGGCTCCGGCTACGGCTCCGGCTCCGGCTACGGCTCCGGCGACGGCTACGGCTACGGCTCCGGCTACGGCGACGGCTCCGGCTCCGGCTACGGCTCCGGCTACGGCTCCGGCTCCGGCTCCGGCTACGGCTCCGGCTCCGGCTACGGCTCCGGCGACGGCTACGGCTCCGGCGACGGCGACGGCTACGGCTCCGGCTCCGGCTCCGGCTCCGGCTCCGGCGACGGCGACGGCTACGGCTACGGCTACGGCTCCGGCGACGGCTACGGCTACGGCTACGGCTGACCCCCACCCCGTGCCGCGCGGGTAATCGCGGTGGTTTCCCAAGTTGGACCTTCCCCGGCGGCGGGCATCGCTCGTTGCCGGGGCTTTTCCCACCGGGTCAAAAGGATTGGACCAGATGCTCCGCCAGATCGACGTGCAGAACTGCGAACCGGTTATCCCTGTCGATCAGCCCGCGCCGATGCTGGACTGGATCCCGATCAGCAAGATCGTCATCGATGACGATTACCAGCGCGAGCTGAAGCCAAACAACTGGGCCGCTATCAAGCGCATTGCAGCGAACTTCCACTGGTCGCGCTTTTCACCGGTCCCGCTGGCCCCGATCGAGGGCGGCCTGTATTCCTGCATTGATGGCCAGCACCGCGCCCATGCAGCGGCAATCTGCGGCTTTGACCGCGTGCCGGCCATGATCACCACCGTCTCGAAGGCAGAGCAGGCCCGCGCCTTTGTGCATGTGAATGGGTCGCAGATCCGCGTATCCGGCCACCAGGTCTATCGCGCTGCGCTGGCCGCCCGTGAGCCATGGGCCGTGGCCTGTGCTGAGGCCGTCGAGGCGGCGGGATGCAGGCTGATGTTCTACAACATGAGCACGAAGGAAAAGAGGCCCGGGCAGGTGTTCTGCGTCGGGCTGATCCGCAAGATGGTTGAAGGCACCGGCGCAGGGGCAGTGACCGCAGGGCTGAAGGCGCTCAGGGACTATGACCGATCAGGTAACGCAGCGCTCTATGCCGACTATCTGCTGACACCTTGGCTGACTGCCATTGCATCGGACCCGGCCTTTCTGACGGCCGACCTCTTGGCCGTGCTGAACAAGCGCCCGCCTTACAACGTCATCGATGCCGCCGATCGGCTTGCGAAGGCAGAGGGAAAACCGCTCGGAACCATGCGGCGGCAATCGTTTGAACGGATGATCAAGAGCTATGGCTTTGGGGATGCAGCATGAGAGTCCTAATCGGCTGTGCCACGTCCTGCGTTGCCTTGAATGCCTTTATTGCGCGCGGCCACGACGCTTGGCAGTGCGATCTCTTGCCCGCTGACGAACCGACTAACCGGCACATTCAAGGCGACGTGCGCGACCATCTGGCAGACGGCTGGGACATGCTCATCATCTGCAACCCGCCCTGCACCCGCCTGTGCAATTCCGGCGTTCGGTGGCTGCACGAGCGGAACCTGTGGGCTGACCTCGATGAAGCCGTGGCTCTGTTTGCGGCCTGCTGGCGCGCGCCTGTTGACCGCGTGGCGCTAGAGAATCCGGTTATGCACAAGCATGCGCGGGAACGGATGCCTGCCGACCTTCCCCGGCCGCAGATCGTGCAGCCGTGGTGGTTCGGCGATCCTGCGTTCAAGGCAACCGGCCTCTACACGCGCGGGCTGCCCGTGCTGGTGCCGACCAACCGACTGACACCGCCGAAGCCCGGCACCGATGCCCACAAGGCGTGGTCGATGATCCACCGCGCCCCACCCGGCCCTGACCGCTGGAAAATCCGCAGCAAGACCTTTGCCGGGATGGCAGAGGCATGGGCGGACCAGTGGGGCGGGTTTGCAATGGAGGTGGCCGCCTGATGCCCGCATCCACCAAATCCCTGTTCCGCGCGACCAAGGCCAAACCGCACCGCGACGAACGGCAGGCGGTCATCTCCACTGGCCCGGAACAGCGCAAGCCGGAAGGTGAGCGCCGCGCGCTGGACCTTTACCCAACCGGGCAGCCCGAAGCGATCCGGGCCTTGTTTGCCAAGGATGGCGACCGAATCCGTCAGTATCGCACTGTCTGGGAACCTGCGGCGGGCCGCGGCGATCTTGTGCGCGAGGTCGAGGCCGAGGGGCTGGTGTGCATCGCGTCAGACATCGCCGATCATGGCTGCCCGAATGTGCTTGTCCGGAGCTTCTACGATTTCACCGTCAGTCAGGCGACGGCGATCATCACCAACCCGCCCTATTGCGAGATCAACGCCCGCGATGGGCATGGGCGATGGCTGCGGCACACACTCAGCCTTCCCGGTTGGCGCTATTGCGCCCTGCTGCTGTCGTGGGATTGGCCTGCCGCCCGCGCGAATGGGCTGGGCGAACTGCTGGACGCCAACCCATTCACCCGCTGCTACCTGATGCGCTGGAAACTGGACTTCACGGGCGAAGGAAGCCCGCCGCAGCGCAATGCGTGGTTTGTCTGGGACCGTGACGACCCACGCGACACGACCGGCAATCACCCAAGCTTTCAATGGATGGACCGCGCCGATGGGCGCCAGAAAGGGCTGTTCTGATGACCACCGCCACGCCCACCGAGATCCTCGCCACCTACGACCAGCACTGCCGCGCCGCGCGCAAGACAACGCCCGGCGGCGTCCTGCTTCGCCCCGATCTTGTCGGCATCTGGAAGCGTGTCGCGGGCATCCATGACACGACGCCGGAGCATGTTCGTGAGCTGGTGGAGGCGCGCCATGGGTGAGATCGACTTTGAAAAGCTTCGAGTCGAGCGAGACGCTGCCATTGCAAAGGTGGTGACAGAAACAGCCCGGCAGTGGTGGGGCGACGAAGCGGCCAGCAAGATCAGCTACCACGTCAACCACGGTGGCGGCACATCAACTTGCTACTGCGCCTGCGCCGATGGCGGCCCGTGCGAGCATGAGTTTGATGGTTGGCGCGAGTTCGAGGACGGGCTTGGCGGGGAAACCTTCTGCCAACGCTGTGGCATGGGGGCCATGTCCCATGATCTGCACACACGGTGGGAGTGAGCCATGACCCCCATCGCCGTCCTCCACCGCATCCGTCGCACCGCCCGCGCAGAACGTGTCTGGCCTTCGGGCTGGTGGCTGGTGCCTGCGGCGATCGGTGGGGCGGTGGCATGGGCGGTGATCATCTGGGCGGTGCTGTAATGCCGGACTTCACCCTTCACGGGAACAACGAGCGCTGCCCGGCCTGCGAGCTGCGGCAAGAGGCTGTTGATACGGCGATGATCCTGCGCCACCCGATCCAATGCCAGGTCTGCAACGGCTCTGGGCTGTTGCCCTTGCCCGCAGCCGAGATCGTCCGGCGAACCTGCGAGGAAGCCCGCAGGATCTACTGGCCGCAGTTTGAGGCGCGGATCGCCGCGCAGAACGGAGAGAGAGCATGACTGATGATCACGGCCGTCGCGCCAAAGCCAACCAGCGCTATGCAAACGCAGGACACCGCGTCCAGACGGCAATCGCTTTCACCCCGGATCGCCCATCCGACCCATACAAGGATCTGCGCACAGGGCTGGACCTATCGAAGGCAGACATGGCCGGGCTGGCCACTCTGCTCATCCAAAAGGGTGTTTTTACTTTGGAAGAGTATCTCGACGCCATCGCACACAGCGCAGAGCAGGAGGCCGACACCAAGGAGACCGAGCTGTCAGTTCGCCACGGCATCAACGTGAAGACGGCGTGACATGACCAAACCCATGACCCCCACCACCCTCGCCGCCGACGCGGCACAGGCGCTGCAAGGCGTGACGGACATTGACGAACTGGCTTATCGGTTCTGGTCAATTCACCCCAAGGACATTCCCGAGCCTGTCGGGATGCCTGAAGGATATAAAGGCGGCAAGCGGGCTTGGTTTTATGCCAATGAAATGCGCGCCGCCCTGTCGGAGAAAAATGCCGCCCTCACCGCCCTGTCAGCCGAGCGGGACGCCCTCGGCGCGCAGGTGGAGGCGCACGAGCCGATCAGCGATGCACGGCTTGAATGCGAAGCTCTTTGCGCTCGCTTTGTGGCCGGTGAGGCATCTGAAAAAGAGGTCGTGGATACGATCAAGAAGATCGCCCGCGACAATGAGCGGCTGGCGGTGCTTCTCGGTGGAGCCAAAGCCGCCGCGCGCTATTCTGTGTCGGCAGAGTGGGCAGAGCGGATGCTGCCCGCCGACGATGGTGTGACGCCCGCAGCCGGAGCATCGGACGACGACGCAGCGCATCACATCGAAACTGCGCTTGCGATGGCACGGGTGCAAGATGGCTATGCCAGCAAGGCGACGTGCCGAGGAGAGCAGTTTATCTTCAAGGCCAATGCCAAGGCGCAGCGCCAGATCGCGAATTACATTCGCCGCATGTCATCCCCCGCCCCTGACGCGGTGGAGGCGCTGCAAGGCGTGACGGACCTGATCGCGAGGTTGCAAGACGCCAAACGCGACTGGCCGGAGTTTGGCTATGACCGCACCGAAGCCGCCGCCGCCCTCACTGCCCTGAGCGCCGAAAACGCCGACCTCAAGGCGCAGGTGGCGGAACTGACGCGGGAGCGTGATGCTCAAAAGCATCGCGGGGATAATCATTGGGAAACCCTGCGCAGCATTCGGGACATTGCAAAATCAACGGGAGATTTGGCTCGGATAATCCAGTGGGTTGACGACGCTGGCTCTGGATACAACGAAACGGCAGAAACAACCCTAGCCGCTGAAATGGACCGCCGCATGGCCGCCGAGGCCAAGGTGGCGCGGTTGCTAGACGCCAACTGGCGGCTGCGGTCCTACGCCGTTCACGACAGCGAATGCAAGGTAAACAAGCCCCCGCACTTTGACGTGACAAAATGCTCATGCGGACTGCGCGCCGCCCTGACAGAAGGAACGCCGGAATGAGTGACATGATCCACGTAAAGACCAACGATGTATCTATGCAGGTGCAAGGGCCGGATGCCACTGGCCGATATTCCCTGCACTTGTCCGCATCCGGCGAAAGCTGCGAAATCGACTTGGGTGTTCCGCGAGGGATGGTCGAAACCGCGTTGCTCATGGCCGCAAGCGTGAAGTTTCGCGCCGCCCTTCCCCCCGCCCCTGACGCGGATTGGCGCAACGATCCGAGCGCCGATGAACGCTGGAACGCGGGATGCGATTTCGCCATGACGATGCTGTGTCAGGTGGTGAAAGCGGACCCCGCGAAGGTGTCATGGGATGCCGCGACGGAGACGCTGGAAGGCGACGTAAGCGCGGTGATTGGCAACATTCTGACGGAAGGGCTTGGCGAGGATTGGCAGGACCGTGCCCCCGCCCCTGACGCAGTGGAGGCGCTGGTGAAGGCGGCGAAAGTGCTTAATCAGAAATGGCCCTATCACGTCATGGAGCCTGCATTTGACGCGATGCAAGCTGTGGAGGGTGAGGGAGTGGACACCATGTTCGCCGCTGGTATTCGCGCCCTTGCCGCCATCCGCGCGGGAGGCAAGCCATGACCTGCGCGCTGGCCTTCATCGCGGGCGTGCTGGTGGGCCTCGCATTCGCAGCGGGCCTTTGGGTGGCCTGCGCAATTGTGAGGGGGTGAGAGAGATGGCGACAATAACCGTCGAGCTGAACGAAGATGACATCCGCGCTGCCTGCATGGCATGGGCCGTGACGCGCATCCTGAACGAAGGCCGCGCCGTTGGCTGCGATCTGACTGTCACCGTCTGCAGTGGGAAACCGACCGGCACCATAAACAAGGTCACGGTGGATGTGGAAACTGACCGCATGAAGAATGCGCTTCCCCATTACATTCCTGCGCGCGAGACCCGCGATGCCTGACACACCCGACATCGTTGCCGAGATCAAATCCCGCGTCGATCCCGCCCGCTTCGACTTCACCCGCGCCGAGGGCCGCCGGGACTTCGACAGCGCCCTGCGCGCCGAGCTGACGAAGATCAAGGACAGCAGCCTGCGCGCCCATGCCGGCGAAATGCTCAAGCACTGGCGGCTGGATCTGTTCGGCCAGCACGCGTCGATGTGGGAATGGCAGAAGCCGAGCGTCATCGCCAGGCTGGAGGCGATCGAGGCCTTTCTGGGTCTCAAGCCGCGGCCTCAGCAGACCGAGATCAAGAGCCTGAGAACGAGGGGGCAGAATGGCGGCTGATAGACCCTTTACCCCTGAAACGCTGGCAGACCGCTGGGGCTGTTCCGCCGAGACGGTGCGCCAGTTGGTCAAAGCAGGACGCTTGCGCGGTTTCCGGGTCGGGCGCATGTTCCGAATCCCGGCGGGCGCAGTGGAGGAATACGAATGCGGGAATACAGAATCGGACGCCTCAACGGCCGCTTTGTCGTCACATGGATCGAACCGGACGGGAGGCGCAGAAGGTATCGTCTTGATGCACTCACGCGAAAGGCAGCCGAGACCGAGGCCCTAGACGTTATCGCGAAGCAGAACCTGCCCAAAGCAGGCGCGACGGTTGCAGACCTTTGGGGCCAGTATCAGGCCTATCTGGGCGACCGGCCCGCTGGCGTGACCATGGGCTACACCGGAAAGGCCGTTCTGGCGCACTTCGGAGACATGCGGCCTGATCAGGTGACGCTGGCACAGTGCAACGCCTACAGCGCCGCTAGGATGAAGGCCGGGAAATCGCAGGGCACGGTCCACACCGAGCTGGGCCACCTTCGATCCACGCTGACATGGGCGGTCAAGATCGGCGTCATTGATCGAGCGCCGCACGTTTTCCGGCCACACAAGCCAGCCCCGAAAGATCGATTCCTAGATCAGGCGGAGATCGATCGGCTTCTGGCAGCAGACTGCGAACCGCATGTGCGGCTGGCGATAATCCTGATGCTGACCACTGGTGCGCGCATCGGCGCGGCGCTTGAACTGACATGGGATCGAGTTGACCTGTCGCGCGGGCAGATCGATCTGCGCCTTGACGCAGAAGGGCCGCGCAAGGGCCGCGCTGTCGTTCCGATCAACGGAACGCTGCGCGCCGCGCTGGTGAGCGCCAAGCAGGCCGCGCTGTCCGAGCATGTCGTTGAATGGGCCGGGGGACAGGTCAAGTCGATCCGCAAGGGATTCGAGCGCGCGGTGACCAATGCGGGCCTGATCGGTGTTTCCCCGCATGTCCTGCGCCACACGGCAGGCGTCCACATGGCCGCCGGTGGGGTGCCGATGCACAAGATCAGCCAGTATCTCGGCCACAGCAACACGGCGGTCACCGAGCGCGTTTATGCCCGGTTTGCGCCCGATCACATGCGCGATGCGGCTGACGTTCTGGACTTCGGAAAGCTGAGGAAGGTTCGGGATGCTTAGGGCGCACTTTGCATTGTGCGCCCTAAGTCTTTGATTATAATGGTGGGCGATAACGGATTTGAACCGCTGACATCTTCGATGTGAACGAATGCTGCCCCAGCCAAGCTGTTGATATTTGGCCCAAGGCGCGATTTCTAAAAGGCGGATGTTCTCGGTTTGGCCAAGGTAAGGAGGTTCAGATGGGTTCAGCGAACCAAGGCGCACTTCGTAAGGCAAAGGCCAAGCCTGTCACTCGATCTGTCGGGCTGGCCCGTCCGGGCTACCTTTACAGATACTGGTCGGACCGAGGGACGCTGCTTTACATCGGGATCTCGATCAACGCCGTGGCGCGTCTGGCGCAGCACAAAGACCAGGCTTGGTTCTCTCGCATATCGAAGGTCACGATTGAGCGGTTTGAGACCTATCAAGAGGCCGAGGAGGCCGAGCTGCGCGCCATTTGCTACGAAGGCCCCATCCACAACGTGAAAGGCCCTCGGGATGCCAAGGATCTTGGCCCTGCCCTTTCCAAGCTGCGAGCGCAGCAGAGGCGCGCGGCGTCTATGCCATCGCTACGCGAAAGGCGGCTTCGTGAAATCTACGAAGTTGAGAGGTGGTTCGGCACAGTGCCAAAAGACGCGACATTTGAAGAATTTTTGGCTCACCCGGAATGGCACAAGCCGAAGAAGGGCAAGAAGGCTTAACACCCCCTCACGGCCTGATGCTGCGCTTCATCGTCACCGTAACATCCGCCACCGTGCGCGGCGCATTGCCTGGCATCGTCACCCGCACCTGGACGCCATAAACGCCCTCATCGAGATCATCAGACCCGAACTGCACCGCGACGGTGTTTGGCCCGGTGATGGTGCAGGAATCCGCCGCCACGACCAAGCCATCAGCGCCTTGGGCAAAGGCAACCGCCGTTCCGCCGACCAGCGATGTGATCGGGCCCGTCGATGGGACCGGGACCAATACCTCGAACGGCGCGCCGTCCAGCCAACTCTCCAGTTTCCATCAATCTCGAAATCGGGCCACACGCCCTGCACCGTGGTCTGCCCGAACTGGCCATCCACCTGTGTCACGGGCCATTGACCCGGCACGGTTTGCGCGCCGAATGATCCTTGCACCGTCGCCTGCAGCCAAAAGCCCTCGACGGTGAACTGCGGGGTGAAAGCGTCTGGGATGACCGCGACACCCACGGCCTGCGCCGTTGCCAAACCAGCAGCCGCGCCAACTGCCGCCGCCGTGGCCGACCCGGTGCCAGAAGCCGCGCCTGTGCCGCCTGCCGCCCCTGTGGCCGCCACGATGGGCCGACCCGTCGCGTTTGCCGCTGCGATGCCCGCCGCCGCGCCGATGGCGGCAAAGGTGGCCCGGCCGATGGCTGAGACAGTGGCAACGCCTGCGGAAGCACCAGCTGCGGCCCGGATCGATGCGCCGATAGCTGTGACCGTGGCCACCCCGGCAGATGACCCTGCCCCGGTCCGGATCGTGACGCCCGTGGCCTGTGCAGTCGCCGCGCCCGCTGCGCTGCCCGCGCCGCTGTTGATCGATCCGCCCGGCGATACCCCGGACACCGTGGCAACGCCCGCCGCAGAGCCTGTAGCAGCCACCACAGCAGCGCCTGTGCCGTTTGCCGCGCCAACCCCTGCAGCAGAGCCTGTTGCCTGCGCTGTGGCGCGTCCTGTGGCGGCTGCGGTGGCAATGCCTGCCGATGCACCGGAGGATGCCGCTGTGGATGCGCCAGAAGCTGCAACCGTCGCGGCACCAGCTGCAGATCCGCTTGCCGCCCGCGTCGATGCCCCGACAGCAGCGACAGTGGCCGAACCGGCGGCAGAACCTGCCCCGCTGTTGATCGTGCCTGCGGTGGCGCCAACGGCTGATGCTGTGGCCGTGCCTGCGCTGGTGCCCGCCGCGCTGATGATCGCCCGGCCCGTTGCCGCGACGGTTGCCGCGCCTGCGGAGGTGCCGGATGCAGCCCGGGTGGATGCGCCTGCAGCCGAGGCCGTGGCGGTGCCTGCGGCTGTGCCCGCACCGCTGGCAATCGTGCCACCGCCGCCCGGATCACCGTCCGTGGCCCATGTCAGCAGCGCCGCGCGCTGTGTCGCGTCCGGGATCGCATTGAGGACCGCGCCGCGCCGGAACCACGTCGGCACGCCGGGGGAGACAGAGCCGCCATCCACCGAGTTGAACAGGTCGATATAGGCCGTGGCGGGGAACACTGCAGACCGCGATGCCGTCACGAATGTCGCGCCGTTGACCGCAAGGCCGTTCAGGGTGGCCGTGCCGTAGACCTCGATGGTGTGCCAGGTATTGCGCGGCGCGTCCTGCGATGCCGGTTCGGTCCCTGTGCCGACTTCAAACCGCGCGTCAACCGGGCTCAGGAATGGGTTCAGCTTTACGTTGCCCCACGCGGTCCCGTTGTAGAAGGTGGCCGTATCCGTCGCGACGGTGAAGGGCTGATCGAATTGCGTCCCGGTGCCGCGAAACTGCACCCGGATGATGGCATAGAAAACGCCAGCGGCGCGGGACAGGTTTGCGCGAAGTTGTGACCCGGCATCGCCCTCGATGTAGGGATCACCACCCCCGGCGCGGTAGATCGCTTCCCGCGCGTTGTCAGTGGTGGCAGCATTTGGCCCGGCCAGACCCGGCAAGAACCGAACCGGCCCGCCATCGGAGAGCGTGCCAGAGCCATCGGCGTTCGGCGCAAGACCGGGCTGCGCCGCATCGGCATACCAGATCGCAGCCGCGCCCATGATCGTCGTGGGGTTCGATCCGCCGCCGCTGGTGACAGCTTCGCCAACGGCAGAAGCCGTGGCTGATCCGGCAGACGTGCCCGCGCCAGAGACAATGCCACTCGGCGCGGGCGGATCACCAAAGAAGCCTTGGCGCAGAACTGTCCCGGCGGGATTGTTAAAACCCCACTGCGCGTTTCCGCCCGATAGGGGAGGAAACGTGCGGTAGATGTCAGCCATGGATTATTTTCCCGGTCGCGCGAACGGTTCCCGTGGTTGTGGTTCCCGGAATCTGGATTGGGAACAGGCAAGCGGAGTTCGGGATTTCCGGCAGGCCGAGGCCCGCCCAATCCGCCGTGAATCGCACGTTGGACAACGGCTTGTAAAGCGCAGCGCGGAACCGGGTTGCCGTGACGCCAAAGTTGCCCGCTGTTCCGGTGGTGGCCGATAGCGTGACGGTATTCACGTCGCGGATGAATTTTCCGCTGTCAGCTGCAGCAATAAAGCCGTTCAGCGGCTGCATTAAGCTGGCTTGGCGGCTGGCGGCAAGGGAAATGCCCGTGAGGTTGCCGCTGGTGCCGTCGTTGAAGGTCACGTTGACCGTGGCCGTCACGACGGTCGCGCCCGTGGTCGTATACCATTCGAGCCACCAGGTGACATCGGACCAATCCGCCGCGCCGCGCCGTGCCACAACGTCGTTGGCAGTCAGAGCGTTCAGGTCGAGGTCAACCGTCTGCGCGGTGGTCACGATGCCGGAAAGCCCGCCCATATGTGCCAGACGGTCATGCAGCTCCAACGTGGAACCAGCGTTATTGCAAAGCCCCTCCAAAATCCCGAGGTAGGACGTGGCCGGAGAAGTCTGCTGCGTGAAGCCGATGGCCCCGACGGTCAAGTGGTTGGGCACAGCGGTGGTGGTGGGGATTGCGCCCTGTCCCGGCTGCCCTGTCGCGCGCCACAAGGACATCACCTGACCCGCCCCGGTGCTGCCGATGCTGGCCTTGTCGATGATGATGCGCGATGAGTTGTTCCCCATTGCGCTCACCAGTTGGTCAACCGTGGTGATCGTCATGCCGTTGCCTCCACATATTCCGGCGCAAAGCCGCCCAGATCGCCCAGCACATAGACGGTCTGCCCATCAGCGTGCGGGATGATCTCTGTGATCTCATATTCTCCGGGGAAGCTGTCCGCGAAGGGCGGCAAGACCCGGACCAATTGCCCGACCGTCAACATGGGATCAATCCTCAGTGATCGCGCTCGCGACGGTCAGGCGCGGCGTGACGCCCGTCGAGATCGCAATGGTCGGAGAAATCGCGCCCTTGTAGAGCAGCAGGGTCGCGCCCGAGACCGCCACACCGATGCCGAAGTGGGTGGCCGTGGCCGTGCCCGCCGTGCAGGCGCCGAAGTCGATGTTGGCGGCCGGGCTGATGCTGTTGCCCGCGCGGGTGAAGCCGGAGCCGGAGCGGGCCACGGCGACGCGGGCGTAACCCGTGTAGCTCACCTCGCTGGTGGCCTGCGTGCCAGCTTCGCCGGGGTCTGCGGTGTGCAGCGACACGAACAGCGAACCCGGCGCAGCGGAGCCACGCACGCCCGTCGCATCGCCGAGGTTGGCGATGTTGGTGTTGAGGAACAAAAGGTCGAGCAGCGCCGCCTCGAAAGCGTCGGTCTTGGACATGGTAATCTCCTGTCAGGGGATGGGTGGTGCCGCTACCAGCAGCGTTTTTCGCGCCCAAACGAATTATGGGCGAGGATCTCGCGCGCGTCCTGATCGGTCAGCGCGTCGATGGTGGACGGGGCCAGACGGATGGGCTTCCACCCGGCACAGCCATCATTCTGACCACTTGCAATTGAGCAAGCGGACATTATAGTTAAAGCGGGCAACAGAACGAGGGTTTTGCGATGCCGTTTTGCATTTCTTGCGGAAAAATCTTTCAACACATTCCGCAAAGACGAAAGACAACCCACTGTTCGCACGCTTGCGCCAACAAGAGACTTCGCTCGAATTACACCGCAGACAACGCGGCGGAATGGTTTTGGAGAAAGACTATTGAATTGCCAAGCGGCTGCTTGGAGTGGACGGGTGAAGTAAAAGACAACGGGTATGGTGTTGTCTACGGGGCATTTGGAATTCTGAAGCGGCACTATGCTCATCGCGTCTCTTTCCGTTTGTCTTTTGGATCAGATGCTTGCGGGGTTGTGCGCCACAAGTGCGACAACAAAGTGTGCGTTAACCCAGAACACCTTGAGGATGGCAGCATTGCTGACAATGTTCGGGATATGGTTCAAAGAGGACAAATTGCGCGGGGCGAGAGAAGTGGCTCGGCGAAGTTGAATGCAGCGCAGGTTGCGGAGATTCGTGGAAGCGCAGACTCTCATAAAGAAGCTGCGCTACGCTATGGTGTATCAGACAGCACAATTTGCCGAATTCGATCTCGCAAGATATGGCGTGATTAATCAGACCAGTTCTTCTTTAAATCGGCACGAGGGTCAGCGCGATCAGCAGCAATCCGGTTTTCAACTTCGTTGCGAAGTTCATGGGCCTCGATCTCCTTTTTCATTGCCGCCTCGCGGGCCTGCGCCTTGTCCAGCCGATCCGACAGCCATTGCGAACGGATGCGCAGCGCGCCGAAGGCAAAGGCCACCGCCATCAACAGCGCCAAGCGCCAGTTTTGAAGGATCCAGATCATTCGGCCCCCATCAAAAACTTGCGGATGCGCTCACGGGCAATCCACAGCGCGGCCAGAACGATGATTGCGATGAAGGCAAGCGCAAGCGTCCTGTCGACGCCCTCAAGCTGCGTTACCGCGCCCCACACTCCAGCCGCGCCTGTGCCAAGCTGCGCCGCCGATGCCTGTAGGGTCGTGGACGCCATCAGCGGCTTGTGCGCGGGCTTATTGGCCAGCCAGCGGCCAACCTTGAAGCCGGGGCAGGCTTTTGCCGCCGTGTAGTCGTTGTGGCCGCTAATCTTTTTGATGCCGGGGAAGCGGACTTGCAGGCTGTCGATCAGCACCCGCAAGGCTTGGTCCTGCTCCGGTGTGTAATTCTTGTCGAACGGGTCATTGACTGCCGAACCATGACCACCGATGAGGCACACGCCGATGGAGTTCGAGTTGTGGCCCTGCGTATGCGCGCCTGCGTTTTCCAGCGGACGGCCTCTGACGGTCTGGCCGTCGCGGTCAATGATGAAATGATAACCAATGTCCGCCCAGCCGTTATCCACCACGTGCCAGCGGCGGATTTCATCGCGCTTGTCTTCCACGGGCTTGCCATCCATCCAGCTTGGCCGGGTCGCCGAGCAATGGACGATGATTTCGGAAATTCTCCGCATCGGTTTTATCCTTTCAGGGATGTCGGATTGGTTCAGCCAGCGATCACGCGCCCGCGAAGATCGCCCATACCTTCTGCACAATGGTGGGCAGTGCGGCCCCAGCAGTCCCGGCCGCCAGACCGACACCCATGACGATGCCGCGAACCTGCATCTTGCCATCACGGATGCTTTGCTGCAGCGCGCCGAAGGATTCCGCGACCTCGCTCAAACTGGCGTGCTGCCGTTCGACGTTCTCAAGCCGAGTGCCGACCTCGTGGCGATGCTCGTTGGCCTCCTGCAGGTTCTTCTGCATTTCAGCAAGGCTGGCGATGACGCTTTCTAGCTGGCCCTCCATTCGGCCAAATGCGCGCTCCAGGCTGGTTTCCATCTTCGGTGTCATGCTCACTCCGGCCACTCGATTTGCGGCAGAAGCGCCAACACTTCCGCGATGGGCAAAGGCTCTTGCAGGGTCTGCATTAGGCCAATCGCCCTGAGCCAGACCTGATCGCGCCACGCGATGAACGCTGCCGCCTCTGCAGCCCACAGCGGCACGGTTGACCCCGCATAGGACGCCAGATGCGCGGCACTGTTATAGGCGCGCGACCGGGCCGTTGCCTCGACATGGGCATCAATGGCCGCGCGGTAGTCATCGATCGATGGGGGCGGATCGTCGGGGATTTCGCCCGGCAGCGCGGCGCGAACGATTTGGGTCTCGCCGTCCCATGCAACGATCATGCGGGGTTCGCTCATGTTGCGACATTCCTTCTGCGAAGCATGTAGATGGCCGCGCCGGTGCCGGTGATGTTGCCCGCCGTGCAGGTGAACTGGCAGCGCAGGATTCTTTGTGCGGTGGCGTGGGCAACAACGATTCCGCCAAAGCCTTGGGCCTGAACGGCATTGGCGACCGCCAAATTTGTCAATGGGCCAGTTATCGCGTGCGTCGTGCGAACCAATCGCGCCCCCGCGATCTCAGTAAATCCCGTGAGCACCAGCGTTCCGGCAACCGATGCAATCTGCCCCACCCCGGCATAAGCCCCAGTCGTTTCCAGCCACAGGTTCGCGTTGAAGTTGGTGGCAGTGCTGCTGGAGCCGCCCACCCGTTCGAACCAGAAGCCATAATCCCAGCCGTCGGCAAAGTCCGGCGACGTGACCGCAGCCACCGCGCCATTCGCCGCAAAGGACCAGATCACCCCGGTGTTGCTGTCGCCGACCGTGACCTTGTTGAACGGGTGCCAAGCATAGGCGTTCACCGGGGCGGTGGGGTCGCCTTCCGCGATGGCAAGGACGTTATCCGCCCAAGCGGGGCCTCCGGATTGGTTTCCGTGGCCGCAATAGTCCGATAGGTCGCCATGTCAGATAATCCTGTAAGGGTCTGCGCCGTCTGGGAATTTCAGCGTGGTTTCATCCACGATGTACGCGCCCAGCGTCTTTTCGATGTCGGTCGCGCTGCCGTAATCATTGGCGGTGTCCTCCATGATGAAGCCGTATCGCGCCGAAAAATCGAACGCCTGCAACTCCAGCATGACCTCATGATAAGGCACCGGTTCAGACCTCCCGATGATCTGCCACAGGCTGTCGGTCGCCTTACCCGTCTCATCCGGCACGTCTTCGGACGCGAGGTTGACCACATCCATCAGCTTCGCGCCCTTGTCGCGGGCATCCAGCAACAGCTTCACCCGCTTGGGGGCCTTCTTGAACCGGTTGAGCAGGCGCGTTGAAACGATGGACACCGTGGCATCGTCGCCCTGATCAAGCCACCGCGTCACAAGTTCGCGGGTCTTGGATGCGCCCCAGAGTTCGGTTGCTGCCGGATCGACCGTGATGATATTGCGCTGGAAATTGGCCTTATCGGTCAGCGATTTGGTCGGGTCTGTTCGTTTGTGCCGATAGAGAACCTGCGTGATGCGGTCCTCGTCGCGGTCTTCCTGCATGATTTCCTTGGCGCTGCGGTCCGACACATCGCGGATCGTTTCCTCCAGCACGGGCCGGTTCATCCGCAACCGCAGCTTTGCCTCTTGCTCGTCCTCGAACACGGTGCAGCCAAGGTCGGACAGTTCCGACAGCAACGTGGATACCGGCGTCGGTGTGCCAATATCGGTTTCCAGCACCAAGCCCGGCGCCCACCGCGTGACTTCGCTCTGCCATTCGCTGAACGTCACATAGCTTGACGGCGTGGCGGTGAAGTCCTGCACCAATTGCCGCGCCACCTCATCAATCCGCACGCCGCGCGGGGAATAGGTCTGCTGCACCGTCGCGCGAATGGTGTGAGCCGCTGCAACAGTGCGGCGCTGGCCCCGCGTGATGGTGAACACATCCCCCGACCGAGTGAAGGCCATGATTTCGTTATCCACCTGCACCCAGCCCGATGCCGCATATTCCGAACCGATGCCCGCAGGCGTGACGGTGAGCGTGGTGTCGATAGCTGTGATTGCGGCTGTCAGTTGCCCTTTGGAAGGCACGGGGCAGAGCGATTTCTTAGCGTCGGCAAGGTTCAGCACGCCCTCAGCCTTGCACTTGACCACCCCCTTCGATGGCCCAGCCATTTCCTCCATCAGATAGTTGTAGGTGGTCTGGTCGGTGACCACCCCATCCACCAGATAGCCCCGGATCAGCCGCACAGGCGCGTCCTGATAGTTCGGCCAGCGCGCTTTCAGTTTGGCAAGGAACGTGCCGCGCGCCGCCGGGTCATAGCCGCCCTCGTCCACCTGTGCCGCGCCGCTGATGCGCTCTGCGACGTAAGGATCAATCCCGCGCTCGTGATAGGTGAAATCGCCAATGTCAAAGGCGAGGTTGGCCCGCTTGCCGAGTTGCGAATATCGCTGATCGGTCCCGGCAATGTTGACCGTGGCCGAGTTTTGCGACACGCGACCCAGCGTCGGGAAGGCCAGCACGCCGCGCGGGATGCGACCGGGGCGGCAGAACCGCAGGGTGAGCGGCGTGCCTGCCAGATAGTTGGTCGGATCTTGGCATCCCGCGCGCAGGTTATAGCACTTGCGAACCCCCGTGCCTGAAATGCCCAGCACGGCCGCACAGGGCGCGCTGGCATAGACGCGCGTGCAGAGCGGCACGTCGATCTCGATCATCTCGAAGACTTCGCGGGTCATGCGACGAAAGCCTCCATCTCCATGGACAGCCCGCACCAGTCCCCGGCAGAGCGGATCGGGGTTTGCAGGTAGGCGTCATCTGGTGCCCAGACATAGGCCACATCCTCAGGGAACACCCCCGGCGCGCTGGCCCAGACAAAGGCCTTGCCCTCGTTGTAATGGTCGCGGAACGTCTGGAGGCTGGCCTGCGCAAAGCTGTAGGGCACGTCCATAAAGCCCGCCGACAGCCGCGCGCCTTCACGCTGGATGCGCTGGCCAAAGAATTGTCCGCGCCGCGACACGCCTGCATATTTCTCAATGCGGCGGCTGGACCAGATCGGCTGATAATCCGGCAGCACGCCGCCGGGGATCACCAAGCGCGGCCCGATCCATGCCACACCCACCTGAGCCACGAAGCCGCTGATCTGGATGCCCCACCCGGTTGCGCTGCGCGATGGCCAGATGAAGCCGAACGGGTCATTGGTGGTGGGGGTAAAACTGGCCTGCGTCTGCCATGTGCTGCCGTCGAAATACTGGACCGTCAGGGTTGCACCTGCCGTGCCGAGCGTATGGGCGGCGAAGAATGCCCCGTCCGCTGCCTGAGCGCTTCCCAGAGTGGTGCGAAGCGTTTCCGGCACCGTGGCGGGCTGCCAATAGTCGAAGGTGCTTTCCGTGACCGCATTTGCGCGCGGTGTGGCGGCTGGCAGGTTTGCGTTGGCAATCGTGCCTTCAGTCAGCAGGTTGCGAAACATCACCATGGGTTGCGCGTTGGCCTCGCGATATGCGGGCGCGCTGTTGGCGGTCACGATCAGGGTCATATGAACCTCACGGCGGTTTGCACGCCCCGCTTCTGCGCTTCCTCGGTCAGGCCGTCGAAGATGCGTGAGAGCATTTCCCCGGTGTAGAGCGCGTCCTTGTCGATGCCGCGCACGATGTATTCGACGGTCTGCTGCTGGGCTTGTTGCTGGCCTTGGGCGGC
>LNFM01005906.1_pt1 | contig 20635 bp, 20 predicted proteins | sample 596031 | NCBI WGS metagenome assembly LNFM01 (sample SAMN04254537, study PRJNA301005) | activated carbon metagenome | isolation source: dual media filters at the Ann Arbor, Michigan drinking water treatment plant | place: USA: Ann Arbor | reverse complement strand
CAAAGCTGCAAAGAAGCCTGCCGCGAAGAAGGCTGCCAAGAAGCCGGCGGCGAAGAAGAAGAAGTAAGAGTTTCCTGCCTCGTGCCCCGGAACCTTGTCAGTCGGCTCCTTAGAGCTTCGGTGGTTCCAGCGGCGGTGCTGATCAGCGTTTTCTCACCCGCGCAAGCGGCGTCGGTCACCAACCGGGATGATACGGACCGCAAGGTTACGATCATCGAGAGCGGCACCCAAAAAGACCACGTCCTCAAAAAAGGCGAGGTTCTTGAAGGGGTCTGCCAGCGCGGCTGCAGCATCCGCATCGACGGTGACGACGTGAATCCTTACGTGCTCGAGGGCACAGAGGACACGGCCATCGAAGGGGGCGATCTCTACGCAGAAGGGCAGGGGCCGCTGGGTTCTCCGCGTTCCGGAGCCTCCGGCCAGCCTTCCAAGCCCGGCCCGTAAAGCGTCTGAGTTGATCGAGGCTTTGCATTCCGGCACCCGCGCCCCCCGTGGCTCGGGTGCCGGTTTCGTTTCAGGTCCGCCCCGGCGCGAAGCTAGCCGAATCCGGATCGCCCTTAAGTCACGCGCGGTTCTTCGAACAGCACCTCCGCGATCGGCTCGAGGGGGCCAAGGCAGGCCGCGAAACTTGCGATCAGCGCGTTATCCACAGTTTCGAGCGATGCCGTAAGCCCAAGCGCGGCAAGGCTCGTCACCGCCGATCCCTCCAATCCGCACGCGACGATCGCATCGAAGTGGGCAAGATCCGGCGCCACGTTCAAGCTGATCCCGTGCAGGCTGATCCCGTGCCTCACCTTCAGCCCGAGCGCTCCGATCTTGGCTTCCCCGCCTGGCAGATCGGGGCGGTGCACCCACACGCCCGGACGCGCTGGATCCCCTGTTGCGGTCACGCCGAGCCTATCGAGCGATCCGATAACGCAGCGCTCCAGCAAGCGAACAAACGCCCGGACATCGCCCCCCGTCCGCCGTCGCACATCGAGCAACGTATAGACGATCCGCTGCCCCGGCCCGTGATAGGTGATCTCGCCGCCCCGGTCCGTCTCAAACACGGGAAAGCGGTCCGGATCGATCAAATGGTGCAATTGCCCGCGCGGACCCTTCGTCAGCAACGGCGGATGCTCCAGAAACCAGAGCAGTTCTGAATGGTCCGCGTTCGCGATCCTATCCACCTCTCCAACCATGAAGTCGACCGCATCCGGATAAGCCACGGGCTGCGATGAGCGCATCAGCCGAATCGGTCGTCCAGGGATCGTCATTCTCAGGCCTCGGAGAGAGGAGCGTTGGGACGTGTTCTAAACACACTGCCAGCCCGCAGCCGTCACGGCTAACCCCAGATCATAGAGCATCTGCCGCCCCTTGCCGCAGCCGCCCCTCAAATCGGCAGAGCGGACCCGTTCACACTTGCCATCTTCGGAGCCGTCTGTTAGTTCCCGTCGCCTCGGCATCGCGACCGGTTCACCGGTCCGTTGCGCGGCTCTCCCGAGTTGGCTTCAGGGCCTTCCAGGGCGATCCCATGCGGTTGTGGCGGAATTGGTAGACGCACTACCTTGAGGTGGTAACGGGGCAACCCGTGGAGGTTCGAGTCCTCTCAACCGCACCATTCATTTCGGGCCAGCGCCGTCGCGGCGTTGACAGGCCCAACCTCAGTCAAAATCGACAGGGTAAAACGGAGTGGGCGCTCTGAGCCCGCGTATGGCGCGCGGATGATCGCGCTCCGCCCTCAGAAACCGAACAGCGAAAACGGCGGTGGTTCGTTGGCGCTCGCACGCTTAACGCGCGTCTTCGGCTTGGCCCCGCCTGGCGCGCGCGCGGACTTTTTCGTTCCCGCTGCCGGTGCATCCGCGCGCGTATCGGAATGATCCCTCGTTGCCGCCTGCCGGACGCGCGCGGGAGGAGCGATCTCCACCACCTCCGCATCCGCCCCCGAAAGCGTTTTCAAAACCGCCGGCGAACCGAAGAACGGAAGCAAGTGCGGCTGCTGCCCGTCGGCAGCCGCCGGTGCGACATCGCCCGCCGCCGCAGCGGAGACCACGGTCGCCTCCGGCGCAGCCTTCGGCCGCGACTTGGCGATCAGCTTCTCCAGTTCCGCATTGTAGGTATCCACCGGCACCAAAGGCGCCTTAGCCCGCATATGGACAACCTTGTAGCCCTGCCGCTTCAACGACGCGAGGATCACCGGCAGCGCCTTGGCCGTAGCGCTCTTGATGTCGTGGAACAAGACGATGCCACCTTGCCGCTGGTCGATTTGAGCGAGCGTATATGTGGCCAACCGGTCCGCGCTCCCAATGTAGCTGTCGTTGGAGACGACATCGACGGTGAACGCCGCAATCCCCCGGGACTGCAAATGCGCCATCATCGGATTGCTGTCGGAGAGCCCCGGGAAACGGAAGAACGGCGCAATCGGCTGCTCGGCCGCTATGGCAATGGCCGAGAAACCCCGTTCGATTTCATCGATCGCACGCTCCAGCCCCCGCCGCTTCATGTTCATGGGATGCGACCAAGTATGCGAACCCAAGGTATGGCCCCGCGCCAGCACATCCTTCACGGTTGCCGGATAGGCGATCGCCATGCGCCCGACGGAAAAGAACGTCGCCTTGGTACAAAATTGGTCCAGCGTGTCGAGGATCGACTTGGTGATCCATGGCATCGGACCGTCGTCGAACGTCAGCACGACTTCGCGCGGTTTCAGGAACGATTCCTCCCGCTGCAAAACGGAAATCTCGCCGTAGAGCGGCCCCGTCGACGCATCGATCTCCACGACCCGGTCCACGCCTAAAGCGCCCTTGGGATCAGCGCAGGTGGTCTCGGCCCGCACAGCCCCGGCCGCGCCGGCCAAACCAAGCATCGCCAGTGTCAAAAGAAGTCCCGCGCGCCGAACCATCTGTCCGCATCCGTTCATTGCCGATTTTGCGCGCAGCGTGGCTGATTTCACCCCGGGCAGCAACCCGGCCCAGTCAATTCTTGAGCTCGATGAGGCTTGGCGGCACCCCTACGGACGGCCGAGCGGGTTCGTGGCCCAGCTGTCATCGTTAACCGAGGGCCGCAGTGTCGGCGCAACAGAGGACGGCGCAGGCGGCAGGGCCGGAGACTGCGATGCGGGCTTTACAACACGGGGAGCTGCAGCGGGAACCTCCGCCGGCGAACTCGCCCAAGGCAAGCTCTCCGGCTCGCCCGGCGTCATCGGCCAGACCGCGGACCGGTTGGCCAGCGGTTGGCTGGAGAGAGCGATCTTGCGCCGCTTGGCTTCGCGCTCGGCCATCGCATCGAATTCCGGCAGCGTCGCGATGTGTCCCTTGGGAACGATGTGGACGATTTTGTAGCCCTTGGCCTTCAACTCGCCCAGCAGGGCCCGGATGCCGCCCGCCGTCGACGGTTGAATATCGTGGAAGAGGATGATCCCGCGTCCCTTCTGCGCCAATTGCGACATCACGTTTTTCCGCATCACCGTCGGATTGCGCGTCAGGAAGTCCCGGCTGTCGACATCGATGGCGATATTGGCAATGTCGCGCGTCTTCAGATGCGCCCGCATCGCCGAACTCTCACCCAGATAGGGAAATCGGAAGAACGGTGCCGCAGGCTGCCCAAGCGCGAGCGTCGTGGCGCTCAGCCCCAGTTCGATCTCCTGTTTCGAGGCCGCCGAACCGATCCTATCGAGCCTCTTGTGCGACCAGCTGTGCAGCGCGATCGTGTGGCCCCGCGCCGCCGTATCGCGCAACGTATCGGGATCGGACAGCGCCATGCGCCCAACGATAAAGAAGGTCGCCTTCACGCACTCTTCGTCGAGTGCCTCCAGAATGGGCCGCGTGAAACGGCGCATCGGTCCGTCGTCGAAGGTCAGAACGACTTCCTTGTCCTGAAGCAGTTCGAACGGCTCGGGCCCCGGCGCGCCGAACTTCGGCCCGCCCGTCGCATCGATCTCGGCCACCCGGGCGACACCTAGCGTTCCAGCGGCGCACGCAGGTGCGTCGGTGGCCGGGTTCGCATGCGGCTGCGTGCCGGCGGTGAACACCGCCAGCGCCCCGATCATCGAAAAAAGCAGCGTCCGCCGAGCCGCAGGCGTCATCAAAGTGTCATCCTAAAAATCTATCCGGCAGGCCCCTGTGCCCGCCGGGAACGTGCATGATCCCGCGAATGTACCGGACCGGGCGCAGACAATACCTGCGCCGCTTTGCCCGGTGCAAGCGGCCGAAGATTTGCCTGTGCTATTCGCGCACCATGGTAGGCGTTCCAGCGTACATATGCTAATGCCGCCCGCATGTTGAGGCTGCGGGCCGCTGCCGAATCCCTCGTTCTGCTCCCCCGTTAAAGAGACAAGGAAAGCTCCCGCGTGTCTCAGTCTACCTCTAGTCCGCAAAAGCCTGAAAACGAGCCGGTCCCGACCGAGACGCTGGTGCGCGACGTCGCTGCGGCGCTGGAAGCCGGTGCGCCAGAGGCTGCCCGCCAGATCGTCGAAGACTTGCGCGCGCCCGATTTGGCCGAAGTCATCGAACTCCTCGACCCCGAAGATCGCGTCACTCTCATCCAGGCCTTCGGATCCGACTTCGACTTTGAGGTCTTCTCTGAACTCGACGAAACCGTCCGCGACCAGCTCTCCGAAGCTTTGCCCAATGAGTTCCTGGCCCGAGCCATCACAGAACTCGACACCGACGACGCGGCCTACATCATCGAAGGCCTCGAAGACAGCGACAAGGAAGACGTTCTTTCGCAGTTGGATACGTCCGACCGCGCCGCCCTCGAACGCAACCTCGAATACCCGGAAGAGACCGCCGGCCGCCTCATGCAGGCGCACTTTGTCGCCGTGGCTCCGTTCTGGACCGTCGGCCAAGTCATCGACTACATGCGCGAAGCCGACGACCTGCCCGAGAGTTTCTCGGAAATCTTCGTCGTCGATCCCTCGTTCCGCGTTCTGGGCAGCGTCGAACTCTCCCGCGTCCTGCGCGCCAAGCGCAACGTGCTCGTCGAAACGTTGATGGAAACCGACCGGCACGTTGTCATCGCCACCGAAGACCAGGAAGAGGTCGCCCGCCAGTTCAAGCGCTACGACCTGTTCTCCGTCCCCGTCGTCGACGAAAACCAGCGATTGGTCGGCGTGGTTACGGTCGACGACGTGGTCGAAGTTCTGGACGATGAAGCCGACGAAGACATGAAGGCGCTGGCCGGTGTGGGTGACGAAAGCCTCGCCGATAGTGTTCTGGAAACCGTCAAAAGCCGTGTGCCCTGGTTGGTCGTCAACCTCGGCACCGCCATCCTGGCCTCCTTCGTCATCCAGCAATTCGACGCCTCCATCGAGCAGATGGTGGCGCTCGCAGTTCTCATGCCGATTGTCGCCTCCATTGGCGGCAACGCCGGCACGCAAACCATGACGGTGACGGTCCGCGCGCTCGCCACCAGCAAGCTTGGCTCCTCCAATGCTCGCCGCGTGGTCACCCGCGAAGCCCTCGTCGGATTGATGAACGGCCTGGTGCTTTCCACCATCATGGCAGCCGTCGTCTTTCTCTGGTTCGGATCGAGCATCCTGGGCGGCGTGATCGGCGCGGCGATCATCGTCAATCTCTTCTGCGCGGCCGTCGCCGGCATCCTGATCCCGCTGATCTTCGATCACTTCGAACTCGATCCTGCCCCCGCCTCGGGCGTCTTCGTCACCATGGTGACCGACTGCGTCGGCTTCTTCGCCTTCCTCGGCCTCGCCTCGATCTGGCTGTTCTGAAGGCTCAACTCGTCGGCTGATCGAGCTTGCGCGTCAGCGCCTCGAATTCGCGGCGCAGTTCCTCGTTGCGGAAAATCTGCTCGAACGTCGGCGCCTCCAGCATCTGGAGCGCTTCAAACGACGCCGACCCATCCCGCATCAGGTTGTTCAACTCGAAGCTCGCCTGCACGGTGTCGAAGGTGTTGTCGGCGATCTTCAGATCATGCACCGCCTTCTGCCGCGCCCGGGCAATCTGCTCGCGCTGCTGCTGCAAATAGCGCCGGTACGCCTTCGCCGCCTCCTCGGCCACTTTCTGGCTCTCGCGGTTGGCTTCCAGAATGCGCTTCTGATCCGGACGATTGTCGGCCCGCAGCAACTCAGCCGTCCGCGATTTGGCACTCGCAATATCCTTCATCACCGCATCAAGGCGCGGCAGATATTGCTTGTCGATCTTGGCGATTGCCATGTCCTGCGCATGCACCAGCATGGCAAAGAGCGCCGCGTGCATGGCGAAATACTTGCGCGCGGTGGCCGCGTTGTCGCCGGCCGCCTCCACAAGCCGCGCCAGTTGCTGGTCGATCAGCTTGGCCGCTTCGAACGTGGCCGCCAGCCGAACAAGATCTCCCGACAGCACGCCGTCGAGAAGCAAGTCGAGCTGCTCGGGCGACAAGTCCACGCCCGATGTTTTGAGAGCCGCGCTGACTTCCGCCTTCGCCGTCGCGATGCCGTCCCGGTTCTTGGCAATCCGCGCCTGCAGGTCCTGAATGCCGGCATCGAGCGAGCCGACAGTGTCGGTCAGCACGCCGGGCAGTGTCGCCTCCTTGGGCGCCATCAGCTGCTTTTCTTTCATCCGCGCGATCTGGGCTTCCAGATCCAAAATGCTGCGCCGGTGAGCCTCAATGCGCTTTTGCACCTCGACCACGGGAACATCGGTCACGATGCCAAGCGCACCGTCGAGCAGCGCCTTGACCCGCGCTTCACGGTCCTCGCGGGTCTCCGTCCACAGCGGCGGCACGACAAAATCGGATTCCTTTGGCAGCGATTTCATGTCGCCGCGTTTTTCCGCCGTGTCGGCCAGAATGTCCTCCACGGCCTGCATGAGAAGCCGGGCCTGCTCGTAGGTCTTGTCGCCCGCGCGCGGATCGGCGGGCGCTGTCTCAGCCTCCGCACCCGTCGCCGCCTGCACGGCCTCGGCAGCGACCGTTTGCGTGCGATCCAGAATGTCCCCGATGGTCGAGGGCCGCTCTTGGGCCCACGCGGCAGTCGAAACGCTGAGCATTAAACAACAGGTCAATGCGGAAAGGTGCGGGCGGCAACGCAGCATGGCGGGGTCCTCCATCCAGAGATTAGAGGCGCGGGAATTCAGGCGATTAGATGGTGAGTGAGCCCAAGCCACACTGTCCCGGCCGGACCGCTGGTTCAAGCTGGCTTGACGGCCTCAACCACGGCTGCCAGCAAGTCGGGGGTAACCTGCCGCGCATCGGTCAACACGACCATGTGCGTGAACGCGCCTGGAATCTGCGCCTTGGCGAACTTCGGTTTGGAAAACGGCGGCAACACGGCCTTGGCGCCAAGCGCGAGTGCGAGACGCAACTCTTTTCCGCTCACCGTGATCACCCCGGCCAATGCACCATCTGCCGTCAAAACAGCGATATAGCCGTCGCGTGCAGCGAACGTGGCCTCCGGCGCCAACGACTGAATGTCCCGTAACAAAAGCAGAGCCAATGGCCGGTATCCCTTCGCATCGGCCAAAACCTCGTCGAGCGAATTCACGTCGACAGCGCTTTTGGGGCGCGGCACGGTCGGCGCGACAGGGGCGGGTGCGCGGGATGCCAGTGTCGGAACAACCGCAACAGGTGGCGCAACCGGTGGCGCAGCCGGTGCCGGCGCGGAAGGAGCGGGCGCCCGCACGGGCGCAACGGATTTTTCCGCCACCTCGCCACTAGAGGCCAGCGCCGCCGCATCCAGATAAATCGGCCGCCCGCCGTTATGATGGATCCGTTCCATCCACGACGCGCGCGCGAACAAAAAACCCTGTAGACGGAGCCAATCGATGATCGCGTTGCGGTCCGTGAGCCCTGTCGCTGCAATCGCACTCATCCACTGCGCCAGATCGCGCCCGGTATCCGCCTCCAGGCTCTCCAGAAATTCGCGCTCCTTTTCGGCGTAGTCGACGGCCATGGCGGTCAGATCCACCGCCGCGTGCGCTTGGCATAATCCCGCCACGCATCGCCGAACTTAGCTTCCAGGTGCCGCTCCTCCGGAATGATCTGTAACTGGGTCACGAGCGCTGCGAAAGCGAACGCCAGGATCACGAACCAGATATTGCGCGTCAGTTCCGCCGCGCCGAAAAGCAGGAACACATCGGCGATATAAATGGGATGCCGTCGCCACCGGTAAGGACCATCGGTGACAAGGTTCGATGCGCCCGCATGCGGCAGGATCGTGGTGCGATGCCGCCGCAGCGTCAGCCCGGCCCAAGTCAGAATTCCAATCCCCGCCGCACCAAATCCCAGTCCCACGAGCGACGCCTCCCCATCGCCCATCCCCGGCCAGGGCAAGGGAGAGAGACGCCCGAGCGCCACCGCGCCGGCAATCGCCAACACGAGGAGAACCGGGGGCCATGGGATGGCACCGGGGCGCGAAACATCGGTGTTGGCGTCGCCGGCCGCCATGCGATCCTCGAAAGTCCTTCAAGTTTCAGGAACGAAACCTATAACAGGCGCCACGCCGCGCGCCACGCGGCCGTTCGTTCGCGCGGTTGCCGCAATCTGCTTATAAACACCCCGGCATCCGCCTTGAGGAGAGATCGATCATGCTGAAAAATTGGGGTCCGCGCGCGCTTCTGGCACTCGCAGTGACGGGTACGGCTGTCGCCCTGCTGCCGCCATCCCCGGCCTTTGCCGCCAAGAACTATGGCTGCTTCACCGTCACCACACCCACGCTCAACATCCGCAACCGCCCCTACGGCGATGCGACCGTTATTGGGACCGCGTCGGCCGGCGAAATCCTGGAGAAGCGCAAGCTTTTCTGCACCCCGCGCGGCTACTGGTGCGCCGTCCGCAAAGGCAATCTCGAAGGCTATGCCGACAAAAACTTCCTCGGCAAGATCAAGTGCCCCTAATGCCCGCGCGCTACGACGCCTTCCGGGCCGGAATGGTCGGGTAGGGCGTCGGCGCCGACGGCCGCGCTTCCAACTCTTTGCCGAGATCAAAACTCGGACAACCCAGTTCAACGAGCCGCGCGTTGTAGGCCTCGAGCACCGGCCGGTCCGTCGCTGTGCGAACCGCTGCGTTCTTCGCGGTATCCGTCCCGAGCGCCGCGCTCGTCGCCGACCGCATCGACTGAGCCGCCGCCGACGGCTGGATCTTGTAGGTCTCGCCGCGAAGCGCCAGCAGCCGCACTTGGATCCGCCCCGTCAGCCGCCGGCAATCGAGCGCCTTCTCCTCCGCACTCAGCGCATAACCCTGCGGCAACAGACCATCACCCCCGGCGCCGGCTCCAGATCCAGCGCAGCCGCCAAGGCCCGTAAATCCGCCGCACAACAGAAGAATGATGGCGCGTCCGGTCACCGGGTCCGTTCCGTTCGATAAAGGTTCGTCACGATACTTCTAAAAAGGTGCGGTCGAAGCAAGGCGGCAAGATGCGTCCTCAAGGGCCAAAAGGCGGCTTGCCAGGGCCCACCCTGACCCGCTTTGATCCGGGATCTGGTAGGGTTCGGCTGTGAGATCCGGACAGATGTGAGGAAAAGTCGATGTCAAAGAGTGCGCCGCTTGCTGCCCTGATTGTGGCAGCCCTGCTGACAGGACCCAGTGCAACTGTGGCCGAGGAAACCGATGCCGCGCCCGCACGCCTCCTGTGCACCTTCTCCAGCGGCTCGTCCGTCAGCTATGAAGCCGGTGCCTTCGCCACCAAGCCCGCCGCGCCGTTATCGTTCGCCATCACCAAAATCGACCTCGAGGGTCAATCCGCCGCCCTCACCACCGCCGAAGGCCAAACCCCCGCCAGCCTGCGAATCGTCCGCGCCGTTAACGCCAACCACTTCCTCGAAGTCGTCAACGAGGGCTTCCTCAATCTGACCACCATCTACGACAAAGACCCCAAGACCGGCCTCCACCCCGCCGTCCACTCCCGTCATCTCGGCCTCATCGGCCAGCCGGTGTTTGGTCAGTATTCCGGCACCTGCGCCGAGTGACGGGGCGCGGCGAAAACCTGTGGATCGCCGCTCGCGAAACACCTGCGCCTCACGTATCAGCCAGTAGCAGAAAAAAACAGAAAGGAGAGGCCGCTGCCATGACTGTGCACATGATCAAGCTGTCGGTCGGCTCCGAGTCCGTCGACGATCACGCCCAGTGGCAGGCCGCCAACCGCCAATTCTGGCGCAAGGTCGGCACCCGCCCCGCCGTGTTTCACACCACGTTCCAAACTCCCAAGCGCACCGCCGACCTGCTCGAAGGAGGATCGCTCTATTGGGTCATCAAAGGTCTCATTCAAGCCCGCCAGCGCCTCGTCGGTTTTGATGAGGGCAAGAAGGAAGACGGCTCGCCGTGCTGTCTTCTGCTGCTCGATCCGGAAATCATTCCCGTACGCCCCGTACCGCGCCGCCCATTCCAAGGCTGGCGCTATCTCGACGCTGCCGCCGCGCCCCCCGATCTTGGTGCCGGATCGCGCGGCGACATCGGCGATCTGCCGCCTGCCATGCGCCGCGATCTTGCCGCGCTGGGCCTCATCTGAGTGAGAAGGGCCCCACCACGGTGAAAAAGCCGGTCATCTCTTCGATTGTCGAGGCACTGCCCCACACCGTGCCCTTCGTTGGCCCCGAGCAGTTGGAGCGCGTGCGCGGCCGTCCCTTTCGCGCCCGCCTGGGTGCAAATGAAAGTGCCTTCGGCGCCGCCCCCGGCGCAATCGCCGCAATGACAGTGGCCGCCCAAGAGTCCTGGAAATATTGCGACCCCGAAAACTATGACCTGCGCGACGCCATCGCCCGTTTCCATCTCGTCGAGATTGGCAACGTCGTCATCGGCGAAGGCATCGATGGCCTCCTCGGCCTGGCCGTAAAAATCGCAGCCGATCCAGGCACGCCCGTCGTCACGTCCGACGGCGCCTACCCGACATTCAACGCGCACGTTGCCGTACAAGGCGCCCGCCTCATCAAAGTCCCGTTCCGCAATGACCACGAGGATCTCGACGCGCTGCTCGCCACCGCCATCCGCGAAAAAGCGCGCGTGCTCTACGTCTCCAATCCCAACAACCCGATGGGCTCCTGGTGGCCCGCCGCCGAACTGCAAAAGCTGATCGCATCGCTGCCCGATCACCTGCTCCTCCTGCTCGATGAAGCCTACTGCGACACCGCCCCGCCCGGCAGCATCCCCGACATCGACATTGCCAATCCCCAGGTCCTGCGCCTGCGCACGTTCTCCAAGGCCTATGGTCTGGCCGGCGCACGCATCGGCTATGCGATTGGCGCAGCCGGCCTGATCGCTAACTTCGAAAAGGTCCGCAATCACTACGGCATCAACCGCACCGGCCAGATCGGCGCGCTGGCCGCCATCGCCGATCAGACCCACCTCGCGACTGTCGTGGCCCAAATCGCGCGCGCCCGTGATCGCATTGCCGCCATCGCCCGCGAAAACGGACTCACGCCGCTCCCCTCCGCCACCAACTTCGTCGCCATCGACTGCGGGCGCGACGGCCCCTTCGCCAAGGCGGTGCTCGACGGGCTCCTTGAGCGCGATGTCTTCGCGCGCAAACCGGCGGCCCCAATCCTCGACCGATGCATTCGTGTCAGCTGCGGCCTCGATGCTGAACTCGATCTCTTCGCCGACGTCTTGCCCCTGGCCCTCGCCGCAGCCCGAAAAACGCTGTCACAGGCCCCATGACATCAAAACACCTGGTCCTCGTGGGTGGCGGGCACGCCCACGTCTTTGTGCTCGAAGCCTTCGCCCGCGCACCCATGCCCGGCGTCACCGTCACGCTCGTGACCAAAGAGCCGATGGCGCCGTATTCCGGCATGCTCCCCGGCTTCGTCGCCGGTCACTATGAGCTCGAGCAGTGCCTGATCGACGTGCCGCGCCTGTGCCGCAAAGCCGGCGTGCGCCTCTTCGAAGGCGCCGCCATCGGCATTGATCGCGATGCGCGCCGCCTCCACCTCGCTGACGGCACGTCACTCCCCTACGACGTGCTGTCCCTCGACGTCGGCATCACGCCCGATGTCGACGAGATTGCCGGCGCTGCTGAACACGCCCTCCTCGTCAAACCCGTCTCCACCTTCGCGCCCAAATGGCAGGCGTTCGTCGATCGCGCGCAAAAGGCTGGTGGTCCGCGCGATATCGTTGTGGTGGGCGGCGGAGCAGCGGGTGTGGAACTGGTGCTGGCCGCCCGCAATCGTTTGACCGCCGCCCAATCCTGGCCCGATCGCCAAAGCGACCCATTCCGCTACACCTTGATTGCGGGCGCCGGCATCCTCCCCAGCCACCCTGCCCGCGCCCAGCGTCTCGCCCGTGCTGCCTTAGTGGAAAACGGGATCTCGATCATCGACGACGACACCGCCGTTGCGATCACGCCCACGCACATCCGCCTCCGCTCCGGACGCGACATCGCGTGCGAAACCGCGATCGTCTCAACGAAGGCCAAGGCGCCCACCTGGTTCGCATCAACCGGCCTCGCGCGCACAGCAGGTGGATACCTAGCCCTTCGCCCGACGCTGCAGACGCTCACCGATGAAGACATCTTCGCGGCTGGCGATTGCGCCACCGTCATCGAACATCCCCGCCCCAAGGCCGGCGTCTTCGCTGTGCGCCAGGGACCTGTTCTGGCGCATCATGTGCGCCGCCATCTGCAAACGGGCCTGCTTGCCCCCTACATCCCGCAAAAGGATTTCCTGACGCTTGTGTCGCTCGGCGACAAAACGGCGATTGCCAGCCGCGGATCGCTTGCCGCGGCCGGCCATTGGGCCTGGCTATTAAAAGACTGGATCGACCGCCGCTTTATGGCGCGCTTCAACCGCGCCTAGCGTGCGGGCGCGGAAGAAACCACCGTCGCATCCCACGAGCTAGCCGACGTGTTGTCGATCGTGGCGGGTTTGAAGGCGACTGGAGCGGCTGGCGCCTGAGTCTGAGTCTGAGCCTGAGCCTGAGCCGGCCAGGATTGTACAGGCGCGGCAGCAACTGCAGGCGGTGCGGTGAACGGCTGCGAAGCCTTCGGATCGAGCTTCACCATCTGCCGCAGGACGCTGGTGTTTTCGCGCGCGACCTCGGCACTGACCACCGTTGAGCCAACCTGCGTTGCCTCGTCGTACTTGCCCTGCAGGCCGAGCACGAGTGCTAAGTTCTGTTTGGTCTTGGCTGACCCACCACCGCGCGCCACGGCCTGACGAAGCAACCCTTCCGCCTTGGCCGGTTCACCGTTCATCGCATAGGCGAGCGCCAAATTGTTCTGCACAGCGACCTGCTCAGGAGCCAGCATGTTGGCCCGCTCCAGATGCTGCACGGCGTCCTTGTACCGGCCGAGCTTGGCCAGCGCTGCGCCGCGTGCTGACACGACGCGCCAATCGGGCCGCATCGGATCGTCGGCGACTTCCAGCAACTGGGCGGCCAGCGAAACTTTTTCCAGGTCGAGCGCGAGGCGCCCGTATTCGGCGGCTAATTCTCTGTTCTCCGGCGTCGTCTGGGCGGCTTGCGCCAGAATGTTGAAGGCCTCCTGCTTGTTTCCAAGCGCCTTCAGGTTTTTGGCATAGGAAATGGCGGCGTTCGCATTGCTAGGGTTCTTTGCGTATTCCTTGCCCCAGTATTCGGTCGCTTTGCCCAGTTCCGTTTGCGGCGCGCCGCCCTCATTGGACGGCCGCAGATCCTGTGCCGGCGGTGCCGAAGCCATCAGGTCGAGACCCGTCTCTTCTGAAAGGCTCGAGCACGCGCCCGTCATGGCCGCCAATGCCAGAACCGCCATCCGGGCCGTGATGCCCGTGCTCCGATGACCCGCCGTCGTACCCGCCATAACCACTGCTCCCACACTGAGGCGCTAAAGCGAATCAGTTGCGCCTCGCCTCGTCTGCGAGCGTCAGTTTCTGGGACAGGTCTCAATAAAGGTTTAAGGGTTGTGCTCTGGGCTTATGCAACCGAGACGATCAAACGGTCGCCTCGGCTCGTGCGCCGTCCGCCCATTCCGCCATTTCCGGCATCGCAAAGATGGTCTCGACATAGGCTGCCGCCGTGCCGTCGTCGCCGAAGCGGCGCAAGTCCGGCACATATGTTCGAAAGCGCGAGCACACCGGGGCATACATGGCGTCCGCGGCGCTGAACTCGCCAAACAAAAACGGCCCGCCCGCCCCATACTGCGCGCGACAGTCCCGGAAGCTCTGAACGATGCGCCTGATGTTGTGCTCAACCCCTTCGGGAAACGTGTCCATCGGCTTCGACGCGAAAAGGTCCATCGGGCAGACCTCGCGCAGTTGTTGGAAGCCCGCGTGCATTTCGGCCGACACGGCCCGCGCAACACCGCGCGCAACCCGGTCCCGCGGCCACACGGACCGGTCGGGGTAAAGATCGGCCAGATATTCGATAATCGCGAGGCTATCCCAGATGAGCAAACCGCCGTCCCGCAGCACCGGCACCTTGCCCGCCGGAGAGTGAGAGAGGATGGCCGTCTTCGTGTCGGTCTGCCGCAGAAGAACCCCCACCTCGGTGAACGGGATTTGAAACCGTTTGAGCACCAGCCAGGGCCTGAGGCTCCAACTGGACCAGGTCTTGTTGCCGATGACGAGGGAGAGTTGCGTTTCGGGCATGCTTTCGCCTTCCTGGAGCGAATATGCTAGGGCCACCTATGGTCCTAAGGCGGCTTGCGGCGCTGCACAAGAGAGGGCGTGTCCCTCCCGATGGTGAGCCCTGTATGGCGGCCACATTTCTGCATCTGCGCAAAGTCACGAGCGAGAACGCCCTACCAATGACATCGGCAAACGAGCAGACCGCTTCGGTCAACCTTCACGAAACGTTGGACGTCTTTGCCCCCGCCGACACGGATGCCATCCCAATCCATCTTGTCCCGGCCGGCCCATCCGATGGAACGCTCCCGCCCGCCGCACAGCGCTGGGCCGAAACGATCGGTTTCAAAGGCGCCAGCAAGGCCCATGCCCTGATCCCGGATGCCAACGGGTCTCTTGCCGCAGTCCTCCTAGGTGCCGGCGACGGTCAGGCCGGCGACCCGAGCGGCCCCTCCGATCTGCTGTTGGGCCAACTGGCGGGGAGCCTTCCCGAAGGCACCTACCGCCTTGGCACCGGCTTCGCCGACCCCGGCCTCGCCGCCCTTTCCTGGGCACTCGGCGCCTATCGCTTCCGCCGCTACAAGTCGGGCAACGGCAAAGGCAAGACCGTCCGCCTCGCCGCACCCGCCGGCCTCGACATGGCGCACGTGTCAAACACCGCCGCCGCCGTCTGGCTCGGCCGCGATCTCATCAATACACCCGCCAGCGATCTGGGCCCCGCCGAAGTCGAAGCCGCCGTCCGCGCCGTCGCGTCGGCCCACAACGCCACCGTCCGCTCTATCGTTGGCGACGATCTGCTCACGCAAAACTTCCCCATGATTCACGCCGTCGGCCGCGCCAGTCCGCGCGCGCCCCGCCTCATCGAACTCGATTGGCAAAAGCCCGGCGGCCGCCCAGATGCGCCCAAGATCACTCTGGTCGGCAAGGGCATCACCTTCGACACTGGCGGCCTCGATATCAAACCCGCCTCCGCCATGCTGATCATGAAAAAGGATATGGGCGGCGCTGCCGTCGCGATCGCGCTCGCACACATGATCATGGGCCAGGGCCTCGATGTGCGCCTCAAGCTGCTCATCGCATCCGCCGAAAATTCCATTTCGGGCGATGCCTTCCGCCCCGGCGATATCCTCCACAGCCGCGCCGGCCACACCGTCGAAATCGGCAACACCGATGCCGAAGGCCGCCTCGTCCTCGCCGACGCCCTGGCGCTCGCCGACGAAGGCGCACCCGACAGCATCTTCGTCTTCGCCACGCTCACCGGTGCTGCCCGCACAGCACTCGGCCCCGAACTCCCCGCCCTCTTTACGAACGACGACGCGCTGGCCGCAGCCCTCCAGCAAACGGGCGTGCGCATCGGCGATCCCCTGTGGCGTCTCCCCCTCTGGCCCGGCTACGACCGCAATCTTGACAGCGACATCGCCGACATGAACAACGTCTGGGAAACGCCCTTTGCTGGCTCCATCACGGCCGCGCTCTTCCTCAAACGGTTCGTCAAGAATGCGAAACGCTTCGCCCACTTCGACCTTTACGGCTGGCGCCCCGGTCCCCGGCCGCTGGGACCCAAAGGCGGCGAAGTCCAAACCGCGCGAACCGTTCTCGAAATCATCCGCGCCAAAAGCGAGGCCGGCGCATGACGACGGACCTCCTCGATACACGCCGCAACGCCATCCGCCCCGATCTGGCTGACGAACGCCTCATCGGCCGCTATGAAGCCACGCGCTACATCGCCGGCCAGCCCGCACAGATCATCCGCCCTTCGGTGCCGCTGCGCCGCCGCCCCGTCCCTGCCGACGGCCTCGACACGGAAGCCCTCTACGGCGAACGAGTCCGCGTCTTCGACGAACAGGAGGGCTGGGCCTGGGTGCAACTCGATCGCGACGGCTATGTTGGATACATCCCGGCCAACGCGCTGTCGGAAAGCATAATCGCCCCCACCCACCGCGTCAAAGCTATCGGCACATTCCTCTATCCGCAGGCCGACATGAAGTGCGCGCCGATCATGCACCTAACCCTCAATTCCGAAATCACCATCGTCGAGGAAGGCGACCGTTTCAGCCGCACCCACATCGGCGCCTGGGTCTTCAACCGCCACATCTCCCCGCTCGACAAAGCCGCACGCGACTATGTCGAAGTCGCCGAACGCCTCATCGACACGCCCTATCTCTGGGGCGGCAAAACCCGTATCGGCGTCGATTGTTCAGGGCTCGTGCAACTGGCGTTGCAAGCAGCCGGCATCGCCGCTCCGCGCGATAGCGACATGCAATTTGACGAACTGGGCGAGCCCATTGAGGTCAAGGGCGAGTTCGAAAATCTGGAGCGCGGCGATCTCGTGTTCTGGAAGGGCCATGTGGGTATCATGACCGACGGCATCATGCTGCTGCACGCCAACGCCCATCACATGGCGACCGTCGCCGAAACCCTGCCTGAAGCCGCCGACCGCATCGCCAAGTCCGGCACGCCGCTGCTCGCCGTCAAGCGCTTCAAGATTTCCACCGCTTGAGCTGCTGACGCGAAAACCGCCACTCCGGCGTGTCCAGCGTGTCGCCGAAATCGGTGCCGTACCAGACCGACCCATCATCCGCGGCCAGGTTCCTCAAAACGTGGATCTCCTGCGCTGGCATGTAGCTTTGCGTCAGGAGAAACCGCTTCTCCCCCGTCGCCCGGTTCACCACCACGTCGGTGACAAGAACGGCGTGTCCCGGAAACCCGCCCTTGATGAACACATCCCCGGCCCGGATGTCATCGGCCGACACCGCTATCAATTCGCGCTCAAGCGAATACGTCCCCGCGTAAGCGAACACGTAATCCATGTACTTGCGAAAGCCGGGATAGTCCTGCTTCGCCCGCGCTGAAAACCGAAGCCGCTTGCCCTCCGTGTCGTTAAACGCAATGTCGCCCTTGCGCCCGAGCGAATAGAGCCACTCCCCCCGGAGCCGCATGATCGCGTCCGCGCATTGCTGCAGGTCGCGCTTGCCCACATCGATATCGATGACGCCCGCGTGCACATCCTGCCGCCACTTGTGCGCCCCGGTGTGCAGAAGAACCGGCGCACCCTCAGCCTTCATCGGCAGCCCGCGCAGCCACTCGGCAAACGACCCCGCCGCCACCGCCTCCCGCTCGAACCCCTCCGGCGGCGCAAATCTCTGTTCCAGCGTTCCACCTGGCGCCGCCGCCCCGCCGGCTCGCCACGCATACCGCGGCTCCGCGTGCGCAGGCGCAACGGCCGCAAACCAAATTGTCAGAACAGCAAACCAACGAACGAGCGAATGGGAGGGAAACGGTATCATGGGGCAAGCCATCCAAACCGGAGCAACGGCCGATCTCTGGCGTTGCATCATGGCGGATTTGGGTGACAACCGCCGCTCACCCCTTCCAAAAGCAAAAGCCCGGAAAGGCTTTCGCCTTCCCGGGCTTGGAGCGTTGGGCTCGTCCGGAGGTGTTGATCGCGGAGCGGGAAGGGCGATCTGGTCCGTCATGGGTCGCTGCGTAGAAACGCTGACCCGGATCCATGTTGCCGTTCCTCGTGGTTCCGCCTAGTCCTCCCGACCCAATCACATCGGATAATCAGAGCTGCCTTTCGCCATCATGGCGGCTTTCCGGCCGGACTTATCGAGCGCGCCGCGGGCCGCGCTCATCTCCCGACCGAGTTCTCCGTCATCGGGCACACATACCAGATCCCCAGCATGAGTGACGTCAGCACTCTGTTCAGTGTCCAAATTTTTCTGTTTCGGCCGAATGACTACGGCGCTTGACCGGCGCATCTTCGCGCGGGCGCGACCTTCATATGCGAGCGTCGATGCACTCGCTGCTACGATCGCGTTTCGCGCATCTCCAGGGGATGTTGCCTGCGTGCTCCCACGCCGCGCGATCCGTGGAGTTCTGCGTCAGGGCCGCATTCACTGCGGCAAGAGACGACCCGGTGGAGCCATTTTCTTAGACCTCCCTTCGAGGAATGAGCAAAGTGTGCGCCTCGATCCAAAAGCTGTCAATTCACGAAACGCAAATGGCTGCGATGTAGCCGTGCGCCGCAACAACCGTTTGGTTGACGGATTGTTAAACGCATTTCGCTAGCGTCCCCGTATTGCGCGCAAGGTGGTGGGCGCGCCATCAACGGGGGTCTCACGACGATGAAGCCGGTTCTCAGTTTCGTTTCACTGATGGCCATTGGGCTCATTGCGGCCAGCGCCATCGCGCTGATCGGCACGACGCTGACGCGCATTCCCGCCGACGGCACAACGCCGCTTCTCGACTACCGCTCGCTCTCGATCGGCCTCGTGATCGGTTTGATGCTGTCGTGGCTTGCCCGCCTGAGCTGGGCCGAAATGCCCCGCCGCGTGTTGAACTGGCTCTGGGCCAACGAACGAAATTTCTACCGCGCAGGCCTCGCTGGCGTGCTGTTGGGCGTCCTGATTTTCTACTGATCCAGGTCCACGCCGACAAAAGCGTTCAAACGAAAAAGGGCGGCCCGAAGGCCGCCCTTTTCCCTTACTCCCCCCCGGAGCATGAGCTCTAGGAAAAGCGCGGATGCGGAGTGGGCATCCGAAGCGCCACTAAAGAGCGCGGATGCGGAGTGGGCATCCGAAGCGCCACTAAAGATGCGCTTAGACCGAGTAGTACATGTCGTACTCGACCGGATGCGGCGTCATCTCGTAGCGCATGTTTTCCGCCATGCGCAGTTCGATGTAGGCATCGATCATGTCGTCGTTCATGACGCCGCCGGCCTTCAGGAACGCGCGGTCCTTGTCGAGCGCGTCGAGCGCTTCGCGCAAGCTGCCGGCAACCGTCGGGATCTTGGCCAGTTCTGCCGGCGGCAGATCGTACAGGTTCTTGTCCATCGGGTCGCCCGGATGGATCTTGTTCAAGATGCCGTCGAGGCCGGCCATGAGCATCGCCGTGAAAGCGAGGTAGGGGTTGGCACCCGGATCCGGGAAGCGGATTTCGATCCGCTTGGCCTTGGGCGACGACACATGCGGGATGCGGCACGAGGCAGAGCGGTTGCGCGCCGAGTAGGCGAGCAGCACAGGGGCCTCATAGCCCGGCACCAAACGCTTGTAGGAGTTCGTCAGCGGGTTAGTGAAGGCGTTGATGGCTTTCGCGTGCTTCAGGATACCGCCGATGTAGTAGAGGCAGGTGTCCGAGAGGTCGGCGTACTTGTTGCCCGCAAACATGGGCTGCCCGGCCTTCCAGATCGACTGGTGGACGTGCATGCCCGAACCGTTGTCGCCGAAGACGGGCTTAGGCATGAACGTAGCAGTTTTGCCGTATGCCTGGGCCACCTGATGTACAACGTACTTATAGATCTGCATGTGGTCGGCCATCTGGATCATCGGGCCGAACTTGACGCCGAGTTCGTGCTGGGCCGACGCCACTTCGTGATGGTGCTTTTCGACGGTGACGCCCATCTCGGTCAGAACCGAGAGCATTTCCGAGCGCATGTCCTGGCAGCTGTCGATCGGCGGAACCGGGAAGTAGCCGCCCTTGACGCGCGGACGATGGGCGAGGTTGCCCATTTCATATGACGTATCGGAGTTCGACGGCAGTTCCGAACTGTCGACCTGGAAGCCGGTCTTGTACATATCAGTCGAGAACTTTACGTCGTCAAAAATGAAGAACTCGGCTTCCGGACCGAAGTAAACCGCGTCGCCAATGCCCTGCGAGAGCATGAAGGCTTCAGCCTTCTTGGCGATCGAACGGGGATCGCGCTCGTAAGCCTGGCCAGTCGACGGCTCGAGCACGTCGCAGAAAACGGCCAGCGTGGATTGAGCGAAGAACGGATCGATGTGCGCGGATGAAGCGTCCGGCATCAGCAGCATGTCGGAGGCTTCGATACCCTTCCAGCCGGCGATCGATGAGCCGTCGAAAGCGTAGCCTTCGCTAAACATGGCGTCATCGACGCACGACACGTCGGCGGTGACGTGCTGCATCTTGCCCTTCGTGTCCGAGAACCGAAGGTCCACAAACTTTACGTCCTTGTCCTTGATGAGCTTGAGGACGTCGTTGACCGTCTTCATAAGAACTCCCCTTGAGATCCCAATTTATGCGTCATGCTCCGGGCTCTTTCGTCCCGCTGCATCCCTAGATCGCGTCCGCGCCGTGTTCGCCGGTCCGGATGCGAATGGCTTCCTCGATATTCGAGATAAAGATCTTGCCGTCCCCGATGCGCCCCGTCTTGGCGGCCTTCTGGATCGCTTCGA
>LNFM01006478.1_pt1 | contig 20642 bp, 16 predicted proteins | sample 596031 | NCBI WGS metagenome assembly LNFM01 (sample SAMN04254537, study PRJNA301005) | activated carbon metagenome | isolation source: dual media filters at the Ann Arbor, Michigan drinking water treatment plant | place: USA: Ann Arbor | reverse complement strand
CCTATCCCCTACAGCCCCGGACTCGAGGACCACGTGTTCCCAGACCGCAACAAAATTGCCGACGGGATACGGGCGGTCGTCAAGGCCTAGCCGGCCTCGGCCGAGAGAGATGGAGAGCGCATCACGGCCAGATCGCATCAGGCAACGCGCTCTCGCGGGGCTACCCGGATAGCCAGCATGACGCCCACGTAAATGGACAGCACAGCGGCGAAGAAGCACCAGACGGAGATGAAGGCGTGGGCGAAGAAGTGTTCGGCCACCAGCAGGGAAACGAGGATAACAGCCCCGAAGATCTGGACCGGCCGTTCAGTCGACAGCACGAGGGCGCCGACCACGACTGCCGCATAGATCACCTTCAAAACTGAGCGCGCCACGAGGTCGTCGTAGAGAAGCACCGTGTTGTACTCGATGGACCCATCCACGACCTCGACGGAAAGCCAGTGGTCGAACAGCAGCGAAGGCAAGCTGATCGACAACCCAAAGAGCGCACCAACGATCGCCAGCGCCAGCAGCCATCGCCTTCGCCAAGGCTCTGCCGCCCGTTCAAGGCAGTAGACTGAAAACGGCACCCAAGCCGGCCAGAAAAAATGGGAGAAGAAAAGGAATCCCCGCCCCGCGAGGGCGACCATCTGCGAGTGTCCCGACGCCAAAGACAGCCAGACGACGCCCTCGATCGCCTGCTGCAGTCCGAACGCAAGTGGATACGCGGCGAATGCCACCTTGCCGTGACGAGAGAATAAGCCGCTACCGGCGCCAGTATCGCTGCGATCGTGAAGCTTGCTGTAGCCGAGAAGCACACGGCGCCAATCCCCCGATCTTCCGCGGCTCACCGAGCCAGCCCCACGACACCTGCCCGAGTTCGGGGCTCGACTACTTGCGGCACATCAAGGACGGTCGTTCGCCAGTCGATGCTCACTCCGGCCATTTGGTTCGGATCGGATCTTTGCCGTCCCAGCTGCGTGCGGCGGCCTCGATGGCGTCGAACTGCCGCTTCCTGACATCGGTGTAGGCGGCGATCTCCATGCAGGTGCCGCGATGGCCGCGATCGGTCTCGAAGTAGGCAAACGGGCCGCGGTTCGACTCGCCCTGCTGACCGATGCGGTGCCCTTTCGCCAACGCGCGCTGAACGGTGGCGTCGTAGTCGACCGGCCAGGTGCTGACGTGCTGCAGCCCTTCCGGACCGTTCGCCAGGAAGTCGCGGTACATCGAAGGCGCGCTGTTGCGCTGCTGGATCAGCTCGATCTGCGTGCCGAACGAGTTTGAGATGGCGATCGACGCGTGCACGTCTGACGGCTCCCCGCGGTAGAGGAAGTTCTTCACCGGAAGGCGCTCGACGTAGAACCAGGGGCCGACGCCGAGAACCTCGACCCAGTGGCGCATGGCCGCCTCGATATCGTGGACGACGTAGCCGAGCTGCTTGATCTCGCCGTAGGTGAGGCTCATGGGGCGGTTCCTCCGGGACTGCATGCGTGTTGGATAGGGCTTACGGTTGCCCCAGCCGCTGCGATTGGCAACCCCGGTCGTACTCACGATGTCAAAGAGCCCCGCCGGCAACGCCAAGAAAATTGCGCAACCGACGGACTTCGACAGGGAGAATAGGTGATCTGGAGAGCCCGGGGATAAGTCTGGCTGCGGCTCAGGTCCGCGGGCGTTGGCGGGGCAGCGTCAAGCCGACGAGCACACCGCACAGGTTGGCTGCGCCGGCCAGCATGATCGCCGTGTGATAGCCGCCGGTGAGATCGAACAGGCGCGCGGCGACCACGGGCAGGGTCAGCGCGGCTACACACCAGGCGATGTAGATGCGGCTTGCGGTCTGCCCGAAGAGCGCCTTCGGCCAGTAGAAGGCGACGGCCGCCGCCGTCACGCCCGAGATCAGCCCGTAGCCGATGCCGATCAGACCGAGCGTAGGGATCGCCATCTCCGGCGTCGGCACCAGCGTCAGCAGGATCGCACCCGCGAGCGCGATGGCTTGCGCCGACGCCGCGACGACGGGAACCGGCAGGCGATCGACCATCAAACCGCCGCCGAGGCGGGCCGCTGCGATGGCTGCCGTGATGCCGGTCGTGGCGGTCAATGCCGTAGTCTTGCCGACGCCGTAGGCCGCGAGAATGGCCGCCGCCTGGCTCAACACCATGAGGCCGGCGGTCGCCGCGAACGTGAAGACGAGGAACAGCTTCCAGAACACCAAAGAGAGCTGGCGTGCCGCTTCAGCATCCGTTGTAGCCGCCGCGACGCGGCTCGGACGCGACAAGCGAACGCCGGAGCGTGCCATCAGCCATGTCGCGACGACGCCGCTCACGGCCACGACTACCGCCAGTCCGGCAAGTGTCGCCCGCACCCCGTAGCGGTCTATTCCCCAACCGAACGCCGGGGCCGACAGCATCGCACCCAGCGGAAACAAGCTGACGAGGTAGCCGTTGACGAGCCCGGGACGGGTGATGGGCGTGGCGTTGACGCACTGCTGCGCACCGACGTAGGCGAGACCCCCGCCGAGCGCGAAAAGGACGCCATAGCCGACGGCGAGGAGGGTGAAGCTCGGCGCCGCCGCCGCCAGCGCGATACCCGCAGACGACATCGCGGCCGACAGCGCGACGAGCGCCGTCACGGGGATGAGGCCGAACAGGCGCGGCGCGAGGTTCAACCCGATGGTGAAGAAAATAACCGAGATGCCGAACACCGAGGCGAGGTCCGACCGACTGGCACCCAGCAGTTCCTCGAGCGGCGCCAGGAACACGCTGAAGGCGTAGATCGATCCGAGCGGCAAACTGAGGACGGTGGCCGCGGCGAGTGCAGCGCCGGGCCGCTGGAGGACGGCCGTCTCGGTCTGGGCCATGGGGGACAAGCCATCTCTGATTTTTCACCGGAACGCGGGCACCGCATCCTGGCTGACTGTGTGCCGAGACGAAGTGGGTGCGCAACCGGGGACTCACACAACCACCCGTTTGCTTAGATCAGCGCCTGCCCCTTTCCTGCCACAGGCGGGACAAGAAGCATCCGCAATCGATGCTTACCAAGCGTTAACGATGCCGAGTTTACCATGTTGGGGTTTGCTCCGGCTCGATCGCGCCGCAGCCCTGCCCGGAAGAGGCGGCGCGGCAGGGGATGGGGGAAGGAGGGTCGCGCCGGTATTGCGATCCGGATTGTCGGGGGTCAACCTTGGTTGTGCGTCATCGGGGGCTTCTCGCAGCGCTTACTATAGCCGCGCTGCTGATCTGCTATGGCAACCCGGCTCCCGTGGCGGCGCCCGGCGGCGAGCGATCGCTCACGATCTACAGCATCCACACCAAAGAGACCGTCACAGCCGTCTACAAGCGCCATGGCAAGTTCGTCGAGGACGGCGTCGCCAAGCTCAACCACGCCATGCGGGATCATCGCCGGGACGAATCCACACAGATGGATCCGGCCCTTTTCGACCTGCTCTGGCAAGTTCACACGGAACTCGGCTCGAAAGAGCCGATCCACCTGATCTCCGGCTATCGCTCGCGCGCCACCAACAATATGCTGCGCAGGACAGCCGGTGGGCAGGCAAGCGAAAGCCGCCACATTCTCGGCAAGGCCGCCGACGTGCATTTCCCCGACGTTCCGGTGAAACTGCTGCGTTACTCGGCCCTGATCCAGGAGCGGGGCGGCGTCGGCTACTATCCGACCTCGGCCTTGCCGTTCGTTCACCTCGATACCGACCGCGTGCGTAGCTGGCCGCGCCTCCCACGTCATGAGCTGGCGCTGCTGTTCCCGTCGGGCACGACGCGGCACGCGGCGGCAGATGGCGGATCGATCACGAAGGACGACGTGCGGGCCGCCCAGGCGCGGCACGGAGAATTGGCCCAGCAGGTCGCCATGTTTCACCAACAACGGGCCACCGGCACGCCGCGGTTTGCCGTCGCTGATGCGGGCAAAAGCCCGGCGCCGGGACGGATCGCAGCCTTGCCGAGCGGACTCGAGCCGGCTGCTCCGACGCTGGTCGAGCGGCCACAATTGCTCAGCCGCTTGACGCCTGCGGTCGCGCCGACGAACCTGCGTCATTCGATCGTGCCTTCGGCAAGCGACCGAGCCCGACTGGCCGAGTTGGCGAGCCTAGCGTCCGCGATGCCGCAACTCGTCGTCGGACCGGCGCCAGCTCGACGCCCGGAGCGAGCGTCTCTGCCGAGCCTGACCGGGAGCAGTCTGCCGGTACCGCCGGACGCGATTGCGGCGGACAAGGCCAACCCCGAGGGGCGCCAGGTGGCGTCGCTCGGGCTGACGGCTTTGCCGGAGGCTCCGATGTCCGATGCGGAGCGGACGGGATGGGGAGGCTGGAGCACGGCGCCGGCCTACGACGAGGAGCATCCGGAGGAGCTGTCGTATCGGCCGTTTCCGATCACGCCCTACCTGACCGAGACGGCGAGCCAACCCCTGATGAGCGAACTGATCGCGCATGACCTTGCTCGCACGCTCGATATGCTGGACCAGCCGGAGCTTGGGGCCATGCTGCGCTTCCGTCCGACCATGATGGCTGCCAAGAGCCTTTGGGCGCAGCAGTTCAGCGGCTCCGCCGTCAACGTCGATCCGATGCGCGCCGCGGCGCCGGCTCCCGGTGAGTTCCAACTCGCGCCACGTCAGGTCAAGACGAGCCAGCGCTGACGCTGGTGAACGGCCCGAGGTGCGGACGGCCGATCGTTACGTCTTGTCGGAAGCAACAACCGTGTCTGCGGCGAGCACGCGCTCGAGCTGTCGCTTCAGCGCCTCCTTGGCCGGCTCCGCTGCCGCCAAAATCTCGCGGAACCGATGAAAATCGAGCACGCCGACGCCTTCGCTGGCGGTGTCGACGAGGATATCCGGCCGGTGAGACCTGAGCTGCTCGCGGACGATCGAGCGTTGCAGAATCTGCGATGCCGAGAAGAGGGCCTCGAGCGCCCTCGGACCAGAATCGTCACTCGGTTGCCCCGCGGCGCCGGAGACATCGACCGCGATGGTGATGTCGGCGCCCTCCCTAACCAGCTCGAACGGCAGAGGGTCGACGAGACCGCCATCGAGCAGCGCCCGCCCCGCGATCATGACGGGGCTGAAAATGACCGGCAACGCGATGCTCGCGGCAATCGCGCGCTTGAGTGGCCCGGTGCGTATGACCACGGCCTCCTGCGCATAGAAGTCGGTCGCGACGATCGACAGCGGTACAGCGAGTTGCTCGATGGTCGCGGGAAGGCGCGACGGCAGCAAAAGGTCGAGCATGACCTCGGCATCAAGCAGGGCCGATCGCATGGGGAAGAGATTGAACAGGTGGTCAACGGGGCGCGGTCGCGCCGACAACAACTGGCGAATGAGTCCGTAGCGCTCGGACAAAAGTTCCTCGACGTGGGCCCGCATGTAACGCGCGGGCAGCCCAGCCGCCACTCCCGCGCCGAAGATGGAGCCGATGGATGTGCCGGAGACCGTCGCAGGCGCGAGGCCCATCTCCTCGAGCGCTTCGAGCACGACGAGATGGGCGAGCCCGCGAGCACCGCCGCCGCCGAGGGCCAGACCGATGCGCGGCTTCTCAATCCTGGCCGGCGGCGGAGCTTGCCGGGCTGGTACCAAGCTCATGTCCGGAGCCCCTTCTCACGCTTCATCATCGCGGCGTGACTGCCGCTCAGACCTCTCATTCTTCCTTGAGGAAGGGCATGATTGCGGCAACAGTTTCCGCAGGCGCTTCCTCCGCGAGGAAATGGCCCGACTCGATCGGACCACCGATCACCTGAGGGCACCACGACCGCCACGTATCGAGAGGCTTGTTGACGAAACCGCTCTTGCGGGAGGCACCCCAGATCGCGAGCATCGGGCAACCGATCTGGCGACCGGCCTTGCGATCCGCTGCATCCAGCTCCGGGTCACAGCCGGCTCCCGCCCGGTAGTCCTCACAACTGGCGTGGATCACCTCGGGCTTCGAAAAGCACGTCCGGTAGTCGGCGAGGGCGCGCGGGTCAAACGCCGACAGATCCTTCGTGGCTGTCCACTGGGCCAGCAGGTAGTCCAGGAAGTAGACGGGGTCGTGACCGATCATGGTCTCGGGGAACGGCGCCGGGCGCGCCAGGAACGGCCAGTGGAAGCGACCGACGGCGTTCGCCATGTTCATGTCGGTCCAGGCGTCGAGCGTCGTCACGATGTCGAGCGTGACCAGTCTCGTGACCCGATCCGGATGGTCGAGTGCCAATCGATAGCCGACGCGGGCGCCGCGATCGTGGCTGACGACGGCGAAGCGCTCGTGTCCCAGCAGACGCATCAGCGCGACCATGTCGGCAGCCATGGCTCGCTTCGAATAGGCGAGATGGGCTTCGTCCGACACGGCCGGTCCACGGCTGCGTCCGTAACCTCTCAGATCCGGCACCACCAGCGTGAAGTTGCGGGCGAGGTCCGGCGCGATCTTGTGCCAGCAGGCGTGCGTCTGCGGATAACCGTGCAGCAGCAGAAGGGGAGGTCCGGACCCGCCGACCCTGGCATAGATCTTGGCGTCGCCCAGTGCATGGTGCACCTCACGGAAACCGGGATAGAGGTCGCTCATGGCCGTCATGTGATTGCCTCCACGCTGTCGAAGAACGGAAGCACTGCGTCGAGCAGGGCCGCCGGGTTCTCCTCGGGAATGAAATGGCCGCTGTCGATCGCGCGTCCCGAGACAGTGAGGCACCACGGGCGCCACAACGCAACTGGGTCGGCGACGCCCGCGAGGCTGCCGGACGAGCCCCATAGAACCAGCGTCGGGCACATAATGCGGGTCCCGAGGCGCCGGTCCGCCTCGTCGTCAGCGAGATCGCAACTGGCACTCGCCCGGTAGTCCTCACATGTCGCATGGATCCGGTCTCGATCCGAAAGTCCCTCGACATAGACCGCGAGCGCTCGCGGATCGAAGGTCTCGAGCGTGCGAGACCGCGTCCCGCGCTTCAGGCGGCCCTCCAGCCAGCCGATCGGGTCCTTGCCGATCAGCGTCTCCGGGATGGGCGCGGGCTGTGCGAGGAACGCCCAATGGACGATGCGGTGGCGGGTGATCTGCTGCTCCGGCTGCCACTGGTCCCAGGTCGTCATGACATCGAGCACAACGAGCCGCGCGACGCACTCCGGGCTATCCAGTGCCAGCCGGTAAGCGACCCGGGCGCCCCGATCGTGACCCATGACGAGATATCGGGAAAAGCCCAATTGGCTCATCAACAAGGCCATGTCCGCAGCCATGGTGCGCTTGGCGTAGGCTCTGTGGTCGACGTCGTCCGGAGGGCATGCGCTCTCTCCGTATCCCCTAAGATCGGGCGCCACCACCGTAAACCTCTCGGCGAGACGGCCCGCCACCTTGTGCCACGCAACGTGCGTCTGAGGATAGCCGTGCAGCAGCAGGAGCGGCGGCCCGGAGCCCCCCAAGCACACATGCAATTCGACCTTGCCCGTGTCGATCCGGCGAGACGCGAAGCCCGGGAAGAGATCGTGCGCGCCTTTCATGCGATCTGGTCCTTGGCGACCGCGCGCCAGCCGATGTCGCGGCGGCAGAAGCCCTCAGGCCACTCGATCAGATCCACAGCTCGATAAGCGCGCGCCTGTGCCTCGCTTATGGTCGGAGCGCGCGCGGTCACGGCGAGCACGCGTCCGCCATCGGCTAGAATGCGGTCGCCGTCGCGGCGTGTTCCGGCGTGAAAGACCTCGACACCTTCCACCTCCCCCGCCCGCGCGAGACCGCGGATCTCGCTGCCTCGACGATAAGATCCCGGGTAGCCATTCGTTGCCATTACGACTGTCAGCGCCGCGTCGTCGTGCCAACGGAGATCCATGCTGGCCAGCACGCCATCGGCGACGGCGAGCAAGGCCGCGAGCAGATCCGACTTGAGGCGCACCATCAGGACCTGCGTCTCGGGATCGCCGAAACGGGCGTTGTACTCGATGAGCTTCGGTCCGTCCGACGTGATCATCAGCCCTGCATAGAGCACGCCCTTGAACGGCATGCCGCGCCGGGCCATGCCGGCGATCGTGGGCCGGATGATCTCGGCCATGGCGCGCTCGACGAGATCCGGCGTCATAATGGGCGCAGGCGAGTAGGCGCCCATGCCGCCTGTGTTCGGGCCCGTGTCACCGTCACCGACCCGCTTGTGGTCTTGCGCCGTAGCGAGCGCCAAGGCCGCCGTCCCGTCCGAGAGAGCGAAGAAGCTTGCCTCCTCGCCCTCGAGGAACTCCTCGATCACCACCTCGGACCCGGCATCGCCGAACGCTCCGGAGAAACACGCATCGACCGCCGACTCCGCTTCTTCGCGCGTCATCGCAACGACAACGCCCTTGCCGGCGGCCAGGCCATCCGCCTTGACGACGATCGGCACCGGCTGGCGGGACAGATAGGCGAGCGCTGACGCCCGGTCCGCAAACCGGCCATAGGCCGCCGTCGGAATGGACAACTCCCGGCAAAGATCCTTGGTGAAGCCTTTCGAGCCCTCGAGTTGCGCTGCTGCCCGCGATGGGCCGAAGTGCTTGATGCCCGCCTTGCCAAGATCATCGGCCAAGCCTGCGACGAGGGGGGCTTCCGGCCCGATGACGACGAAGTCTATGCTGCTCGCACGGCAGAAGTCGATGATGTCCGTGTGCCGCACGACATCCAGGTCAACGCACTCGGCCACTTGCGCAATGCCGCCGTTGCCAGGGGCACAATAGAGCTTGCCGAGCAGCGGGCTGGCTGAAAGCGACCAGGCGAGGGCATGCTCACGGCCGCCAGCGCCAATCAGAAGCACGTTCATCGGCCTAGCCTCCCCATGAATGCTTTGGATTATACCGGCACAGGGTCTGTGGCGCGGCGCGAATGGTGTAACATTCGCGACAGACCTCACAAACCGTAACGTGGCGAACTTGGAACCTGTGTTGCGCCCGCGACAGCGTGAGATCGGTGACGCGCCGGCTGATGAATTGACCAGCGCCGCAATGGGGTCCAGAAGTTGCGCGACCCTTTGAAGGGGAGTGCTGGACCCTACACACGACGGCCCGGAAGATCGATCGAGGAGCCAGGATGACCGTCGCCGAGCCTGCCCGACCCGTCCGAACCGGAGTCAATATCGCCGAGCTGACCGTCACGGAGCTGTCGTCAGCGATCAAGCGCTCGCTGGAGGACGGTTTCGGATTCGTGCGCGTGCGGGGCGAGATCTCCGGCTATCGCGGGCCGCACGCCTCCGGTCACTGTTATTTCTCATTGAAGGACGACAAGTCCAAGATCGAGGCCGTTATCTGGCGCGGCAACTTCGCGCGACTGCGGTTCAAGCCCGAGGAAGGCCTCGAGGTCATCGCGCAAGGCAAGGTGACGTCGTTCCCGGGCGCCTCCAAGTATCAGATCGTCATCGAATCGCTCGAGCCCGCTGGCGTCGGCGCCTTGATGGCGCTGCTCGAGGAACGTAAACGCAAGCTCGGCGCCGAGGGGCTGTTCGAGGAGACCCGTAAGCGACCGCTGCCGTTCCTGCCGGGCGTCGTCGGCATCGTGACATCGCCGACCGGTGCCGTGATCCGCGACATGCTCGCCGGCTTCACGGAGCGCTTTCCCACGCGGGTGCTGATCTGGCCGGTGCGCGTGCAGGGCGAGACCTCTGCTGCCGAGGTTGCAGCGGCGATCCGCGGCTTCAATGCCTTGCCTCCCCATGGTCCGGTGCCCCGCCCCGACGTTCTCATCGTCGCGCGGGGCGGTGGCAGCCTCGAGGATCTGTGGGGCTTCAACGAGGAAATCGTGGTCCGCGCGGCCGCGGAAAGCGCCATTCCGCTGATCTCCGCCGTCGGCCACGAGACCGACTGGACACTGATCGATCTCGCAGCCGACGCCCGCGCGCCGACGCCGACCAAGGCGGCGGAGTGGGCCGTGCCAAAGCATTCCGAGCTGATGGAGCGTACCGGTGAACTCGGATTGCGGCTGATGCAGCGCATGCGCCGGCGCCTCGACGAGGCGCGCGTGCACTGGCGGGCCGCTGTGAGGGGCTTGCCGCGTCCGGAGGAGCTGACTGCGCTGCCGCGCCAGCGGTTCGATGCCGCCGAAAAGCGGCTTTCACGCGCATTGATGGCTAATACACAGGCTCACGCCAAGCGGCTGGCACGCATCTCGCCACGCCTGCAGCCGCGACTGCTCGCCGTCCGCACCGAGCGCGAGCATGCGCGGCTGGAACGCTGCGGATCGAGAGCCGTCGAGGCCTTGTCGCGCATCGCTGCCGTTCGCCGGTTGAGCCTGACCCGCATCTCCGGACGCCTCAGCCCCGTCGGCGTATCGGTTCGCCTGTCGCGCGCCTCCGAGCGGTTGGAGGGGCTGGACCGGCGCCAGCGCGGCGCCTTCGAAGCCCTGCTGGCACGACGACGACAGATAGTGGAAGCGCGCGGCCAGATGCTCGCTTCGCTCAGCTACCACAGTGTTCTCGGCCGCGGGTTCGCGCTGGTGCGCGATGCCTCGGGCCGGGCCGTGCGCTCGGTAGCCGGATTGCCCGACGGGGCACGCATCGATATCGAGGTCGCCGATGGCCACCGGCAGGCGACCGTCGACGGGGCGCCTTCGGCCGCTATCCCGACGACTGGCAGCGAGACAGCGGAATCCGGTCCGGCGCCCATGACTGAGTCGCCCGACGCTGCGCAAAGGACCTCCGCCGAGTTGCGCATCCGGCCGACGCAACGCCGACGGTCCCCCGGGGGGGACAAGGGCGGACAGGGTTCTCTCTTCTAAGATAGCCGCGGGACAGAACCGCGACTGGCAACGCAACCCCGGATTATGTATGGTGCTGGCGCTCGCCGCGATCCGCGGCCTTCGCAGCTGGCATCTCGGCAGGTTAATTGATGAATCGGTTCGAACGCCTGTTCGGTCTCAAGGGTGAAGCCCGCGTCGCGTACATGCACGGCGAGTTTCGCGTGGAGCAGCCCGGCGACTTCGTGCTGTGTGCCGTTACCGGCAAGCCGATCGCCATAGCCGATCTGCGCTACTGGAGCGTCGACCTGCAGGAAGCCTACATCTCGCCCGAGGCGTCGCTCGAGCGCCATCTCCAGCTCAATAAGGGCCGCAATCGATCACGCGCCACGTCCCCGACCGACGGCGAGTGAGGCCTCGAGCAGGCCGTCCAGGCGCAGGGCGTCGCGCTCGTCGAGTTCGAGACGAATCGGGAGCGTGAGCGTCTCGGCGCGCAGTGCGCCCATGTCGCCTACGGGGGCCAAACGGACCCAATCCTTCTCGGTGGTGCAGAGGCGCGCTCCGTGTTTGCGAGCCGCCGCCAAGAGATCGCGCGCCTCGCGATCGGTGAACGCATGATGATCAGCGAAGACTCGTCGCTCGACGATCCGCCCGCCCAACTGCTCGATCAGATGGAAAAACCGCTCCGGCGCGCCGATCCCGCTGAACGAGACCAGCGGCTGGCCGACGATCCAACCCGTATCCCCGACCGGTCGCGTCCGGGCCCGCATCACCGGGCCGCCAAAGTGATGCTTCAACCAAACCGGGAAATCGCTTTCCGGACGGGCCTCCCCCGAGGACTCCGGTACGTTGACGACGACCGCATCCGCCAGCGAAAGCTGGAACTCGAGCGGGGCGCGCAGCGGCCCCGCCGGAATGACGCGACCATTGCCGACGCCGCGACGGCCATCGACGACCGCGATCGTGAGGTTTTTCTGAAGGGCGCCGTTCTGCAGACCGTCGTCCATGACGATTGCGCCGTGGCGTGCTCCGGTTTCAACGATGACGCGCGCGCCGGCCGCCCGGTTTCGGCAGACGAGTGTCGGCGCGGTGCGCGCAAGCAGCAACGGTTCGTCGCCCACCTCGCTCGCCGTGTCGTGGTCCGGCGCAACCCAATGCGGGCCGGATGTCTGGCCGCCGTAGCCTCGCGTCAGGAATGCCGGCCGGGCACCGAGTGCTTCAAGCCGGCTCGCAATCAGAAGTGCCAGCGGCGTCTTGCCCGTGCCGCCTGCCGTAAAGTTTCCGACACATACGACCGGCACCGGGCACCGATAGGCCTCGCCTCGCCGGTAGCGATGCTCTGCTGCGGCTCCCCAGACGCGGGCGATGGGCGCCATCGCCCGGGCACACCAGGACGGCGCTGAGCGATACCACCACGGGGGTTCCGGGAGGGGCAAGCTACCCACCCACGACGACGCGCTTGTCCTCTTCCGCCGGAAAATAAGGAAGAAGAGCCGCGGCGCTCCGCTCAAGAGCACCCGAGAGCGCGGCAAGGCCACGTGTGGCGTTCTCGCGCATTTCCTCGATGCGCGCCGCGTCGGACAGAAGCGCTTCAAGAACCGGAGCAATCTCGCCCGGCGCCTTCACCTGCAACGCGCCACCAGATGCGAGAAGCGCACCGTAGGCGTCCGAAAAATTGTGGATGCTCGGACCGGTGACGACGACCGCATTATGACGCACCGCTTCGATCGGGTTCTGGCCGCCGTGGGGAATGAGCGAGCCTCCGATGAATGCAACAGGCGACGCGGCGTAGAAGGTGCCAAGCTCGCCGATGGTATCCGCAATGTAGACGTCCGTGTCCCGATCCGGCAGCTGGCCGAGCGCACGTCGGCGGACCGTCAGTCCCAGGCCAGCGATCGCCTCCGCAACTGCCGCGCCACGCTCGGGGTGACGAGGCGCAACCAATGCAATCAAACCCTCGATGCGAGTGCGGATCGCCTTGAATGCCTCGGCGATGGCGATCTCCTCGTCGGCGTGCGTACTTGCCGCGACGAACCGCGGCCGACTGGCCAGCGCCTGCTGCAGCCGCGCAAAAGCCACGGGTCCGACAGGCGGCGCGGGAGAATCGACCTTGAGATTGCCGACAACCAGGGCGCGCGACGCGCCGATTCGCTCGAAGCGCCGTGCCAGTTCCGCGTTCTGCGCCAGTACGATCTCGAAATGGGAGAACAACGCCGCCGCCAGACCCTGGCACTTCTGCCAGCGCTCGAACGAGCGATCGGACATACGGGCATTCACGAGAGCCAGTGGAATGCCGCGGCGCGCAGCGGACAGCACGAGATTGGGCCATACTTCTTGCTCAGTGAAAATGCCGAGCGAAGGTTGCCAGTAGTCGAGGAAGGCGCTCACATACGAGGGTTCGTCGAGCGGCACGTATTGATGCAGGGCCGATGTCCCGAGACGGCTGGCCGCGAAGCCAGCCGATGTGACCGTGCCTGTGGTCAGAAGCATGTTCACGCCGGGCCGCAGCTGCGTCATGCGCTCCATGAGCGGCAACACGGCACTCGTCTCACCCACGCTCGCCGCATGCACCCAAACGAGGGCTCCATCCGGCCGCAAGATCGACGCGCGTCCGAGGCGTTCACCCCTTCGCTGCGGATCCTCCTTGCCCTTGCTTTCCCGGAAACGAAGAATGTAGGGCACGGCCGGTCGCGCCAGGCGCGTGAGCATGCGATAGGCCCGCAATTCCAGGCAATCTGTCACCCCGCTCGCTTGCCGCGACGGAGCGTCGGATCGACCGGTATGGAGCATCGGGCCGGCCATATATCAATCTTGGGTTGCAGCGACGAGCGATCGCGACTATTCCGTTGCTCGTTAACCTCTATAGGCAGCCATACCAGCGTTTGCCAAGCGCTTCTGTGCGTTTTCCGCCGCATATCTCGATCAATCTTTCAGCGGCTAAACATTTTATCGCCGCCTTGTTGATCTTTGCGTCCGAGAACCCTGTGGCCCTCTTGCCTTTTGTCGTCGGCATCGCGCATGTTAACCGCTGACAAAAGGGCAGGGGATCGATTCCCGCGAATGGGAAAAATCGCGAAGCATCAGCGGCGCGCCGTGCGCAATGTCGTCCGTAGCTGGCGGCAAGGGATTTCGCAGCATTCTCCCGGCTGGGCGAAGGTGTCTCTTGGTCCTGCCGTCAATTGGGCGGACATGCTCCTCGTCGACCATGGGCTCTTCAGGCTCGCCTACCTCAATCTACACCGCCTCGGCCGTCACGCGTGGCGCTCGGCCCAACCTGCACCCCACCAGATCGAGCGCATCGCTCGACTCGGCGTCCGGACCATCGTCAATCTGCGCGGACCTCGCGTCTGCGGCAGCTACTGGCTCGAGCAACAGGCCTGCCGCCGCCATGGCGTCCGTCTCGTCGACTATCAGGTGCGATCCCGCGCGGCACCTACCCGTGCCGAAATCCTCGGTGCACGCGACCTGCTCCGCGACCTCGAGGCGCCAATCCTTTTTCACTGCAAGTCCGGAGCCGATCGCGCGGGGCTGATGAGCACGCTCTATCTCATCGCCGTCGAGAACGTGCCCGTCGAGGAAGCGCGTCACCAACTCGCGCTGAAGTTCGGCCACATCCGCCAGTCGGATACGGGCGTGCTCGATTACTTCTTCGAGTGCTACCTCGAGGCCAACGCCGCATCGCCGATCGAGTTCTTCGATTGGGTCGAGCACGTCTACGATGCGGACGAGGTCAAGCAGTCGTTCGTGGCGAGCGGCTGGGCCAATGTCATCACCAATCGCATTCTGCGGCGCGAGTAACCAGGCCGCGCCGCCACCTAGCCTCGGCCTCGTTGAGCGCCTCTACGCTACCGGCACCAGGACATAGCCGTTGCCATCCTTGGCGATCGTTCCAGCGCCGGGCATCCCCCAATGGTAACCGGTGCAGATGGACTTGGTGGTGACCACCTCGTCGAACACTTTTCTGCGCGTGGCTTCCGCGAGATTGGCGTCCTGATCGAACGCGACGTGCCAGCCGGGATTCCTGAGATTGACCGGCGGAATGCTGGTCAAGTCGCCCAGGACCAGCAAACTGCCGCTTCCCGAGGTCACCCGATAGCTCGTATGTCCGGAGGTGTGACCCGACGTCGAGACGGCACGGATGCCCGGCAATACCTCGGCGCCACCCGCAACCTGTCGGACGGTCTTCCATTGCGGCAACGAGGCCTGCACGCGGCGAGCGATACCGCGGCGTGCCTCCGGCAGCGTCTCCATGACGGCCGGATCGGTCCAATACTTGTACTCCGCCTCGGGCACGACGATCTCGGTTGCACCATAGAGCGGCTGGTCGTCCTTGCCGTAAAGCCCGAAGATGTGGTCGGGGTGGAAATGCGTGACGACGATCGCAGTGAGGCGCATCGGATCGAGGCCGGCGGCCTTCATGTTTTCATGCAGCAATCCCACCTGAGGAGAGCGGCCAGCGCCGTTGCCGGCATCGAACATGATCGTGCGGTCGCCCATCCTCACGACCGTCACAGTGAAGCTATTCGGCACCTTGTCGTCCGGCATGCCGGCGGACTTCAGAGAGGCCTTGATCTCGTCGACGGACGCATTCTTGACGAAGCCCGGCGCGTGTTCCCGAGAGGCCGAGCCGTCGAAGATCGTGATAACTTCAGCGTCGCCGACTTTGAACTTATGGAACTTCTGCCCTTTCGGATTTAGCGGCGAAGCCTCCGAGGCCTGCGCCAGCGCCGACGGGAGGATCTCGAGCGGACCGCTGATGCCGAGCGCTGCGCCGGCTGCCGCAACCGAGAGGACCTGCCGACGCGTGAAGTTTGTCATCCCGAACTCCTGACTGGCCTTGCGCCTATTTGGTTTACTCGGCCGACTATAAGGCCGCTCAGCGCGCACCTGCGATCGCAAAGGACCGATCACGACGAATTGAGCACACACTGCTGCTCCGCGGCGGGATCGGCCTGCAGTCGCTGCTAACCTCTCCCCGTTCCCACCGTCGGAGGCGTCAGGGGCTACTCTCCTGCAAAGGATTGAAGGGGCTACGTCCCTTGCTCTTGGGTGGGGCGCTGGCCGGCGCCGGCCGCGGCACAGGCGTCCGCTCGATCGCGAGCGGTGGGGAGGTTGCGGGCTGGGCTCCCGATGCATCCTGTTGGCCGGTGCCCGGCTGTCCTGACGCAGGAGCGCCTTGGCCGATAATTTCGGCCGCGGAAGCTGCGGGTGCCTGCGGCTCTCCCGACGATCTCGGCTGAAGGGCTTCCAATCGCAGCCGCTCCGCCTGCTGGCGTTCCGCGTCTTTAATCTCGGCTTCCTGGCGATGCGTCTCGTTCCTGGCACGATCCTCGTCGGCCTTGCGCAGCTTCTCCAGCTCGACCACCTCGCGCTCGACCTTGCGGACGGCAACCTCCCGTTCGAGCGCCTCCATATCGAGCCTGGGCGGCAGCGTCGCGAACGCGGCGAGAGGACCGGTATAGCTGACCGTCACCGCCGGCAGCTCCGGCTTCGCCACCACGCCCGAGGGCTGCGAAGACGTGCGCGGCTCCATGCGCCATTCGCCGTCGACCAGCATATGGTCGAGATCGATGGCGCCGCGTCCGGTCAACCGCCCAGACGGGGCCGCCACGACCAAGGGCTGCGATCTGAGCGCGCCGTCCGCTACGGTGATTGGAACTCGTGTCGAGCCAATGCTGACGCCTTCGGAGCGCATCGCCAGCTCGAGCTGCGCGCGAAGGGCGCCGGGCGGGATTTCGCCCTTGAGCGCCAGTATCGCGTCGGCCGCATTGGCCACTGCCGTCGGCGTCCACTTGTTCAGCCGTACCTGCGACAAACGGATCTCACCGCCACCGGCCAGGGCGACCACCAGACCGCGAGGAGACAGGGCCGTGCTCTGCAGCTTGAGGTTAGCCGACAGACCACCGGTCGCCGCAGGCGGCCCCTGGGCCAGCTTCTCGAGTCGAAGCCCCGTGATCATACCTTCGACGACGGCTTTGACGCCGGCCGACGCCTTTTCCATGGAGATGACGCCGGTGACCTGCCCACCGTGCACCTTGCCATCCGCGAGCCGGACGTCGAGCCCGCCGGGCCGTGCCGCAAGCTCGACTTGGGCGTCGCCGATCTCGAGCCCGGGCGCCAGCGCAAGCCGTCCAACCTGGAGCTGGATCCGGCTGCCGGCGCTCTGATCGACGAGGGACAGATCGAGCGGAGCCTCGGTCCATGGCGACCGGCGGTCCGCTGCATTAGGCTCGGCAGAGGCGCCCGAGGTCAGCGCCGCGAACAATCCCTGCAACGAGCCTCGATCCAGCTTGACGTCGCCGGTCACGCGACGAAACCCGTCCGTCGCCTCGACCATCAGTTGACCGCTCGCCTGGACGCCGGCGACCCGCAGCACCGTCGACGCCAGCTTTGTGCGGCCGCCGGTCCGCTCGACCTGCAAGATGCCACTGACCGGCCCGTCAAGCCCCGGTCGCGGAGACAGACCGCCCAGCGCGAGACCGCGCGCCAGATCGGCAATATCGAGATGGATCTCACCGTTCAGTCCGAAGGCGGCCTGATCGTCGAGGACGACCCGTCCGCGGTAGGCGGCACTCAGCCCAGCTCCATCGGCGGCAGCGAGCATCACCATACCAGTCTGCGGACTGCCGATGCCACGCAGGGTAAGCTTCGTCACGGGGTCAGCCGCGCCGGCCTTGACCGTGCCCAGCGCCTTGCCGATCGCCTTCGCCACGAGCCGCCGAACGGCCTCCCCTTCGAGTGTCATGGCGACGTCGGTCGGCCGATCCCGCCACCCCACCTGCGACTTGCCGAGCCGTAAAGTGCCCGCGATCCGGCTCTGCGCCAGCACCCCATCCAGCGAGAGTTCGTGCGAGTCGGGGCCTTTCAGGCCGACTTGCAGCCGCCCGGCAAGGCGTGCAGGAACCATGAAGGCCGCATCTTCGCCCGCCGGCAAGAGATCCGCCGGCATGCCTGCGAGGCGCGCCACCGCTTTCAGTCCGGCGGCTGTATCGGCGGTCACGAGACCCGTCAGCGCGCCTTTCGCGGCCGGCCGCGCCAAATCCGCGATATCGCCCCGCAACTCGACCGCGTACCCATCCGCCGAGGCGAGGCGCAACTGCGGCATCGACAGGTTGCCGCCCGCGAGCCGCAGCTCGGCCAAGGTATCGCGGAATACAGCACCGGCCACGACGAGCCGGCCGAGCCGTAGCCTGATGTCGGCATCCGCGGCTTCGACTGCCCCATGGCTCCCGGACTTGACGCCGGTCAAGCTGACGATCAAGTCGCGCAGGGACTGGGCCGGGTCGGCTGCCGCAGGGACGAGAGGCGTCAGATCCAGCTCCGATCCCTCGAGATCGAGACCGATCTGCTGCGGTTTGCCCCCTTTCCAGCGCGCATCGCCGGTCAGCATGTTGCGACCAAACTCGAGGGTCAGATTGCGGCCCGCCACCTCACGAGAACCGATGACCAGATCGCCGACGAGCGTGAATGGACCGTCGCGAGCCGGTAGCGCCATCTTACTGTCGCGGGCCAGCCAGCCGGCGAAGCGTGTCACGCTGGCGCCCCGCAAATTCATCCGGCCGCCGTATTGCAGTTCGGGCGAGGTTCCCTCGAAGGTACCGGACGTGACCAGACGAGCGCCGCCGGGAAGCCCCGCAGTGAGGCTCTTAATCGTCAGGCGTCCCTGCGCATGCTCAAGCGTGGCTGCGAGATTGCTCACCACATCGCCGCCGAGCGTCGCCTGATCGATCGTCAGGGCGGCCTCGGTCCGGCCTTTGGTCTCGAGGATGCGGGAGACCGCCACCGCCACCCCCTGCGCCAGCTCCAACGGCGAGCCGCCCGTATCCGCGCCGGCGATCTTGTCGAGATCGAGCCAGTGCGACTTGATGTTGACCGTGACGTCGGTCTGCTCGGCCCATTTCACGACTGCGCCGCCGGTGGCGAGCTGCGGACGCCCCTCCTGCTCAAAAGACAGCGCCAGATCGGTCAGCGTGAACCCCTTGGTATCGCCCTTGAGCGCGGCCCTGAGGTCGAACTCGCCGCCGGGCTTCGACGCACTGCCGGCACTGCCGGCCGGAAGACTTCCGGACTTCGGCTGGGCCGCCAGTGAAGCCGGCAACGGCAGGCGCGCCGTCAGCTCACCCGCGACCTTGATGCTGCTGAGCACGTCGGTCGCGTCGCCTTCCAGGCTGTAGCTGACGCCGCTTTCGGGAGCGCGCACGGTGCCCTTGAACCGGACGCTGCCATCCGCAGCCGGCTTGGCAGTCGACAGCCGGATTTCGCGGGCAGCGCCGCCGATCGAGAACGCTGCCCCCACGCGATACGGCCCTTCGAGCGCTTGCGCCGAGAGTTCACCGTTGATGTTCTGGAACGATGTCTTCTGGGTGCCGTCCGGCGCCAGGATATCGAGTGTGCCGTTGTTGATCCGAACTGCGTCGAACACCACTCGCGCCGGGATGAAGCTGCCGCGGAAATTCTCGGGCGACAGGCTCGACCAATTGCCGCCGCCCTTGCCGTCGAGCACCAGCGTGACCGTCGGGCGTCTCAACTCGATGTCGCTCGCCTCGATGCCGCCCGAAAGCAGTGCGCCGATCGAGAGCCAGACCGTGAAATCGTCGGCCATGAACAGGGGACGCCCGACGGAGGCCGTCGTATCCGCAACGCGGACTCGCTCGAAGCGCACGTAGGGCACCGGCAGCAGCCGCAGATTGACCTCGCCGCCGACGCGCACCTCGCGACCGAGGAAGCGCGTCGCCTCCTCCTCGAAGATGCCGCGGTAGCGATTCCAGTCGACCATGGCGGGCGCGGCGAAGAGCGTCGCGAGCAGCCCGACCAGGAGACCACCGATGGCAAGCAAGACCCGGTTCATGCGCCGTCCACGTCTTGCGGCCGACCGTCCCGGCCAGCCCGCAGTCCACCGCATCGGCTGGCTTGTACCAGCCGATTCCTACCCGCGAACCTTATGACACAGACGGGGCGGCTTTTGGATCGGCAAATTGCCGTCGGGGGCCTTCTCCGACGGCAGTCGCCTGCGTCGATCGTCACACCACCGGACAGAGCCCGCCGTCGACGTTGATCGCAGTTCCCGTGATGTAGGATCCCGCGTCCGATGCGAGGAACAGCGCTGCGTTGGCGAACTCCTGAGAGGTGCCCAACCGGCCCATCGGCAGCGACTTGCCCATGTTGGCGTAATACTCCTCCATCGACACGTTTGCGCCCTTGGCCTTGTCGGCCTCGTGCTCTCGATGCGCCCGACGAGCAGCCCGTTGACCAGCACGTTGTGCTTGGCGCCCTCACCCGCGAGCACCTTGGTCAGCGCCATTCCGGCCGCGCGCGTCACCGCCGTCGGTGCACCTTCGGCTGGCGGCGCCTTGGCGCCCGTGTTGAGCACGTTGATGATCCGGCCGAAGCGATTGGCTTTCATCGACGGCAGCGCCAGGCGCGCGAGCCGGATCGCGGCGAACAGCTTGAGGTCGAGGTCGTGCTGCCACAGTTCGTCAGTCACGCTCTCGAACGGCCCGCGCTGCGACGTGCCGGCGTTGTTGACCAGCACATCCACGCCACCCATACCGGCGACGGCCTCCTTGTAGGCTCGCTCGCAGTCGGCCGCGGTGCCGACATCTGCCGAGATCGCAACGGCCTTGGGAGCACCTGCCGCGGCGATCCTCGCCCGCGCTTCCTCCAGCACGTCCTTCCGCCGCGCCACCACCGCAACGCTGGCGCCGGCCCTGGCGAACGTCTCGCCGATGGCGAGGCCGATGCCGAGGCTGCCGCCGGTGATGAGCGCCTTGCGGCCTTGCATGGAGAACTGCATGGGCGTGATCCTTCCTGTTGGCGAGTTCAGAATGCGGGAACTTACGCTGCCCCGGTCAGTCGGCGCCAGATGGACGGTGAGGCGGGGGCCAATGCTCGCAAAGCATTGACTTCGGCCCATTCGCCGGGCCGAGATTTTTGAGAGCCGCCCGAGATCCCCGCCTGTGCGGGATGACACTGAGTGTCGGGTTCGTCGATTGGTTTTCACGCTCTAGGAATGACGGGGAATTTC
>LNFM01005903.1_pt1 | contig 20650 bp, 17 predicted proteins | sample 596031 | NCBI WGS metagenome assembly LNFM01 (sample SAMN04254537, study PRJNA301005) | activated carbon metagenome | isolation source: dual media filters at the Ann Arbor, Michigan drinking water treatment plant | place: USA: Ann Arbor | reverse complement strand
TATATTTTTCAATGAATTTATATTTTCTAAAAAAATATCCGGTATTATAATTTTCAAAACCCAAATACTTTATTTTTTCGTTTTTCAATTCTGTTTCTAACAGATCTAAGTTTGAAATAAAACTATTTAATAATTCAGTTGCTTTTCCAGTTTTAGAATAAATAACTATTGATTTTGATTTCCAATTATATCTTCCAAAGTAAACTTCAGATTTTGAAAATCCAATAATCTCATCAAATTTAATTTCTTCAATTTTCAGATTTTTTAATTCAAATATTGAAATAGATTTTTTGTTGAGAAGAACATATTTAAAATAAAAACAGAAAAAGTAGAGTAGATGAAATGTAAAATAACCAATAAATAAAATAAAGAAAATTCCAGGAAAGTAAATCTCGGTTTTTAAGTTTGATTTTGGACTTACAAATATTTTAATAAATACAAATGCTAACATTATAAAACTAGACAATGTAAAAATGAAATATATTGTCGGAAATAATATTCTAGGATAAAATGTCTGCCTCAATTTATGCGGTTTTTTAAAATTACTGCTAACGTGTCGCGGCTTACACCAGTTGCTGCTGCAATCACTTACCAAACAAATCTACTGAATTAATTTGAAAGATAGAATTGAAAACCTATTAGTATTTTCTGCGAAGTTAGAAACGCAAGCGCAAGCCTAGTAATAGTTGAAAACAGTGGTTCTTAGCAGTTTTGCTTTAACACAAATAAATTATTTTATTTTTAAAATCAATTTCTATTGGACCGTCACTGCAACCACCAATTTCTTTTGCAAATTTGTCTTTTTCATTTTTGCCTATAATCCATTTTCCGCTTTTTTGGTGCTTTAATATTATTCCTTCAACAACACGCTCATACTTTATGTCTGATGCATTTGCGGCAGCAGGTCGACTAACAGTTATTTTATTGTTTTTTATTAGAACTTTACATATTCCACTCAGTTTTCCGTTAGATTCTACATAAACAATCTTGTAAGTGTAAAAACCATTTTTAGGTATTTGAGCATTTCAAAAGCTTAAGCTCAAAAGCATGAAAAATAAGAAAAATAGTCTTTTCATAACGAGATTTTAATAAATTGTCTATAAAGTATCGCGACTTCATAAAGTTGTGGATTTGTAAGTCTGAAACTTTCGATGAAGCACTGCAATCAAAAGTACAAAACAAACTTTAAATTAAGCTTTAAAACCACAATTTCTTAAACTAGTTTTTCAAAGATAAATTAAAACTTAGGGTACCACAACCATACCGTTGCTATGGAGTATCTATAGGGTTGCTATAAACCAACTATGTAGAAGTGTAGGTTATCTTTGGTTTGTATTTGGTTCGTAACTTGTTCGTAAAAAGGTTTGATTTTTGCAAATACATTCAAAATTAGTATTATTTTAGGGTACCACAACTACGAATTAAATAGGAACAAAACTCGAACGAAGTAGAATATAAAAAAATGAAGTACAAACGATGGCTAGAGTTAAAGTAGAAGGAAAATTCCCTAAGCGAATTGATGATTATGTTCTTTATAAATTGGAAGACCAAATCATTATGAGAGCTAAAAGTGGCTTTACTACAAAAGCTTTAAAAACTTCGCCAAAGTATGCTTTAAGCAGGCATAATGCTTCTGAGTTTGGACGGGTTTCTTCTACTTGTAAGGAACTTCGGTTGGCTTTAAAGGATTATTTACCTAAGAAAAACAATCTTTTGGTGGTAAATAACTTGACTAAAAAGATGCGTCAATTGTTAGTTTTTGATACAGCATCGGTTAGAGGTGAACGTACCTTAGCCAAAGCACTTGCTACTATTGAAGCACAAAATCAACTAAAAGGATATCATTTTAATCCTGAAATGGCAATTTCTTTAGATTGTACCATTACAAATAACCAATTACAATTTATTACTGATGGAATCGTACTTCCCGATGGTGCAACTAGTGTTAGTTGTACTGTTTTGTCTTTAGCCTTTAATTTTGATGCCAAAACGAGTTCTTTGTGTGAGAGTGATAAACACTTTTACAACCTCACAACGCTACCTAATTCTATTACACTTGAAGTGCCTAAAATGGAGCTTACTGATGGTGTCTTGTTTACTATTTTAGTACTTGATTTTTACAAGGAACTAGATGGCGGTTATGTTCCTTTGGAGGATGACAGGAGTAAAGTGGTGCTTATTGTTTAAATTATTTCATTCTCCCAATTTATATTTCTCCAAACTTTTTTCTAGAATGCCTTTCATCCTTTTGCGCATTCCTTCTGGTTTGATGATTTCGATGCCATTCCCAAAGCCAAGTAATAACCGTTCTAATTCGTAGTTTTCTACTAAAAATAAATGAATGATGATACTTCCATCTTCGTTGGTTTTTATCAATCGTTGGGAGTTGTGTAATGGTTTTGTTATTACATAAGGTGCATTGGTTCGGTCGATCCAAAGTTCTATTTTTTTGGGTTGTAATCCGGTGTTTACGGTTACGCCAACTATATTTTTATAGAATTTTTCAGCATCAAATTCTTCTTCTAGATATGGTGTTTGAAAATCATAATCTATTGAAATGATTCGGTCTAATGCTAAATTACTTATAGGTGCTTTACTACGCTTTCTGCCTACTAAAAACCAACGATTGTTGAATTCTTTCAAAATAAAAGCATGAAACAAAAACGTATTTTCATCTCGTGAAGTAAACGATTTGTAAGTGATTTTTAAAACTACTTTTTTGATAATCGCTTGATAGAGTTGGTCCAAGAAATGCAATCCTTTCAAATTGTCATTTTTATCTAAATGAATGACCGGTTGGGTGTGCGATTTTTCAGCGTAGATTTTGTCTTCCAATCGTTGTAAAATATCCGAAACATCATTGAATAGTGAGAAGTCTTTAAACTGTTTTAGCATCGAAACCGTTTCTGTTAGCACATTGATGTCAGTTTCTGTTAGAGGAATATCGGTTATGGTAAAATCTTCGTCTTCATAACGGTAATATTTTTTGTCATAGACTTCAATGGGTGCATTGTAGCCCAATTTTTCACTACGCATCATTTGAATGTCTAACTGAACGGTTCTTTTACTCACCGAATTTTCTTTTCCTTCATATTCAAATAAGGCATCGCTCACGGCTTCTATTAAATCATCCAATGTCCATTGACGGTATTTGTTTTGCAGACACTTGTCAATGGTTTTGTATCGGATTAAAGCATTTTTGTTTTGAGCCATGTTTTTAGGGTTCAGTGTTCAGTGTTCAGTGTTCAGTGTTCAGTGTTCAGTGTTGAAAATCAATCAAATTTAAAGTTTATTTTTTACTACGCAAAATAATTGCGCAGTAGTTTTGAAATATTTGTACTGTAAAATTGAAGTTACATGTTATAAAGCTTCTCGATACAATTTTCTATTTCAAAAACTGTCGTTTTTAAAACAGAAAATCACTCGAAGTGACGGATAAATTAAATAATATAATTAAAGAATTACTAAAATGAAAACACCAATCAACGGAAACGACTTACAGGAATTAGGATTACCGCAAGGACAAATTATCGGAATTGCTTTGAAAATTAACAGCAAGCGCCACGGATTTACTCGTGAGCAGATGTTGGCTCATTTTAAATTGGTTCTTGAAACTCCAGAAAACTATATTGACGATGCTATTTTTAGCAAATTAGCGGTTGCATTGATTGAAAAAGCCAATGAAAAACCAGAAGATTTCATTCAATTGAATCCAAATCCGAATGCTTTTGCGGCTTATGGTTTAGAGCATATTGAAGACGGTGCTAGAAAGCAAATGGAAGTTGCCATGCAATTGCCTGTAACGGTTGCTGGAGCGTTAATGCCTGATGCTCATCAAGGTTATGGTTTGCCAATTGGTGGTGTTTTAGCTACTAAAAATGCTATTATTCCTTATGGTGTTGGTGTCGATATTGGTTGTAGAATGGCGTTGTCGGTTTATGATATTCCTGAAGCATTTTATTATGCGAATGAAGATAAATTCAAACGTGAATTGATTGCGCATACTAAGTTTGGCGCAGGTCACGGATTTCAAGGTCAGTACAAATCCGATCATTCGGTTTTGGAAAGCCCATTGTTTGCTGAACATACTTTCATTAAAAACTTGAAAGACAAAGCTTGGTCGCAATTGGGTTCGTCTGGTGGTGGAAATCACTTTGTGGAATTTGGAATTATGGAATTTACGGAAGCCGATGAAGTCTTGAACATTCCCAAAGGAAAATATGTGGCTTTATTGACGCACTCGGGTTCGAGAGGTTTTGGTGCTACCGTTGCCGGACATTACACTAAAATTGCCAAAGACGTTTGTAAATTACCTGAAGTGGCTAAAAATTTAGCTTACTTAGATATGACTACCGATTTAGGTCAGGAATATTGGATTGCTATGAACTTGGCTGGTGATTATGCTTCGGCGTGTCATGAAGTGATTCATACTAAAATGGAACGTGCTTTGGATGCAACTGTTTTAGCCAAAGTAGAAAACCATCACAACTTTGCTTGGAAAGAAGTTTGGAACAACGAAGAAGTAATTGTGCATCGAAAAGGAGCCACTCCTGCTGGAAAAGGCGTTATGGGAATCATTCCAGGAAGTATGACTGCGCCAGGATTTTTGGTTAGAGGAAAAGGTGAGGAGAACGCTATCAACTCGGCATCGCATGGTGCAGGACGACAAATGAGCCGAACGCAAGCCGAAAAAACAATTACTAAAATTGAAATGCAAAACATATTAAAAGACCATAATGTAACCTTGATTGGCGCAGGTTTAGATGAAGCACCAATGGCATACAAAGACATTCATCAAGTGATGGCAGCGCAACAAGAATTGGTTGATGTAGTTGCGACGTTTACACCAAAGTTGGTTCGAATGGCGGATGATGGAAGTAGAGAGGATTAGGGTTTAGTGCTCAGTGTTCAGTGCTCAGTGTTCAGTATTCAGTGGGCTGTTGGAATGTTATATAAAATTTGGAAGTCGCAGGTTCAAATCTTGCTACGCAAACAAAGTAAGTCGTATAGTTTAGTTGGGAAAACAGCCGAATATTGTTGATAAAACACGTAATTCTACGTGTTTTTGTCGTTGTTTATTTGTTAAATTTGAGAAATACAATTATGAAAGATAAAATAGTAGAAAAGTTAAAACAGATAGAACGCGAAAAAGGTGTTGAAATCTTGTATGCGGTAGAATCAGGAAGTCGTGCTTGGGGATTTGCTTCTCCAGATAGCGACTATGACATACGTTTTATCTACAAACACGATTTGAATTATTACCTTTCACTTTGGGAGCAAACTGATGTTATTGAGTTCATGACCGAAGACGATTTGGACGGTTCAGGTTGGGATTTACGGAAAACCGTAAAATTGTTAGCAAAAAGTAACGAACCTTTGCTAGAGTGGTTGTTTTCACCTGTGGTGTATTTTGAAAATGAAGCGTTTGTAAGCCAAATGCGAAGTTTAGCAAAAGAATGTTTTTCGCCAGTAGCGTCTTTGCACCATTATTTAGGAACAACCAAGAATTTCATGGACGTATGCCAAGCCGAAGAAGTAAAACTAAAAAGTTATTTCTACGCCTTGCGCACTGCATTAGCTGGAAAATGGATAATAGAAAACAATAGTTTTCCGCCAGTAGATTTCATGAAATTGTTGCCTATTGCACCACAAAACATACAAGAAAAAGTAAAAGAATTAATGACCATAAAAGCCAACCAAGACGAAAAATACTTGCACCCAAAAGAGGTTTTGATAACTGATTTCTTGATGGAAACTGTGAAGTTTAACCAAGAGAATACTGTTGGTTTGGGTAGTGGGAGGAAGATGAGTTTGGAATTGGATGGGGTTTTTAGAAATGAAATAATTAAAAAAGTAGAATAATTTAAATTTATACGGTATGACTAAACAAATTACTTTAATTGGAAACCATCCAAATGAAAGTCATCCTTTAGGAAAGTGGTTAAGTGTAAATGATATTCCTTTAAGTGAAACAAGTTGTCACCGAGAATTAACTGAAAAAAATGATGAAGAAGATGATGATTTGATTTTATGGCTGGCTAATAAACTAATAAGTCATCACTATTCAAATTTTAGGTTAGAACAGCTTAAGAAAAAATATACAGAATTGGGTTTTGAAAAATATGCGGAACAAAACAGAAAACTACCAATTGCAGATAAAGTAAAAAAAGGAAATGCAACCGAAATTTTACTTACTGAATACATTCAAAGCACACTAAATCGAGAATTAATTAAAGTTTTTAAACTAAAGTACAATCCTAATGTAGACCAAGCCATAAAAGGAGATGACACGTTAATGATTGATTTTTTTGAGCAAGAAAGCGGGAATGATATAAAAATTTATCTTGGAGAATCAAAATTTAGAAAAGTTCCCTCAAAAAAAGTTGTTGATGAGATTTCAGCCTCATTAGAAAAAGAGAAAATGCCACTTTCATATTCTTTCTTAGTTGAAGAAATTGCTAAAAGTGATGAAGAACTAGCCCTAAAACTTGATGATTTTATAATACAAGATATAAAGGATAAAGGACAATTAATTTACACAGGTCTATTATTAAGTAATGAACAAACTTCAAGGTTTGTTGAAAATAACCTAAATAATGATAATCCAGAATTAATCTTTATTTCGATTGGAATTCAAAATCCTGAAAACTTCATAAATCTTGTTTTTGAGAAAGCAAATGAATTAATTGCAAATCCATCAACTTTATGACTTTTGATCAAATTCAAGATAAATTAGATAGAGTTGAAAAAGACTCAACACTGCAAAATCTAATTGCGCAAGCAAATGCTAGATATATTCTATACAATACATCAGAAAGTACTGATAACTTTCCCAAATACACTATTAAGGATGATAAATTAAATCTTCTAGCATTTCATTATCTCAATTTAGGTTGCCGATTTATTGAGAATGAACATTTAAAAAGTGGAATGTCACCACTAGAAAAAGGAGCTTCGATATTGGAATACGTTCACGGTTCGCCAGAAATTAGAACTAAATTAGGTAACTATTACGGACTTATTTCTGCTCTATCTTATTATGTTTGTTTTCAATACTCAAAAGCATTTATATTAATTAAGAAAATTGAAAATGATACCATTATTTCAAAAATTGTTTCTTTATTTCTAAGTCGTAATTATTATCAGCTTCTAGAAGAAATAAATATTATGATGGTAGACGAAATTTATACGGATGATTACTTATCTAAAAATGATGATGAAATAGATTCAAGCAAAAAAGTCTATGAAATTACAATAGCAAAATCTCTAAACAATTTTATCAAATATTTCTATACAGGAGAGAAGTATCTTTTAGATTTAGCTAAATCTAATCTTAAAAATTTAAAAATAATTGCTGAGATCAAAAACGAACCTGATGTTTGGTGGGTTGTTAGGCTGTTAATAATAATAACAGATGGGATTGCAGAAGCTTCATTATGGAACTCACTTGAAAAATATTTTGATACTAATGTTGGATTTCCTTCTAATTATATTCAATCATTAACATATAAAAAGTATGGAGGTATTTATGAATTATTCATAACTCAGCGAAATTCATTATCTAAAGTACTTAATAAAGAAAATTCAGGATGTGTAGTAAGTATTCCCACTAGTAGCGGAAAAACAAGAATTGCTGAGATTGCAATTTTAGATTGTATAACGAAAAATAAAGGAAGTAAAGTATTATATATTGCGCCATTTAGATCATTAGCTTATGAAATTGAAAACTCATTAGACGAAATTTTTCATAATATTGGAATTTCTGTTTCGCATCTTTATGGAGGAAGCTTATTTAGTAAACTTGATGAAAAAGTAATAGATGAATCAGATGTAATAATAGCAACTCCTGAAAAAGCAAAAGCAATGCTTCGGGGTAATAATGAAATCCTAAATCAAATAAAACTTGTAGTTATAGATGAAGGTCATTTATTTGGAGCAAATAAACGACTAATTGTGAATGAAATTTTTTATGAAGAATTAAGATATTTCATTAAACAAAATGATGGACGTTTCTTGTTGTTGTCAGCTGTTCTTCCTAATGCTGAGGATTTAGCTGAATGGCTCACTAACTCAAGCGAAAACGTTTTTAGAGAAAATTGGAGACCATCGGATGAAAGACTAGGTATTCTTCAATGGAATGGTGATTCCGTAGACTTAAATTGGAGAAGTACTGATACAGAAAGAAATTCTTTTAATCCGAAATTTATAATAAGTGAAGAACAACCATTAAAATCAAGACAAAGTAAAATTAAATTTTTTCCTCAAAACAAAAATCAAGCTATAGCAAGTACAGCTTATAAATTAAGAGTGTTTGGACCTGTTTTGATTTTTGTTGGACAAAAAAGATCTGTTTTTACAATTGCTAGAGAATATGATAAATGCGTTGAAAATGTACCACAATTTCTTTTTAGAAATCAAAACGATTGGAGTGCCTTTGAGTTGGCCTGTATTGAATCCTATGGTGAAGAATCGGAATGGTTATATTTTGCTAGAAAAGGAATTTTGTGTCATAATGCTGATTTATTGGCTGATGTTAGATTACCTCTTGAAAGGTTAATGAGTAAAGAAAAACCAAGAGTTATAATTGCGACTTCAACTTTAGGACAAGGAGTTAATTTAGGCGTTTCTACAGTTATATTCTCAACATTATATCAAGCTGGTAATTTAATTACTACTAGAGATTTTTGGAATATTGCTGGAAGAGCCGGACGGGCATTTGTAGACCATGAAGGAAAAATTTTAGTAGCGTTGGATACATTGAACAAAACTACGAAAAAAATTAATTGGGAGAGAAATCTTATATTTGATTACTTTGATAAAGCGAAGATTGACAAGGCCCAAAGTGGTTGCTTAGAGTTGATAAAAGTTTTAAAAACTATTGCGCACTCTAATAATATTTCATTTGAAAAACTGATAGAATTAATAGCAGATAATAACATTTACGAAATACAAGGAAATACAGATGCAATAAACAATGCTCTAGATTGGATTGATGACGGATTGTTATCACTACATACTATAAATAGTTCTGATAATAATTACGATTGGGCTGATAATTATTTTAAAAATTCATTAGCTTACATCCAAGCACAGAGGTCTGAAGAAATTACAGGAGAAGAAGTAATTCAGTTTTTAAAAGCAAGAACAAAAGGAATTATATCAAAAGTAGGTGAAGATAGAGAAAAATGGAAATCAATTATAACATCTGGAATACCACTTAATAGCGATTTACAAATTGAAGATAAATTAGACAATATACTTTCTATAATTCAAGAATATTTATCAAATGAAATTAATATTGATGCGAAAATTAACTTGCTGAAAGATCTAGAAAATGAAATTAAAGAAATCAATGTTCTTTCTGAAGAATTTATAGAAAGCGTAAATCAAGATGAAATAAGAGAGAAATGGTTAAAGGCAATTCCTTTATCAGAAATAGCACCTCTTGAGCAGGCAACAAGTATTGTAACAAAATATTATTCATATAGTCTTCCTTGGGTATTAAATGGAATCTCAAAAAAATTAAAAAGCAGAGAGCTATTTGAAGAAGCGGAAACGATAGAAGAGCTATCAATTTTGGTTGAACTCGGTTTACCAAATTTAGTAAGCGTAAAAATTTATCAATCTGGAATTAGGTCGAGATCTTCAGCTAATGAAATTAGCAAACTATATGATGATGAATTATGGGATAAGAGCATCAAATTCTACAAAAATGATTTAATTAATAATATTGAGAAATATAAGATTTTAATATCCGAAGAAGCATCCAAATGGCTTGTATTGCTATCTAAGTTCTCAAAAAGAGAAATAATTATTTTAAAACCTGTACCAAATTTTACGTTTGCTGATAAGCACAATATCACTTCTCGTTTAATTGCCAAAGAAATTAATGGAAAACAGTATTTAACAAGTCCAGACTTTAAAATAGTTGAAGATATTAGTGAATCAGAAATTGATTTTTCTTCAATTAATAGTGTTGAAGGAGTTTTTTTTGATTACGATAAGAATGATGATCAATGGAAAATGATTAATCTAAATCCATATCTTAAATTTGAAGCATAATATTTTTTTAAAAATGACCATCCAAAACCTAAAATCCCAAAACCTAATTCTCTTCGAAGTCATTTCGGGCAGTAAGTCGTTTGGGTTAAACACACCAACTTCTGATACTGATATTAAAGGCGTGTATTATTTGCCTAAAGAACAGTTTTATGGGTTGAGTTATATTCCTCAAATTAGTAATGAAACTAATGATGAGGTATATTATGAACTAGGTCGTTTTGTAGAATTACTGTTGAAAAACAATCCCAATATTTTAGAGATTTTGGCATCGCCAGACGATTGTATTTTGTACAAACATCCGTTAATGGAGCGTTTGAATTTGGACGATTTCTTATCTAAATTGTGTAAAGATAGTTTTGCAGGTTACGCCATGACGCAAATTAAAAAGGCGCGTGGTTTGAAGAAAAAAATCGTCAATCCAATGGAGCAAGAAAAGAAAAGTCTGCTCGATTTTTGTTATGTGTTGCAAGGTTATGATTCCATTCCACTAAAAACTTGGTTAGGAGAATTCTCCTCCTTTGGAGGAGTGTCCGAAGGACGAGGTGGCCTTTTACAAGAACGTTGTGGTTTAATCAACATGCCCAACTCCAAAGGAATGTATGCCTTGTTTTATGACGAATCCGCAACTTTAGGTTATCGTGGTATTATAAAAAATGAATTATCGAATGAGGTTTCGTTGTCGTCCATTCCGAAAGGTGAGAAGGAACTAGCGTATTTATCGTGTAATCAAGACGGTTATTCTAAATATTGCAAAGAATACAAAGAATACAGGGAATGGATGGAAAAGCGCAACGAAGAACGCTACCAAACCAACCAAGAACACGGCAAGAATTACGACAGTAAAAACATGATGCACACCATAAGGTTATTGCAAACGGCTGAGCAAATTTTGTCTAAAGGCACTTTGAACATAAGAGTTTCCAATAGGGAAGAACTACTTTCCATAAAAGCTGGAGTGATGGAATACGATGCTTTGCTAGAAAAGGCAGATAATTTGATTATTTCTATTGAAAAATATTATGAAACGAGTGCTTTGCCTGATAGTCCTGATGTTGAAAAAGTAACGGCAGTCTTGGTTGAGATTAGGGAAGCTCTATATTCGTAAACTAACAATTGAATCAATGTTTGTCAAAAAATTTAAGTTTGTATTTGTAATTGTTCTAAGTTTGGTTTTGTTTTTTGTTTTCGTGCCGTTGAGCAAAAAAACAGCATACCAAAACACTAAAGAGTTGCAACAACAAACCAACGATGTTAAATTTAAAAAAGGCGAGCAACTCTATCGCGCCAATTGTATTTCATGTCATGATGCTGCAATGACAAAAATTGCAACAGCGCCACCTTTGGGAGGAATTACCAAAAAGCGAGATGTAAAATGGCTGTACGATTACACTCGAGATCCTAATGCATCTAAATTTAAAAAAGATCCCATTGTGATGCAAATTAGAGCAAAAAATTGGGGTTTAATGCCAGCTTCACTACATCTCAAAAACGAAGATTTAGACGCTATTTATTATTACATTGAAGAACGTTATCAGATGACGTTGAAAGGAATACCAGTGCCACTTTATTTTAGATTTAACGAATTGGAAAACAAAAATGCTCAATGGTGTATTCACATTGTAAAGGAAGATAAACCGATACTTTTTGCGCGTTACAATACCAAGAAGCAATGGGTTTTTGGGTGTAAAGAAAAACATACTCCCATCGATTGGAAACCAACAACTTTACATCAGGTTTTTGATAAAGACAATACTGTTGATGATGTGAGTTTTTTGCAAGTGGGATTTTATGCTAAACGTTCATCAAAACAAAGTGAATGGGAGTTTTTTAAAGAATAACAGTTAATTCAAAATCATAAAAATTGTGAAGTCGTTGTCTATTTCAAAAAAACAATTACTTTTGCCCTCGAAAAATAAAAACAAATGCACACAATTCAATCACTTTTTAATCTAAATATAGACCGTTTGGCAGGAAGATATTCTGTTGGATGTGGTGGACGTTGTAGGTGTTTTTATGAAATTGAAAGTTAATTTTAGAAAAATTACCAAAATATATGCAAAACGTCCTATGAAAATGGGACGTTTTTTTTGTTTAAAAGAGAAAAATAATGACAAATGAAAAGCAAAAACATCAAGAAACTTAGTGACTTAGTGTCTTTGTGGCAAAAAAATGAAAAAATATGTTTAATGAATTATAATTATAGCGCCATATAACCTTGAAAAGTAACCAAATGAGAGACAGTCATTTGACACTAATAAGGAATCTACTAGAATAGTGGACAGGATTTTCTATGTTTAAAATTTAGTGTAACTAATTGAAAATCAATAAAATAAATTGAAAATAAATTTGGAAGTTAGTTTTTTTTGACTTTATCTTTGCAGCGGAAAATTAGTAATCAGTGTTCTGTTTTCAGTCGCAGTTTTCAGTCGCAGTTTTCAGTTTTTAGTCGTAGTTTTCAGTTTTCAGTCACAGTTTTCAGAAAATAGAAAATAGAAAATAGAAAATAGATAATAGAAAATAGATAATAGCTAGAACAATTTACAGTTATACATTATACAACAATACATTATACAATAAAAAAATGAGATCACGATATAATTCACAAGTACAGGAAATAAAAGCTTTAGCAATGAAAGATTGTTTACAACATAATGAACTGAATGGAGCTCCGAGTTTTGACTTTGGGTTTTACAATATATAGGTGCATCAATGCAAGCCAATGGAATAGTAGTATTCTGTTGTTATGATATGAAGCACCTTTTTCGAGGTGCTTTTTTTGTGCCTACTACTTACTGATTTTGTAGCTCAAGGGTAGAGCGGTGGCTTGTTAAGCCAATGGTTGTAGGTTCGAATCCTTCCAAAATCGCAAGGTTTTTTTAGAAAGGAAACCACTCAAAGTTGGTTGGTTGTTTTGACTGTCTCTCAAAACTGTAGCCGCTTTGAGTAACCTCTGGGAAGATAACGGTGGTTGTTTACTCGCCTTGGACGCGAGAGGTCGCAAGTTCTCCCGAAGTTTCGGGACTGCTTCTCAGACAAAATGCAGGAATGGCGAAATGGTAGACGCGTCAGATTTAGGATCTGAATTTTGAAGGTTCGAGCCCTTCTTCCTGTACAAAAAGGAACAGTGGTGTATGTGGTGTGCACGTTAGTCTGAAGAACTAGAGGTATTCGTTCAACTCGAATCTGTTCCACAAGTAGTAAAACCTAATTATTAATTAAAAAAAGAGAAATCATGAAGATGGAACATTTAGCACATTTTACTATTGCAGGTTTTACCTACTATGAAGGCGCAATTGTTTTTAGAAAGCTTAAAGTAGGTAAAGCTTTAGAACTTAGATTGGATTCGGATAATAAATTTGACGCAAGAGCGGTTGCAATCTATTACAAGGACAGTAAATTAGGTTTTGTACCTAGAGGAGAAAATAGAATTATATACAAATTATTGACCTTAGGAATGAATAAACATCTTAAAACAACTATTCAAAAGATTGATTCAAGAGAACATCCAGAAAGTCAAATTATGGTAGTAATTCATTTGATTAATTAACATTTTAAAATAAAAATTATGAGACAAGATATAGTAAAACGATTTTTAACCAATACCGACGAAACAGGAAGGTTTTTAATGAAGTCGAGGTTGACAGGAATCACGTATTTCGTTGAACCCATTTATAACGGCAAGACACCTACTTGGGGTGATTTGAATCCGACAACTGGACAAATTGAAGGGAATTATGGTTCTAAATATACTGGAGCGGTTACTAAAAAGGAATCACTCATTACCGAAGAAAACGGATTTCAAAACATTGGATTTTTCAAAGGAAGTCCTTTTGGAGCCATAGAAGTTCGCGATAAGGAACACCAAAGAAGATTGGGCTTATTGTAATTTATTATCACTACGCAGAATAATTGCGTAGTGGTTTTGAAATCTTTGTTCAAGAAAAACGAGGTAATTGTTTTAAAGCTTCTCGATACATTTTTTGGCTCACACGATTGGAGTTAAAAAGAAGAAGGTAGTAAGCCAAAAAACACTCGAAGTGACGGTAAAGTGAAAAGCTTCTCGATACATTTTTTGGCTCACACGATTGGACTAAAAAAGAAGAAAGTAGTAAGCCAAAGAACACTCGAAGTGACGGAAATATTAAAGTTCATTGATTTATATAATATCAAACAAGTCTTGTTGGGTGTTTCTGTATAGCACTATTGTAGTACTCTTTTCGCAATGGCGAATGATGTAGTACTGTTCAACTTGATTTGGAGGTTTTGATTATTTTCCAAAAAATAGTCGTCATTCTATAGGTCGTGGGTTCGAATCCCACTCTGTTACAGCGGATAGTTCAGTGGATAGAACAATAGTTTGTTGCAGGTTCGAGTCCTGCTCTCGTCAATAAAACGAGATAGCTCAATTGGTAGAGTGCTACACTTTTAATGTAGATTGTCCAGAGTAGCATAGCTCTTAAAATGAATGTACCAAAAAAAGAAACAGGTTTGTCTTTGTCGGCAAAGGAGAAAAAAAGTGTTCAAATGATGCACTCAGGAGACGACCTGAAAATGAAAGGATTTGATTGGAATTTATATTGCTTTAAGATTTGATTACAAATAAAGATTGCGTACAATTTTGAATTTGTAAAATAGAATGGCAAACCAAGGTAAAGGAAGTACAAACACTTTGTTTTCCGTCGGTATCTGAGGATGAGGACAAACAGGTTTTTTTATTTTAGAAAGAGTGAAGAGTAAAGAGTAAAGAGTGAAGAGTAAAGAGTAAAGAGTAAAGAGTGAAGAGTAAAGAGTGAAGATTAGAACTTAATACTATCAAATTAACAAATACATAATGAAGCTAATATCCTTTGTGACTTAGTGTCTTTGTGGCAAAAAAAAATAGAAATGATGATTAAAAGAATTAAAGTGAATGCTTACCAAGTTGGTTTGGTGTTCAAAAATGGAAAGTTAGTAGAAGTATTGCAGGAAGGTTCTTTCTGGATTTTTGGCAACAAGAATGTATTGATTTATGAAATGAAACAATCTTTTGTGGCTCCAATAGAGTTGACTATTTTGTTGCAAAATGAGCAATTGGCTTCTATGTTGGAAGTGGTTGAGGTGGCTGATAATGAAATTGCTTTTTACTTTGTTAATGGCATTTTCAAAGAAGTTTTGGCAACAGGAAGGTATGCTTTTTGGAAAGGTTACGCAGAAAACAAATTTGTAAAAGCCGATTTGTCTAAAGTGAATATCACTGAGCAAATTCCAGTTACTTTATTGGAAAATTTGAAAGTGAGACCTTTTACTAGAAAATTTCAAGTGTTTAACTATGAGAAAGCCTTGTTGTTTGTAAACGGTTCTTTTGTGAAAGAATTGACTGCAGGAACTTATTACTTTTGGAATAATGCCATTTCAGTTGAAGTAAAAGGTGTCGATATCAGACAGCAACAAATGGAAATCTCAGGTCAGGAATTGTTGACTAAAGATAAGGCCGCTTTGAGAATTAATTTCTTTGTAAACTACCAAGTAGTTGATGTTATGAAAGCATTGGTTAACAACAAAGAGTTTGATAAACAGTTGTATGTTGCTATGCAATTGGCTTTGAGAGCTTTTGTAGGTACTTTTACTTTGGATGAATTGTTGAATAGAAAAGATACTATTTCAAAAGAAGTTTTGGAACAAGTAACTGATAAAATCAACAATTTGGGATTGGTTGTTTTCAATGCCGGAATCAGAGATATTATCTTGCCCGGAGATATGAAAGAAATCATGAATCAGGTATTGGTGGCTGAGAAAAAAGCGCAAGCCAACAGCATCATGAGGCGAGAGGAGACTGCAGCTATGAGAAGCATGTTGAACACTGCCAAATTGATGGAAGAAAACGAAATGTTGTGGAAATTGAAAGAGATGGAATACGTTGAAAAGATTGCTGATAAAATTGGTGAAATCACCATTTCAGGTTCTGGAAACGTCATCGGTCAATTGAAAGAGATTTTCGTTAAATAGGAAAAACCACGAATGGGAAACTGTTCGTGGTTTTATGTAAAATATTTTAAAAAAAATTAAAACAGCAGATATAATTAAAGACCATGAAATTATAGTTCTTTAATTTTTAATTTATTGTTGCTACGAAGTTAGGAAACTTGGCAGAGCTTGGGAAATTCAAGCTTAAGTCTAAGTTTATTTTTGCTTTGAAGTCAGGATACTTCGCAGAGCTGGTGAGACTTCGCAGAGTTTGGGTTTAATATGATATTTTTTTTTCGATTTCTAATTTTGTTTTAGCATCGAATCCAATAAGTTTTTTGATTAAAATTCCTTTTTTATCGAATAGAAAAATGGTTGGCGTTGAAGTAATATTGTATAATGCATAAACACTACTGAATCTACCCTCAATATTTCTAAGAAAATTCCAATTCTCATGATCTGATTTTAAAAAACTTTCAAATCCATTTATATCCGCATCAACGTAATAATTCACAATTTTAAGTTTGGAATTGTATTTTTTTGATAAAGCAGAAATTTCTTCAAAGGACTTCATACTTGGTACACAATGATAGGTTGAAAAATTTAATAATGTGAAATGGCTACCAATACAATCTGAAAACTTTATCTTCTCATCGTTTTCATTTATGGCTTCAAAGTCGATATATTTATTACCAATTACTAAACCACTATTGGTTGAATATATCTTAACCAATTGGCCATATCGTGAATTTTTAAGCTCTTTACTCAAATTGCTATACATTAATTTTAGTTCATCTTTTGAAAAGCTTTTATAATAGCGACTTAGCGTACTGAGACCAAAATAAGTATCGTAATTTTTTTCTATAAATGATTTCGTTTGTTCTTCATATTTTTTATCGATTAATGTAATTAATCCGTTTTTTCCCCAATAAATTGAATCAATTTGTGAAGTTTTATCTTCAATTTTTGAGAACTTAGCTGTTGCTAGTTCACGCTCGTTGTCTAAAGGTTCCATTAATTTATAATATTCATAAAATTCAGACGAATGTTTTGAGCCGCTTATTTTTAAATTTTTCGGATAGTCATTTCCAATATTATCTATACTAATATTTTCATTTGGTTGAAGCATTAAATTCAATATTTTAGTTGACTCTTTTGTTTTAATTTGAAGCCAATAAAGGCTTGGAACGGAATCTTTAAGGTAACCATTTAACTCAAAGTAGCCATTGCTTGCTGTGGAGGATGCAATTTTTTCTTTGGAGGAAATGTCGATTAATGTAATCTCTGCATTGTTCTCAATTCCTTTAAATTTTCCTTGGATAGAAATATTTTCTTTTTGACAAGAGATAAAGAAAATGGAAATTAAAATAACTAATACTTGTTTTTTCATTGTGTTTTTTTTTAATCTTGATGCTAACGTGTCGAGACTAACACCAGTTGCTGCCGCGAACACTAACCAAACAAATCTAATGAATTTCTTAGAAAGATAAAATTGTAGTTACCAGATTATTCTCTACAAAGATAGAAACGCAAGCGCAAGTCTAAGTTTATTATTGCTTCGAAGTCAGGAGACATAGTAGAGCTGGTATTTTTTAAAGACTAAAAGGTTACTGTTCCAAATTTCCAATCCGTTATATAGCCATACAATAGTATTATGAAAGAGAACAATTCAATAAGTAATAGCAGGATAAATAGGAGTAATCGCAAACTAATGTTAAAAGTAGAATAGGAGTTTTTAAAGGTGCTGTAGTAGTTTTTTATTAAGAAAAAAAGAAGAAGTAGTGGTATCAGATAATCAAAAATATCAGCAATGACGTCTACATAATTCAAAAAATAAATGAACGATATAACTATTCCCATGGTTACAATACTTAAAAAACCAAGAAAAATCATTCCGGCAATTATGAAATGTTCGCTCAAATTCAGTTTCTTTTTTCTAAACAATATAAAACTATTTAAGGCAAATAATGGGATGACAGAGAAAAGAAGTATCTTGGAATAGTTATTTAAGAAGGTATCAAGTGTGGTGCCTACTTTATTTCTAGAAGAATAATCAAATGTGCCAAAATAGTGTTGCGACAATTGATCATAATAATGTGAAAGAAATAAATTTAAACCAATCATTAAAAGTGTCAAATAAAACACATTATAGTATCGAATTCTTTTACCAGAAATATAATCCAAAGCTGCTTTTCCTGGACGGAGTAAGGCTTCTTTCAATGTAAATAAAATTCCTTTTTCTATATGCCAAACACCATGAAGTAAATCATGAGTGATGAAATGTTTGAAAGTAATTCGATGCGTATCGGTTTTTTGTCCGCAATTGGGACAGAATTTTTTACTTACAAGTTCGTTACAGTTTAAGCAAGTAGTGTTGTGGCTCATTACATTTCTTTTTACAATAATACAAAAAAAAGCACTTTGGTTATAAAGCGCTTTTAGGATTTTTATTTGTTGATATTAACTTCTTTGTGTGCATGGATTGCAAATTCGAGTTATCGGGTATTCTCAACAAAGATAGAAACGCAAACGCAAGCCAAAGTTTATTATTGCTTCGAAGTCAGGAGACTTCGCAGAGCTGTTATCAATGACCTCGACATTAACGCTAACTGATGTTAGGCGACGTTTTGTTGCTTGAAATTATTGATTTGTTTGCTTTTTGTATTCATCGTACGAATAATACTTCAACTTCGACCTTATTGCTTCTATAAATGTCTTTTCGCTATCAAGTGTTAATCGTATGATATAATCTTCTTCATTATTTTGAATTGTATCAATGTATAAATTATAATTTCCGTTAAATCTTTTATCTTCAGAATCTTTTATATTGATTTGTAAAGTTTTTGATTCTGTATGAATATTAAACCTAGCATTTACAAAGTGATCTTCCTCACCGGCTTTTCTCTTTACAAACCACAAATTCTTATCGTCAAAATTCATTATATGGTGATCCATTGTTAAATCATCATCTTTATGCATAAACTTGGTTAGTTGCCAACTTCCCTTCAAACTTTCGAAATCTTTACTTTTTCCTACGTAAGCAAAAGCAAAAACTATTAATATAATAAAAAGTATAAATATTTTTTTTCATATTACTTGCTAAAGTTGATTATTTGTAGAATTGTCATAAAATGTTGCCTAACGTTCCGGCGCTTGGCGATATTACGAACTTTGGAACTGATTATTTTCTATCAAAGATAAAATTTATTGTGAAAAGTAAACGTGAATTTACTACAAAATTAGCAATCTTGCCAAACGCCTATTAGCTGACGTTTATTTGTTTTCAAACATTTTCTTAAAGTTCGTTTGTTTTTTCGACAAGAATAATTCTTTAATTCTAGCTCCTAAAACCGGTCTGGCTTTATTGTTTTTAATTTTGTAAAATGGTTTAGGTACATAAGTTTTCAACATAAATTCATTGTACGTTGTTGTATCATAAACAATTGAATTTCCTAAATCAATTTTAAAAGACTCCAGCTTTGAATTTATTAAAAAATCTTCATCTGTTCTAAAAGTAAAACAACCAAATAATTCACCTTTTTTATCTTCGAATAATGGATCATATTGATATTTCTGATGAAAGTAATATTTTCCATCATCGCTTTTTGAAACATATAATAGCACATTTTCATAATCTTCAAAACCAGGACTTCCATAATGATCATATGCTACAAAATCTATAGTGTCCTTTTTAATGTCATTGAATACCTTTCGTGAGATTAAGTATTTACACTTAAACCCTTTATCCATAATATAAGATTTATGAATTGTTTTTTCCCCAGTTATTGAATCAATCTCAACTTTTTCAACTTTTTCAGTGTTTGGGTCAAATTCTATAACTGATATTTTTTTACCGACAAAAGCAAACAAATTTACCGAAGTATTTTCTTCGTAAAAGTTATCCTCTTTTATATTTTGAGCAAAACAACCCAAAGAGAGAAAGAGAAAGTATGTAATTAAATTTTTCAAATTATTGTTTTACGTTCTAGTTTCTTAAAACTGCTGTTACCAGCAGGGTTTTTCATTTATAAAGATTTTCTTCTGATACGCTTCCGCATACAACTTCGGTAACAACTTATTTCTACGTCTAATTCTTTTTCTCTCGGCAGTTTTTAAACTAACAAAATCATAAGTTCCAGATTCAAGCAACACAACTTCTATAACATTACAGTTTTCTTTGATATTAATCTCTTCTGAATCAAATCCAATAAATCTAATTGTAATATTTTTTATTTCTGAGGTAAGTTTGAATTTAAAGTTTCCATTAAAATCAGTTGTGTCTATTATTTTTGAACCACACAAGATTATCGCCATAGGAAGTTCTTTTAATTGGCTATCTACAACTTTTCCAGTTATAATATTTTCTTGTCCAAATGAATTTTGGAGAATCAATAATAGTAAGACGATAATTGTTGTTTTAAGTTTTCTCATAACCTTGCTGGTAACGTTCCCATGCTTGCCGTCTGTTGCTGCTGCAAGCACTGACCAAAACAAAACTACAACATTTCTTAGAAAGATAGAATTGTAGTCACCAGATTATTTTCCACGAAGACAAAATAGCAAGCGCAAGCCCAGCCTTTAGCTTTGTGCATTGAATTATTCGTAATTTTATGCTAACAACCAAAACTGACAAAGTGAACCATCA
>LNFM01005902.1_pt1 | contig 20652 bp, 14 predicted proteins | sample 596031 | NCBI WGS metagenome assembly LNFM01 (sample SAMN04254537, study PRJNA301005) | activated carbon metagenome | isolation source: dual media filters at the Ann Arbor, Michigan drinking water treatment plant | place: USA: Ann Arbor | reverse complement strand
ACGCCGCTCTCGAACGAGCGCTGATCTTGCTGTGCTTGTTCGCGCGTCGGTCCTTCGAGCCGAGGGAGCAGAAACGCGACGTACGCTGCGAGCGCTGACGCGGTCTCTCGCTGCCACGTCCGGTCCTCTTCTGTCGGATCGGGCCAACGAGCGAGGTCGACAAGATCCACGCCTCCGGATCGAAGGACCGCGAGCACGAACGTCGCACAGGTGAACTCGGACTGGACTGGGATCGTCCCGTCAGCGGCGATCTCGGCGCGCTCGGGCAAGAGGCCATAGCGTGCGCTGCGGTCGCGACCGGTGCTCCATCGCTTGATGCCCTCGCAGATCGCGATGACCGATTCTGCTTCCGTCGAACAAAGGTCGAGGTCGATCTTGGCCCACTGATCGCGATATCTCTTGTCGACGAAGCACGCTCGGTCCGCGCAACGGAGCGCGAGATACCAGGCGAGGTGCACGACGCGCTCAGCGTCTTCGTGCTCGTAGCGGAGCCCAACGTGCAGCTGCGTCGCGCTCATCGGCGCGAGCACAACGGCAACGCCCGAGAGAGCCGCGCCGCCCTGCCGCTCGATGTCCTGGTTCGCAGGGCTCATCAGCGCACGGCCTTCAGCATGCGCTCGACCTGCGGATCGGTGCGATCGTCGCGGTCGCGCATCCATCCGCCCACGCGCTCGATGAACGCTGCGCGCGAGTCAAACGCCTCTCGACTCTCGCGCGTCAACGACAGCAGAAGCGTCGCGCCCGCTCTCGGCAACGCGTCAGCGTCTGTGAACTTGTTGAAAAGCGCGTCGATCGTTTGTGCGTCACCACAGAGCAACAACACCCGAAGCCAATCCAACCACTCACCCAGCACTGCCTGGGTGTTCTGCGAGCGCTTCCATCGGTCGCTCACGCGCGCGAGCAGCTTCGAAGCACGCTGAGCGGAATCGAGTGACTCGACGCTGCGCCACCATTCGTTGCGTTCGGTTGCTTCCTCATCAGAAAGCCAAGGCCAAGAGAGCTCGCCGCCCACGTGTGGGCGCGAAGTCGGAGCGGTCGCAGTGATCGCTTGCGACGATCGGTACTGAGCTACGAAGCTATCCACTGCTGCAATTGGTGTCGCGCCGGATCCAAATCCCAAGTCTCCGAGAGAAAAGGTCCACTGCCACGACTCACGCGAGAGGGCGAGTCGCGCGAGCATCGGCGGCTCGCAATGCCACACCAGCTCGTCACGCCAAACGAGCTCCGAGGTCGTCCATCCTCGATCCAACAGCACGCACATCGCGTCGAAGTTCTCTCGCGCGCGCTCGCCGTCGGGCTGGTAGGCGCCGAAAATCTCGATCGCGTCCATGGGGTAGCCGAGCTCGACCAATCGACGCGCCGTGCGCGCGTACAAGCGAGCACCTCGGTCGTCGTGAGCAGGGACGCGTGCTGTTGCCTCTTGCATCGCCCGACGGGCTTCGGCTCTCTCGTTCGCGAGGATCGACGCGCGAATGGTGCGCGACCAGAACTGCGCGTTTTCAGGCCAGAGCTTGTTTGCCTCGCGGTAGCCAGCGGCGGTCTCTGCGGGGCTCTCTAGCTCGGGACGCGCGTGGGCACGGTTGAAATGAAGGTAGTGTTTAGCGTAGGCCCGCAGCCGAGGTGCTTGCTCGCCTGTCTCGAGGACACGCTCGTAGAGCTTTGCGGCGCTCTGGTACTCGCCGTTTTCGCTGAGCGAGCGGGCGTACGCGACCATCAATTCGAGTCCGTGCTCCGCAAACCGCCACGCTCGGTCAACTTCGCCGCACGCGAGCAGATGGCGAAAGAGTTGATGCCACGCGAGGGCGTCGCCGTCGCCGAGTTGCTTGTCTGCGCTCATCGCATCAGCGATCACGCGGTGAAAATCGCGCACCCGAGCGGCAGGCGCGGCTCGCTGGTACCAGTCGATCCACTCGTCTTCGACGACGAGATGCCCCGCGCGATCCAGGCACAATCCAAGAGAGAGGGCTCGATCGATACCCTCGTGCGTGACGTTTGGCCATCGCTCGACGAGCGCTCGCGGAATGGGCCGACCGTGTACGGCAAGCAGCCGCAGGACAATCCGCACCGATTCTGGAACGAGATCCCAGATCTTCTCCCTGAGAGCGGTGGGCTCGAACTGAGAGAGGCCAGTGACGCCCAGCGCTTGTAGCGTCAGCGCAAGGCGATACGCGATCGGATCCTCGACCTGCTCCCACGAAAACTCCGACGATCGCTCCGCTCCGTTCATCAAGCGCACGGCTGGTCCAGATTCGAGCTTCGGGGCGATGACCTTCCATCGCTCGCGCGGAAGCGACACATACGAGTGCACTGTGACGATCGCCGCCTGCTCGAAACACCACCGACGTAGGCACTGCGCACGCTCAGCGATCGCGTCGTTCAACGAGTCCGCTCGATGCGCTGCGAGCCGGTCGATCTGCTCAATGATCAACGGCCGCCCTTCGATTTGCTTCGAGATGTGCTCGAGCCAGGCTTGATACTTCGTCGCTGACGAGAGCGACTCACGCAGTTGTACCGCAGCTCGCTCACGCTCACTGAGAGTGAGTTCATTGAGCAGTACGAGCGACGCCTCGGAGATCTGGTCGATCGACGAGTTGATTCGCACCGTGACGGCGTGATTCAGCTGAGCGATGACGGCACCCAAGAGACGCTCACCGTCAATCGACGACGCGCGGACGCGCACGAGCGTCTGTTGCTGTTTCGCGACGAGGCCTGCCACCCGCGCGGCCTCGTCCTTGAGTACGGGCGAGTCTTCGATCCGCAGCACGGCAGCAATCTAGCGCGCGCCATCGAACCGGCGCAAGCGGCGTTCATGGCAACTGACGCAACCGATCCCTCGGTGCTCCTGCGGGATCTGGCGCCGGACAAATCATGCGCGAAACCAATACTGTTTGAATTCACGCCCCAGTCGCGACCTGCTGCTATTCTGCCTCCGTTATGTCCAAGCACGCCACCGCCCATCCGCCGATCGACGAGCTCCGCGCTGCGTTCACTGAGATCGTGGCGGATGTGCGTGGCCAGCTCGGGCCCGCGATTGCCGCGAACCTTCTCGACGTGCAGATGCGCTTCGGGCGCGACTGGGTCGGCGACGACGCGGCCTATGTCGACTTCGTCTTCGAGTTCGAGCCGCAGCTCGAGGATGTCACTCGATTGCGCGACGCCATTGTCGATCGCGCGCGGGACAGCGCGTTGCCGTTCATGGTTTACGTCTCGCCGGTGCTTCGATCGGAGCTCGAGACCACTGACGACGACGCGTGACACTCACGCGCCTCCCACAGCCGCGGTCACCCCGCCCGCTTCCAGATCCTCTCGTGAAAGTCGCTGAGCACCTCCGCGAGCTTTCCCTCGAAGCGCTTGTCGATCGCCGCGAAGCCGCCGTTGGCAGCGAACGTTCCGCTGTCGAGCGCCTCGCGATCCACGATCACCTCGAGCCGCACTTGCTCCGCGATGCGCTCGATCCATTTGCGCTGGTTCTCGTTCCATGCGCGGGACGCGAGCAGCTCGCGCTTCGCGCGCTCGACGCGCTCGTCGTAGGACAAGAGCGCGTCGCCCACCGCGCGCTGCCGCACGAACCCCACCAGCCTCGCGGCGACGTCCACGTTGCTCACGAGCCGCGTCGCCGCCTGCAACCCTCGCTCGCTGAATCCTCCCTCGTCGAGGAGCGTCGCCAACGCTCGTAGCTGCGCGCGGGTCATGTCCTTCGGCCGCGTCGCCAGCACCATCAGCGCGTCGACGCGGTTGCGATTCGCCGCGACGAAATCAGCAAACTCCCGCAGATAGTCCGCCGGCGCGCGCCCGCCGAAGTCCTGCCACACCTCCACGACCTTGTCCTCGCCGCTGTGGATCACCTTGCGTCGATCGCTGCCCGCCCTCGGCGCGTCGAGCCACGCGACCAACTCGGGGCGATCGATCAACCAGCGAACGAAGTCCTCGCCCGAACCGTCATCGAGCGCTCGGAGGCAGTCCCGCACAGACGCGCCCGCGAGCGCTTCGAACTCGCTCGCGAACGCCCGCTCGATCGGAGCCCTGTTTCGTCGCAGCTTGCGCGCGAAGTCCTCGCGGAGGCCGTCTCGGTAGCGCTCGCTGGTCCCGCCTTCGAGCGCCATCCTCGCGAGCTCGGTAAACGTGTGCTTCGGTGTGACCACCGTCGGTCGCATGTCCGTCAGATCGCCGACGAGATCGCACTGCGAGACCGCGTCGAACACGCGAAAACACTCTTTTCCAATGGTGGGACACAGCCGCGTCGCGCGCCCCAACATCTGCTCGTACAAGATCCTGCTCTTCACCCGCCGCAAGAACACCAGCGTCGTGATCGCCGGAACATCGATTCCCGTCGTCAACAGATCGACCGTCACGGCCACCGAGGGACGACGCTCGTTGCGAAACCTTCGGATCAGCTTGTCGTACTGATCCGAGCGACCGGTGATCTTCACGACGCACTCGTCGTCGATCCCGCCGAGCTTCTCGTCGAGCGCCTTCTTCAATTGGTCCACGACGAGGTCCGCGTGCCGGTCGTCGACACAGAACACCAACGTCTTGTCCGGTAGGTCTGGGTCGATGTGCTCCGCCAACTGAACGCACACGGCGCGGTTGAACCCCTCGGTGAGCACCCCGCGGTTGAAATCGTCGACGTCGAAGCGAAGCTCGTCGGGGGTCTCGCTCGTGTTCGTCACCTTCGTCACCGGGTCGTACGTCACGATCTTCTCGCCGACGCCGTAGGTGATCCCGCCCCGCGAGAGCTCTGTCTCGATGCGATACGGCGGCTCTTGCGGAGAGAGATACCCCTCGGTCACAGCCTCGGTGTACGTGTAGCGATACACGGGGTGCCCGAAGATCTCGGTCGTGTGCAGCGCGGGCGTCGCCGTGAGGCCGACGACCACAGCGTCGAAGCGCTCGATCACCCGGCGGTACTTCGAGACGTACTCGCTCAGGTCCGCGAACGAGAGCTCGTCGTCGGTCGCCTCGCGATCGAGCGTGTACCCACGGTGGCACTCGTCCACGATCACCAGGTCGTAGGTGTCCACCGCAGGCGCGTCGCGATCCTCTTCGATCACCCGCTTCATCAGCGACTGGATCGTCGCGACGTGCACGCTGCTCTCTTTGTCGGGCTTGCGCTTGTCCAGGCCCGCGAGGTTGTAGATCTCGGCCAGCGTTCGACCGCCCAGCATCCGCGCGGTCGCGAAGGCGTCCGAAGTCTGCTCTCCGAGCGAGCGTCGATCGACGATGAAGAGCGCTCTGCGAAAGCGCTTGGACTCGAGCACACGGTGGAGCAGCGCGGTCGCCGTGCGCGTCTTGCCCGTCCCCGTGGCCATCGCGACCAGCATGCGGCGCTTGCCCGCGAGGATGGCTCGCTCGACCGCAGAGATGGCGTTGCGCTGATACGGTCGAAGCTCGAGCTTGTCGAGCGAGCTCTCGCGCAGCGCCCCGTCCGCGCGCGCGATGTCTTCGATGAGCCGCGCTTCGAGCCCCTCGGGCGACACGAATCCCTGCAGCGCCTTCGGGTGATTGCTCTTCTCGCGCACGTCGAGAAACCACACGCCGCTCTCGACTTCGAGCTGCCGGAGATACGGCCTCCCGTTGGTCGACAACAAGAACGGCACGCGATGATCACGCCAAGGCGACTCTTCGAGCAGCGTCGCGTCGGTCGGGTCGAAGCTCTTGGCGTAGCGGCGCGCTTGTTCGATCGCGCCGGCGACGTTGCGATTGTCTCGCTTGGCTTCGATCACGCCGACGGCGCGCTTTCCCATGAAGAGCGCGTAGTCCGCGGGGCCGCTGCTCGTTGGCCACTCGGCGATCGCGCGGTTTCTTCCCGGTTCGGGGCGGGCTCCGTCGGGGTAGCGAAGCATGGTCGAGTCCGCTTCCCACCCGACCGCGCGGAGCTGCGCGTCGATGTCGCGCCGCACGTCTTCTTCGGTGCGTCGCATGCTACGGGCGGCCTCATCGGCGCGCGACAAGAACTCGTTGACGATGGTCCCTGCGTCCACCGCCCGTTCGCGTGCCGCCCGCTCGGCTTCATCCGCGATGCGTTTGGCGCTCTCGAGGCTGAGCTCGAGAAAACGCTTCTCGTCTTCCAGTCGCTCTCTCTCTCGCTCTGCTTCGAGCTTCTTCGCTTCGAGCTCGTCGAGCGACGCGACCAGCGCGCGACGCTCGGCCTCGGGGTCGACGGGCGTTCGAAAGGACGGCGTCACGAACGCTCGGTCGAAGCACGTCCGCTCGAACCACGCGCACAACGCGAGCGCGTCTCGCAGCGCGGACAGCGCGTCGCTCGAAGCGCCGTCGTACCGATGCGCCGCGTCGTTGCCGAGCCTGCGCAGGCGATTGAAGATCGCGATCACGTCCGCGGGAACCTTCGCCGCCTCGAGGCGCTCGATCACGTCGGTGAGGTTCTTGAGCGTCGCGGGATTGATTCCCAGGCGGGCGGCCGCGTTGCGACCGAGAAACTCCGACGCCGTGCGAAGCCGAAACAGACACGCCGGCGGATCGCGGGTCCAGTCCCGTTCGGCGTTGGCGAGCAGCGACTCGAGCTCGCTCGTACGCGCCGCGATGAACGCGAAATTCACTGACTTCGTGGCCATGTCTGCTCCATCCCGATCGCAGATCGCAAACCCACGATATCATTCCGCGCCATGGCAACCGCGAAGAAGAGCAAGACCAAGAAGCCCGCTACCGCCAGCGCGCCGAAGAAGTCCGCGAAGCGCGCGACGAGACGCACGCCGTCGAAGCCCGCCCCAGAACCTCCCATCGAGGTCGCTCCGCCGCCCAAGGAGCGCAAGGAGTACGACGCGCTCTTGCGCGAGATCACCCTCGCCGAGCGCGACGAGCTGCGCGGCTGGGATCGCAAGTGGGAGGCGGTCGCAACGGTGCTCGCGAAGAAGTATTTTCTCTTCGACGACGAGACGCCCAACGCCGCGGCGTGGATGAAGAAGCACACGCGCGAGGAGTATCGAACGGGCGCCCGCAACGCCCGGGTCGCGAAGCTCGCGTCACCGGACGAAGAGCAGCGGTTCACCGTGACCAAGATCGACCTCGCGTACTCGATCGACGAAGCTCGGCAGCGCGCCGAGGCCAAGAAGAAGGGCGTCGAATGGGTCGCGCCGGATGCCCCCAAGAAGCTGGACCTCGCAGCGCTTCGCTACACGGTCGAGCGCGACGGAAAGCGTCGCTCGCTCACCCTCGAGCAAGTCACGGCCAACGAGCTACGCGCGCTGCAAGGCCAAGAGTCCCGCGCGGAGGGCGCTCCCGCCGCGCGCATCTCGAAGAGCGCCAAGGCCGTCACCAAAGCCATCGCCGCGGACCCGTCGCTGAACAACGTGTCTGTGAAGGTGCGCGACAACAAGGTCACGCTGGACGCTGTGCGCTTCGATCAACTCGCGCCTCTCGGCCGCGTGTTGATCGCGCTGAAGCTCGACGCCGACCGCGACGAGTGACGCGAGCGTCCCCGCGGTGCCGCTCCCGGTGGCAGCGCCTCTGCCACTGGTGGCAGCGAGCCTGCCACTGGGACTGGCACCATGTGCACAACGCGACGAGCACTCCCTGTGCAGCTCGCCAGTCGGCTACGAATCACGCGGTCCCAGAATGCTGCTGCCCGGAGCTTCGAAGACCGGCCCGTGTGGTGCTCCGCACTGGCCGACGCTGTTGCTCCCGAAGCACCGAACAACGCCGCTACTGAGCCGCGCGCAGGTCTGCCCGAACCCTGCGCTCACTTGCACGACCGGAGCGCCGAGATCGACTCGCGTCGGCGTCGCGCTCGCGAGTCCGAGCGTCGGCGAACCGCTCTCGCCCGAGCTGTTCGATCCCCAACAGTAGAGCTCGCCCCCCGTGGCGCCTCGCACGATCGCGCACGCGTGCGACAGCCCAGCGCTCACCGACAACGCGTTGCCGAACGCGACGCCGCCTGGCCCCAGAACGACCGTCGCAACGGCCGTGTCGCGCGAGGTCCTCGGACCTTCGCGCGGGTTGCAAAACGCCGGACGCGTGCCACCCGCGTTGGCGTCGCCGAGCTGATCGCATTGGTTGGCGCCCCAGCAGAGCACCGTTCCGTTGCCTCGGACCGCGCAAGCAAACGTGTCGCCTGCGGACACCGAAACGATATCCTGCAACACGTTTCCATCGGCGCCGCGCACGGCGACGGGCGTCGCATCGAACTCGCTCATCGTCCTTCGTCCGAGCTGTCCCTCCGAGTTGAGGCCCCAGCACAGCACGCGGCCGTCACACGTTCGTCCGCAGCCGAAACGACCGCCCAACGAGAGCTCTGCGTAGCCTCGAAGCGCGCCGACCTCGAACGGCGCGCGCATCACGCCGCTCCCTGCTCCGCCGAGAGGCGCCGTCGCAAACACGCCGGACCAATCCACTCCCCACGCGAACACCGCGCCGCGTGGGGTGCGCGCCATGTACGCCGCGAAGTCCGCGCTCGCGACGATGTCCACGAAGAGCTCGCTCGTTCCTGGCAGAGGGACGGGCGTCGCGGTGGGCGCGAAGACCACGCCAACGCCGTCGAACGAGCTTGGGTTGCCCCAACAGTACGCGGGCCCCACGTCGAGAGAGCCGCCGCTGGCGGCGAGTACGCACGCCGAGTCTCGACCTCGCGCGAGGTCGAACACGCGGCTGCCTGCCGGCAATCCCGCGATCCGCACGGGCATGTCGAACCGCGCGCCCGTCATCGCGACGCTGTTCGAGAGGTTTGCTCCCCAGCAATACGCCTGACCTCCGCTGCTCGCTCCGCTGACGTCGCTCGCCGTCGAGACGCGGTCGTAGCCCTGGCAGAGTCCGCCGCGGCACTGCTCGTTGGCCGCGCACGCGTTCGCGCAGCGCCCACAATGGCTGCGGTTCGAGCGAACATCGGCGAGGCAACCGCCGCAGGCGACGAGGGTCGACAACGGAGCGCACGTCGCAGGCAGACAGAGCGGCAGCGCAGAGTCGAAGACGCCGCTGTCTGTGCGTACGTCCGCGCCTGTGTCGCTTCCGGTGTCGATCCCCGTATCCACGCCGGTGTCGATCCCCGTGTCGGTCCCCGTGTCGTTTCCCGTGTCGATTCCCGTGTCGTTTCCCGTGTCGTTTCCCGTGTCGTTTCCCGTGTCGTTTCCCGTGTCGTTTCCCGTGTCGAGATCGACCCCGCTGTCGTCGGGCCCATCCTCACCGAGCGCGTCCACAGAACCTTCGGACAGGTCGCCAACACGGTCGGTGACCACCACATCCATCGCGTCGCTCGCGTCGGCGCCAGCGTTGGGGTCACGAAGCCGGATGCATCCAGTGATCGCGACCACCGCGAGCGCGCACGTGATCGGCAGACGCTCGTTCAAAAGATGCCTCCGAGCTGCAACCCTGCCGGCGTTACGAGGGCCGTTACGGTCCGACGCGCCGGGTTGAGCGCGCCGATGACGGCGATGGTGGCGCCGACTCCGGCTGCGACGAGGCCGCTCACCGCGCCGATCTGCAGCGCGTCGATCGAGCGTTGATCGTTGACGTAGCGCTCGGCGCACAACGCACCGGGCTGCGCGATGTCGTTGGGAAAACACTGCCGATCGAACGCCCCCGCGACAACGACCGCGCCGACTTCGAGGCCCACCGCGGCTGCTGCGCCGATCGCTCCCACGGCGCTGCCCACCCACAAGAGCGGCGATGGCGCGCGCGTCACCAGAGCGCGACCCCCGATCGCCGGAGGGCCCGGCGGCGCGACGATTCCCGCGTTGGGTCGCGCGCGACTCGGGCCCGATGGATCAGGCAGCGGTCGAGGCGCGTCGCGTGGAGTCAGCTCGAGCGGAACATCGACGGTCGCCCCGGCCAGCACCGTGATGTCTCGCGAGATCGGGCGAAACGCTGCGTGCGTCACCTCGACGCGAGACCGTCCCTCGTCGACGACCATCGGGACGCCGATCAGCGCCGGCGGAACCAGGCTGCCGTTGATCGTCACGCGCGAGTCTGCAGGCGCCGCGGCGACCCAGTGAATCGTGATGCGACCGGTGTGCGAGAGCGCTTCGCTTCGCACTTGTCGACAAGACTCGATGTGCTCGTCGCGCGGCCTCGACGCAGGCGCGCTCCGAAAATCGTTTTCGCACAGCTCTGCCATGCCCGCCGCTTCGGACCAGCGACGATTGACCAGGAGCTCTTCAGCGACGAAGCGACGGAGCGTGGGCGACGACTGCAGCTCGACCGCTCGTCGTCCGAGATCGAGGGCGCGCACGTGATCGCCGGCGACGCGCGCCCGCATCGCGTCTTCGATGAGCGCTCGTCGCGCCGCGATCGCTCGGGGATCGGACGTGCTCGCCGTTTGCTGCGCGTTTTGTGAGCGCTCGTCGGGAGCAGTCTGCCCCGCCGCATGGCGGCCCAGGGCGCACACGCAGCCAGCGCACAGGAGCGCACGAAGCTCAATCGATCGCATAGACGCTCTCGTGGGGTCGAAGCGGACGGTGCCCAGCGTCCGCGGTGTGCCTGGAGGGCGTCGCGACCGTCGCGCGAGGAGCGGCGCGCAAGGTCACCGGCGTGATCGGATCCCGTGGCCTGCCGCGCTCGTGCGACGAGTCGACGAGCGCCGCGAGCGCCGCTGCGTCGGGTGAAGCCGCGTTCGCTGCGCGCGCGAGCGTCGCACCCGAGTCGACCGCAGCCGCAGTGACAGCGATCGTCGGGGTAGCGGTCGACGGAGGGGAGCGGAGAGGCGGGCTCTGGCTCGGTGAAGTCGCACTGCGGTCGCGAAGCCCGACAGCAGCGACGAGCGTGATGCTCACGAAGGCGATCCCCGAGGCGATCGCCAGCGCGCGTGCGGTGGGTCGCGACGCTGGTGCCTGCTTGGAGGTCCCTGCGATCGCTTGTCGCGCGGGGGACTCGGCGCGCAGCCCGTCCGCTTCCTTCGCGGCGACATCGAGCTCCTTCGCGAACAGCGCGTCGATCGCCTGCACTGTGTCCACGTCGATCGTCGCGGACGAGCGACCGAGAGGAACGGGCTTCCTCGGAGCGACCGTCGCCGCGCGCGCACCGCTCCCAGCGCGGGCAGTGGTCACCGAGGGGTTGTCGCGGCCCCACAGCACCCGCGCTTCGGCGCTCGCGAACCGCACGAGCGCCCGGCTGAGCTCGTCAGCGGACGCGAAGCGATCGTCGGGGCGCTTGGCGAGGCCCTTCGCCAGGATCTCGTCGAGCCCCGCGGGAATGCTCGCTTCGATCGACGACGCGCGCGGCGCCGGCTCTTCGACGACCTGCCTGAGCAGCTCGAACACCGTGTGAGCACGAAACGGGCGGCGACCGGTGACGCACTCGAAGACGATCGCGCACACGGAGTACAGGTCCGCGCGGCGATCGACCTCGCGCGCTTCGATGATCTGCTCGGGGGCCATGTACGCGGGCGTTCCCATGAGCGCGGAGGCGCCCGTGAGCTTCGGGCCGTCGGCGGCGGCGCGCACCTTCGAGACGCCGAAGTCGAGCAGCTTGGGAAACGTCCGTCGCCTTCCGCGCACGATGAAGATGTTGTCTGGCTTGACGTCGCGATGGACGATGCCCTCGTCGTGCACGAGGTCGAGCGCGTCGAGGATCGGCAGGATCACGTCGAGCGTCTCTTCGACAGACAGCTTCTTGCGGCCCTCGAGCACGTCCGAGAGGGGGTCTCCGTGCAGGCGCTCCATCACCATGTAGAGCGCGCCGCGATGCGCGCCGACGTCGTACACATCGACGACGTGGGGGTGGCGGATCGCGGCCGCAGCCTTCGCTTCTCGCACGAATCGCTCGATGTGCGTCGGCGAGGGGTCGGAGTCGGGACGCAGCACTTTGATGGCCACGTCGCGATCGAGCCGGCCGTGGCGCGCGAGAAACACCGATCCCATTCCCCCTTGCCCGAGCAACGAGAGGATCTTGTAGGGGCCGATCTGGTCCCCTGCGCGCAGCGCGACGAGCTCGTGATTCAGGACAGCGGCCTCGGTCATCGAGTGCTAGCGGTGGGGGGGTGGACTGCTGAAGAATAACACAGGCGTGGAGCGTCCTTCAGGGGCGGCGATCCCACACGTTGGCTCGCGCTGAGCGCTCGAGGTCGCCGCGCGACCCGCGCGTCGTCGCCGGGCGATTGAGGTACACAACACGCTGATGGCACGGCTGAGCGAGACGCTGCGAGAGGGACTTTCGCTGTGGGGTGCGCGCGCGGGGTCCCAGGACGAGGGCGCAGTGCTCGAGTTCGACGCGCGTCGGCACCGCAAATTCGTCGCTCACGGCGCGAGCGTCGCGGCGGTCGCGCTCGTCGGCGCGCTGTTGTTCTGGCCGATCGACTGGCTCGTGCTCGAGGGCGCGGCGCGCGGCGCGTTCGTGCGATGGAGGGTCGTCGTCGCGCTCTCCGCGGCGATCTACCTCTCGCTCGCTCGCTGGTCCGCAGGAGCGCGGGCGATGCCGTCGATCTTCGTCGCGATGCTGGTGGCGTGCACGACGGTGGCGGGCGACGCGATGGCGCGCGCAGGGGATCCGCAGACGCCCTTTCTGCACCTGCTCTATCTGCCGTTGTTCGCGACGATCACCCTTCCGTTTACGCTCTCGACGAGGATCGCGGTGACAGTGTGCGTCGCCCTGTCGGCAGCGCTGGGGTACTGGGGGCTGCACCCGAGCTACCGAGGGCATCCGGCCGGGGCGCTCTGGTGGAGCGTGATGCTCAGCGTCACGTCGCTCGTGGTGTGGCTCGGTCACACGCTGTTTCTTCTGGCGCGGGAGAACTTCGTGCACCAGCGGCGCCTCGCCACATTCAATCAAGAGCTCGAGCTTCACGTCGCCGAGCGCACCGCCGAGCTCCGCGCGCTGCTCGCGCACATCGAGGGAGTGCGAGAGGACGAGCGAACGCGCATCGCGCGGGAGCTGCACGACGAGCTCGGGCAAGAGCTGACGGGGCTGGCCTTTGTCGCGCGGCACACGAGCGAGCGTTTCGAGCGAGATCCCTCCGCGATTCGAGGAAACCTCGGCGAGATCGAGTCGGGCTTGCAGCGGACGACCTCGCTCGTTCGCGAGCTCGTGAGCGAGCTTCGGCCGCGGATGCTCGACGACCTCGGACTGGTCGCGGCGGTCGAGTGGCTCGCGCGCAGGACCGAAGAGCGCTCGGGCGTGCGGTGCCTCGTGCGCTCGGAGGAGCTCGACGGGCTCCCTGTCGCGGTGCGGACCGTCGCGTTCAGGGTCGTTCAAGAGGCGCTCACCAACGTGCTCAAGCACGCCAACGCGTCGACGGTCGACGTCGAGCTGCGGCGCGAAGAGGACACGTTGGTCGTCTCGGTGCGAGACGACGGCGTCGGGCTGGACCCGCAGCGCGTGAGCATGACTCGCCGAGGCGGCGCGGGACTGCTCGGCATGCGCGAGCGCGTTCAATCGATCGGCGGAACATTCTCCGCGCTACGCGCGCAACCAAAGGGAACGCTGATTCGTTGCACGTTGCCGCTCTGAGGTACCGTCGTCCTCTGTCGACGCGATGCGCGCAACGATCTTTCTCGCTGATGATCACCCCATCGTCCGTCACGGGCTCGCGCAGCTCATCAACGACCAGCTCGACCTGTGCGTGATCGGCGAGGCCGCGACGGGCGACGAGGTGCTCGCGTCCGCCGAGTGCGCGCGGGCGGATCTGCTCGTGCTCGACCTGTCGCTACCAGGAACCAAGGGCGTCGATGTCCTTCGCGCGCTGAGAAAGCGGGTCCCGAAGCTCAAGATCGTCGTGCTGTCGATGTATCCCGAGGAGCAGTACGCGCCGCAGCTGCTCGCCGAGGGCGCGGCCGCGTACGTGTCCAAGGCGCTTCCTCCCGCAGAGTTTCTCGCGATCGTCCGCCGCGTGCTGCGCTACGGGCGCGCTGTTCCCGAGGAGCTCGCGAAGGTCACGTCGACCGGAAAGCCCCTGCACGCGAGCCTGAGCCCGCGCGAGTACCAGGTGTTTACGCTGCTGTATCAGGGCAAGACGATCACCGAGATCGCCGCAGAGCTCGGCGTGTCCGTGCCGACCGCGAGCAATCACTTTGCCAAGGTCAAAGAGAAGCTCCACGCGCGATCGGTGGCAGACGTGGTCGCCTACGCCATCCGCGCTGGGCTCGTTGACTGAGAGCGAGAGCCCTCGACGCACTCTCTCAATCGATGATCAGCCTGTTCGCCGGTCCCGCCGGCTGCGTCCTCGGGCGCCCGCCGCGCCCTGCGTCCCCACGCACGCCAGCGCCCGTATCCGCCGCATCTGCTCTCTGATTTGCGCTCGAATCAACCACCACGCTCACCAACGTCGCTACGCCCGCGTCGACGTTCTCCGCCCTCGGTTGGCGAACCGCCTCGAGCACGGCCGCGTCGAGCGCGGGCTCGCGCCTCGGCGCCGACGCAAACCGCGGCGGCCGCAGCGTGAGGGTCGCGATCACGATCGTCGCGCTCGCGAGCGATGTGGCCAGCGCGACGCGGCTCAGCTCGACGCGCCGCTCTCTGCGCACACTGGGAGCGCCTCCCGCGATCTTCGGGCGCTCGAGCCTCGGTTCGACCGCGAGCGTCGCAGCGTCGACCGCGGCGACCGAAGCCGCTGCCATCGACACTGAACTCGAGTCGTCGGGTCTCGTCGTGCTCAGCGCGAGGTGCGGCGCGGTCGCGACGAGAGCCGCCGCCGCAAAACCGCTGCCCGCGATCGCCGTCTTCGCGGGCGAAGCGTCGAGCCCGAGCGCTGCGAGCGTGTTGGCGACGGAGGGATCCTTGCGCACCTCTCCGACGCACGCGAGCTCGATGAGCATCGCGCGCGCCGAGGGCCACCGCCGCGCGCGCTCTTTCGCGAGCGCTCGGTCGACGAGCGTGACGAACGCTTCTGGCAACGCCGGCGCGCGCTCGCGCAGCGACGGGATCGGCTCGAGCACGACCTTGGCGAAGAGCTCTCGCAGGGACTCCGCTGAGACAGGGCGCTCTCCGCTGCTGCACTCGAAGAGCACGACGCCCATCGCCCAGAGGTCGGCGCGGGGGTCGATGTCGATGTCGCCGCGGATTTGCTCGGGGGCCATGTAGTGCGGCGTCCCCAGCAGCGAGCCAGCGCGCGTGAGGCGCAAGCCCTGAACGTCGAGGCGAGCGACGCCGAAGTCGATCAGCTTGGGCTCGACTCCGCGGCGCGGATCGCGATGGAGCAAGATGTTCTCGGGCTTGACGTCGCGATGAACGATCCCCGCGGCGTGCGCAGCGTCGAGCGCGTCGAGCACAGGCAGCGCGATCCTCGCGCACTCGTTGACGGTGAGCTTCCCGAGCCTCGCGAGGTGATCGCGCAGCGTCTCGCCGTCGAGCAGCTCTTGCACGAGGTACAGCGACCCGTTCGTGGCGCGGCCGAGGTCGAGCACTTGAACGATGCCGCGGTGTCCGACGCGGCTCAGCGCGCGAGCCTCGCGGACGAATCGTTCGATCGACTCGGGGTCCTTCGAGACCTCGTCGTCGAGGATCTTCACGGCGACGGGCCGCTCGGTCCAGCGATGGACGCCGCGGTACACCGCGCCCATTCCGCCGAGGCCGATGAGCTTGTCGAGGCGGTACTTGTCGTCGAGCAGCGTTCCGACGCGGTCGCGCGCGGACTGTGGGTCGAGCATCGAGTCCTCGCTAACGTCACTCGAGCACGATCGCGCCGGTCGCGATGTGACCGAGGGGCTGGGACATGTCCAGCAAGTCGGGCGAGTACGACAAGGGATACGCGGTGGTGATTCCCGTGGGAGGAATCGCGCCGATCGAAGTCACGGGTCGGACGGTGACCTGCAGCTCGTGGTCGCCCGCCGGAAGGTCAGCGATCGCCGAGAGGTACAACCCCTGCGAGTTCTGCGCGTTGCTCGACTGGATCGAGACCTGCGCGAGCGGCGCCGTCGTCGCGCCGGTGCGTCGCACGAGCCGGACATCCGCGATCGGTCCGTCGCTCAGCACTCGCGCGCTCGCGATGCGCGCGAACACCAGCACGCGCCGCGGGGCAGCGAGGTTCAATCGAATGGGGTCGTGGCCGGGCGGATCAGCGGCGATCGGCATGGTGCTCGTCGTCCACATCGGCCTGGACTGGCGCACGGCGAACATCCTGACGCCCGGGCCGAACACCGCGCTCGAGAGACGCGCGGGGGTTTGCGGCGTGAGAAAGTTGGGCATCCCCGAGAAGTGCGTCGCGCGCGCGCCTTCGAAGCGCAGCGGTTCGTTGGCCGGACCGAAGCTGTTTCGGTAGCTGTAGCGAGTGACCCGCGCGGTGATCGTCGGAGCGATCGCCATGGGAGCAGGCATCGCCGCGAGCATCGCGTGAGGCAGGTGCGCGCTGTCGTAGAACGCCATGCCGCGCGCGAGCGTCGCTCCGTCTGCGAGGAGATCCCACTGAACCGGCCCTCTCGCCGATGCGCCGGAGAACGCGAACAGCGCGCCTCCCCCGGCGGGCAGCATCGGCGCCGTCGCAGGAGCGAGCGGAACGTCGCGCTGTTGCCCCGCGGTGAGCTCGGGCTCGGACGCGCCCGGCGTCCACTCGGCGACCGACGATCGCTCGAAGGTCGAGAGCGAGTCGAGCAACACCGCGTCGAACGTGCTCGTGAGTGGACCGTCGCTGGCGACGGTGATTCCCTGCGCAGCGCGCGGCCCGTACACGATGCGGGCCGGCGTCGTCGTAGCGACCGGGTCGAAGTGCCAGAGCACCGGGCGGATTCGGTGCCGCCCCGCGGCGAGCTGCATGATCGCGACGGTGCCCAGCGTGGCGGTTCGGGTGTTTCCGTTGGCCCGCCGGGTGACAGCGCGACCGGCGATCTGACCGGTGACCGTGTCGATGAAGGCCACTTCGACCGCGCCGAGTGTGTTGTCGCTCGTGAACACCACGTTCGAAGCGCTGAACGAGAGCAGCACCGAGACGGGAGTCGGCTGATTGACCACGAACTCGGGCAGCTCGGGGAGCGGGAGAGGCGCAGGCATCGCGTTCGCGGGCAAATCGATGAATCGCTCGGTCGCTGCCGTGAGCTGGTGATGCGCTGCCACGACGCAGCGAACCTCGATGCCCGTGACGACCGGCTCGACCCTCGGCCTCGGAGTCGGCAGAAGCACGGTGCAGGTCTGCATCGTGGTCCCGCCGGTGATCGTGATCGAGTGACTCGTCGTCGGGAGCGGCGTCGTCACGTCGAAGTCGATCGGCGCGCCGCTGTCCGCGGTGAACGTGCGAGAGACGCCGTTGAGGGCGAGCGTAACGGTCCCGCTCTCGAGGAAGCGAACGCGCCCCGAGAGCCTGGCGACCGGCCCCGAGTCCGGGGTGTCCGTCGCGACTTCTGCGTCCGTCGACGCGTCCGGGGGAACATCGCGCGTCACGACGTCGATCACGTCCGTCACGGCCATCACGTCCATCGCGTCCGTCACGTCCATCGCGCCGTCCGTCGGCTGATCGGTCGCGACGTCCTCGCTGCGGTCTGCGAGCGCGCTCGCGTCTTCGACGCGCGCCGTCGAGCGCGCGGGAATCGCACAGCCGCCGAGCAACAAGAGCATCGCCGTAGAGCCCGCCGCGCGGCCAGTGTTCGATCGTTGGTTGCTCACAGCGCACCTCCCACCACGAGCGAAGCAGCTTGTCGCGACGCGACCGGCGCGAACCAGACTCGCTGCGCGCGCTGTTCGCGTGGGGCGCTCTCGCCGCGAGCGCCTGCCGCGGCCATCCAGATCGTCGCACCGACGATCGCGCCGAGCCCGAGCCCCAGCGACACCTGCGCGATGGTGGTGGGCGTGTAGGGATCCGGCGCGCCCGGACCGCCAGCGCGAAACGCCTCCGCTTGCTGCGCGGTCTGGCAGAGGATCTCGGCGCCCGCGGGGCGACAGCCGGTGCCATTGAACGCGTTCTGCGCGACCACCGAGAGCGCGATCGAAGTCGCGACGAGCCCCGCCCCGACGCCGAGCGTCACGAAGGGACCCGCGCCGACGCGCGCGACGAAGCCCGGCGTGGTCGTTGGCTGTCGTGGCACGACCGGCGTCTGCACAGCGCCTCCTGCGGGTGTCGCGTCCGAGCGCTGTCCGCTCGGCGTGCCGCTCGAGTTGCCTTGCGTGGCGCCGGTGTTGTTCATCGTGGCGCGGGCGGGATCGGCGCCGTTGCCAGCGCTCTGAGTGTTGCTGCTTTGCGTCGTGGGCTCCGCCGCGCTCGCCGCGAAGCGCTCTGGAATGGTGGCGCTCAGCATCGCGCCCGGCGTTCCGCGGATCGTCTCGCGATGGGTTTCGACGCCGGGCGCTGTGGCCTCGAGCGCATGCTCGCCGGGGTCGAGCGCGACCGGAACGTTGAGGTCCCCGTCGGCCAACAATCGCCCTCCGACGCGCAACGAAAACCCCGTCCGACGCGCAGACGGAACGCTCAACGCCAGCAGCACCACGTTGCGCTGACTGGTCGTGAGCACCTGCCTGCACGCCGCGAGGATCATCTCGCGCCGCTCGAGCGCCTCGTTGCGGCTCGCCTCGCGCACACAGAGCTCGGCGTACTCCATGGCGCTCGCGTGCCGTCCGAGCGCCGCTCGCTCTTGCGCGATGAAGAGACGCAGCGATGGAGACATCTCGATGCGCCCTGCTTGTTCGGCGAGCGCGAGCGCTTCGGAGTGATTGTTGGCGCGGGCTGCGGACTGCGCGCGTTCGACGAGCGCGCGTCGCGTCACCATGGCCGACTCGGAGATCGACGGGGCCGACTGCGCCCTCGCGGACCGCGGAGCAGCGAAGGATGAACCCACGATCATCGCGAGCGCGAGCGTCGAGCGATCGAGACCCATACGAAGAGAGAGCGGAGCTTTCGTCATCACGCGTCCGAGGTTGAGTCTTGTCCGACCGGCGAGACCTCAAACTAGTTTGATCGATGTCGATTATTCGAACGAGCGCTCATTTGTCCTGCGAACAACGGCCTCAATCGATCGAGTAGTGCCCCGGTCGGGTCATGTTCTGCGTCGGGCGACCGCCGTCGCGACCGCGCCTCGACGGCGCGGCTCGTCCGCTGTTTGCGTCGCTCGGAGCACCGTCGTCGATCCCGAACGGATCGGGCGCGTCAGGCGTCGCGACGTCCGAGTCGCTCGAAGCGGTCTGCGCTGCGACATCGGAGAATGCGCCTTCGGCAGGCACCGAGGGCTGCGCCGCGCTCGGCGCATCCGCGTTTGCTACGTCGACGGGGCTCTGCGCTGGAAGCACGACACCCGCATCGATGGCCGGCGACTGCGGACTGCGGACCATCCCGTCAGTCGCGTCCGACGGCGCGCTCATGGTCCAGCGCAGCGCGGCGAGGCACGCGACGAGGACGCTCGCGACGATCGCCCATTGAGCCCAGCGCGAATCGGGTCGCTCAGCCTTCGCGTTCGCCTTCGCTGCGTTGTCGCGGGCGTGCCGGTTGGCACCCGCGAGCGAGCGGGCCGTCGCCTCTTCGAACTCTGGCGTCCACTGCGCGCGAACCCGCTCGGTGGCGAACGGGAGCAGCGCGCGCCCGAGGGCCCAGACGCTCGGAAACCTCTGCGATTTATCGACCGAAAGCGCTCTTGCGAGCACGTCGTCGAACCCTCGGGGCACTCCGCTCGTCCGCGTGCTGACGGGGGGCGCTCCGCCTTGCGCCACGAGCCGCGCGAGCGCTGGCAGCGTGTGGGCGACGAACGGAGGCTCTCCGCACACACATTCATAGAGCACGACGGCGAGCGAGTATTGATCGCTGCGCGCGTCGACGTCCGCGGGGTTTCTGAAGGCCTCGGGGGCCATGTAGAGCGGCGTCCCGAGGGTGGCCTTGGTGCTGGTGAGCTTCTCGGGATCTTGGGAGTCGACGTGCTTCGAGAGCCCGAAGTCGACGAGCTTTCCCTGGGGCGCGCCGCGCTTGTCCGACGAGAGCGCGACGTTTTGCGGCTTGATGTCTCGGTGCAGCACCCCAGCGTCGTGCGCGCACGCCACTGCCGCGCAGATCGGAACGATGATCTCCAGCGCCTCCTCGACGGACATCCGCCCGACGCGCTCGATCAGCGCGCCGAGGTCTTCACCATCGATGAACTCCATCACCAGAAACGGCGTCGCGTCGTGCTCGCTCTGGTCGATCACCTCGACGATGTGCGGGTGTCGCACGCGCGAGGCGACGAGCCCTTCGCGCTCGAAGCGCCGGCGCAGAGCAGGGTCCGTGGCGAGGTGCGCGTGCAGCGTCTTGATCGCGACCCGTCGTTGCAACAAGAGCTGCGTCCCCTCGTACACCGCGCCCATCGCGCCGCGCGCGAGGAGGCGATCGATCCGGTACTTGCCTTCCAAGACGAGCCCGACCGCGAACGGCGTGCCGTCGCTCGGCGGTGAATCGCTGGGGGAGTTGGGCTCTTCGCTCATGCGTGTGTCGGGCGTGCGCCCAGAGCGCTGAGCGTATGCTGACGACGGGCGCAGCGGGAGCTCTGTTTGTGTGTGTGTCCGGGCCTGGCGCCGGGAGCAGTCAGCCGAAGACAGCGTCGATCGAGTCGGCCGTCGCCGCCCGCGCGATCCAGCGTCGCAGCTCGTCGCTGTCATTGCAGGCCACGATGCGCGCTGTCGTGCTTTCGTCCACAGAGAGCCGTCGCGCTGCCAGCAGCGTGAAGAGCGCGTGTTGTTCGCCCAACACCACGCCGCGCGCTTCGCCGCGCGATTCTCCCCGCGCTTCACCGCGCGCCTCTCCGCGGGCCTCGCTCTCGGCCATCAGGTCATCGAGGGTCTTGTCTACGGACTTGACGTACTCTGCGTATCGCATCTCGATCTCCTTCGAAAACG
>LNFM01015581.1_pt1 | contig 20653 bp, 21 predicted proteins | sample 596031 | NCBI WGS metagenome assembly LNFM01 (sample SAMN04254537, study PRJNA301005) | activated carbon metagenome | isolation source: dual media filters at the Ann Arbor, Michigan drinking water treatment plant | place: USA: Ann Arbor | reverse complement strand
GCCCGACTCGGCACAATGCTCCAGCGGAGCACGATGCCGCTGCGGGGCCGTTAGCTCAGCTGGTAGAGCAGGGGACTTTTAATCCCAAGGTCGTCGGTTCGATCCCGACACGGCCCATCGGTCAGATAGCTCTCATCGCATGGCATCTGCGCTGATCCTTTCCGCTTGTAGGGGCCCGGCGAGTTGCCGGGTGACAACGAAAGTGACAACATCGGCCGACCGTGGCCGCCCCGCTAGAACGCACCTCGACCCCCGGCATTTACCGGCGGGGCGGTCGGTACGTGGTCGTGTTCCGCGATCCGTCGGGGCGGCAGCGCAGGCGCTCCGCAGCAACCTTCGCGGAGGCCCGGGTCCTGAGAAGCTCCCTGCTCGCCGACGTCGCTCGGGGCGAGTTTCGAGAGTCCTCGCGAGCCCGGCTCGAGGACTACGCGCGCGACTGGGTGCGCACGTATCAGGGGCGAACGAGTCGAGGCATCCGAGCCGAGACCATCCTCGAATACGAGCGCGACCTCGAGCTGCACGTCCTCCCGGTCCTCGGGCGGCGCCGGCTGTCCGAGATCGAGCAGCGCGAGCTCAAGGCGCTGGCGCGTGCTCTTGTCGTGATGGCACCGCTGAGAGCGCTGTTCGCCACGGCGGTCGAAGAGGGCCTCCTCCGGACCAACCCGGCCGCTGGGCTGCGGCTCGGCGGCGGGCGCTCCGCGGACCCTGCCGCGAAGCGACGCGCCCTCGATGAGGACCAGCTCGCGAAGCTGATCTCTGAGACCCCCGAGCGCTGGCGCCTGCTGATCCGGTTCCTCGCCCAGACGGGCCTCCGGGTCGGTGAGCTGATCGCGCTTCGCTGGGAAGACGTGGATCTCGAAGGTCGTCGGGTGAGCGTGCACCGCCGCCTCTATCGGGGCCGGCTCGATGCACCCAAGAGCGACTACGGCGTGCGGCAGATCCCGATCTCCAGGCGGCTCGCAGCCGATCTCGCGCTGCATCGAGACGGTGCCTTTGACGAGCACTCCGTTTTCGCAGGACCGGAAGGACGGGCCCTGCGCTCGGAGTTCGTGCTCCGTTCCATCGTGAAGCCGGCGGCCTCGGCGGCTGGAGTGCCGTGGGCCGGTGTGCACACGCTGCGGCACACCTGCGCGTCGATCCTCTTTCGCTCGGGGTGGAACGCCAAGCAGGTTCAGATCGTGCTTGGTCACCACTCTCCTGCTTTCACCCTCGCCACCTATGTCCATCTCATCCCAGACGACCTGCCCGAACCGCTGTTCCTCCATGACGAGCCGATCGCGGCTCACGCCGCGGAGCCCCATCTCACGGCCGAGGCATTGTCAGCGCCGCGCCTGAGATAGGCCTCGAGTTCGGCCCGAGAAACCAGCGTGCGGGCGCCGTCCTTGATCCTGGTGATGCGGCGCTGGGACAGCAGGTCGTCGATGCGCTGTCGCCGGCACCGGAGATAGAGAGCTGCCTCCTCTACCGTCATGTACGGCGACGGAGGAGGGGCGGCGTGTCCTTCGCCGCGAAGGATCGCAGCAGTCCGCTCAGCGATGCGACGCACGTCGAGCTCGCTCAGCTCAACAGCGATCTTAACCACCCCCTGGTCGGGGCGACCGTGAAGCGGCGTCTGGCTCATGGCGCGTACCCGACGCGCCGAGCACCGATGTGGATGTGGTCCCAGTGGTTGCCGCCGACGAGGGTGCGCCAAAGGAGCTGGAAACGGATGCCGCAGCGCTCGACGGTCAGGACGCCTCCGCTCGAGCCCCAGTCCGCGTAGCCCGGCCCGGCGATCGCCGTCGCGATGCGCGACGCCGCGGCGTCGCCGGCGGGGGCGGTCGTGCCGAGGTCGTTGGCGAAGCACTCCGCACAGCCCGCCCAGTGGTCGGATACCCCGCCGCTCCTGGTTGTGCGCCGCTCCCGCTTGACGCTCGTGACGGGCAGACCGCTGAGCCGCGCGAGCGCCTCGATGGGGCGCTGCGTCCCACCCCACGGGCCGGCCGGACAGAGCCCCGCCTGAACATCCGCCGGGGCGTCCGGAACGTAGCGTAGTAGCGGCCGACGGCGTCGGTCCACGCCGAGTTCAGTCCCGTCGGGTCGTTGGCGGCGCCGAGCGGCGCCCAGACTGGCTGGATCGCGGCGAGGGTGTCGCGGCCGCGAGCGACGTACCCCCGGGCGAGGCCCCGCGCGACGGTGGCGATGTTCGCCTCCCAGCTCGGGAACGGGATCGCCGGGCCCCAGCCGAAGGCGTTGTGGATGCCTGCGCCCGATCCGGCGGTTCCGAGCACCGACTCGTGCATCGCGATTGCCACCAGCGCCCGCGGGTCGATGCCGTTGCGCTCACCCTCACGGACGAAGACCACCCCGAGTCCGATGAGGGGCGAGTCGGGTACCTGCTCGGCCATCCACCGATCGAGCGACGCGGCGTCGGCACGGGAGGCACCCGGGGCGCCGCCCGGGCCCGCAACCCCGAGGAGGGCGATCACCGGCAGCCCGACCGCCAACGCGACCAGCGCCGCGAGACCCGCGCCGGCGAGGGCGATCGGCCGCGACAGGCTGTGGCCGGCGGCGGTCACGTCGCCCGCGAGCCCTTCGGCCGCGGTCGGCGGCGGGGCGGCTTCACCGGGGCGTCCTCGACGGCGCCCGCGGGGCGGACCTCGAGCGGCGGTTCCATGACGAACTTGACTTCGACGACGGGGCGCCACGGAGGCAGCGCGGGGAGCGTCCCGGCGCCGAGGCGGCGCGAGATCTCGCGCGCGGCCTCTACGACGGCCGCCGAGTGGTGCCGACGCCGACGGCGGCGACGACGGCGCCGGTGTGGTCGCGGACGGCGGCGCCGATCGAGCGGCGGGCCTCGTGGAACTCGGCGTCCTCGAGGGCGTAGCCGCGCTCCTCCGCCGCCGTCAGGTCCTCGAGGAAAGCCTCTCTGGTGACGATCGTGCGCGTCGTCCAGGGGGTGAGGACGATCTCGCCGAGGGCGGCGTCGCGGTCGTCCGCCGGGAGTTCGGCGAGGATGGCTTTGCCGAGGGAGGTGGCGTGGGCGGGGAACGCACGCCCGAGGGGCCGCTCCGGCCCGCGGAACTCGTCGACGTGAACGGCCCGGCCACCCGAGAGCACGGCGATCAACCCGCCGAGGCCGGTCGCCTCCTGGAGCGCGGCGAGCGGGGGGCGGAACTCATCCCAGGGTCGAAGGGTGGCGATCGCGTAGCCCCCGAGCTCTGCGAGTCGGATGCCGAGGCGCCACCCACCCGACACCGGCCCCCGGACCACGACTCCCGCGGCCTCGAGGTGACGCAGGAGCTTGTTGGCGTACTCCTCCGAGATCCCGAGCTCCTGCGCGATCGCCGAGAGGGTGAGCTCCCCTCGATCAGGGGGGCGGAAGAGGTCGAGGACCGACAGCGCGTGCTCGAGCTGGCGGACACGGTTCGCCCGCGGAAACAGAGGCTCACCCATGCGAGCGCCTTCCGCCCTTGCGGAGAACCGCTAACGGGCACTCTGCCTGTCGTAGCGGATCCGGTCCTCGGGCTCGTCGCGGCGCATGTGCTCGATCAGCTCGTCGCGCGAGAAGCGCCAGCGCTGCCCTTCGCGCCAGCCGGGAAGCCGGCCCTGGTTCGCCTCGCTGCGGATCGTCCACTCCTTGACACGCAGCAGCTCTGCCGCCTCGTCGGAGTCCATCCCCGCCGCCGCCGTCCCCTCGCGGGTGTCGAAGGGCGAGCGCGGGAAGAGATCGTCCACGGCGACCGTGCCCCGACCGAGCTTCACTCCCCGAGCCTCTGCGACCAGGTCGCGCAGGAAGCGCCACTCCTTGCCGATCCGTCGCGCCGGGAGGCGCCCCGACTTGGCCGCGCGCTGGACCGTCTCCAGGTTCTGGCCGAGCCACTGCGCCACCTCGCTGGCAGTGAGCACCTCGTTCGCCGGTGTGCGACTCATGCGGCGCATTCTGACCAACCCAGCGGATTGGCGCGCGAGGGCGGCGGTAGGATTTCATAGCTTGTGTGCTTCTCCCTGACATCAGCTATTGTCGGTTTGCCGCAATCAGTCAACCGAGCATAAGGGGACGGCGGCGCGATGGCAAACGACGACGGCGCGACTGATCGGGGCGAGGTTGACGAGGACCTGCCTCACCCTCCCACGCATGAACCGTCGGGCGTCACCGAGCCGAGCGTCCTCGACAAGGACTTCCCCTGGCCGGCGAGGTGGGAGCGCGTCCTCGGACCCGGCGGCGAGGATCTCGGTGAGGGTCTCGTGCCGGTCGGAGGCGAGGGCGCGCCCCCGGTCCGCACCGCTTCCGGCCGGAGCCCCAGGGGGCGGCGGCGTCCTCGGGCCTTCCGCGGCGGCCAAGCCCCTCGGCCGGGCGCTCCTCAACGGGCTCGGCGCCCGATCCCGCGTCCCGATGCCGGAGCCTTCCTCGGCGCGGGAGTCGCGGCCGGACTGATCGGGCTTGCGGCGCTCCTGGTCCTCGTGCTCTTCTCCTTCGATGGAAGCCCGCCGGCTCGTCAGGACTCCGGGAACGTGGCCGCGTTGAACGAACCCGCCCCGATCGCCTCCGACGTTGCCGAGTGGATCGGAGCATCCGCCCGCCTCGAGGCGCGCGTTCGCGAGTCGGCGGAGCGCCGGCGCGAGTCGGCCGCGCGCGAGCGCGAGGTGGCCCGCGAGAGGCGAGAGCGGGCACGGCGCAGGGAGCGCGAGCGCCGCCAGACGCCGCCAGCTCCAAGCAGCGAGCAGACAATGCAGGTCGCGGCGCCATCGCCCCCCGCCGCGCCGGCCGTACCGGCGGTACCGGCAGCCGATCCCTGGCCGGGCGTCTCGGCAGCCGAACGCGAGTTCACCCCGGGCCCCTGGAACCTCAACTGATGCGCCGCCCCGGGGTTCCACGCCGTGCGGTCGGCCTCGTTGTTCTCGCTGCGGGGGGCTCCCTGGCGGTAACGGCGCCCGCGCAGGCGACCGAGGGCAGCCTCTACGGCTATGGGGTCGAGACGCTCGTCGCCCAGGCCGTCCCTGACGGTCAGTGCTCAGTGGCTCAGACCGGGGCGAGCTTTGGTGTCACGTGCCCGCCGATCGGCACTTCCCTCACCGGGACCAAGTGGCAGATAGACCTGCGCACCCCCGTCTCTGGGTCGGTGATCGAAGCTCTGAGCTGGCGGGCGGTGCGCTTTCACCAGACGCCCACCTCGATCGCGCAGCAGGTCCTCGCCGACGGCGGGCTCGCCTGGCAGGTCGCCGAAGCCGACATCCCGCGAAGCCCATCTCAGCCGAAGGCCTACCGAATCGGCCTTCGGGCACAGACGGCCTCGCTTCGGCTCTCCCAGACCGAGGCTCGCCAGCAGCCCAACCGAGTCTGGACCTTCCTCGATCCGGCGATCGCCGTCCGCGACGTGCAGGCGCCGTCGGCGCGCTGGATCGCTGTGCCGAGTGGATGGATCACCGGCGACCAAGCGCGCGTGCAGTGGGAGGCATCGGACAACTTTGCCTCCGACGGCATTGGCCAGCAGCGCATCTCGGCGGCGGGACGCGGGCTCTACGCCGGTGCACCCGGTCAGGGCGCCCACGTCGCGGGGCTCAATGTCGCCCCACTTTCGGATGGGGTCATGACCCTGCGGCTCGAGGTCGATGGCGACGGCACCGCTGGTGCCGCGTTCCAGGACGCGACGCTGCGGATCGACCGCACTCCACCCTCGGCGAGCGTCTCCCTCGTGGGGCTGCCCGCGGACGCCGTGCGCGTGACGGTCAACGTCGCCGACGCGACGAGCGGCGTGAGTGACTGGAGCCTCCGAGCCCACGCCCCAGACGGGCCGACGGTGGCATCGTCGTCGGCCGGTGTCGTCACAAGCGACATCGATCTCGCGACCTACGCCGCTCCGGGAGAGACGATCCGCTTCTTCCTGACGGCAACCGACAACGCGGGCCTGTCGCGTCAGGTCATCTCGGCCCTCGTCACGCGATCCTCACCGACTGCGGCCGGTGGGCCTACCACGACGATCATCGGGGGCGACGGGCCCCTCGGCGAGCCCGCTCGCATCGAGGCCAACGGAGCGCCCCTGCCGAACTTCTCGCGCATCGAGACGCGTGGCATCCGAGCCCACCAAGCGCGCAGCTACAGCCGCACCGGACGCCTCCTGGTCCCGTTGATCGCATCAACGTATGGGCGCCCGGTGGCGGTCTCGGGCCGCTTCCTGCACGCGAGTGGCCGGGGCCTTCGTGGTGCCACCGTCTACCTCATCGACCCGAAGGGCTTCACCGCGGGAACAACGCTGACGAACCGTCGAGGGTCCTTCACCTTCAAGATCCGGCCGCGCCGGAGCGGGACCTGGCGGGCGATCGCGCTCGGCCGTCCCCTCGTCGTCGCTCCCGCCGTGGTTCAGCTCCGCCCGCGGGTCCGAACGAAGGTCAGCACGCGGTCGATTCGTCCCGGCGACACACTCCGAGTGAGCGGAGTGATCACTCCCCGTGGAGCTGGGAGGGGCAAGCTGGTCAAGCTCGAGTGGCGCCTGCGCGGGAAGTGGCTGCCGCTGCAGTTGGCCACCGCCGATCGCCTCGGGCGGTTCTCGCTGCGCTACCGCTTCAGTGCGGGCACGGCGCCGTTCACAATCCCGATGCGCGTTGTCGTACCTCGCGAGCGAGGCTGGGCATACCTTCCGGTCGTTGCGAGGCGCTTCGACGTCGCCGTTGGGTGAGCGATTAGAAGGCGGCGTCCGCGCGCAGTTGCTCGATGTGCTCGCTCACGACGAGTGGTGACGAAGGAGCGACACTGTCTGGAAAACCGCTCGGGGTTTGGGCCCCCGCGAGGCTTCTAATCCCTCCGTCTCCGCTCTCTCCTCAGCAGGAGCGCTCGGCGATCCGCGTGCTGGCCGGGGCCTCACGCGGAGGACCGCCATTGACCTGCCCGGCGTGCTCGTGACACGGTCGAGCCGAGAAGAGGCGACCATTGCCGGCCCGGGCACCGAGGGACTGCGGTGCCCCCTCGCCCCACCCGGATCCCGGCGGTCGAAGGGACACCGGCATGTCGAACATGGGCAAGACCCACATCACGATCATGTGGACGGTGGGCGCAGATGACGTCGCGGAGTGGGACCGCATCTTCGCCAGCCACGGCGAGTGGATGAAGGGGCACCCGCGCGAGGGTGACACAGCGCTCTTGTCGTACGTGATCTCCAAAGGTCCCGAGCTCTCGAATCCGCTCGACCCGAACTCCGAGGCGACCGGCAAGACGGTCTACGTGCTCGACGAATTCTATGAGTCGCCCGCCGGGGTCGCCCGCCATTGGCAGGACGCGGTGGACAACTGGAAGGATCTCGGCCCGTTGGTGGAGGCGAGCGCGAGGGCAACGGTGGCGACACAGCACACCGGAACGGTAACTCAAGCTCTCTGGTAGCCGCTAGTAGTCGGCAGCGGGAGCGGTGCCGGGGCGGGGCGGCCCCCGGCACCGGCGCCATGGCATGAGGGCCTGGTACTGCGCCCGCACTGGCAGAGCCTCAGCGGCCCACACCCCGTGATCGTTCACGCCGTACGGGCAGACCGACGCCCACCGCAATCTCAAGGCACCAGGCAGCCAGATCCGACCGCGACACCACAACCGCCGTCAAGGATGCAGGACGTGGGGACGCCATCCTGCCGATGCTGACGTGCGACCCTCGGCTACGGGCCGCTCCGGGGCGATGATCCGCACCGGAGAGAGCCCTTCCAGTCAGGCGTGGCTCGGACGCCAGCCCTCGCGCGTGCCCATATCGGCGGCGCCGCATGAGGGCGAACGGCGTTCGAGAAGGAGGTCGGTCAACCCCGATCCGTCAAAGCCCGTCTCCCTCTTGACCGAGTCGTTTCCCCCGCCCAGCACGGTGCTTCGCCCCACTGTCAGGTTCGTGCGGGCGTGCACCGACGGGTTCAACCTCTACTAAAGCGACACGGCCGGTGGGCGACGGGTTGAACCGGCTCAGGCTCGGTGGAGGAACTCTGATAATCCGGGAAGATTCCATGAGAATTGGGAATCGACCATTGTGTCGGACATCGGCTGACTCTTGGTCCCCGTCGTCGTGTTCTCGCAGCAGCGGAACGGCTCACGGAGGGCCAACGGGGTCGGGATGATGTTCGGGCCGGCGCCTCTTCGCATTAGCACCAGCCCCTCAGTGGACCAAAGTCCTATTCCTGAGGGCGCCGAGGGAAAGCTTGTTGCGTGCGAAAATCCATCAGCACCCCTGGCGCCCGCTGACGTCGACGGGCCCGGCGCCCTCGCCGAAGGGCCGGCCGTCGCGGACCGCACGCGTCGCGGCCCGCTTCGCCTGCCTCGCCGCCTCGCGCAGGGGCATCCCCGCGGCCAGGAGCGTCGCCAGCGTGGCCGAGTGGGTGCATCCGGCCCCGTGGGTGGTCGCGCGCGGCAGGCGCGGTCCCGGCATCGCGACGATCCCCCCACGGTCGCACAGGACGTCCGCGCTACTCAGGCCGTGGCCTCCGGTCACGATCACGGCGCAGCCGTGGCGGTCGTGCAGCACGCGCGCGAGCCGCGCGGCGTCGTCGCCGTCCTCGCGCGCCAGGGCCTGCGCCTCGGGCAGGTTGGGGGTGATGACGGTCGCGATCGGCAGCAGCTCGCGCCGGTAGGCGTCCTCGCCACCGTCGCCGACCAGGCGCGCTCCTGACTCGGCGCGCAGGACCGTGTCCACCACGACCGGCGCGCCGTCGAGCGATGCCCGGCGCAGGGCGTCGGCGACCATCTCGATCGTCTCCGGGCCGGTGAGCATGCCGGTCTTGACCGCGTCGATGCCGATGTCCTCGGCGACGCAGCGGATCTGGTCGCCCACCATCGCGGCGGAGACGGCCTCGAGCGCCCGTACGCCGAGCGTCGTCTGCGCGGTCACCGCCGTGAGGGCGCACGTGGGGAAGCCCCCCGCCCGGACGATCGCCTTGATGTCGGCCTGGATCCCCGCCCCTCCGCCCGAGTCGCTGCCGGCCACGCTGAGCACCCGCGGGACGGCGTCGACCAGCCGTGCGCGCAGGCGCGTCGCGGCGGCCGCGGGGTCCTCCGCGTCGACCACGGCGCGCACCACGACGACACGCCGCGCGCCGACCGCCGCCGCGCGCCCCACCCTGCGCTCGTCGATCCCTCCGATCGCGAACCACGGGATGCGGGCCGCTCGCGCCGCATCGGCCGCGCGGGCGAGCCCCGTGGCACGTCGCCCGGGCTTGGTCGGGGTCTCCCAGAGAGGCCCCACCGACGCGTAGTCGGCGCCCTCCTCGGCGGCGGCGTCGAGCTGGTCGCCGCCGCGGGTCGACCGCCCGATCAGTCGATCGGGGCCGAGCAGCGTACGGGCGTCCTCGACCGTCCCATCCCCCTGCCCGAGGTGCACTCCGTCGGCACCCACCGCGCGTGCCAGCTCCGGGGTGTCGTTGACGATGAAGAGCACCCCACACGAGGCGGCGGCCGTCGCACAGGCGGCCGCCTGGGCCACCCGCTCGTCCGCGCCGAGGGAGCGGTCGCGCAGCTGGATGACGTCGACCCCCGCGCGGGCGAGCGCCGGGATGAGGTCGGCGAGGCGCCCGGCGCGCATGCGCGCCGGGGAGACCACGTAGAGGCGCGCCTCGGCCAATTGGCGCCGGCGCGTCGCGCCGGGGCTCATGCCGCCGGTCCCAGGTCGGGGGCCCCTGCGTCGCTCGTGCTCGCCCGCGCGTGGTGCAGCCGGGCGATTCGCCCCGCACGGAACGCGAGCCGCCCCGCGGCCACTGCGAGCTTCAGCGCCTCGGCCATCCGCGCGGGTTCCCGCGCCCCGGCGACGGCCGTCGCCGCCAGCACCGCGTCGCATCCGAGTTCCATCGCCAGGGCGGCGTCCGAGGCCGTCCCGATGCCCGCGTCGAGCACCACCGGCACCGACACCGCCTCGCGCAGCAGGGCGACCGCGTGGGCGTTGCGGATGCCGAGACCGCTGCCGATCGGCGAGCCGAGCGGCATCACCGCCGCGCAGCCGACGCCCTCGAGCCGCCGGGCCAGCACCGGATCGTCGGTGGTGTAGGGCAGCACGGTGAACCCGTCCGAGACCAGCGTCTCCGCCGCCGCCAGCAGCTCGACGGCGTCCGGCAGCAGGGTGCGATCGTCGCCGATCACCTCGAGCTTGATCCAGTCGGTCTCCAGCGCCTCACGGGCGAGGTGCGCGGTGCGCACGGCCTCGCGGGCCGTGAAGCACCCGGCGGTGTTGGGCAGGACCCTCACCCCGGCGTCGCGGATCAGATCGTAGAGGCCCCCGGGGGCGTGCTCCACCCGTCGGAGGGCCACGGTGACCATGCAGGCCCCGCTCGCCGCGATGGCTCCGGCGAGATCACCGAGGTTGGCGAATCCGCCCGAGCCGAGGATGAGGCGGGAGGCCATGCGCGCGCCGTCGATCACCAGGGCGTCGTCGTCGGCCACCCTCACCCTCCCGCCGCGGCGCGGACGATCTCGACGCGCGCGCCCTCGTGTACCGGCGTCGCCGCCCAGAGCCCGCCGGGCACCACCAGGCCCTCCATCGCGAGCGCCACACCGGGCTCTCCGGCCCGCGCGCCCACGAGGGCCGCCGTGTCGGCCACCGTGGCGCCCGCCGGCAGCTCGCGCTCCGCTCCGTTCACGCTCACGCGCACGGGAGCGGCGAGCGTCCGGTGCGGGCGCGGGCGCGGGCGCGGGACGGCGACAGCGGGCGGGCCCAGTCCGGGGCCTCGTCCCCGCTCACCAGCGCGGTGACCGCGTTGGCGACGCTCGGCGACAACAGGATGCCGTTGCGGTATCCGCCGGCCGCCCAGATCACCCCGTCGTCGTCCTCGCCGACGATCGGCAACCCGTCGCCGGTCGCCGGCCGCAGGCCCGCCGCCGCCTCCCGCCACCGCATGTCGCGGACGCCCGGCACGACGTGGATCGCGTCGTCGAGCAGCCGGTGGACGGCCTCCGCGCCGATCTCCAGATCGGACGCCTCCTCGGAGGTGGCGCCGACCACCAGCTCCCCGTCGTCACGGGGGACGAGGTAGACCGAGGGGGTCCTGACCACCCGCCGGATAGGGGTGTCGTCGCCCTCCCGCGCCGCGAGGCGAAGGATCTGGCCCTTCACCGGGCGCATGTCCGAGCGGACGCCCAGGCGGCCGGCGGCCCAGCCGGCGGCGAGCACCACTCGGCCGGCGCGCAGATCGCCCCCCGCGGCGAGCGCGACCCGATCCCCCCGCACGCTTCGGACGACGTCGCGCACGACCTCCACGCCGCTCGCCCGGGCGGCGTGGATGAGCGCCTCCAGGAACCGCCGCGGATCGACCTGGTGCTCGTCGGGGAGGTCGATCCCCCCGGCGACCGCGGGTGAGAGACCGGGCTCGATCGCCCGCAGGCTGGCGGCGGAGACCCACCGAGGGGTCGCTCCGGCCCCGCTCGGAGCCGCGACCCGGCGGCGCAGCGCGCCGATGTGCTCGGGGCGGTCGGCCACCGACACCGTCCCCGATCGCCGGTACCCGGGATCGCGGCCGCCCGCCCGGGCGAGGTCGTCGGCGAGGCGCGGCCACGCCTGCGCCGAGCGATGCAGCAGCCCGTTGAGGGTGTCGCGACCCTCCTCGGCCTCGGACCAGGCTCCGAGCATCCCGGCCGCGACCCGCCCGGCCGGCGGGCGGCCGTCGTCGATCACGCGCACGCGAGCTCCCCGGGCGGCGCAGCGCCAGGCGCACGCCAGCCCCCAGGGCCCCGCCCCCACGACCACGAGGTCCACCCCGTCGCTCATCGTGGCTGCACGGCCCCCTCGCTCTCTCCTTGAAGTTGTGCATCGGGCAGAACTTCGGTCCGCACATCGAGCAGAACTCCGCCGTCTTGAAGTAGTCGTCGGCGAGCGTCTCGTCGTGCATCGCCTGGGCGGTCTCCGGATCGAGCGACAGCGCGAACTGCTCGCGCCAGTCGAACCGGAAGCGCGCCTCGGACAGCTTCCGATCGCGGGCCGCCGCCCGGCGGTCGCCGCGCGCGAGGTCGGCCGCGTGGGCGGCGATGCGATAGGCGATCAGCCCCTGCTTGACGTCGTCGGCGTCCGGCAGGCCGAGGTGCTCCTTGGGCGTCACGTAACAGAGCATCGACGTGCCGTGCCAGCCGACGATCGCCGCGCCGATCGCCGAGGTGATGTGGTCGTAGCCCGGCGCGATGTCGGTCACGAGCGGTCCGAGGGTGTAGAAGGGCGCCTCGTGGCAGATCCGCTGCTGCTCGCGGACGTTCATCTCGAGCTGGTCCAGCGGGATGTGGCCGGGCCCCTCCACCATCACCTGGGCGTGCGCAGCTCGGCGAACTGGGCGGCGTCGGATGCGTCGGCGATCGAGCCGGGGCGCAGGCCGTCTCCGAGCGAGATCGTGACGTCGTGCGCGCGGCAGATCTCGAGGACGTCGTCGAAACGCTCGTAGAGCGGGTTCTCGCGACGGTGCGCCACCATCCAGCGCGCGAGGATGCCGCCCCCGCGCGAGACGATGCCCGTGACCCGGTGCTGGCACAGGGGCAGGTGCGCGAGCCGCACGCCCGCGTGGATGGTCATGTAATCGACGCCCTGGCGCGCCTGGTGGGCGATGTTCTCCAGCAGCAGGTCGCCGCTCAGGTCCTCGATCGCGCCGACCGACTCGATCGCCTGGTAGATCGGGACGGTGCCGATCGGGACGGTCGCCGCGGCGAGGATGGCCTCGCGCGTCTCGTCGATCCGTTTCCCGGTCGACAGGTCCATGACCGTGTCGGCACCCCAGCGCTCGGCGAGGCGCATCTTGTCGATCTCTTCGTCGAGCGAGACCCGGGCCTTCAGGCCGATCGCCATCGGATCGAGCCCGGCGTGGTGGACGTTGGCCGGGATGATCATCCGGCCGCGCGCCACCTCCTCGCGGACCGTCTCGGCGGGGAGCTCCTCGCGCTCGGCGACGCGCTCCATCTCGGGCGAGACGATCCCGTCGCGGGCGAGATGCATCTGCGTGCGGCACGCGGCGTCAACGGGGAACGCGGTGCGGTGCGGCATGTGTCTCCCTTCGCTGGCATTACCCAGATCAGGTTCGACGGGTCGGCGCTAGGAAGCGCTCTCTCAGCCCCTCGTCAAGGGACCCCCCGGTATGTGCGCGATGAGTCTACCCGCCCGCGGGGGGCTTCGACGGCAGGCCCGCCAAATGGCTTCCGTCCTCCACCGGCAAGCTGGCCCCTTCACGCACGCAGATCCGGGGCCGAGATTTCTACTTCCCGAACACTCACCTGTTACCACGCGCCGGGACTCCCCGCGCTCCAGTCCATTGATAGTTCGTGAAAATCCGAGCTTCGTAGCGGCAATCCGATCCCACGACCGGCCCGTCGCGCTCTGCTATTCGACGTGAGACTTCGGCCGCTTACTCTGAGCCACCTGACGAGCGATTGAAGGGGCCAGAGGAGATCGTGGGTCTCGCGCGCGCCGCGAGCGTCCGCCTGCGCTGCGTCCACAATCGACTGGGTCCGAGGCGGCCTCACCGAGCCCCTTGGGAGTCGTACGACCGGGTCGGGATGGGCGGGTGGCTTGACCGTGATGCACTTCACCTGGGCTGACGAGTCCTCGCCGACTGGTTCCATACGGGCATCTGACCGACGGCCCGCGGCCCCTCGACGAACGCGCCGACCGCCTCGACGCCGCGCTGCCCCAGGGCGTCATAGACGATGAGATCGAAGACGCCGTGGGCGTCGCGGATAGCGCGGCGGCTGCGATCGGTGAGCGTCATCTCCACTCGAAGACCTCGTTCGTCCGATAAGGCCTCTACCGAAACGACACGTCTGCCGGTCGAGCCCATGCGCGCGATAGCGCGGCGGACGGCCGCGCTGTCGTCGCGCCCGGTGGCGCTCGGCATGATGATCTCGAATCTGTGCATGCGACGCGCCTCGGCCTTGGTCGGCAGCCGCTCGCGTACGGCGGGCAGTGACGGCGGGAACTTGAGGTTCGCGGTAGACCAACTCCTCCCGCTAACGACGGAAGGAGTTGGTCCGACTGACTGCTCGTCGTCGCGACGACCACCCAGCTAGGAGCCTGCGGGGCTCCTGGCGGGCGGACCCGACGGCGTCTCGGCGGGCGGACCCGACGGCGTCTCGGCGGGCGGACCCGACGACGTCTCGGGACCCCCGTCGCCGGTAGGCGCCGGCGCGGTCGGTCGGCTCTCACGCATGCCGGCGGCCTCGCTCGCGGCGCGGTCGGCCACCCCGGCCACGAATTCGGCGACCGACTCCGGCATGCCCGGGACGGCGGAGTCGATCGCCTCGGACGCGTCCTGCTGCTCGTCGGCGATCGCCGCGAGGGCCCTGTCGAGGCCCTTGGAGGCAGCGGCCGGCAGGCGGCCCTTCAGGGCGGTGAGGACGGCGGTCGCCCGCACCTGGCCGCGCAGGGTGATGTCGATCGTGGTCGCCAGGGTGGCGGCGCTCGCCGCCGACACCTCGGTGCTGGCGGCCGCCTGCGCCTCGACCAGGACCTCGTCCGCGCGATCGACCGAGAGGGAGGCGATGGCGCGTCCGATGCCGACCTTCGCCCCGGCGGGGACGCCCTTGGTCAGGAGGGCGCTCAGGACGCCGATGGCCGTGTCGCGCCCGCGCGCGTCGGCGAGCGCAGCCTTCGCGATCGCCCTCTCCGCCGTGGCCTCGGCGGGCCCAAGCAGCCTCACGAGGTCCGGGATCTGCTTCGCGCGGGCCGTGGCGACCAGCCGCAGCGCTCTGGCGGCGGCCGCGCGCTCGGGGGGCGTGTCCGCTCTGCGCACCAGCTTCGCGGCCTCCGCGACGGCCAGGCCGGTCTCCGAGCGCGACCGGCCGAAGGCGGTTGCGCCCCTGGCGTCCCTGCCGGCGGCGAAGAGGCTCGTCGCCTGGGTCAGGGCGGCGTCAGCGCGGTCGGTGTGCGCCTCGACGCTCGCGATCGCGGCGGCGGGGTGCGCTGAGGCCACCCCCGGGGAGGCGACGAGCGCCCCAACGGCCAGTGCGGCGCCGATCATCCGTGAGCGATGCCTTACCATGTGATGGCTCCTTGGTTTCCGAGTTACCTCGGGGGTTCTCCGGGAGGGCGAGATGCTCTGGCCGCCCTTCGGATGCTTCAACGCGCCGCTCGCGCCAGAGTCGGAAAGATCTGCCCACGGAACCCGAAACAGCACCGGATCTACCGGGAGGCCGGACTGTTCGCGGGCGGGGGAACCGGCACGGGCGCGACCTCCCGCGACGCCGCGCGCCGGTCTGATGATGGAGCGGACGGCTCGGCGGGCGCCGATGTCCGCGCAAGGGGGTCCTGCGCGGCCGGAACCTCCACCGGGACCGGAGACGGCGGCGTCGGAGCAGCGCCTCCGCGGGCCTGGTCGGGAACGGTGGCGACCGGAACGGTAGCGATCGGCACCCCCGCCTCCGGGGCCGCGGATGTTGTGGGGGGACCGGCGGCAGCGACGGGCGCGGCGGATCCACGACCGGGCGCGCGGTTTGCTGGACGCGCGCCGGGCGCTATCGCAGGCTGGGCGCCAGGGATCGCGACCGGCACGCTCGTCGCAGGCTGCGGTTGCGACGGTGAGGCAGGTTGAGGTGCGATGTGGGCGGGGCGGGCGGGGGAACGAGGGGGCACAGCCCCTGCGCGTTCCCGCGCGTCCGGCGGGCTCGGGCTGATCTTCGTTGGGCTCGCGACCACCGATGCGCCGAGTGCCGACGGTGGCGCGGACGGCCGTGCACGCGCACTCGGCGGGCCGCCCGCCGAGGGTGCGGGGTGGTCGACCACCGCGGGAACGACGACGACAACCGAACCGCCGGCGACGGTGACCGCCGCGACGATGGCGAGCTTCGCCGCAAGACCTCCACCGACCGAGGGGAGGGCGCTCGAGGTCGTGGCGGCAGCGACCAGGGCACCGCCCCCGCCCCCGCCGAGCCCGCCCGAGGGGCCGACGACCGCGGCGAGGATGCGCTCGGCGGCGGCGAGCGGCAGGACGGGGGTCAAGGCGGCCAGGTGCGTCGGCCGGGCGGCGTTCAGCTCGCGGAAGGAGCGGCAGCCCGCGCAGGCCCGCAGGTGCGCGGCCAGCCCGCGCGAGCGCAGCGTCCGGCCGTCGCCGTCCGAGAGGCGTCGACGCACATCGGGACACTCCATCCGCCGCCCGTCCTCCATCCCGGACAGCGCCATCCGCGCTTGGTAGATGAGCTGCTTCACCCCCGCCGCGCTCTCATCGAGCGCACCGGCGATCTGCTCGTGCGAGAGCCCGCCGAGCTCGCGCATGACGAGGGCCCCGCGCTGGTCGGCCGGCAGGGCGAGGAGGTCCTGCCGCAGCAGGTCCAGGCGCTCGGCCGTCTCCAGCCGTGCGGCCGGCCCCTGCGCGGGCGACGGCTCGGCGCCGCTCAGGGGTGCCGCGGGCGTCGCCGGGCGCCGGCGGAGCATGCTGATGCACTGGTTGTGGGCGATCCGGTAGAGCCAGGGCCGGACCGCCAGGGGTCGCTCCTCGGCGCCCGACAGGTCGCGGAAGGCGGCGAGCATCGTGCTCTGCAGCGCCTCCTCGGCGTCCTCGGGCTGGCGCAGGATCGAGCCGCAGTAGCGATGGAGCCGGTCCTGGTAGCGCCGGTAGAGGACCTCGAAGGCGCGCTCGTCGCCCGCGCGCACCCGCCCCGCCAGCCCCTCGTCGGAGAGCAGGGCGACGGGCGCCAGCCGCAGGGGGACCCGCGTCGCCGTGCGTCCGATCTGTGCGTCCGTCGTCATGCACCCACCATCGACAACGCCGACCCGGACGTGAAGTCGGCGTGACCTGATCGTCGACTCCTGGCCCAGACGATCCATCGTGCACCGCTCGACCAGAGACCCGGAAGAACGTAGGCACGGACTGGCCGAGACCCCTCACGGCCGCCAGACGCCGAGCAGCGCCACGCATACGGCGGCCTCGGTGATGCAGACCGCGGCACCGAGGGTGTCGCCGGTGCGCCCGCCGAAGCGCCATCGCGCGAGAAAGACAGAGCTCGCGCAGGCAGCCGCCCCGACCGCGAGAGCCACCATCCCCGCGATGGGCCAGGCGAGCGCGACGCTCGACAAAGCGGCGGACACCCCCGCGACGCCGCCAACGACCCGGGTCGGTGTAAACGACGCTGACAGCCCATCCGTGCGTGCCGGCCGGCAGGCGAGCGCGTGGACCACTGCGGCAAGCCGTCCGAGCGTGCCGGCGATGGTGAAGGCAATGACCGCCCGGCCCGTCGAGAGGCTTCCGACGCTCGTCGTGACCAGCAGCGCCCAGGCCAGCAACGCCAACACGCCGAACGCGCCGACCGCGGGATCGCGCATCACCTCCAGGCGGCGCGCCAGGTCGCCGCGAACGCCGAGACCGTCGGCGCAGTCGGCGAGCCCATCCTGGTGGAGAGCGCCTGTGAGCACTACGCCGGCGAAGAGTGCCAGGACCGTCGCCGGTACCGCGCCCACCAGCGGGTCCATGCCCGCGCGCACACCGCCCGCGGCGAGCCCGACCGCCGCACCGACGGCGGGAAACCACGCTGCCGCCGGACCGAGCTCGCCCGACCAGGCGGAGCGCGCCCGTACCGGCACGATGGTCAGGAACGAGACGGCCAGCGCGCCGCTTGCCAGCGCGCGCGTCACCGGCGCCGCCATCACGGTCCGTCGACCCCAGACTCCCGGAAGGTCGCCATCTCCCGGAAGAGGGCAGCCGCGGCCTCGATCACGGGGAGCGCCAGGAGGCCGCCCGACGCCTCGCCGAGCCTCAGCCGCAGGTCGAGGACCGGCTCGAGGCCGAGTTCGGAGAGCATCAGCTGATGACCCGGCTCCGCCGAGCGATGACTGGCGATCAGGATCTCCGATGCCGCCGGATTGAGGCGTACCGCGCAGAGCGCGGCCACCGCCACCGCGAAGCCGTCGAGGACGACCGGGGTCGATCGACGGGTGGCCGCGCCGATCGCCCCGGTGAGCGCCGCGAGCTCGAGGCCCCCCATGGCCCGCAACGCATCGCGGACCTCCAGCCGCGCGCCGTGTCGCCGCAGGGCGGCCGCCACCACCGCGCGCTTGCGCTCGGTGCCCCGTGCGTCCATCCCTGCTCCGCGGCCCACGGTCGCGCTCGCCGGCGCACCGGTCAGAGCCGACGCGAGCGCCGAGGAGGTCGCCGTGTTACCGATCCCGATCTCGCCGAGGACCAGGCAGTCGGCACCGGCGTCGATCATCTCGTCGGCCAGCGCCGCGCCGACGGCGAGGGCCGCGTCGAGGGACTCAACGGTCATGGCATCGGCGAGGGTCATGTCGGCCGTGCCCGGCGCGACCTTCGCGTCTCGGACACCCGGCGGCGTCGGTCCGATGAGACCCACATCGGCAACGACGAGCGCGTGGCCGCCGCGCCGGGCGAGGACGCCGACCGCGGTCTCGCCGCGGGCCGCCGCCGCGGCCACCTGCGAGGAGACGTCCGCGACGAAGAGGCTCGTTCCGTGGCGGATGTGTCCGTGGTCACCGACGCAGACGATCACTCCCGCCCGTATCGCCACCGGAGGCGGGCTCCCGGCGACGCCCGCCCATTTCTCGAGAAGGGTCTCGAGCATCCCGAGACTGCCGGCCGGCTTCACGAGCTGGTCCAGCCGGTCGCGCGCGGCGACGGCCGCCACCCGGTCCGGGCCGGCCGACGCGACCAAAGGAACGTCGGCGGCCTCGACGGCGCGCCAGCGCTCCCGCATGACCACGGCGTCCATCGGTAGTCGCGCCGACCACCCCGCGGCCTCAAGTCCGGGCCGGACCGGTCGCTCGTCCGGCCAGCCAACGCAGAGATACGCGATCGGATCCGCCGAGGCCGGGATCCCGAGGAGTCGGCGCATATCGTCGGGCCGGTAGAAGCTCACCCAGCCGATGCCGAGCCCCTCCGCCCGTGCGGCGAGCCAGAGGTTCTCGATGGCGCAGGCGGTGCTGTAGACGTCGGTGTCGCGGATGGTCCCCCGCCCCAGGACTTCGACTCCGTCGTCGCCGTGGTCGCAGCACACGCAGATGCCGATCGGAGACTCGACGATCCCCTCGATCTTGAGATCGAGGAAGCCGCGGGCACGGTCGTCGAAACGCTCGGCCTGGCGCAGGCGTTCCGCGCGGGCGAGGTTGCGGATCGCGATCCGGGTCCCGGTGTCGCGGATGACGATCAGCCGCCAGGGCTGCATGAGCCCGACCGACGGCCCGTGGTGTGCCGCCGCGAGGAGACGGTCGAGCACGTCGTCCGGCACGGGATCGGGACGAAAGCGCCGGATGTCGCGCCGCTCGGCGATCACCCGGTGGACGACCTCGCGCTCCTTCGCGGGATAGCGCCATCCGAGCGGATCAGCCGCACGGTCGCGCGCGCGTGACGCATCGAAGCCCGCCGGTGTTTGCGGTCGCGGGATGCGGTGCTCGGACGACACGCGCGGCACTCTAGCCCGATGGCGTCGCTCGGCCCTGATGGATAAGGTTGCCCGAAATTCGTGGCGGTGCGAGGAACCCGGTGGGAATCCGGGACGGTCGCGCCACTGTGGCCGGGGAGCGAGTCCCAGACGTCCGCCGCTTCGGCGGTGGTTCCGGGTCGAGCGGCGATCCGGGAGTCAGGAGACTCGCCCGCCGCGCAGCTTCGATGATCCGGGACGCGTCATCCCGAGGAGGCAACACGTGTCCGCCGCGCAGGACGTCATTCCGGGGCTGCCCCCCGCCCCTCTCGGCGACCCTGCCGACTGATGCGACGGCTCCTACTGGTGCGCCACGCCGCGACGGCCTCGACTCGTGCCGCGGCCTTTCCCCACGACGGCGATGTGCTCGACGAGCGGTCGCTCGCCACCGCGGCAGCCCTTCGGTCCACGCTTCCCGACCGGTGCGAGGCCGTCTCGAGCCCCGCGGCGAGGTGCCGCCAGACCGCGGTCGCCGCGGGTCTCGACGCCGAGACCGATCCGGCCCTCGCCGAATGCGACTTCGGGACGTGGGCACGGCGCACGCTGGCGAACATCGCGGCAGAGGATCCCGAGGGGGTCTCGCGCTGGATGCTCGACCCCGAGGCGGCCCCCCACGGCGGGGAGACCCTCAGCTCCTTCGCGAAGCGTGTCGGGCGGTGGCTCGACGATCAGGCCCGCCGGGACGGCTCGACGATCGCGATCACACATGGCGGAGTGGTCAAGGCAATCCTCGTGCACGCCCTCGGCGCCCCGCTCATGGCCTTCTGGAGGATCGACGTTTCCCCCCTGACGATCACCGAGATCCACGCGCACGACGGGCGTTGGACCGTCACGTGCACCAACTGCCCAGTCGGCGGGTGGTCCGCGTGAGCCGAGCGGCGGGGATGCTTGCCGGGTACTCGGCGGATCTGCTGGTGGGCGACCCCTCGCGCTGGCACCCCGTCGCGGGCCTCGGCAGGATGGCCGCGAGCCTCGAGGATGCCGTCTACGCCCCGACGCGGCGACGCGGCGGCGCCTACACGGGGACGCTCGTGACCCTGTCGGCCATCGCCGCCGAGCTCGTCGCGCGCCGCCTCGGCCGCACGACCGCCCTCGCCGCGGTCATGTGGGCCTCGCTCGGAGGACGATCGCTCGGAAACGCTGCGCTCGCGATCGCCAACGACCTCGAGAGCGGCGATCTGTCGGCGGCGCGCACCCGCCTGCCGATGTTGGTGGGCCGCGATGCGGAGTTCCTGGACGATGCCGGCGTCTGTCGCGCCGTCGTCGAGTCGGTGGCTGAGAACACCGCCGACGCCGTCGTCGGCGCCCTGCTGTGGGGAGCCCTGGCCGGAGCGG
>LNFM01005901.1_pt1 | contig 20653 bp, 18 predicted proteins | sample 596031 | NCBI WGS metagenome assembly LNFM01 (sample SAMN04254537, study PRJNA301005) | activated carbon metagenome | isolation source: dual media filters at the Ann Arbor, Michigan drinking water treatment plant | place: USA: Ann Arbor | reverse complement strand
CACAAGATAATCTGGTTCGTCCCCTGCCCCCTGCCACCCGCTCAGCCGGAAGAATTCAGTTGAACCACAGATGGACACAAATCCACACAGATTAATGAAAGTGACCGCCTGCCGGGATCGCTAGCTTGAGACTATTTGCCACGCAGTGATGAGCCTAGAATACTCTGATGAGTAACCGCTAATCCGCGCTAATGAACGCTCATCAGAGAATTGGCATGGAACTGAGGCCCCAACTGGTTCACCTGATCGGTGAACGAAATCTCCCGAGAGAGAATCTGGCTACGGTCTGCATAAACGCCGATTAGCGAAAATCAGCGGTTAACCAACTGCGGAATTCAGGATGAAGCGAAACTTCGTTGGTTGGACACGTGTCCTTCCGTATCTGCGTCAATCTGTGGTCATCTGTGGTTGCTGCTTTCCCCTGAGCCCGCCTCAGAACAACGGCTGGTTGTTCTTCGGATCGTTGAGCAGCGTCTCGAACCGCGGGTCGCCGTGGAGCGTGCTGTAGCCGCGCTTCCATTCGTGGACGTTCACGAAGGCGGTGGCCGGGGTGCGCAACAGCCGCGCGAACTCCGCGAGTGCTTTCTCCTTCTCGCCCGTCATGTCGTAGGTGTTGGCCCGAAAGGCGGCGTAGCTGACCCCGTCGAGGGCATCCAGCGACTCGGGCATCAGCTCCACGCTCCGCTCCGCGCAGCGCAGGGCCTCCGCCTTGTTGCCAAGGATCACCTCCATGCCCGCGAGAAAGGCCCAGAGGCGGACGCTCTTGGGCTCCTGCACGAGGCGCGCACGCAATTCAGCCGGGTAGTCGCCCAGCCGGACCTGGGCCCCCGCCTTGTCGCCGAGGGCGTAATAGCTGAGAGCGGCACCATAGGCCTGCTCGTAGTGCGGCACCCCGTCCTCCTCGTAGTAGGGCTGAACCTTGTCCAGCCGGATGACCTCGGCATAGTCGCCGACCGTCCCGGCCCAGTTCTTCCGCAATTCGATGCATTCCGGTGAATTCAATTGTTCCGGCTTCAAGGATGCAAAAAAAACATCGCCTTCACGGGTCGAACCGCTGGCCAGAAAATGGCCGTAAGCCAGATTGAAAGCCGCCGGCAGGTAGCCCGGCAGCAGCGTGATGATCCGCCGCTGTGTCGCCAGGGCCTCGTCCCAGCGCCGGGCGGCCCGCAGCGTGGCCAGCAGATTGCGGAGATAATTGATGTTGGCTGGATCGAGCTCGCTGGCCCGGCGCGCATTGGCCAGCGACTGGGCCCAACGACCCTGCCGGCGCTGGATCAGCGCGAGGGAATTGAACACGACCGGGGAGTTGGGCTGCAGTTTTGCGCGCTTTTCATACTGTTCGGCCGCCCGCACATAGTCGCGGAAGCCATAATAATAATAGGTGCCGAGGCTCGTGATGACATCGGGGTCATCCGGGGCCAACTGCGCCGCGCGGTCGATGGCCCCCTTGGCGCGGGCGAGCAGGGCATCCATGTCCGGTTCGCCGAGAAACGTCCCATGGGCATAAACCACCGCAAGCTCACCCCATGCGGCGGCAAAGGCGGGATCCAGCGCCACGGCCGCCGACAGGAGCTCGGCCCGGCGCTGGCGGGTGGCCGGGTTGCTACTCTCGCGGTTAAAGATTTCACGCGCCTGCAGGAATTTGTCGTAGGCGGCCGGGTTCTCTGTCGGCTTGCGGGCGATCAGGACTTTCTCCTCGGGCGACAACGCCATCTTCAGGGCTCCCGCAATCTGCCGCGACAGCTCAGCCTGAATGGTGAAGACGTCCGTGAGCTCGCGATCATAGGACGCGGCCCAGATGTGCTCGTCGGTCGCCGCGTGGATCAGCTGGCCGGTGACGCGGACCTTGTTGCCCGAGCGGCGGACGCTGCCCTCAAGGATGTAGGTGACCCCGAGCTCCTGGGCGATCTGCCGCATGGGTTTCGACGTCGTGCGGTAGGGCATCACCGAGGTGCGGGACACGACGCGCATTTCGCGGATGAGCGCGAGGTTGGTGAGGATGTCCTCGTGCATGCCGTCCGCGAAGAACGCGCTGTCTTTTTCCTCACTCATGTTGGTGAATGGCAGGACGGCGATGGACTTGTCCGCCACGCGTGGCGGAGTGGAAAGTGAGGGTGAAAGTGAAGGTGGTTTGGTTGCGGTGGGTGTCGCGGCGGGCGGCGCGGGCTGGCGCAGGGCCACGATGCCCACCCCCACCGCGAGGAGCACGGCGGCAGCCACACCCCACATCCAGCCGGGGAGGCCCTTCTTCTGTAGGGCGGGATCGCCTGATCCCGCCGTGGTCCGTTGAGGCGGGGTCGGGAGACCCCGCCCTACAGATTTAGCCGGTGCTTCGAGCAACCGTTGCACCTGCTCCACAAATTGCGGCGTGGGCAATGCGCCGGGCAGGCGGGTCCACTGCACGCGCATGAACTCCGGCGGCACGACCGCGCTGGATTCCTTCGTGTCGTCAATCACGACGGGCGCGAGGAAAGGCACGCCCTCGGCGAGCAAGTGCGTCTGCTCGACGGCGAGTTTCCATTCGAGCCGGAAGTAGCCTTTGCTCCGCTCCTGCGTGTGCGCGGAAATGATCGGGATGAACAGCGCGCAGGCGTCGATCTGTTTTCGAATCTTGGCATCCCACGAATCACCACCGCGCAGCTCGTTCTCGTCGAACCAGACCTCCAGGCCCGCGCTGCGCAGCGCCTCGGCGACGCGCCGGGCGGCGTCCGTGTCCTCACGGGCGTAACTCAGGAAGACTGCGCCGGGGGTGGAGGCGGTGGAGGCGGCTATTGACAGGCCCACAGTTGCCACGGGCGCAAGTCGCTGGCCAGACGAATCTAGCTCGGAAACACCGCGGGAAACGGCCCGGTTACAAGTCGCCGGCCTGTGGGCGCAGGATGATTTCCTCCACCACGGTGCGGCGGCTGAGGCGGTAGACGTTGAGGATGGCCCGGGCGATGTCCTCGGCGGGCATCATCTTCTCACCGGTGAAGCCGGAATTCGCCCAGGAGGGCGTCCACACTGCGCCGGGATGGACGCAGCAGACGCGCACGCCGGTTACAAGCCGGCTCTGGCCACGATCCCTTGCCTGCCGGCGGATCCGCCCGTTCCTGAACATATTGTCAGGGGGTGAGGTTTGCCGGGGCAACCAGAGGACGACGACCCTGTCTGCCATCATGACAATGTCCGACACCGCCCTCAATTCGTCCAGCCCGCTGCCACGCATCGGCATGGTGTCCACCCACGGCTATGTCGCCGCCGAGCCCCCGCTGGGGAAGGCCGACACCGGCGGCCAGGTCGTCTATGTGCTCGAGCTGGCCAAGAAGCTCGCCCAACTCGGCTTCGAGGTCGACATCTGGACCCGGCGTTTTGAGGACCAGCCCGAGATGGACGTCGTCAACGACCGCGTCCGCGTCCTCCGCGTCCCGTGCGGCGGACCCAACTTCCTCGACAAGGAATACCTCGTCCGCCACCTCGGCGAATGGTCCGAGAATGCCCTGCGTTTCATCAAGCGGCACCGGCTCAGATATCAGTTCCTCAACAGTCACTACTGGGACGCCGGTTTTGCCACGCAGCGGCTCGCCGAGGCGCTCGACGTGCCCCACGTCCACACGCCCCATTCCCTCGGCCTCTGGAAAAAGCAACTGATGGAAAAGGATTTCCCGGACGACGCCGCGAAATTCGAAGCCAAATACAACTTCACCCAGCGCATCAACGAGGAGACCCTCCTCTACCGCAACTGCGAGGAGGTCATCGCCACCACCCCGCTGCAGGTGGACATGATCGTGTCGGACTACGGCGCCCCCGCCGAAAACGTCCACATGATCCCGCCGGGCTACGACGACAACCGCTTCTTCCCCGTCAGCGCCGCCTCGCGCAACGCCATCCGGCAGCGCCTCGGCTGCGAGGGCAAGGTCGTCCTCGCCATCGGCCGCCTCGCCCGCAACAAGGGCTATGACCTCCTCGTCAACGCCTTCTCCGTCGTGGCGACCCGCATCCCCGACGCCGTCCTCCACCTCGCCGTCGGCGGCACCTCGCTCAACGCCAACGAGCAGCAGATCCTCGACGAGCTCAAGGCCCAGGCCGCCGCGCTCGGCCTCGCGGAGCGCATCAAGTTCTCCGGCTTCGTCGCCGACGCCGACCTCGCCGACCACTACCGCGCGGCCGACGTCTTCGTGCTGAGCAGCCGCTATGAGCCCTTCGGCATGACCGCCATCGAGGCCATGGCCTGCGGCACGCCCACCGTCATCACCACGCACGGCGGCCTGTTCCGCGCCGTCACCTTCGGCCGCCACGCCCTCTATGCCGATTCCTTCGACAAGGAGGATCTGGGCATCTCCATCGTGAAAATCATTCGGCACCCGCGGCTGTCGAACCGCCTCGGCCGCATGGGCGCGCACAAGGCCCGCAGCCTCTTCACCTGGACCGGCATCGCCCAGCAGCTTACCAGCCTCATCGAGGAACGCGCCACCGCCCTCGCCTTCACCGACAACGAGTGGGACGAACCCTGGAACGACGGGGACTGACCAAACCGTCTGATCAACCGCGAAGAACGCGAAGTTGCGCGAAGCCAAACCTTCGGAATCACCCCCCCGATTTCAATCGCCCTCCTTCCTTCGCGTTTCTTCGCGCCCTTCGCGGTTCCAAAAATCTTAATCCTGCCACCCGTCAGCCACCTTCCTCATGAGAACTTCCTCCGCTGAAAAAACCACCCACGCGGTCATGGGCCGCGTCAAGACCTCCTACCCCCGTCTCCAGCACCTGCTGGTGCCGCTGGATTTCTCCGGCAAGTCCCGCCAGGCGCTGCGCTACGCGGTGCCGCTCGCCCAGAAATTTGCCGCGAAAATCCACCTCGTCCATGTGCTGCGGCCCGTGGGCAAGGCGGCGCCGGCTGAGCTGGCCCACCTCAAGCACGAGGCCATCAAGCGTCTCGGCGAGATGTCCGCTGAGTTGCTGCCTCCGCGACTGCGTGCCGGCAACGCCGTGCTCGTGGGCCGGCCCGCCGATCAGATCCTGCAGCTGGCGGGGAAGAACAACATCGACCTGATTGTGCTCACCACCAAGGGCCGCTCCGGCCTCGCCCGCGTGCTGGTCGGCAGCACGGCCGAGCACATCATGCGCCACGCTCCCTGCCCGGTCATGTCCATCCGGCGCCATTGACCATGAGCCCCGCCCCCGATCCGCAGCCCGTCCGCCTCTTCAGCACCGACCTCGACGGCACGCTCCTCGGCAACCCCGAGGCCACCCAGCGCTTCAAGGCCGCGTGGACCGCCCTCTCCCCGGAGGCGCGGCCGCTGCTCGTTTACAACACCGGGCGCCTGGTGGACGACCTGCGCCGCTTCGTGGACGACGGCACGCTGCCGCCCGCCGACTTCTACATCGGCGGCGTCGGCACGCAGGTCTTCGACGTCCGGGCCGGCCGGATGCTGGCCGAGCTGAATGACCACCTGGCCGACGGCTGGGATCTGGCCCGGGTGCGTGAGATCACCGCCCGCTTCCCCGGCGTGCGTCCGCAACCGGATGAGTTTCAGCACGAGTTCAAGTCGAGCTGGTTCCTCGACCGCGCCTCCCCCGCCGCCATCCGCGAGCTCAAGCGCCAGCTCACCGACACCGGACTCAAGGTGAAGCTCGTCTACTCCAGCGGCCGCGACCTCGACGTGCTGCCGCGCAACGCCACCAAGGGCGGCGCGCTCTCCTGGCTGTGCGCCCGCTTGGGCGTGCCCCTCGACACTGTGCTGGTGGCCGGCGACACCGGCAACGACGCCAGCATGTTCCGCCTGCCCGGGGTCCGCGGCATCATCGTCGAAAACGCCCTGCCCGAACTCTTCGAGGCCACCGTCGACGTGCCCACCTACAGCTCGCGCCAAATCCTCGCCGATGGCGTGCTCGACGGTCTTTGCCACTACGGGGTCGTCTGTGTGCTGCCCACCAAGGAGAAAACCCGCGTCAAGCGCGCCGACATGGCGCCGGGCTTCCAGATGCTCTTCACCGGCACCAAGCTCGGCTCGCTCACCGACAAGGAGAAGGCCTTCCTCGCCACCGCCTACGAGCAGGCCCTCGTCGCGCTCAAGAAGAACATCACGCCGCTCGGCTTCTCCGCCTGCTCCCTCGCCGACAACACCGTCACCGGCACCGACGCCAACTACCGCAGCGTGTGGGCCCGCGACGGCGCGATCACGGTCTGGAGCACACTCCAGGTCGACGACGAGGAGGTGCGCGCCGCCCAGATCGCGACCCTCGAGACCCTGCTCAACGCCACGACCCCCAACGGCCAGGTCCCGGCCAACGTCCGGATTGACGACGGCGTGCCGGACTACTCCGGCGTCGGCAGCATCGCCTCCATCGACAGCGGCCTGTGGGTCATCATCGCCCTCTACAACCACGCCCACCGCACCGGCGACCACTCCCTGCTCTACCGCCACGCCGACCGCCTCCAGACCATCATGAACTGGCTGAGCGCGCAGGATTCCAACAACGACGGCCTGCTCGAAATCCCCGAGGGCGGCGATTGGACGGATCTCTTCGGCCGCAGCTACAACATCCTCTATGACGAGGTCCTCTGGTTTCGCGCCAACGTCTGCTACGGCCGCATCCTCGAGCTCATGGGCCAGTTCGACCGCGCCGCCGACTACCTGCGCTGGTCGCAGAAGATCCGCGGCCGTATCCTGGATGTTTTCTGGCCGACCACCGCGCCCGACGCCAACGGCCCCCGGGCCAATCGCTTCGCCGACCGCCAGAGCGGGCTCGGCGACACGCAGTATCTTTTGGCCGAGATCACGCCCTTCGCCTTCAACTGGCGCTGCGACACCTACGGCAACATCCTCGCGTTCCTGATGAACGTGCTCGACGTCGACCGCGCGCGCACCGCCTTCCGTTTCATGTGGGGCGTCGGCGTCAACCAGCCCTGGCCTGTCGCCAACCTCTACCCCGTCGTGCAGGCCGGCGATCCCGACTGGCGCGCCTACTACACCGTCAACCTGCTCAACCTCCCGCACCACTACCACAACGGCGGCCTCTGGCCCTTCATCGGCGGCATGTGGGTGCGCTTCATCCACCGGCTCGGTTTCCACGAGGTCGCCTGCCGCGAACTCGTCCGCCTCGCCGAGCTGAACAAGCTCGGCCGCAACCACGAGTGGGAGTTCAACGAGTGGGCGCACGGCCAGACCGGCCGGCCCATGGGCAAGGCGTTCCAGGCGTGGTCCGCCGCATCCTTCCTCCGCGCCTGCCACGAGGTCGGGGCCGACCCCAAGAGCCTGGCCGACACCTGAGCCGGACCGGCTTGCCTGCGCGCTGCACGATGCGTTGAGTCCCTCTCCCGTTCATGCTCAACCGCCTTCCCTTCAGCTATGTCAAGTGGCTGTCCGTCTTTCAGCCGCAGCGCAAGGATCCCGACCTCCGTCCGCTGGCCCTGGGCTTCCTCTGCCTGATCGTGGTCGGCGGAGTCGCCTTGCTCCTGCCGTGGGCGCATCAGCCGGGCCGGACCCTGGCGCTGATCGACGCCTTTTTTCTCTCCACCTCGGCGGTGTGCGTCACGGGCCTGGCTTCGGTCAACATCGCCGGGATGCTGAACGGCACGGGCCATGCCATCCTGCTGGTGCTGGTCCAGCTCGGCGGCCTCGGCATCGTGACCGCCAGTCTCGCCCTGGTGATGCTCGGCGGCGAACGCCTCAGCCTCGCCAACGAGAGCGCGGTGGCGGCCACCATCGGCCGGTTGCAGCGCGCGACCCCGGCGGAGCTTTTCCGTTACAGTTGCCTGCTGGTGGCGCTGTGCGAGGCCGCCGGCGCCAGCAGCCTCTACTGGCGGCTCCAGGCGCTCAACCCCGACGCCGATGCGCTCATGCTCGTGTGGCAGGCGGTCTTTCACTCCGTCAGCGGCTTTTGCAACGCGGGCTTCTCCATCTTTCCCGAAGGCCTCGTGCGCTGGCGGGGCGACGCGGTCCTGCTCGGCATCATTGACCTCCTGGTCATCGCCGGCGGCATCGGTCTGCTTTCGCTCATCAATCTCCGCTATTATTATTTCTGGCGGCGCGATCCGCGCCGCCGCGGCCGCCTGGCGCTCCAGACCAGGCTCGCCGCCGGCGTCTCCCTGCTGCTGATCGCCGCCGGCACGGTCGTCACCCTGCTCTTCGAGTGGAACCACACCCTGGCCGACGAACCCTTCGCCCACAAAATTTCCTGGGCCGCCTTCCACTCCGTCATGACCCGGACGGCCGGCTTCAATGTGGTGGATCCCGGCCAGATGCATCCGGCCACCCTGCTGTTCAGCATGATCCTGATGTTCATCGGCGGCTCCCCCGGCTCCATCGCCGGCGGCATCAAGACCGTCACGGTGGCCGTGCTGTTCTGCACCGCCCGGGCCGCCCTGCTCCGCCAGGAGAACGTCGAGATCCTCGGCCGCCGCATCAGTCCCCGCCTCTCGGGCATAGCGCTGATGCTGGCCCTGCTCGCGTCAACGGTCGTGATGCTGGGCATCGGCAGCCTGATGCTCACGGAACTCGACGAGCCGGCTGCGGCCGGCCCGGGCGGCTGGCTGGGGCTTGCCTTCGAAGCCGTCTCGGCGTTCGGCACCGTCGGCCTCAGCACCGGCGTCACGGGCCTGCTCACCGACAGCGGCAAGCTCGTCATCATGGCGCTCATGTTCGCCGGGCGCGTCGGCCCGCTGGTGCTCGCGGTTTATCTGGCCAGACCGGTCCACCCCTGGCATATCCGCTCTCCGGAAGAGGAAGTATCCCTCGGCTGATTTTTATGGCAAAACGCATCTTCATCCTCGGCGGCGGACGCTTCGGCGTGCATCTCGCCACCCGGCTTTGTGAATTCGGCTGCGAGGTCGTCATCGGCGATGACAACGCGGAGCGCGTCAAGGACCTTTCCGCCGGCGGATTCCACGCCGTCGAGATGGATGGCAACGACGAGACGGCGCTCAAGGGATCCGGCGCCCTCACCGCCGACGTCACCGTGGTCGCCATCGGCGAGAACATGCAGGCCAGCATTTTGGCCACCCTGCTGCTGAAGCAGCACCAGGCCCGCCGTGTGGTCTCCCGCGCCCTCGATGTGAAGCACGCCCAGGTGCTCGAGCGCCTCGGGGCCGACGAGGTCATCCTGCCGATTCGCGACATGGCCTACCGCCTCGCCGAGCGCCTGCGCGACGGCACCGAGGGGGAGCGTTACCCGGTCGCCGGAGAATTCCATCTCGGAGAGATCACCCTCGGCCCGAAGCTGACCGGGCAGTTGCTCGATCCCGCCCGTTTTCGCGATGATTACGACGTCAACGTGGTGCTGGTGAAACAGGCCAAAGGTGCCCGGGCCGTCGTGCGCGAAGCCGGTTCCGGCGTGACCCTTAACGCCGGCGACGTGCTTTGGCTGATCGGCACCCGGGAAAAGCTCAACCGCTTCGAGCGCGACTGCGGCCCCGCCCGCTGATATGGTTAGGCTGGTTTGTCACCCGCCGGCAGGACGAGGCTGAAGCAACTGCCTTTCGGCTCGCCGGCGGTGACTTCCAACCGGCCACCCATCACGCGCAGGTAGGCCTTGGTGATCGCGAGGCCGAGACCGTAGCCGCCCCGCCCGCGCACCCGCGAGTCCTCGACGCGGTAGAACCGGTCCGCCAGCCGGGCAAGATGCTCGGGTGGAACACCCGGCCCCTCATCCGTGACCGACACGCGGCACTCCCCATTGCCCGCCGCCACCGCGAGGCGGATCGTCGCGCCGATCGGGCTGTATTTCATGGCGTTGTCGATCAGGTTCTGCAGCGCCTGCCGCAAAAGCACCGGATCGGATTCCACGCTGCATTCCGCCGCAGTGATCTCGATCTGCTGGTTCTTGTAGTCGGCAAGGATGCCGATCTCGTTGACGCAAGCCGTCACAAACTGATCGAGCCGCAGCCGCTCGCGATGCACCGTCTTCGCCCCGCCCTCGGCGCTGGCCAGCTCGAGCAGGCGCTCGACGAGCCGGTGCAACCGCTGGGCCTCCTCCAGCATGCTGCCGATGATCTCCCGGTATTCCTCCACCGTGCGGCTGCGCCGCAGGCCGACCTCGCCCACGCTCCGCAGCGTCGTGAGCGGCGTGCGCAGCTCGTGCGAGGCGTCGGCCACGAAACGGTCGAGCGTGCGGAAGGAATCCTCCAGCCGGTCGAGCGTGCGGTTGAAGGCCGCCGCCAGCCGCCCCAGCTCGTCGTCGGTCGCGCCCGCCGGCAGGCGCTGCCCGAGGTTGTCGGCGGTGATCCCCTCGGCCTGGCGTGCCATCACCTCCAGCGGCTTGAGCCAGTGCCGCGTGATCAGGTAACCGCCCGCCACCAGCAGCAGCACCGTCAGTGGCAGGGAAAACAGGATGATCGCCAGCAGGGCCGCGAGCGCGTCGGCCGCCGGCTCATGGATGCGCATCACCCGGATCATCCAGCCCGTCTCCGGGCCGGCATACGGGGTGGACAGGAAGCGCAACGGGATCTCGGGCGCGATGCGGAAGACCGACAGGGTGTCCGAGCCGCGCGTCGGCGCCGCCGGCACGCGGTCCAGCCGTTTCTCGGTGAAGGGCCACAGGCGGCGCACCAGCCGCCCCTCCCCGTCCCACAGCTCGAACCAGGGATCGCCCGCCTCCCAGGCGGCCGAGGGCGCGACCTCCTTTTTGTCCCAGAGGATTTTCCGGTCCGGCGTGACGGTGAGCCGCGCCGAGACTTCCGCCAGATCCTGCCGGAGGGGCGGGGTGAGCGCCAGCCGCCGCGCGGCAAAGCCGTAAAGCGTGGCGCTGAACACGGTGAGCAGGATCGTGCCGCCCGCCGCATACCACACCGCCAGACGGAACCGCAGCGACCGGCGTCTCCACCAGGCCTTCATGCCGGTCCCGGGCCCAAGCGGTAGCCGATGCCCCGCACGGTGTGGATGAGCGGAGCGGAGCCCTCGGAGTCGATCTTCCGCCGCAAGCGCATCATCTGCACGTCGATCACGTTGTCGAGGGAGGTGAACCGGCGCGTCTGCTTCCACACCTCGCGCTCCAGCATCTCGCGCGTCACATTCTGGCCCTGGTAGCGCATCAGGTATTCCAGGATGTCCACCTCGCGCGGCGTGAGCGTGATGTCTGCGCCCGCGCGCTGCGCGATGCGGGTGCGGGTGTCGAGCTGCAGGTCCCCGCACGCGAGCGCCGGTCCGCTGCTCAGCACCGGGCGCCGCAGCAGGGCGCGGCTGCGCGCCAGCAGCTCGGCAAACGCAAAGGGCTTGGGCAGGTAGTCGTCCGCCCCGCCGTCGAGGCCGGCCACCCGGTCATCGAGCGACCGGCGGGCCGTGAGCAGTAGCACGGGGATGTGGTTGCCGCGCGCCCGGACGTGTTGCAGCACGGCCATTCCGTCCCGCCCGGGCAGCATCCAGTCGAGGATCAGCAGGTCGAAGGTTGACCGATCGAGCGCCGCCACTGCCTCGTCGCCGGAGACTGCGGTGGCCACACCCCAGTCCTCCAGCTGCAGTCCCTCGGCCACCGACTCGCGGGTCTTTTGCTCGTCCTCAACGAGCAGAACATGGGGTGCGGCGGCGGACATTTCGCTCCCCATCTCAAACGGGGAGCCTGCACTCGATTTCATTTATCAGTGGCTGACAATGCAGAATCATCGGCAGAATTCGGGTGCTGCCGGCGGCGAAGCCACCAGCCGGCGGACAGCATCCCCACCAGCAGCCATGCCCCGTAAGTGCGCGATTCCGGCACGGGAGTGATTTGGTTGTCGTAGTCCTGCCACTTCGTGTCAGCCGGGTTCCAGCCCTGGAACTCCACCTGGTTGAGGGGCGCGCTGCCCTGGAGGTAGTCGGTCTGGCTGTAGAAATAATCCGCTGCGTTGGTCCAGTTCTGGGCCGTCAGCAGGAGGCCGGCGGAATCAAATCCCAGTGAATTCACGGACAGGACCGAGTCCGCCGTGGAGCTGAAGTCGATGACGGAATTGCCCGTCACCTTCAGGGCGCCCGCCGTGAAACTGTGGCCGGCCAGTTCCAGCGTGCCGCCCGCGAGGGTAAGGCTGAGGTTCGAATTGGTGAGGTCCGCCCCGAGCGTGAGCGTCGCCCCCGTCCCGATAATGAGCTCGCCACTGCCGAGAAATGAACCGGCAAACAGGCTGGTGCCCGAGCCGAGAGTCAACTGGCCGGTGCCACCCAGGCCAAAATCGACCGCCCCGGAACCACTCACGCGACCGATGATGTCGGTCAGGTCGTTCAGCCGCAAGGTGGCCCCGGAGGAAATGGCGATGGCGGCGGTATCGGCGAAAACGTCGGAGGCCGCCAGCACGATGGCCCCGGCGCGGACGGTGGTGAGACCGGTGAAGGTGTTCGCCCCCGCCAGGTTCAGGTCGCCGGCCCCCCGCTTGGTCAGCGTGCCGCTGCCGGTGGTGATGTCGCCCGTGACGGTGATGTCACCCACCGCGTTGAAGGTCAGGTCGCGGTTGGTGCCGGTGAGTTGTGAACTGAGGGTGAGTTCGCCCGTGTCGGTGGTGCGGATCGTGGCGTCGCTCTGGAACTGGAGCGTGGCGATGCTGATGATCTGGTCGGTCGGCGACAGGTTTGTGATGAACCCTCCGGAGCTGTCGCCGATCCTGAGGGTGCGCGACCCATTGTCGTCTCCGATGGTGTAGCCGGAAGCACCGGCGCTGAACCGGATGCCCCGCACGGTGTAATTGCCCGCATTGAGCTCGGGATTGAGCTGCAGGCCGGTGCCGAACTGCGCGATTTCGTTGCTGGTGTCGGGCCGGTTGCTACCGGACCAGTTGTTGTTCCGGCTCCAGCGCTGGTCGGAGTCACTCGTCCAAGTGCGCACCGTCTGGCCGGCGGCGATCCCGGCCAGACCGGCGCAGCATAGCACCAGCGGAACATACGATACACTTCTCACACGCGGCCAGTCTGGCCGCGCCAACGAGGAAGACTACGCCATCCGCCTGACGCTTCTGTCAGGAACCGGGCGCTGTCCGGCCGCCCGCTCGCGGACCGGCACTTACAAGTCGCCCAGCTGCGGCCGGAGGATGATTTCCTCCACCACGGTCCGGCGGCTGAGCCGGTAAACATCGAGGATGGCCCGGGCGATGTCCTCGGCGGGCATCATTTTTTCGGCAGTGAAGCCGCTGCCGGTCCACGACGGCGTCCACACTGCGCCGGGATGGACGCAGCAGACGCGCACGCCGTGGCCCTTCAACTCGGCGCGCATGACCTTGGTCAGGCCCGTGACCCCGAACTTGGCGGCGCAATACGCCGCGCCGAAAGCGTAGGCCTGCAGGCCGGCGATGGAGGACATGTTGAACACGTCGCCGCGCTTGCGCCGCACCATGCCGGGCACGATGGCCTTCGAGACGAGGAAGAGGCTGCGGAGGTTGTCGGCGATCTGGGCGTCGAACATCGCGGTGGTCATTTCGAGGAACGGCGCGCCGGCGAACTTGCCGGCATTGTTGACGAGCACATCGACGTGCTTGAAGCGCGCGGTCACGGCCACGGCCATCGCGGCGACCGAGGCCTCATCGGCGACGTTGCAAAGGAACACCTCGGCCGTGGCGCCGAGTTTCGCGCAGGCGCGAGCGGTGGCGCGGAGGTTTTTTTCGTTGCGGGCCACGAGGGCCAGGCGGACGCCGGGCAGCTCCGCCGCGAAGGTCCGGGCGATGGCCGCGCCGATGCCCTGCGAGGCGCCGGTGATGAGGATGACGGGAGTTTTCATACCGGAATCACCACGAAATACACCAAATACACGAAAGGAATGGTCCGGAAAAGCATGGTTTGTTTTTCGTGTCTTTCGTGTGTTTCGTGGTGGCAAATCCGTTCAGCAGAGGAGCGAGCCGAAGTCCATGAAGTCGGCGGTGAAGCCGCCCTTCACGCCCTTGCAGATCACGCTCACGGCGTCGTGCGAATGCAGCGACTCGAGGTGCGAGCAGGCGATGCGGAAGTCGGCGATGCGCCGGTCGCGGTCGAACCGGAGGTAGAGCAGGCGCGCGGCGTCCTCGACGAACTTGAGATAGGCGCCGTTCAGCTCGGCGAAGGCCTGCTCGTCCTCGCGCTTCACCATCACCTGCGTCTCGGTCTGCAGGGCCTGGAGGCAGAGCGCGTGCACGTCCTCGATCCAGATCTTTTTGCCCTCGGCCTCCTCCAGGGTGATACGCGCCTTGCTGCGCTGCGAGTGCGGCACGCCGTAGGCCCCGCGCTGGGCGCGGGCGTGCTCCGTCAGCTCGGCCGAGCACGGGCAGGCGGAGGAATAGACAAAATCGAAGTGGATGAAGCGCCGGTAGCGGCCGTCGCGCGTCATCACGCCCTCGAAGGCGACGCTGTAGAACTGGTAGCCCGCCAGCTTGGTGCGCAGGCTGGGCCGGAGCATCGGGTAGGAGAAGGCGATCTTCAGCCGCGCGTCCTTCGTCTTCACCTTGCGGAGGTAGCTTTTGAGGATCCGGCCCATCCACTCGCCGGTGGTGACGCCGTCCTTGTGCTCGTAGAAGGTCCGCATGATGCGGCTCATGTTGATGCCCTTCAGCTCGGCCTCGAGCGACACGGTGCCGGTGACGCTGGTCTCAAGCGTGACCACCTTGCCGGCCTTGGTGCGGTATTTGAGCGGCAGCTTGAAGTTGTGGATGCCGACCTGCTGGATCGGGATGTGCGCGCCCGAGATGGTCTCGTGGGCGACCTCCATCATGTCGGGCAAGGTGGCGCGGTAGGCGGCGGAGGGCTGGAATTTTTTGTCGTAGCGCCGCTTGACCGGCGGCAGGTGCCCGCGGTTCGAACGGTGGAGATACATCTGCTTCATGGGCGGATCGTTTTTGGTTCTGGGCGGGGTGACGTAACCGCGGAAAAGTGGATTGCGTGGGAGGGGCTTTACGCCCCGACGGGATGACGGCCGCACCGGCAGAGTCGGGGCATAAAGCCCCTCCCACATGGTTGCAGTGAGGCAGTCATGTGGTCTCCGGGCCGAAATATTCGGCGTAGTTGCGCGGGGTCTCGTAGAGGCGGACGCAATGGAGGCGGGCCGGGCGCGGGATGCGCGGAGCGATCTGCGTCCAGAAGGCCAGGACGAGGTTCTCGGTCGAGGGGATGACGTTTTTCAGGAACGGCACCTCGTCGTTCAGGTTGCGGTGGTCGCACTTGTCCACGACCGCGCGGTGCAGGATGCGCTTCAACTCGCCGAGGTCGACGATGTAACCGGTGACGGGATCGGGCACGCCCCTGAGCGTGACCTCCAGCACATAGTTGTGGCCGTGCCAGTGCGGGTTGGTGCAGAGGCCGTATTGTTTTTTGTTCCAGGCCTGGCTTTTCGCCGGGTTGTGCAGCCGGTGCGCGGAGTTGAAATGCACCTGCCGCGTGATGAACACGGTGCCGCTGAGGGCGCGCACGGCACGGGGCTTCTTTCGACTGGGGACCAGCTTCGGCATGGAGGGTCAAGGCAAGCCAGTTTCCGCCGCGCGTCAACCCTTGCCAAAGGTGGAGCGCGGTGACCCCAACGCGCTACGGCCGGTTAGCGCCGAAACCAACGCGTTGGGGTCAACGCGTTCCACCTCAAACAACTCATTCGCCGAGAAAACCATTGCGGACGGACGGCGGTGGGGCGTTCAATGCGCGCCGATGGCCCTGCGGTTCAGCATCCTCGGCAGCGGCAGCAATGGCAACGCTGCCCTGCTGCGCAGCGACGACGCGCGCATCCTGCTCGATGCGGGATTTTCCACGCGCCGGCTCAGCGAACTGCTGGAGGCCGCGGACGAAAAGCTGGAGTCGATTGATGCCATCCTGCTCACGCACGAGCACGGCGACCACGCCGCGGGCCTGGCCGGCCTCGCCCGGCATCCGCACATCCGGGTCTTCGCCAACCGGGGCACCGCCGAAAAAGTGCAGGCCGGCCTCAAGCACCGCGTGACTTGGAATTATTTCGAAACCGGCTCGACCTTCACTTTCCGCGATCTCGCCATCTCCGCCTTCTCCGTGCCGCACGACGCGCAGGATCCGGTGGGTTTTGTCGTCGCGCAGGGCCACGGCGATTTGCTGTCGCCCCGCCGCAGCGTGGCCTGGCTGACCGACCTCGGCCATGCCCCCGGCCATATCACCGGGCACATCCGCGATGTCGATGTGCTCGTGCTGGAGTCCAACCACTGCCCGGAGCTGCTGCAGGCGGACACCAAGCGCCCGTGGCAGGTGAAGCAACGCATCAGCGGCCGGCACGGGCATCTCTCGAACCTGGCCGCGCGCGATCTGCTGGCGGGCGTGGCCGGCGCGGCGTGGCGGCACGTCTATCTCGCCCACCTCAGCCGCGACTGCAATTCGACCGAGGCGGTGACCGCCACCTGCGGGGCCGCGCTCAGCGCCCGGCAGTGCGGCTACACGATCGTGCCGCCGGGGGAAGGCGCGGCGGCGTTCGAGCTGGCTTGAAGCGGGGCGGCCGCGTCAATGGCCGGAGGGCTTCCGCAGGTCCCTTTGCTTCGCCATGCTGAACATCAGGACCGCCCCGAGGATCGCCCAGGGAATCATGAAATAAAAGAAATAGGTGTAGCCGGTCCGCTCCAGCAGCCGGCCGAGCAGCTGCATCGCCACGCCCGCGCCGAGGTATTGGAACGAGTTGATGCACCCCGAGGCAAAGGCGGCGCCCTTGCGTCCGCCGATATCCATGGCCGCCGCCGGCCCGAGCAGCGAATGGGTCGAGTTGACGGTGAACGCGATCGTCACGAACGCGATGGCGATCGGCACGGGGCCGTGCAACTGCGACGCCACCAGAATCACGACAATCTCCAGACAATAGATGCCCGCCGCCACCGGGGCGCGGCGGCCGGCAAACAGCTTGTCCGACACGATCCCGGAGATGAACGACCCCGCCGACGCCACGAACGGAATCAGGAACCCGACGACCAGGAACAGCGCCGAGTCGAGGTTGATGTGGTGCGCCTCCTGCAGGTAGCGGGGAAACCACTGGTCCACGGTCTGGCGCACGGCGCCGGTGCAGGCGTAGGCGGACGCCATGATCCAGACGAATTTGTTCGTCACGATCACCTTGAAGACTTCGCCCATGCGGCCATGCACATCCTTGTCGTCATGGTCGGCCTCGCCCTTGTAGACGTGGTGGAAGCCGCACTCCTCCGGCGTGTCCTTCGCAAAGAGCCACAGGGCGAGCGCCACGACCGTGGCGATGCCGGCCGGCACGAAGAAGAGCATGCGCCAGTGTTGCGGCGGGATCTGCCACATGCCGAGAAACACGAACCCGCCGAGCAGCGCCGGCCCGAGCTGGTTGATCGCCACGCGGCCGAGGTTGATCATGAAGCCGAACACGCCGGCGAAGGTGCCGCGCTCCGTCTGGCTGAACCACGACGCGTTGAGCTTGATGAAGCCCGGCGCGCCGAACGACTGCGAGTAGCCGTCGATGCCGCGGAGCAGAATGAACAGCCAGAGCATGCCCCAGAAGGAGGCGAAGCCGAACAGGAGGTTGGAGAGGATCGTGCCCGCCGCCCCGATCAGCAGGGCGTTTTTCCCGCCCAGCCGGTCGGTGATGAGCCCGTTGACGACCTGCCCGATCGCGTAGGCATAAAACTGCGCCGCGAGGATGTCGCCCATGTTCTCCTTGGTGAAACCAAACTCGTCCGAGATCGCCTTGTTGGCGATGGAGAGGTTGTAACGGCACATGTAGAAGCTCGTATACATGAAGCCCACGACGCTCCAGTTGAGCCCGCGCCGGGCGCCATAACCCGGCGGCAACACCAAGCGCGGCGACAAGATTTTCCCGTGGGTGCCAGTTGACGAATCCATGGGGTGGGACTTGTAGCCGATTTGCCGCCGCCTGCACGAATAATCCGAACGCCCGCGACCCGGAGGCGGCGACCCGCGCCCGCCGCCGCCGGGTGGCTTTTGTTTTGCCGCCCGGCAGGGTAACTGCTTCCGTGCCGCCCTATGCCTCAACCCATGCGCCGGACCAAGATCATCGCGACTCTCGGGCCCGCCACCGAAAGCGAGGAGATGCTCGTGAAACTCATCATCGCGGGCGTGGATGTCGTGCGTCTGAACATGGCGCACGCCAAACATGACTGGACCCGGATGATCATCCGCCGCATCCGCGCCGCCTCCAAGACGGCCGACCGCGAGGTCGCCATCATGATGGACATCAAGGGCCCGGAAATCCGCACCGGCGATCTGGAGGCGCCGATCGAACTCAAGGCCGGCGAAATTTTTGACTTCACCGTCAAGCCCGGCATCGACCGTCCCGGCGGCGAGGAAATCCGCTCGGTTGACGTCAATTACCGCGACCTCGTGAACGACATCAAGGTCGGCGACACGGTGTTGGTGGACAGCGGCCTGATCCGTCTCGAGGTGCTGTCGAAGGATCAGGCCCACATCCGCTGCCGCGTGCTCACTCCCGGCCAGCTCACCTCGCGCCGGCACATCAACCTGCCGGGCGTGAAGGTCAACCTCCCCTCCTTCACCCAGAAAGACCGCGGCGACACGCTCGTCGGCATCGCGGAAGGCGTGGACTTCATCGCCCTCTCGTTCGTGCGCGAGGCACAGGACATCGATCTGCTCCGGGTGTTTCTCAAGGAGAACAAGTCCCGCGCCCGCATCGTCGCCAAGATCGAGGACCAGTCCGCCATCGACAACCTCGACGACATCATCCGCGCCACCGATGTCCTTATGATCGCGCGCGGCGACCTCGGCATCGAGGTGCCGTTGCATGAGCTGCCGGTCATCCAGCGCCGGGCCGTGCGCACCTGCCTCGCCATCGGCCGGCCCGTCATCATCGCCACGCACATGCTGGAGTCGATGATCGGCCAGCCGATGCCCAGCCGCGCCGAGATCACCGACGTCGCCAATGCGGTCTATGAGCAGGCCGACTGCGTGATGCTCTCCGGCGAAACCACCGTGGGCCAATACCCGCTCGAATGCGTGCAGGTGCTCGACAGCATCGCCCGCCGCATCGAGGAGGAGCTGGCGGCGGATTTCCCCGAGCCCGCCGTGTTCATCCAGGAGCGCATGAAGGTCTTCCGCGCCGCCGTGGTGCTGGCCAACGAGTTTCCCCGTTCGCTGCTGCTCGTTTTCACGCGGCACGGCACCAACGCCGCCGGCATCGCCGCGCACCGCCCGGCGCGCGCGCCCATCCTGGCCGTCACCGACTCGCTTGAGACCCTGCGCCACTTGAAAATGGTGCGCTCGGTCGAGCCGTTCCTGCTCGCGCCCTTCGGCGACCCCGAGGCCACCATCGAGCGCGCGACCGCCTCCCTGTTGAAACTCGGCCGCATTTTTCCCGGCGACAAGCTCATCATCGTCTCGGACGTGCAGGCCAAGGATCACCGCATTGACAGCATCCAGCTGCGCAGCGTGGAATAGGCGGTGTCATGAAATACCCGACCTTTCTGTTGGCGGTGCTGTCCATTGCCACGGCCGCCCTGGCCGCCGACTCCACCCCGGCCGTCGCGCCGGAATTTTTCCACGCCGCCGGCTTTGACTGGCGCGCCGTGGTCCCGCTCCCGCCCGCTGGGGATTCCATCGCTGCCCAAGGCGAGCATGAACTAGCCGCCATGCTCGATGCCACCCGCACCTCCGAGCAGGCCGCGTTGGCCAGGCACTACGAGAAGTTCGATGAATTCTCCCTCATGGCCCCCGTGTTGGGCGACTGGTGCACGGCGCAAAACCTGCCGCGCACCCACGTAATTTTCCAACAAATCTACCGCGAGTGCCGCCCGACGGTCGAGGCGGCCAAAGCCGGCTACAACCGGCCGCGACCCTCCGTCAATGATCCGGCCCTGCGCCCGGCCGTCGCCAAACCGGTCACGACCTCCTACCCCAGCGGCCACGCCTACTCCGCGTCTTGCATCGCCGCTGTGCTGACCGCCGTGTTCCCCGAGCATGCCGCCGACTGGGAAAAACAGGCGGCGCTCGTCCGTTGGAGCCGCGTGGTCGGCGGCGCGCATTACCCGAGCGATGTGATCGCCGGAAAAATCCTGGGCGAAGCCGTCGCCCGCGAGCTGCTCAAGTCGCCCAAGATGCAGCAAGCCCTCGCGGAAATCCGCGCCGAGGCCGCGCCATTCTTCCGGAAAAAGGCCGCCTGAGGTCCCTCGGCCTGGCGGGCCCGTTCAGTCGGCCGGCACCAGCGTAAGTTTCAGTTGTTGTCGGGCGCGATAGAGACGGTTTTCCACGGCCTTCGTCGTGCAACCGAGCGCCGCGGCAATGTCGGCCATCGATAGCCCTTCATATTCAAAAAGCACGAGGGCGGTGCGCAAATCGAGCGGCAGCGCGGCCACCGCCTTTTGCACGGCGACGATCTGTTCGTGCCGCACCGCCTCGTGCGAGGCGGACGCACCGGCCGGCGACTCGTCGGTCGCATCGCCACCTGCCCCGATCCAGGCGTCGAGTGAGAGAGCCGGCCGGCGCCGCCACCAGCGGAGCCGGTTTTTTGCCTGGTTGGCCGCGATGGAAAAACACCACGTTGAAAATTTCGCCCCGGGGCGGTAGGTGGAGCGTTTGGTGTAGATGCGCACGAACACCTCCTGGGCGAGATCCTCCGCCTCCGCCGTGTTGCCCACGACCCGGAAAACAAAACGCTTCACCGGCGCCTCCCAATGCTGCATCAACGGCGCCAGGGCCGCATCTTCGCCGGCTTGCAGCCGGCGCATCAACTCCTCATCGCTTGGGCCGGCGCCCGCGTCGGCTTCCATGGGGTTCAGCCGGGGGGGGTCAGATGCAGATCGGGGGCGGTGGCGTGACCGAAGCTG
>LNFM01007723.1_pt1 | contig 20655 bp, 24 predicted proteins | sample 596031 | NCBI WGS metagenome assembly LNFM01 (sample SAMN04254537, study PRJNA301005) | activated carbon metagenome | isolation source: dual media filters at the Ann Arbor, Michigan drinking water treatment plant | place: USA: Ann Arbor | reverse complement strand
AAGCCAACCCACGAACCGAACGCCCATCCTCAACCCACGCCAGTCATCCACTGAACTCCGAACCAACTGGCTTCAAACTTGTTGACACGTTCCGCCGCCGCCGACCGACGGGGCAGTACGAAGCGATGACCGCCAACGGGGCTAGCAACCAGTGCCTGGACATCGCCGGAGAGTCGCTCGCCGACGGCGCGACCCTGCAGATGTTCCAGTGCAAGGCTGCGAACGCACCGAGCATCGGCAACCAGGTGTTCTCGATGGTGTTCTGATCTCGAGCCTTCGGTGGACCTGCCGGTTGAACGCAGCGCTGCTCGCACACCGGCACCCGCATCACGACGCGCTCGCGACCGCGAGGAAGAGCAGCGTCCCCACGAGGAACGTCACCGCGTGGTTCGCGACGATGAGCCCGACCACCGCGGCGCCCTGCCCCTCCCACCACGGATACGTCACGAGCAGCACGGCGGGGAAGCCGAAGTGGATGACGTAGAAGCCGACCTGCAGCGCGGTCTGCTGCTCGGCGGCGGCGAGCGCCCAGATCACCACGGGGAGCAGCGCGTGGGCCGGCAGGCTGTAGCGCGCCAGGTCGAACACATCGAGGCGATCGCCGGACGTCGGCTCCTCGGGCGGCGCGGCGGGTGCGTCCATGCCGATCCGCGATAGTCCGGCCGCACGGGCGACACCAGCGAAGAAGCTGCGCGTGAGCTCAGCGCCCGTGCACGGCGGTGAGGCGCGCGGCGAGGTAGGCCCGCAGTGCGAGCTTCGTCTCGGCGACGAGCCGCGCCTCGGTCCGCGGGCCGTGCGTCATGGCGACGAGCAGCAGTCCACTCACGAGGTGGACCGCGGTCGTGGCGACCAGGCGTGCCTCGGCGGGCCCCCACGCCGGGACGATCGACTTCAGCCGCGCGACGATGCGGCCGGTGAAGCGCGCGCTCCATTCGTCGCCCGTGCGGGCGAGCAGCCGTTGCGCTTGGGTCGCCGTCCACGCCGCGCGATAGCCGGGCTCGTGGCGCCACACCTCGGCGAAGGCGTCGACGGTGCGATCGGCGACGGCCAACGGATCGTCGCCGACCTCCCCGATCGCGGCATCGATCGCGGCCTGCAGGCGTCGACGGTGGCGATCGAGCAGCCCCGCGAGCAGATCCTCGCGGCTCGGGAAGTACTGGTAGACCGTCCCGATCGACGCGCCCGCCTCGAGCGCCACCGCATTGGTCGTGAGCGCGTCATAGCCCCCCGCATCGAGCACCCGCGCCGTCGCGTCGAGCAGCGAGGCGCGCCGCTGCTGCGCCCGCTCCTGGATCGGCTTGCGGACGGGGGCCCTGGTCACGTCGCGCCAGGTTGACAGAAGTTGAGCAAACCCTCAACTATTGGATCCGTGCTCCCCGCGACCGATCGCATCCTCGCCCTCGTGGCGCTGGGCCTGCTCGCGGGGTCCGCCGCGGTCGGGCCCGACGCCGGGCCGGCCGGGTGGGTGATCGCCGCGGCGTCGATCGTGCTCGCGGCGGTCACGGTGCGGCTGCGGGCGGAAGCCTCGCGCTCGATCGCCGTGCTCGTCGCGGCCCTCGCGGTGGCCGCGTGCGCGCCGCTGCCGTGGCAGGCGATGATGGCGATCGCGCTGGGCCTGCACGCCCTCGCGGCCCGCGTGCTGCCGGGCGTCGCCCCGGGGCCGCAGTGGCGCAGCCTCGGTCGCCCGACGCTGGGCTGGGCGGCGCTGGTCGGTGGGGTGACGCCGGTGGCTTTGCTCGGGTGGCTCTTCGCGTTGCACCCGGATCTCTCGGACATCCGCGCGATGCTCCCGGACCTCCCGCTCGCGGCGATGATCGCCGGCGGCGTCGCCTTCGCGTTCGTGAACGCCATCCTCGAGGAGCTCGTGTGGCGCGGCGTGCTGCAGGATCGGCTCGCCGTCCTGTTCGGCTCCGGCGGCGCCATCGCGCTGCAGGCCGCGTCGTTCGGGCTGCACCACCTCCACGGCGTCCCGCGCGGCGCCGTCGGGGTGCTGCTCGCGGGCACCTGGGCCGCGATGCTCGGGTTGCTGCGTCGGCGCAGCGGCGGCCTGCTCGCGCCGATCCTCGCGCATGTCGTCGCCGACGCGACGATCGCGATCATCGTCTTGTTGCGCCTCGGGTGAAGCTCGGCGCGTCGCGTGGAGCTCGGCGCCTCGCGTGGAGCTCAGCGCCCGAGGATCGCCGCGGTGTGCTCCCCCAACCGCGGCGCCGGGCCGGGCGACGTCATCACCAGGGGCACGGGCGCCCCGACGGGCGCGCCGGTCCGCGCGAGCCGCCACGCGAGCTGGGGATCGTCGGCGACCTCGTCGATCGGCACGACCGCCGCCACCGGCACCCGCGCGCGATCAAAGTGCGCGAGCCAGTGATCGAGATCGCGACGGGCGACCGCGGCGGCGACCCAGCGGCGCAGCGCCGCCGCGCCGACCATGCGCAGCGGCAGCGGTACGCCCGCGACCCGCGGCAGGTCGAGGCCCTCGCAGAGCGCCCGCCAGAACTTGTCCTCGTCGACGATCGCGATCGACAGCCATCGGCCGTCACGCGTGCGGAACAGCCCGTAGTGGGGCAGCGCGTGCAGCCGCAGGCGCACGAGCTTGCGGAACGCCGCGGTGCGCTTGATCCGTTCGCCGACCGCATCGGCGCCGCGGGCGACGTCCTCGCGCTCCAGCCACGACGACGCGCGCCTGGCCGCGGCCCCGAGCGCGGTCCCCAGCGCGCCGCCGTGCGGCGTCGCGGCAGCGTGCGCCCGCAGCGTGCGACCGAGCCCCGCGACCAGGCCCGAGGCCCGCGCGTCGCGGGGCGTGAGGCCCTCGGCCCACGCGTGCGTCCACGAGCGCAGCGTGTCGACCATCGCGACGTCGATCGCCCGACCGACGCCGGTGCGCTCGCGGGCGAACAGCGCCGCGAGCACGGCGCTGACCGCCGTCATCGCGCTCGAGAGATCCGCGATCGGCAACGCACATCCGAACGGGTGATCGTCGGCGTCGCGGCCCATGTCGCAGACGCCGGTGAGCGCCTGGAAGTTGAGATCGTGCCCCGGGTACGCGGCGTACGGCCCGTCCTGGCCGTAGCCGGAGATCGAGCAGTACACCAGCCGTGGGTTGGTGCGCAGGGCGGCCGCAGCGTCGCAGCCGAACCTGGCCATGACGCCCGGCCGGAAGCCCTCGACGACCACGTCCGCGTCGGCGACGAGCGCCGCGAGCGTGGCCGCGGCGTCGTCGCGCTTGAGATCGAGGACGCAGCTCCGCTTGCCCGCGTTGACGATCTCGAACAGCCGCGGGGTCATGCGCGCCGTGTCGCCGGTGGGCGGCTCGATCTTCACGACGTCGGCGCCCAGCGACGCGAGCACGAGCGTCGCGTACGGGCCGGGGAGGTTCTGCGTGAAGTCGAGGACGCGGACGCCGTGCAGGGGCGGCTGCGCGGGCGCGGGCGGCGACGGATCCATCCCGTCGACAGTACCGGCGAAACGGCACCCATCGCCACGCGCCGCCTCGGGGGCCCTACACCGACGCCGTGCGGCGCGCTCGCCCGAGGCCGCGCGCGCAGAGCCACATCCCCGACGCCACGAGCACGGCCCACCCGGCCGCCTCGCCCCACGCCCCCAGCCACGCCGCGAGCCCCGTCGCGCCCGCGCCGAGCCCGATCACCGCGAACCACCCCGCGACGCACACCGGGCACTTCGGCACGACGAGCGCCGCGATCCCGAGCACCACGCCGAGCCCCGCGATCCTGCGGCCGTCGGTCGGTCGCGGGGTCGCAGAGCAACACGCGGGCGACTCACCCTTCATACTCGTCCCTCCGGCGCAGCCACGCCATCGGCCCGGCCGCCTCGTCCCGCCCCTTGGGCACCAGATCGAGCCACGCGTACGCCCCGTTGACCACCTCGATGCCGCGGCCATACGCCGAGTACGTGTGGAAGACCTGCTCGCCGCGGCGGGCGAACACGCTGATCCCCGGGAGCTCACTCGAGGTCGTGCGGCGCTTGCCGTAGTTGTAGTCGACCTCGCCCGCCGCGAGCTGCTCGGGCGTGAACGACACGCCGAAGTCGACGTTGAACGTCGAGCCCGCCGACGACACCCACTCGAACGACCAGCCCATGCGCGCCGCGTACGCCTGCAGCTTGGCGATCGGCGCCCGCGAGACGGCGACCAACGCGGTGTCGCGGTGGGCGAGGTGCGTCGCGATGCCGTCGAAGTTGTCGGCCCAGAACGAGCAGCTCTTGCAACCGGCCTCCCAGTCGGGGGCGAGCATGAAGTGGTAGACCGCGAGCTGATCGTGCGGACCGAACAGCGCGGCGAGGTCCTTGGGGCCGGACGTCGTGTCGAAGACGTAGCCGGGCTCGACGCGGACCCACGGCAGCGCGCGGCGCCGCTCGCTCAGGCGATCGCGCTGCTGCGTCAGCGCCTTCTCCTCGTGCAGCAGCGCCTCGCGCTGCCGTCGCCACTCCTGCGGGGAAACGATCGGATGTTCGTCGTGCATGTCCGCGGTGTAGCGCGGCGACCGGACGCCCATGGAGTGACAAGGTTGGCGTGATTGCGGGTGAGGACGCGGATCGTCGACACTCGGGCGCGCGATGGACTCGCAGATCACCGCGGCCGCGCGCGCGCTCGCGACCGGCGACGTGCTGGGCGCCCTGGGCCACGTCGCCCTGCGTGACGATCCCTCCGCGCTCGCGCTGCGGGGGATCGCGATGGCGCGCCTGGGCGAGCTGGCCCTGGCGCGCGACCTCCTGCGCCGCGCCGCGCGGGGCTTCGGACCCCGCGAGGCCCTGGCACGCGCGCGGTGTGTCGTCGCGCAGGCCGAGATCGGACTGGCCGCCCGCGAGCTCGGCGACGCGCCCGCTGCCCTGGTCGCCGCGCGTCGCACCCTCGAGGCGCGGGGTGATCGCGTCAACGCCCTGCACGCGCGCGGGCTCGAGATCCGGCGGCTGTTGCTGCTCGGACGAATCGACGACGCCGCGGCCGCCCTCGACGCGCTCGCGACGACGGACGCACCGGCGTCGTTGGTCGCCGTCGTGCACCTGCTGCGGGCCGACGTCGCCCTGCGTCGCGTGCGATGTGCGGCCGCCGACGGGGCCCTCGAGGCCGCCGCCGAGGCCGCGCGTCGCTCGGGCCTCGGGGCGCTGCTCGCCGAGATCGCGACCCGGCGCGCGGCGCTCGAGCGGCCGGCCGCGCGCCGCATCGTCGACGGGACCGCGGTGCCGGTGCGGCTCGCCGAGATCGAGGCGCTGCACCGCAGCGAAGCGCTACTCGTCGACGCGTGCCGCCGCGTCGTGCGGCGCCGCGACACCTGCGTGTCGCTCGTGCGTCGACCCATCCTCTTCGCCCTGGCGCGCGCCCTCGCCGAGGCGTGGCCCGCCGAGGTGCCCCGCGCCGCACTGCTCGCCCGCGCCTTCGGGGTGAGCCGGCCCAACGACTCGCACCGCGCCCGGCTCCGCGTCGAGCTCGGCCGGCTTCGCCGAGCGCTGCGCGAGCTCGCCGAGATCCACGCGACCGATCGCGGCTTCGTGCTGCGGACGTCCGCGCCGCAGGTCGTCGCCCTCGCGCCACCTTTCGTCGGCGACCACGACGGCGACGACGAGGGTGGCGCCGTCCTCGCCCTGCTCGCCGACGGCTGCGCGTGGTCGAGCTCCGCCCTCGCGCTCGCCCTCGGCACCAGCCAGCGCACCGCGCAGCGGACCCTCGTCGCGCTCGAGCGGGCCGGGCACGTCCGCGCGATCGGCCGCGCCCGGGCGCAGCGCTGGGTCGCGCCGCCGTCGGTGGGATTCACGACGGTGTTGTTACTCCCCGCCCCGGTGCCCGTGGACTAGGCTGCACGCGCACCATGAAAGCCGCCGTCATCGAACGCGAGTACGGGCCCTTCGCCGACGCCGAGCGGATCCACGGGGTCACCTTCGACGGCACGCAGGTGTGGATCGCCGCCGGCTCGCACCTGCAGGCCGTCGATCCCAGCTCGGGCGCCGCGACGCGCCGGCTCCCCGTCGCCTCCGACGCGGGCACCGCCTTCGATGGCACGCACCTGTTCCAGATCGCCGGCGATCGCATCCACAAGATCGATCCCGCCGACGGTCGTGTGCTCGCGACGATCCCGTCGCCCGGCAAGGGCTGCGACTCCGGGCTGACGTGGGCCGAGGGCTCGCTCTGGGTCGGCGAGTATCGCGAGCGTCGGATCCATCGCATCGATCCCGCGACCGGCGAGATCCTGCGGACGATCGAGTCCGACCGCTTCGTCACCGGGGTCACGTGGGCCGACGGCGAGCTGTGGCACGCCACGTGGGAGGACGACCAGAGCGAGCTGCGACGCGTCGACGCCGAGACCGGGGCCGTGCGCGAGGCGATCGCCCTGCCCCATGGCACCGTGGTCACCGGCCTCGAGTTCGACGGCGACGGCACGTTCTACTGCGGCGGCGGATCGTCGGGGAAGCTGCGCGCCGTCCGACGCCCGCGCTGACGAACGCCGTTGCGCCGCGCGATCAGTCGTCCGCTGCGCCGGCCTCGATCCACGCGCGCACCAGCTCGATGCGCTCGGCCTCGAGCGGCGCATCCGGGGGCATCACGTCGCCCGATGCGGGCATCGATTCGGTGAGCTTCTCCATCACGTACGACGCGTCGGGGTCGCCTGCGACCACGCGGATCTTGCCCGCGACCACCGGCGACGCCACATCGACGAGGTTGGCGTGGGCCACGTCGCGCTCGAGCGTCATCTCGCCGGCCGGCGACGGCCCCGACTTGTGACACGTCGAGAACACGCAGCTCGTCTGAAGCACGCGTTCGTGCACCTCGGTGAACGTCGGCGGCGCCTCGCCACCGTCGTCTTCGCCACCGTCGCAGGCGCCGAACAGGCTCGCGGCGAGCAGGCAGACCGCTCCGACGCGGCCGCTGCGCGCGATGCCCGAGGCGGCCCAATCCCCCGCTACAGCCCGAATTCCGCGCCCTCGGAACCCGGGGGTGGCGTTCGGTAACAGGGTCCGCGTGCGGGCGTGCGAACGGTGCGAGCGGGGCTTCGACAGGGTCATCCGATCCTCTCGTCGCGACGGTACTGGAGCGCGCTCGCGACTGTCAAACCCGAACGCACGATTACTCGTCGCGCAAGGCACGTCGTTGTCCTTGCCGGGGATCACCGCACGCGTCGCATGGACGCGCGCCGACGTCGTTGGAGAGAACGCATGAATCGACTCGTCCTTGCATTGGTGTTCGCCTCGTCCACGGGGCTCTTCGCGTGCGGTGCCGACGGAGACGCCGACACCCACGACACGCATGGCGCCGACAGCAGCGGCGGCGATGCGAGCACCTCCGGCGTGCCCGAGGACGCCGTCGACGAGCGCGTCGAGATGCCGCCCGAGGATCCGAACGCGCTGCACTTCGCGGGCGCGGAGTTCGTCGTCGGCCCCGGCGAGGACGTGATGATGTGCTACTCGGTCGACTACGCGGGCGCCGAGGTCGCGTACAAGAACGCGATCAGCCTGCAGGGCAAGGGCGGCCACCACGTGATCCTGCTCGGGGCCAAGGAGCCGCTGCCGGCCGGGACCGTGGAGGACTGCAGCGACGGCATGGACATGTCGAAGTACGACCTGCTGATGATCCCGCAGGAGCTGCCCGCCGGCTACGGCACGATCCTGCCCGCCGGCCGCCACATGGTCATCCAGTCGCACTACGTGAACACCACCGACAAGCCGCTGTTGGTGCGCGACGTGGTCCAGCTCGATCTGATCCCGATGGCGAACGTGCAGACGTTCGCTGCCCCGATCGCGACCAACACGATCGACATCACGCTGCCCGCCGGCGAGTCCACCGAGGTGAGCTTCGACTGCGAGCTCGCCGAGGACGTCGAGCTGCTGATGCTCGGCGGCCACATGCACGAGTGGGGGACCAAGTTCGAGGCGAAGGTCGGACCGTCGGTCGACGAGCTCGAGTCGCTGTACCTCGTCGACCCCTGGCACTCGGAGTTCCGCGACGTCCCGCCGGTGACCCTGTTCCTCGAGAACCCAAAGCCCCTGGCGGCGGGCACGATCATCCGCACCACGTGCACCTGGGAGAACACCGAGGCCGAGGCCATCGAGTTCCCCCACGAGATGTGCTCCACGTTCGGGATCCTCGCGGGCATCAAGGACCCGGTCGAGTGCCGCAAGGGCGAGTGAGGACGGCCATGCGCAACACGACGTTCCTCTGGGCCCTGAGTGGTTTCATCGTCGCCTGCGCGGCCGACTCGTCCGACGACGGCGGATCGTCGTCGGGCGGGATGGTCGACACCTCCGCGGGCGCGTCCGAGTCCGGCACCGACGGTGGTGGCTCCTCGAGCGGGGCCGCGGCGGCGACCGGCACCGTGACCCTGAGCTTCGGCGTGTCGAACGGGGTGCGCATGGGCCCGACCCTCGTCGACCCGCTGGTCGGCACGGTCTACGGCGACCTCTTCCTCACCTCGGACGTCACGATCACCGGTCCGGTCGAGGGCGCGGTCTCCTACGCGTCGATCGCCCTCGAGGGCGTCGATCTCACGACCGACGAGACCGCGAGCGTGACGTGGACCAGCGAGGCGCTCCCCGCCGAGAACTACACGTTCCTCGGGATGTTCGACCTCGACGCGAACTTCGAGGCCACCGATCACAACCCCGACGCGGGCGATCCGGTCACGCTCCCCAACCAGAAGTTCGACCTGGCCGCGGATCAAGAGACCGCGTTCACGGTGATGTTCGAGCTCGTCTACGGCTGACCCGCGGGCGCGCCTCCGAACCCGGCGTCACGGCGCCGGCTCGGCGGTGATCTCGATCAGGTTCCAGCTGTTCACGCCATGGTTGTGGACGTGGAACTGCACCCACGTCCCCGCCGCCAGGTCGCGGTCCGTCACCCACCCCGACGACGCCAGGGCGCCCTCGCCGGGGATCTCGACCTCGTACTCCCAGCGCACCTCACCGTCGATCGACACCGCCGCGACCCCGATCGCCGGCTCGGCGGCGTTCAGGTCGAAGTGCCACAGCCGGACGTTGACGAACTCGCCCGCGGCGACGTCCTCGCCCAAGGGTTGCTCGACGGTGATGTAGTCGCAGAAGTCGGTGTGGACCTCGAACGCCGGGTAGCCGCCGAAGTCGACCGCGCCGTAGCCGTCGACCGGCGGGCACTCGACGGCCTCGGGCTTGTCGCCGACGAACACGTCGCGCTCGGGCGGCGCGGTCAGCCAGGCGTAGGCGTCGACGAGCTGCCGTGGCTCGGGCTCGGGGGCCCCGCCGCTGCTGCTCTCGCCCTCGTCGGCGCGCGGATCGGCGCAGCCCGAGGCGACCGTCGTCGCGAGCAGGACCCCGGGTGCGAAAAACCACCGCATCGCGAACGTGGGAGTGGCCGCGGCGCGCCCGAGGTTCCCGGGGCGCCGCGATGCCCCCCGCGCGCGCTACTTGATCATGTCCTCGATGCCCTTCAGCTCGCCGAGGTCGGGCATGAGGACGATCTCGATGCGCCGGTTCTGCGCCTTGCCCTCGGGGGTGTCGTTCTTGGCGACCGGGTCGATCTCCGCGAACCCCGCCGCGCCGAGGTTGGCCGACGGGAAGCCCTTCGAGATCATGTAGTCGACGACGACGACCGCGCGGGCAGTGCTGAGCTCCCAGTTCGACTTGAACCGCTTGGTCTTGATCGGGTCGGTGTCGGTGTGGCCGGCGATCATGAAGTCGCGGTCGTTGACCGTCTGCAGCGCGGTCACGATGTCGTCGAGGGCGGTCTTGCCCGCGTCCTTGAGCTCGGTCTTGCCCGAGTCGAAGAGGATCGCCGACGCCAGCTCGACGATCATGCGGCCCTTGCGGAACGACACCTTGATCGTGCCGGCGTCGATGAGCTTCTTCAGCTTGGCGAAGAGCTGACGGTAGGTGTCGAGCTCGGCCTTGCGGCGGGCCTGCTCGCCGCGCAGGGCCTCGAGCTCGGTGGTCATCGCGGCGTTGTCCTTCTCGAGCGCGGCGATCCGCTCGTCGCGCGACGCGATCTCTCGCTCGAGCTCGGCGATCTTGCCCTGCAGGGTCTTGACCTGGTCCTGGGTGCCGGCGAGCTCGCCCTTGATCTTGTCGATCTCGGCCTGCAGCTCCTTGCGGCTCGGGCCGCACGCGGTGAGGCTCGAGGTGAAGAGGGCGGCGGTGGTGAGCATGGCGACGATTGAGCTGCGCATGGGCGGCAGAGGTTCAACCGTCCGCGAGAAGCCTGTCAATACGTGGACTGCCCCCCGCGGCCGATTGCGCGCGCTCGGATCGATCGCCGCGTGACGCCATGACGTGCGCGCCCACGGACGCGACGCCCTGGGGTCCGAAGGGGTGCGTGCCCTGGCCGGTCGGACCGTGCGCCGGCGCCCGGGCCCACGCCCGCAGCGGTGGCCGACCGGGCGACGGGGCGACGGCAAGCACTGCGCGGCGTCGACGTTGCACGGCCGCCGGTGGCCGTGGTGCCGTGGGTCGTGGTGCAGGACGAACGGCTCGCGGGCGAGGACGCGGCTTGGCTGCACATGGATCGCCCGAGCAACCCGATGGTCATCACCGCGTTGCTCGAGCTCGACGGGGTGCTCGGCCTCCCGGAGATCCACGCGATCCTCGAGCGCCGACTGCTGCGCTTCGATCGGTTCCGCCAGCGCGTGGTCGAGCCGCACCTCGGCGGCGCGCCCTCGTGGCGCCTGGATCCGGACTTCCAGCTCGCGCGTCACGTGGTGCGTCACCGGCTCGACAGCCGCGCCGACGCCGAGCTGCGCGCGGCGATCGACCGCGTCGTGTCCACGCCGCTCGATCGCGGGCATCCGCCCTGGGAGCTCCACGTGTTCGAGCGACCCGAGGGGGGCACGCTCCTGCTGGCGCGGATCCACCACGCGATCGCCGATGGCTTCGCGCTGCTCGGCGTCCTGCTCTCGTTGTGCGACGACGCGGCGCCCGAGCCAGAGGCCCGCACGCCCACGCGCTGGTCGACGCGGCTGCGCGCCGCCGCGGCGGAGGTGGGCGCGCGCGTGGTGCAGCCGCAGCGGCTCCTCCGCGACGCGGCGCTGGGCGGGCGTTGGCTCCGCTCGGCCGCGCGGCTGCTGTTGCTGCTGCCCGATCGCGCGAGCCCGCTGCGGGGGCCGCTCGGGCCGCGCAAGTCGGTCGCGTGGAGCCGCGCCTTCGCGCTCGATCCGATCCGCGCCGCCGCGCATCGCTCGGGCGCGACGATCAACGACGTCCTCGTGGCCGCGCTCGCCGGCGGGCTGCGACGGTACCTCGCCCGCTCCGGCGCCGCGGTCCACGACGTGCGGGCGATGATCCCCGTCAACCTCCGGGACCTGCGGGCGAGTGTCGGCCTCGGCAACCGCTTCGGCCTGGTCGTGCTCTCGCTCCCGCTGTCGGTCGCCGCCCCGTCGGCGCGGCTGCACGAGGTCAAGCGGCGCATGGACGCGCTCAAGCGCAGCGCCGAGGCGCAGGTCGGGATGGCCATCGTCGCCGCGATGGGCCTGGCGCCGCGCGGCCTCGAGTCGCTCGGCGTGCGGTTCTTCAGCGCGAAGGCGTCGGCCGTCCTCACCAACGTGCCGGGCCCGCGCGCGGCGGTGCGGATCGGCGGGCGCACGGTGTCACGCATGCTGTTCTGGGTCCCGCAATCGGGCGACCTCGCCCTCGGCCTGTCGATCTTCAGCTACGCGGGCGCCGTCACGCTCGGGGTGATGGCGGATGCCGGCCGCGTGCCCGAGCCCGCGCGCCTCGTGGCGGACATCGAGGAGGCGCTGGAGCTCGCGATCGAGGGCAGCGCGTGACGACTCAGCCGCACCACAGCTCGGGCGAGCGTTCGATCGCGCCGAGGTGCTCGCTCGCGGCGTCGGTCCATGCCTTGGGCAGCGCCGCGCCGCCCGCCACCACGACCTCGAAGTAGCCCTTTGCGTCCTCGCACGCGCCGCGCTGCAGCGACGCGATCCCGCCGTAGAACCAGGCGTAGCGCGCCGCGTCGTCGTCGGGGAACTCGACGATGAGCGCGTATGCGGCGTAGGCCGCGTCGGTCGAGCGGCCCTGCTCGAGCAAGCCCATCACCACGTAGAGGTGCGCCCAGGGCACGTACGGATCGCCGGCGTGGCGGGCGATGAAGTCCTGGAAGGCGTCGGCGGCCGCCTGCCAGTGCGACGCGTCGAACTCGGCGACGGCGTGATCCCACAGCGCGTCGCGAGACAGCGACGCGGGCGCGTCGGGCTCGCCCGCGATCGCGATCACGCGCGACTGCATCGCGCGGTCGTCGTAGCCGCCGTCCTCGGCGAGGATCACCAGGTCGTCGACGTGGTCCGACCACTGCTGCGCGCCGTCCTTGCTGCGCGCGCGCACGTACGCGGCGCGCCCCGACAGCGTCGTCGGCAGCAGCGTCTCGGCGCCGGCCGCCAGCTCGAAGCGCGCCCCGACGTCGACGTCCCTCGACGGCGTCCACGCCCAGGCGCCGGCCTTCGTGCGGCGCTCGACCACGACCTCCAGCACCAGCGGCACCGTCGTGTCGTTGCGCAGCGCGATCCGCCGCTGGTCGAAGTGCTGGGTCTTCGCCGCGCGCGCCCGCTTCTTCGCCGGCTTGGGTCCGACCGCGGGGTTGCGGCCGGGATAGATCTCCGCGATGAAGCGCTTGTCCTCCGACGAGAGCACCGACCCACCGTGGATCGCCACGCGATCGGTGGTGAACGCGGCGGGAAACTCGTAGTGCATCACCGAGTCGGGATCCCACGCGCTCGCGCGCACGGAATCCTCGGCGACCTTGCTGAACACCCATTGGTCGACGAACGCCTGATCCCAGCCGATCTGCGCGTAGTAGGCGTAGACGGCCGGCTTGTCCCACGAGAACGCCGCCTTGGGGCTCTGGTGCTCGTGGTGCATGCCCAGCGCGTGCCCGAACTCGTGCAGCACCGCGCGGCGAAAGAACTCGCTGCCGACCATGTTGTCGATGTGGCAGAGGCGCATCGACGGGCCGCCCCACTGGACCGCCTGTCGCGAGCCCGGCCCCATCGACGAGTTGCACGCCGAGTCGTCGAAGGTGATCGCGATGTCGACCTGCGCAGGCGCGGCGTCCTCGAGGTGGAAGACGAAGTCGATGTTGGCGAACTCGGACCACTCGGCGGCGATCTGGGCCACGGCCGCGCGCGCGGCGGGCGAGCCGTCGAGGAAGTGGACGTGCAGCTTCGACGCATTCGGCCACACCCAGTACTTGTCGGCGACGAGGCCCTCGAGCCCGGGCCGGACGGCGCCGTCGTGGCTCGGACCGACGATCGTCGAGCACGGCGCGACGCCGAGCTTCGGCCGTGGCCTCGGCCGCGCCGGCACCTTGCGGGCCGCGGCGCCCTTGGCCTTGCCCTTCGCGGTCTTGGTCTGCGTGCGGACCTTCGGGCCGGCCGCGCCGACGCGACCGGGCACGCGCGCCGCCTTCGCGCCGGGCGCCCGTCGAGCCGCCGTGGGCTTCGGCAACGCGGCGACGTCGGCCCGCGCCGCGCGGGCGCGGACGGAGGCCCGCTCGAGCGCGCGGGCGCGGTCGACTTGCTGCGTGGAGGCGGGGGGAACGACGGCGAGCGTGAGCGCGGACGCGAGCAGGAGCGACACGTCGCCAGTCTCGCGGATCGGTCCGGGGCGAGCAACCCGCCGCGCCGGTGCAAACCGCCCGTGGAGCCACCCGCTCGATCCGTCACCGCGCCCCTGCGGCGCGTGCGGGCGTGGACTCGGACCCGCGCAGCAACACGTCTCGAGCGAGCTCGACTGGCCCTGCGCGGCGTCGCGCTGCGCCGCGGCGTCGATGGCCGACCGCCCGCGCGACGTCGAGTTCGCCGAAGTCGGCGCGCGCGAGGCCGTCGACGGCGCCGAGCACGATCGACACCGTGAGGTCGTGCATCGCCGTCCGCATCTGCGGCGAGTTCACGATGCGACCGAGCCGCGCGCGGTTGCTCGGATCGTCGAGCACCTCGAGCGACTCCTCGACGACGCCCCGCGAGACCCGCTCGCCGATGCGCTCCGTCAGCCGCTTGGGCTCGTCGGCCTGCCCGGGGGCGGCGACGAGCAGCCGCGGATCCACGCCACACCCGCCGAGCGCCGACGCCCATCCGAGCGCGCGCGCACGTGCCGAGCCCATGTCGTCGATCGCCGCGCGCGGAGCACCGCGGGACAAGTCCTCCAAACCGTTGCGTTCACCCCGGGGACGAGCCGTCGAGCCCGCGGCTTGCTCTGTCCAGCGGCGTCCGAGGCACCATGAAGAACCCGATCTCCAAGCTCACCCGCGACGACGTCCTCCACGCGATCGGCGTGCGACCGCGTCGACACCTCATCGATCTCGTGCTGCCCGCGATGGGTCTGTTCGGCGGCGGCGTCCTGCTCGGCGCTGGTCTCGGCATCCTCCTCGCGCCGCGCAGCGGCGCCCAGACGCGGGGTGCGCTGCGCGACCGCATGGCCCGACTGCGGCACCGATCCGCACGCTCGCGTCGTCACGACCCCGAGCTGCGGGCCGACCTCGACGCGATGTCGACGGACTTCGACTGCCCCGCCGGCTCGCCCCAATCCACCAGCACCGACACCGCGCTCTGACTCCCGCGCTGACTCCCGCGCTCTGGAAAGACCCTCATGATCGTCCACCTCCTCATCTCCTGGCTCGTCCTCTCCCTCGTCATGCTGCTCACCGCGGCGTTGCTCCCGGGGTTCCGCATCCGTGGACTCGGCGGCGCGATCGTGGTCGCCGCGCTCTTCGGCATCCTCAATGTCGCGCTCGGGTGGCTGCTGTTCGTCGTCATCGGAATCGGCACGCTCGGGCTCGGCTTCCTGCTCGCCTTCCTCACGCGGCTCGTCGTCAACGCGATCCTGCTGAAGTTGGTCGACGCGGTGAGCGACAACCTCTCGATCGACGGTTTCGGCTGGGCCTTCATCGGGGCGGCCTGCATCAGCGTCCTCAGCGGCCTGGCCGACTACCTGCTGCGCATGCTGTAGCCGCTCCCCACGGGCGGCCCGTCCCGGTGGGGTGTGCTCGATTGCCACGAGTGTGCGCTTGCGTCACAGTGCCCAGGCGCCCACCCGGGAGAGCCCCCCGCGTCAACCCCTCGACATTCCACGTCACCGCCCCTCGGCGAGGCACTTGCTCATGCAACCGCACACCATGCTCGACGCCCTGGAATCCACTGACGCCCCGCTTCTTGCGGAGACCCCGGCGAATACCGCGGCACGGCCCGTCGCCAAGCCCGATCGCGGCGGCGGCCACCTCTTGGTGGTCGACGACGACGAGCCGACCTGCGAGTTCCTCGCGACCACGCTGCAGGCCGCGGGCTTCGACGTCGCGTGGGAGACCACGGCGGACGCCGCGATGGCGCAGCTGCGAGCGCGGGGCTTCGATGCGGTGCTCACCGACCTGAACATGTCGGGGATGGACGGGCTCGCCCTGTGTCGCGCCGCGACCGACGTGCAGCCGGGCTTGCCGGTCATCGTGGTCACCGGAAACACCGACCTCGAGGCGGCGATCGCAGCCATCCGCGCTGGCGCCTACGACTTCATCACCAAGCCCGTCGACACCAAGCTGCTCGCGCACCAGGTCCGACGGGCCGTCGGCGTGCACGAGCTGCAGAACCGGGTCTCCAGGCTCGAGCGCGAGCTCGCGAAGGTCTCGGGCAACGGCAAGCTCATCGGCCAGAGCCGAGCGATGCGCGAGGTCTTCGAGCTCATCTCGCGCGTGGCCGATTCCGAGGCCAACGTGCTCGTCACGGGCGAGAGCGGCACCGGCAAGGAGCTGGTCGCGCGGGCGATCCACGAGGCGAGCGGCCGTGCCGGTCGGCCCTTCGTCGCGGTCAACTGCGCGGCGGTGCCGGCCTCACTCATCGAGAGCGAGCTGTTCGGCCACGTCAAGGGCGCCTTCACGGACGCCCGTCGCGATCGCGACGGCCTGTTCGTCCAGGCCGAGGGCGGCACCCTGTTCCTCGACGAGATCGGCGAGCTCCCGATCGAGATGCAGCCCAAGCTGCTGCGCGCGCTGCAGGAGCGGAAGGTCCGCGCGGTCGGAGGCGACGGCGAGACGCCGTTCGACACCCGCATCGTCACCGCGACCAACCGCGACCTGGAGGCCGAGGTCACCGCCGATCGCTTCCGCGAGGATCTGCTGTACCGGATCGACGTGGTGCGGGTCGAACTCCCGCCGCTGCGGATGCGCGGCCACGACGTGCTCCTGCTCGCGCAGCACTTCGTCGAGAAGTACGCGAACGCCGGGCGTCAGGCGACGCGCATCTCCGAGTCCGCGGCCGAGAAGCTGCTGGCGTACGACTGGCCGGGCAACGTGCGTGAGCTCGAGAACACCATCGAGCGGGCGATCGCGCTGTCGCGCTTCGACGCCATCAGCGTCGAGGATCTCCCGCGCAAGATCACGGAGTTCCGATCGAGCAGCGTCGAGCTCGACGCCGAGAGCCCGACGGAGCTGCTCACGCTCGAGCAGCTCGAGGATCGTTACGTCCGCAAGGTGCTCGCGATGGCGGGCGGCAACAAGACCCGCGCGGCGCAGATCCTCGGCATCGACCGTCGCAGCCTCTATCGCCGCCTGGAGAAGACCACCCCGTGAGCCCGGCGGGCACGGTACCGCCATCGCTGGACGTCCTCGCCCGTCGCATCGCACACGACATCCGCATCGACGAGCTCGACCAGGTCGCGCCGAGCAGCGCGCCGATGATCGCGCTCGCCCGCCGATCGGTGCATCGGCTCGGCTGGCTGGCGCGACGCCTCGACTGGGTCTCGGCCGCGATCGCCGGCGTCGCAGCGCAGGACCGCGGCGCAGCGCCGCTGGACGAGCTCGCGCGCGCGGCGGTCAATGCCGCGCTGCAGTCGGGCTCGCGTCGCGGCGTGACGGCGTCGGCCCTGCCGATGACATCGGCGCCACCGCAGCTGCCGTGCGCACGGCTCTGGCGCCACGTCTACGAGGAGCTGCTCGTCAACGCGCTGCGCCACGCCCGAAGCACCGTCGAGCTCCGCGTCGAGGTCGACCGCGGCGAGGCCCGCATCGTCATCGAAGACGACGGCCCCGGCATCTCGGAGGCGCGCGCGCGGGATCCATTCGCCGTCGCCGCCGACGGTGGGCTCGGACTCTGGCTCGCCCGGCAGCTCGCCGTCGCCGCTGGCGGTGACCTCCGCCTCGAACCGCGTAGCGGCGGCGCACGCGTGGTCGCAGTCTGCCCCCTGTCGTCGATCCCAACAGACACCGCACTGCCATGACGACCCCTGTTGCCAGCACCGGGAGCGGCGCGAGCGACCCCGTCGACGCCGGAGCCCTGGTCGAGTCGCTCCCCGAAGGTGTCGGGATCCTCGACGCGACCGACCTCACCGTGCGGTACGCCAACCCGGCGCTGTCCCGCCTCTTCGGCCGCACCGCCGACGAGCTGGTGGGTCGGCCGCTGTGTGACTTCGTCGACCCGGAGGACGTCCCGCGCACGCTCGAGCTCACGCGCGTGCAGAGCCGGATCGAGATCCTCCTGCGCGTTCCGGGCGGCGCGCTCGCGCCGGTCGCCCTGTCGGCGACACGCACCGAGTCCCAGCACGGGGCCGTGCTCGCCGTCTCGGCGTTCGACCTGAGCGGCCAGTTCGAGCTCATGCGCCGCGAGCGGGATCAGCTCGAGCGCATCGGCCGGCGCAAGGACGAGTTCATCGCCATGCTCGGGCACGAGCTGCGCAACCCGTTGGCGCCCCTGCGCCACGCCGCGGAGCTCTTCGGCGACGCTGCCCGGGGGGCGCCGGGCCCAACGATCGAGGACCTGACCGCACTGGTCCACCGCCAGGTCGACCACATGGCGCGGCTCATCGCCGACCTGCTGGAGATCGGCCGCAGCACCACGGGCCGGCTGCCCGTCCACCCCCAGCGCATGCGCGTCACCGAGATCCTGGTCGCCTCGATCGAGAGCACCACCTCGCTGTTCCACCGTCGCGGTCACACCCTGGTGCACGACCTCGACGAGGCCGACGAGCTCGAGCTCGACGCGGATCCCGTACGACTCACGCAGCTGATGACGAACCTGCTCGACAACGCCGCCAAGTACACGCCCGAGCACGGCCGCGTCTACGTGTCGTGCCGCGAGCACGATCGATGGCTGACGATCACCGTGCGCGACGAGGGCGTCGGGCTCGCGCCCGAGGAACTCGAGCCGATCTTCGAGCCTTTCTACCAGGCCGGCACCTCGCTCGATCGCAGCAGCGGTGGGCTGGGCGTCGGCCTCGCCCTGGCCCGGGCGATCGCCGAGCTCCACGGCGGCACCCTGCGCGCGCACAGCGAGGGCCCCGGCCGCGGCAGCGCGTTCGAGGTCCGCCTGCCCGGCGCGCGCCGCATCATGAGCGAGCGCCGCGTCGCCGCCACCGCGAGCGCGCCCCCCACTGGGCGTCCCCTCGACGTGCTCGTGATCGACGACAACGAGGACGCCGCGCGCATGCTCGCGCTGCTGCTCGAGCGCCGAGGTTGCCGCGTCGACCTGGGCTTCCGGGGCGCCGAGGGCCTCACCCGCGTGGCGGCGCAGCGCTACGACCTCGCCTTCGTCGACATCGGCCTGCCCGACATCGACGGCTACGTCTTCGCGGCGAAGGTCGCCGGCGACCCACAGTGTCCGACGCACCTCATCGCGCTGACTGGGTACGGCCAGCCCGAGGACCGCGCGCAGGCCCTGGCCGCGGGCTTCCACGAGCATGTCGTCAAGCCGCTATCGCCCAAGCGCCTCGACGAGATCCTCGCGTCGGCGAGCCGCTCGGCGCCGACCATCTGAACGCCGCGCAGCTGGGCGAGCACTCCTCGCCTCACTGCTCGACGACCGTCGCGTCGTACGCCCGCCGGATCCCGGGGATCCTGCGGATCGCATTGCACACCCGCGACGCGACCTCGCGCGTGCTCGCGACCCCGTGCAGCGTGGCGATCGCCGCGTGGATGTCGATCTCGAGCCCCCGCGCCTCCGCATTGCCCACCGAGCGCAGCGTGGCATCGACGATCTTGCGCAGCTCCTCGTCCGGAACGGTCGTGCCGAACACTGCGACGCCATGGTCGATGACGCGCGCGATGCCGGGCACCGTCTCCACGAGCCGGCGCAGGCGGGCACGCTCCCACGCCGACGCAACGGTGCCGCGCAGCACCGCCGTGCCGACCAGCACCCGCACTGCCATCGTGTGCAGCACGGGATCCGCGGTCAGCCGGGCGCGCACGGCGTGCTCGAGCGGGGTGCGAACGGCGTCATCGCTCGCTTCTCCCGGCGCGTCGCCGACTGCGAGCAGCGCGTCGATGATCCGAGGCACCAACAGGGACTCGGCCGGCCACGCCAGCACGACGGCGGCGCCGATCTCGTAGAGTTCCTCGGCCTCGCCCTCGTCCAGCGAGTCCGCGGGCACGAGCAGCAGCACCGCGGGTTCGTGCCCCGCGACCCCGGCGATCAGGCGCCTCAGCTCCCCGCCGGGCGCGTCGCCGGCGAGGAGCAGCACCGCCGTCGTGGCGACGGTCATGCGCGAGATCGCGGCGGTCACGTCGTCGACACCGATGGCGCGCGAAGCCCAATGATCGAGCGCGAGCATCAACGCCTCGCGCTCTCGGACCTCGCCGACGATCAGCAGTTGGTCGTCGACGCCGACCATGACCGCGCTCATCCCGAGCGCGCCGCCACCGCGCCCGCACAGGCCAGGAGATAGCGACGCGCGCGCGCGATCGAGTCGGGAGAGCCCGACTCGACCAGCACGATCGCGCGTGCAGTCGGTGACTCGGTGCGCGCGACCGTGGACGCGACCGAACCGGACAGGGTGCTCGCCAGTACCCCGTAGAGCGCGCCCCAGGCCAGCGCGAGCGCGGTCGCCGTGACGAGGGCCAACAGCGTCACGCCCTCGAGCGCGAACGTCATCAGGATCGCGCACCCGAGACCGAGGACGACGACGGCACCGAGGCTCCGATCGTCGCGCTCGACCGCCGGCCCCTCGGCCCCGTGGTGCAGCGTCACGGCGTCGGTGGGATCCAGGGTGCCGCTGCCGCGCAGCGCGTTGCTGGCCCACGTCGCCCGGAGCTGGTTCTCGAACAGGACTGCGATTCGCATGGTCTCCCTCGTTTCGCGCACGGCTGGAGATTCGACAGGTGCGAGCCCGCGGGCGCGGGGACCCCCGCGCGCCGCAGCCTCGCGATCACAATCACAGCGCGGCGATCATGTCGTCGAGCGCGCGCTCGACCTTGTCCTTCGCCTCGCCGTAGTGCTCGCGGATCTTCCCCACGAGCTTGTCGCGCTGGCCTCGGGCCTGCTCCACGTCGTCATCGGTGAGCTTGCCCCACTTCTGTCGCAGCGCGGCCTTGAACCCGTCCCACTTGCCTTCGATGATGTCCCAGTTCATGTGTCGTTTCCCTTGGTCCGGAGCTCCGTGCGGGCTCTCGTGTGGGGTGACGTTTCAACTGTCGTGCCAGATGGCGCCCACGGGTTCTCCGCCCGCGCCGGTCTGGGCGTGTGACACGGGCGCTCGATCGGGCCCATGCGCGCGCGCGCCGTCGTCGTCGTGCACGAACTCGCCGACCATCTCGGCGTGGTTCGCACCGTGGGACTCCCGTCGCCCATCGACGTCGATCGCCGCCAGCGCCAGCTGCAGCTCGCGCACGCTCGCGTAGCCTAGTGTGCCCAGCGCCCGCAGCAGCACGTTGTCGAGACCGCTGGCCTCCGTCGCGCCCTCGGCCCCGCGCGGCGAGGCGCCCAGCAGGGCGTGGACGAT
>LNFM01005900.1_pt1 | contig 20655 bp, 15 predicted proteins | sample 596031 | NCBI WGS metagenome assembly LNFM01 (sample SAMN04254537, study PRJNA301005) | activated carbon metagenome | isolation source: dual media filters at the Ann Arbor, Michigan drinking water treatment plant | place: USA: Ann Arbor | reverse complement strand
CGGTGCTTGTGCAGCAGCTCCCGCGCCTTGTCCTTGGTGACGTCGGCATCCGCCGTCACCAGGTTTTCGCGCGTCATCAGCTCATAGACCCGCAGATTGGGGTCGGTGGCGAAGCGGACGTCGCGGTTGGTGATGATGCCGACCAGCCGGCCGGAGTCGCGTTCCACCACCGGCACGCCGCTGATGTGGTGGTTTTCCTGCAGGGCGCGCACTTCGGCCAGCGTCTGGTCCGGGTGGATGGTCAGCGGGTTCACCACCATCCCCGATTCGAACTTCTTCACCTGGCGGACCTGCGCGGCCTGGTCTTCCGGCGAGAGGTTCTTGTGGATCACGCCGATGCCGCCGGCCTGGGCCATGGCGATCGACATGTTGGCTTCCGTCACCGTGTCCATGGCCGCGGCGACCAGTGGGATGTTGAGCGAGATTTCGCGCGTCAGCCGGGTGCGCGTATCCGTCTCGCTCGGCAGCACGGTGGAATAGGCCGGGACGAGCAGCACGTCGTCGAAGGCATAGGCCTCCTCGAACCTTGCGCGGAAGGCGGCCTCGCGATCGAGCGGGCTGGACTGGGTATTCGTGTCTGGGGGCGCCATGGCGGGAACCTCTTTCGATCCGCAACCTTGGCGGCCCCGCCTACACCGTCTCCGGGGGGCGCGTCCATAGCAGGGAGATGTCAGCCCCGCTTCGTCAGGCCGGCTTGCCGCCCCGGAAGCCGGTCGCCACCACATACAACTCCGCACTGTCCTTGCGGCTGGCCGGGGGCTTGGCGTGGCGTACCACGGCGAAATCGCGCTTCAGCGTGGCCAGGAAGTCCTTCTCCGAGCCGCCCGCCAGCACCTTCGTGACAAATCCGCCACCTGGCGCCAGGACGCGGCCGGCGAAATCCAGCGCGATCTCGGCCAGCGCCATGATGCGGAGATGGTCCGTTGCGTTGTGGCCGGTGGTGTTGGGCGCCATGTCGGACAGAACCAGATCGGCCTGGCCATCCAGCGCGGCCAGCACGCGGTGCTCGGCCTCGGTGTCCTGGAAATCGCCCTGCATCAGGATGGCGCCCGGAATCGGGTCCACCACCAGCAGGTCGATGCCCACCACCCGCCCGGCCCCGCGGGCCAGGGAGACCTGGGTCCAGCCGCCGGGCGCGGCGCCGAGGTCCACGACCCGGGTGCCGGGCTTCAACAGATGAAACTTGTCATCCATCTGTTCCAGCTTGAAGGCGGCGCGGGACCGCAGGCCGCGGGCCTTGGCCTCCTTCACATAGGGGTCGTTCAGCTGCCGTTCCAGCCAGCGCTGGCTGCCGATGGTGCGGCCCTTGGCGGTGCGCAGCCGGTCGGCGAGCTGGCGGTTGTTCGATTTTCCGGCCGGAGACTTGCCAGGAGGTGCGGGGGGCTTGGCCATGGCCGGGCTTTACGCGCTCAGGCGCAGCCCTGCCAGGGCGGACGTGGAAAGCGGCGCCCGGGCGCAGCCTCGCCGCGCATCCGGTCCAGCCGCATCAGGCGCAGCAGGATCCCCTCCCGCAGCCCGCGATCGGCCACCGTCAGGCGCGGCACCGGCCAGACCCGGCGGATGGCGGCATAGACGGCGCAGCCCGGCAGCACGAAATCCACCCGCTCCGGCCCCACGCAGGGGTGGGCGGCCAGCCCATCGCGCCCCAGCGCAAACAGGTCGCCCAGTGCCTGGTCGGCGTCGCAGGCCTCCAGCACCTGGCCATCGACCAGCAGGCGGCGGTAGCGCGGCAGCGCCATGGCGACGCCGGCCAGCGTGGTGACGGTGCCGGAGGTGCCCATCAGCCGCACGCCACCGGCGCGGATTTCCTGGCCGATGCAATGCACCGCATCGAAGCCCCGCAGCCTTGCGGCCACCTCATCCACCACCGCATGGAAGCCTGCCTCGGTGAAGCAGGACGGGCCGCAGCGTTCGGAGAGGGTGACGACGCCGACGGGGACGGAGATGGTGCCGATCAGCTCCGGCACCCTGCCGCCGGGGTGGATGCGAATCCAGGCGATCTCGGTCGAGCCGCCGCCGATATCGAACAGCAGCGCGCGGCGGTCGGCGGCATGCAGCAGCGGCGCGCAGCTTTCCATGGCCAGCTCCGCCTCCTCCCGCGCCGAGATGATGCGGAGGCGCAGCCCGGTTTCCGCTTCGACCCGGGCGATGAAGGCGGGGCCATTGCCGGCGCGGCGGCAGGCCTCGGTCGCCACCGCCTGCAGGTCCCGCACCGGACGGCGGGCCAGCTTCTGGGCGCAGGCGTAAAGCGCCGCCAGGGCCCGGTCCATCGCGGCATCGGAAAGGCGCCCCGTGGCGCCCAGCCCTTCGCCGAGCCGGACAATGCGGGAGAAACTGTCGATCACGCGGAAGCCCACAGGCGCGCCGGCCTGCGCCGCGCCATGCGGCGTGCCGATCAGCAGCCGGCAGTTATTGGTGCCGAGGTCGAGCGCGGCATAGGCGCCGGAGGCCGGATTCGGCTGCCACCCCGGCAGCCGGCCGCCCGCATCGCCCGGTTGGGCGGCGCTGGGTGCCGGCTGGAAGGGAAGGGGGGCGTCGTCGGGCATGGCCTTGAACAATAGGGCCTTAACAGATGGGGGGGCGATTGGGCGAAGCGTAGCCCCAGGGAAGGAAGCCGGCGGACGCCCGCGGCATGATCCGGCGGGCGGGCGGCAGGGGCAAGCCATTTCGCAGCGGGGGCGCGGTTGCCTGCCGCGAATTCACATGCTAGTTCGCCGCTCCCGACGATCCTGGCGCAAGCCGGAGCGGCCCGGTGGGGGATAGTTTAACGGTAGAACTCCCGACTCTGACTCGGGCAGTCTTGGTTCGAATCCAGGTCCCCCAGCCAACACCTCCGAGGCCATTGAAGTTGCAGCAATAATTCCGCTGACCAGCCCCATGAGGCTGGCCTTGCGTGCTGCATTCCCACAACTCATCCACATCACCCGCAAAAGCGGCGTCCACGGCTGGCGCCGCCGCATCCCCGGCTTGCCTCGCGGCGAGGTCGCGATAGGTCTGCGGACGCGGCTTTGCCGAGAAGCGGCGCAGGGCCGGGCTACTTTCTGTTGCTTTATTGCACCAAAATGACCCGGCATGTTGTTTTGCCTGGCATTCCCGGATGACCCGGCAGCGCGGCCTTCATCACGGCCGGAATAGGCCAGCTGCTGGGAACCCGCCGGAAGCCCCGCCAAACTGCAATGAGGCGGCCCGGCGCCAGGGCGGGGAGGGCCAAAGGCCAGAGGAAGGGGCCAGAACCCTTGGATACCCTTCCAAACCCTCCGGATGGCGCCTCGGCGGCGCATGTGGCGGCGCCGGTCACGCCCCGTAGCGGCCATCCTCAAGCGGCCGCGCTTGGCCGAGGGCGGCGAGGGTGGCCAGCATCTCCCCCATCTTGGCGCTGCGCGGGGCACCCTTGAAGCGGCGGGCCACCTCCCGGGCGGAGGCGGGGCCACGGGCCAGGGCGGCGCGGAGCGCGACATACTGCGCGGGGCCTTCCACGGGCCATTGGGGGGCACCGGCAATGGCCGCTTCGGGCACCAGCATTTCGCCTTGCACGGCGGCCCGGCGGGTTTCCTGCGGCGCCTGGAATTCGGGGCGAAGCCACCGCACAAGGCCCTGCGCTTCCTCCGCCACCCGTTCGGCATTCAGGGCCACCACGCGGGCCACCACCTCGGCCTCCGGCAGATCAACGGGCCAGCCATAGGCAGCCGCAACCGCTGCATCCAAGCGGTCGTGAAGGTCGCGGAGGATGGAGACCTGGCCTGCGTCGTGGATGTCCTTCTCTTTTGCCGTCAATGGCTTTCCGGCCCGCACCGCCTCAAGGGTGTTGTAGATGCCCGTGAGCGTGAGGTGACGATGCTCCGCGAGGCGGGTCTTTCGATGGGCGTCCAGTTCTTCCGCGATGGCGCCGATCTGGGCACGTTCGGCAGGCACCATCACCGGGAAAGGAAATGGATCGAATGCCTGCGTCTTTGCATAAACCGGGTCGTTTCCCGCCCCAAGCCAGTTACCCTGCGCGAGCATCCAGGCGACGTGCAGCCGGCTTTGAAGAACGCCCAGAACGGCCGCCTCATCCGAGGCAATGACAACAAGCTTATTGTCTGGAGCCACCTCTGCCGGAAGAAAAAAGAACGTCCTGTGCCGAGATGTTTCTACAGTCGCGATGTATCGTACAAGTCCTACGCTCGCAGTCCTTAGCATGGCGTTGTTCCGTCCAAACAGCCACCAGTTTAGGCGCCGATATGGTTCAGGATTTTGATCTCTTTCTGGCTTCACTCTGAGGAGTATGTGTTGGTAGGTGTCTGGAAAGCGGGAACGAACCTCCGCCTCCGTCAATCCGTTCAGGTCGATCACCATGGCGTCGCGACTACGCTGAGTGAGGTCCCGCCCGTTGAAGTAGGGGCGGATATGCCGTTCAAGCCCCGGCACTTTACCCAAGCCAAGCTCCGCCGCTTCCGTGCGGCTGACGATAAAGCCCGCGCCATGCAGCTTGAAGCCGGGGCTGCAAATGCGCTCGTTGGCCCGCAACGGCTTCGCGGATTTCACATCGGCGCCAATGGTGAGGTCCGCATTGATGGTGCCTTGCCGCGACGACAGCAGCACTTCGGGCACGTCATCCCGCCCGGGTTCCTCCCGCGTGACCGCCGAAAGCGTTCCGGCCCCACCACCGGCTTCTGCCACAGTCATTGCGATCCGCACCGCAGCCGCACCCGCGCCATCGGCCCAGGGGTGATCCGGAATAGCGAAGACCAGATGCAGCGGCGCCTTCGGGTCCGCCATCGCCTCCGCCACCACCCGGCGGCAGAACACCTGGCGGATGCTGTTGGAGGTGATGAAGCCGAAGCGGCGGGTGACAGCCGGCGTCGCCCTGCCCTTCACCGGCTTGCCCGCCCGCAAAGCCTGCGCCGCCTTCCACCAGAAATGCAGGGCGATATCGGCGGAGGCCGGCACCTTCGGATAGGCGGCCCAAAGCGCCTCCGCATAGCCACCACCCAACTCCGCCCGCAGGTCCTTCCCCGCGATGAAGGGCGGGTTGCCGACGATGAATTCCGCCGCCGGCCATGCCGTGACCTTGGGCGCCACGGGGCGCAGGACCAATACGCGATCCGTCTCGTCCGGCACCTCTTCACCCGTGATCGGGTGCGGCTTCGTCCGCCCGCCCCAGCGGGTAAGTGGGGCTCCCGCCGCGTCCCGGTCCGGCTCCGCCCGGTCATAGGTCAGCAGCGCATCGCCTTCCTGGATATTGCGGAAGTCGCGGAGGATCGGCTCGGCCGGCGGGGCGTTGCCGCGCGTGCGGAAATGCCATTGCAGCCAGCCAATCCATAGGACCAACTCCGCCACCGGCACCGCCCGGGGGTTCTTCTCAATCCCGAGGAACTGGTGCGGGTCCACGCTGGCGCCGGCCATCTCCAGCCGGTCCCCCTCGCCTGGCACCAGATCGGCCAGAAGGTCCAGCACCTCCCCCTCAAGCCGCTTCATCAACTCCAGGGTCACGTAAAGGAAGTTTCCGGTGCCACAGGCGGGGTCCAGAACCCGCACCGCACAGAGACGCGCGTGATAGGCCCGCACCAGGGTTGCCGCGCCGGGCCGGTCGCCAGCCTCCGCCTTCGCCACCGCCGCCGCCTTCACCCCATCCCATTCTGTCCGCAGGGGTTCCATGACGGTCGGCAGCACCAGCCGTTCCACGAAGGCGCGGGGCGTGAAATGGGCGCCAAGCTCCCCGCGCTGTTTCGCATCCAGGGCGTTTTCCAGCAGGCTGCCGAAGATGGCGGGTTCCACATCGGCCCAATCGCGTTGCGATGCCTGGATCAGCAATTCCAGCATCTCCGCATCCACCGGCAGGGGTTCCACCCCGCCATGCGGCCCCGGTGCGAAGAGACCCCCGTTGAAGCGCAGCACCATGGCGCGAAGGGCCGGGGAGAAGCCGCCGGCATTCATGCTGCGCCACAGATCGCCAATGAGGGGAACGAAGCTCTTCGGGTCCTTCCGGCAGTCTTGCAGCAATTCCGTGAAGGCGGTGCCGGAGGGCAGCAGCCCGACCGACTGCGCGAACATGGAGAAGATGCAGCGCATGAGGAAGGTGGCGACGTGCTGCGGCGCGTGGCGCGGCTTGTCTCGCGGCCCTTCAAGCGCCCGGACCAGGCGGGCCAGGTAGGCGGCAATCTCCCGCGTCACCTGCACCCGCTTGCGTTGCGGGTTCAGGGAGAGGGGTTCGGTCCAGATGGCGCGGAGAAGCTCCCGCACCTCCGGCCTTTGCAGATCGGGCAGATAGAGGCGGAAGCCCTCCCGGTCCGGGAATTGCGCGTAGTGCTTCCCGGTGCCGGAGAAGTCCGCATAGAGGTCCAGGCAGAAGCCCACGTCACAGACGATGACGAAGGGCGGCCAGCCCTCTTCCGATGGCAGGTCCCGCGCGTAGCCCTCGGCCTGCCCCTTAGCCTTGAGCATGGACTGCGCCCAGCCCGGGGAACGCCGGATATTGGCCCGCCGGTCCGCCGCGACGGGGCCGAACAGCCCGCCTTGCTTCGGGGCGTTGCTGCCTTGCTTGGCCTCCAGGACGAAGCAACCGCGCTTGTAGAGGTCGATGCGCCGGGTGCTGGTGGACCCGTCCGCCTCGTGATGGGTGACGGCCCGTTCGTAGCGGTAGGAGCCGAGGGGGCCGGCGGCAGGCTCCGGGCGAGGCACCTCAAGGACCGCGCAGAGGTCATCCAGGAAGGACACGTAGTTGGCCCGTTCGGCCTGTTCGGTGCCATCCCACCGCGCGATGAAGGCGGTGATGGGGTCCGTCCCCATGCCGTCGCCGCGCTGCGCCAATTGTCTCTCCCGGTGCCTACTCGCGGCCTTGATGGTGGCGCCGCAACGACAAGTGTTGCTGCCCCGATGCGGCCTTGCAAGGGCAGGGGAGGGGAGGTGGGTAGCGGAGCGAATTGTCCCCGTGATCCCGGCTAGCAGCGGCCGGAACACTCACCCACATCCCACTGTCAGCGGTGAATTTTCCTGCGAATTCATGGGCTTGTGCTGCGGGTTCCAGGTCCCCCAGCCACACGCCGTGGCCCGCCGGCAAGCCGGCCTTCAGCCTCACTCGATCTTCGCAGGCTCCGGCAGCAGCACCCGTCCCGCCGGCATCGACAGCAGCACGCACAATCCATCCGGCGCCCAGCGCCAATCCACATCGCCGCCAAGCTGCGCGCGGACCGTGCCATCCACCACGCGGGACCCGAAGCCGCGCCGGCCCGGTGGGGCGGGCGTGGCGGGTCCGCCGGATTCGGACCATTCCAGTTCCAGTCGCCCCTGCTGGCCAAGCCCCAGCTCTGGCTCTGCCGGGCGCACTTGCCAGACCACACGCAGCCGGCCGCCGGGGCGGGACAGCGCACCGTATTTGGTGGCGTTGGTCGCCAGCTCATGCACCGCCATGGCCAGCGGCTGGATCGCGCCGGCAGCCAGCACCACGGGCGGGCCTTCCAGCGTCACCCGCGGGGCGCCACGGTCCGCCTGCGCGGACCCCGGCTCCGGCAAGGTGGCGACGAAGGCTTCCAGCGCATCTTCCAGCATGTCCTGCAACAGGCTGCCGGACCAGCTGGTCTCCGACAGCAGGGTCTGGGCGCGGGCCAGCGCATCGATCCGGCCTTCTACGGCGGTGGCGAAATACGCCGCATCCTCCCGCGGGGTCAGGCGCAGCGCCGCCTTCACCACGGCCAGCGCGTTCTTCGCCCGGTGGTCCACCTCCCGCAGCAGCAGGAACTGGCGTTCTTCCGCCAGGCGCCGCGCCGTCACATCCACGGCGCCGCCGACCAGCCAGGCCGGCGCGCCGGTCAGCGGGTCACGCGTCACCTGGCCGCGGTCCCACAGCCAGGCCCAGCCGCCATCGGCGCGGGCCAGGCGGTATTCCATGGCGAAATTGTCCTGCGTCACATCCTCCCGCAGGGCTCGGAACACGGCATCGACCCGGGGGCGATCCTCCGGATGGATGCGCGCCAGCCATTCCTCCGCCGAGAGCGCCATGGCATCGCCGAACAGCGCATCGGCGCCGCCGGTCCGCTCCACCCGGCCGGTGGCGACCTCCCACTCATAGACGAAGCCGGCCATGGCGGCGGTGGCCACGGCGAAGCGCGCTTCCGTCCGGCGCCGCTCGCTGATGTCGATGTCGATCCCGACCAGCCGGGCCGGGGTGCCGCCCTCGGCCGGGTACAGGCGGGCGCGGCACAGCAGCCATAGCGCGTCCCGCCTTCCGCCCGGCAGCCGGCGGAAGACGCGAAATTCGACCGACATGCTGCCTTCCGCCAGCGCGGTCAGCAGCGCTTCGCGCAGCAGGGCGCGATCCTCCGGATGCACGATCGCCATGAAGGCATCGAGCGTCCTGCTCGCGGCATCTTCCTCATGATGCAGGCCGAGCAGGGCGAACATTTCATCGGACCAGCGCACCTCGCCGCTCTCAGGCTCCCAGGACCAGGACCCTGCGCCGGCGGCCTGCTGCGCCAGGCGCAGCAGCGTCTCCCTCTCCCGCAGATCGCGGGTGCGGTCTTCCACGCGGCGCTCAAGTGCGGCATTGGTCGAAGCCAGGGCGCGCTGGCGGCGCAGCACCACCCGCGCCAACAGCAGAAGCAGCAGGCTGGACACCAGTGCCAGCACCGCCTGCGGGGCGATCGCCTGGCGCCAGGCCGCGAGGATGGTGGGCTGGGCGCGCGCCGCTGCGGCATAGACCGGCCAATCTCCCCCCACCCGCCGGAACGCCCCCACCCGTTCGACCCCGTCGAAGCTGGAGGGGCGGGTATCGATGATGCGGAGCAGCCCGCGCGTCATGCCCGCCACCGCGGGCGTATCCGGCCCGAGCCGCTGCATATCGGGCACCTGCGCCGTGGGGTCGCCGGACCGGGCCAGCAGCACGCCATCCGCGCGGATCAGCGCCACCCGGTCCCCCGGCGCGGCGCCAAGGGCGGACAGCGCCGCGCTGGCACTGTCGAGATAGACGGAGGCCACCACCACGCCATCATAGCCACCCGGCGCGGCGGCATTGCCGGTTGCCGTCCTGCGCGTGGCCACGGCGAAATAGGACCGGCCGGTGGTGCGGCCGACATGGATGCCGCTGACATGCACCCAGGGCGCATCGGCGCTGCGCAGGGCCTGGTTGAACTCCCGCCCCTGGATCTCCGGCTGCGGTGCCGGGGCCGGCAACAGGTTGCTGGCCACCAGCGCATCGCCGTTGCGGTCATAGGCGAACAGGTAGAAGGCGGCCTGGGCTGCGGGTTCCCGCTCCGTCGCGATGGCGGCCAGGGCGGTATGCAGCGCCGCCTCCTGCGCCCGGATCTCGGTATCGGACAGGTCGGCCAGCAATTCATTGGCCCGCTGCAGCCGCAGCAACTGGCCCTCCAGCAGGCGGCGCGCATATTCGGCCGCGGCATCGGCGGTCCGGGTTACCTCCACCTCCGCGCCGCGCCAGGCCTGGTCCCAACTCCGCCAGGCCGAGACGGCAAAGACCAGCAGCGGCGCCAGCACCGCTGCCGCCAGCCCGGCATGCAGCGGCGTGATGCCCCGCAGCCGGGCGGATGCCGAGGGCGAGGCCCCCGGGCGTGGCGAGGCCGCGTCGTGGCTGGGCGCAGCCTGATCCAAAACCTGATCCGTCCCTGGAAATCGAGAAAGCCGGGCAAAGCCGCAAGGACAGGTCTTGGCGATTCACGTTCGAGTGAAGCAGAACCCTGGCGCAGCACAGGAAAGACCCCGATGGCCGAGCCAGCGACCCTTTACGGAATCAGGAACTGCGACACCATGAAGAAGGCGCGCGCGTGGCTTGAGGCGCATGCGGTGCCCTATGGCTTCCATGACTACAAGCAATCCGGCGTCCCGGCCGGGCTGCTGGAGGCCTGGGTGGCCGAGGCGGGCTGGCCGGCGCTGCTGAACCGCGCCGGCACCACCTTCCGCAAGCTGCCGGAAGCGGATCGGGAGGGGCTGGATGAGGCCCGCGCCATCGCCCTCATGCGTGCCCACCCCTCCCTCATCAAGCGGCCGGTGCTGTCGCAGGCGGGGCGGCTGCTGATCGGTTTTGCACCGGATGCCTACGGCGCGGCCTTCTGCTGAATGAAAGGGCGAAAAATCGTGCCGGGATGGCGATGAGACGCTTGCCCCGGGGGCCGCGGGCACCGGAGAATTCCCCGCTGCCGGAACAAGCCGGGCAGCCTTGAATGAATCGGGGAGCCTACTTCATGCGTCTTGCCCAACTCGGCTCGACCCTCGGCGCCGCCCTGCTGGGCGTGATGCTGGCGGCGCCGGCCTTCGCGCAGCCCGCGGCGGATACCGTGGCCGCGATCCGTGCCCGCGGCCACCTGAACTGCGGAGTCGCGCCGAGCACCGCCGGCTTCTCGCTGCCCGACAGCCGCGGTGACTGGCGTGGCCTGGATGTCGATACCTGCCGCGGCGTTGCGGCGGCGATCTTCGGCGATGCGACCAAGGTGCGCTTTGTCGCCACCACCACCCAGTCCCGCTTCACCGCGCTGCAGTCGGGCGAGGTGGACATGCTGGCGCGCACCACGACCTGGACCCTGGCGCGGGAGGCCTCCCTCGGCCTCGCCTTCGCGTCCATCACCTTTTATGATGGCCAGGGCTTCATGGTGCGCCGCGATTCCGGCGTGACCGGCGCGCGGCAATTGGATGGCGCCACCATCTGCGTGCAGCCCGGCACCACCACCGAGCTGAACATGACGGACTACTTCCGCGCCAACCGCCTGCGCTTCACCCCGGTGGTGATCGAGAGCATCGAGGAAATCCGCGCTGCCTTCGTCGCCGGCCGCTGCGACGCCTATACCACCGACGCCTCCTCGCTCGCCTCCTTCCGCTTCAGCCAGGGCGCCAATGCGGATCGCTACGTGATGCTGCCCGAGATCATCAGCAAGGAACCGCTGGGCGCCGTGGTCCGCAAGGGCGACTGGAAGTTCTTCGACATCGTCCGCTGGGTGCATTTCGCGCAGCTGACGGCGGAGGAACTGGGCATCACCTCCGCCAATATCGAAAGCTTCGCCAATAGCACGAACCCGGATGTGCAGCGCTTCATGGGCCGCACCGGCGACCTCGGCCGCATGATGGGCGTGAACAATGACTGGGCGGTCCAGGTCGTCCGCCAGGTCGGCAATTTCGAGGAAGTCTGGGAACGCAACATCACGCCGCTCGGCGTGCCGCGCGGCATCAATGGGCTCTGGACCAAGGGCGGGCTGCAATACGCCCCGCCGATGCGCTGAAGCTGCGGCGCGTGGTTTGACCAGGGCCGGCGGGGCAACCCGCCGGCCTTTTTCGTGGGGGAGCTTTCGGCGCGTGCCTTGACGCGGCGCGGCGCGGCGCGGACCGTCTCGCCCGAGACCGCACTGGATCGCCCGATGCCCGACGCCGCCCTGCTCGAACGCCTTCGCCATGCCGTCGCAGCCGGCTTTGCGCGAGAGACCGAATTCCTGCAGGAGCTGGTGCGATTCCCCAGCCTGCGGGGGCGGGAAGCGCCGTTGCAGGACTGGTTCGCCCGGCAGATGGCCGCCCGCGGCTATGGGGTGGACCGCTTCAGCCTGGCCGATGTGCCGGCGCATCCGAAGACCGCCCCGATGGTGGAGGCCGACCCCGCCGCCAGCATCCAGGTGGTGGCGGCGCATCGCCCGGCAAACCCCACCGGCCGCAGCCTGATCCTGCAAGGCCATATCGACGTGGTGCCGGAAGGCCCGCATGAGATGTGGACGCATCCGCCCTATGCCGCCGTGATCCGCGATGGCTGGCTGTATGGCCGTGGCGCGCATGACATGAAGGCCGGTGTCGCCGCCATGGTCGCAGCCCTCGACGCCATTCGCGCCGCCGGGCTGGAACCCGCGGCCGATGTCTACATCCAGACGGTGACGGAGGAAGAAAGCACCGGCAATGGCGCACTCGCCACCCTGCTGCGCGGCTACCGTGCCGAGGCCGCGCTGATCCCGGAGCCCACCGGCCACACCATCACCCGCGCACAGACCGGCACCATCTGGTTCCGCCTCAAGGTACGCGGCGTGCCGGTGCATGTGATGGTGGCGCAGGATGGCAGCAACGCCATCATGTCCGCCTATGCGCTGATCAACGCGCTGTATGCGCACACGAAGACGCTGAACCAGGCCGGGCGCGACCATGCCTGGTATGGCGCCATGCCGGACCCGATCAAGTTCAACCCGGGCATCATCCGCGGCGGCGACTGGGCTTCCTCCACCCCCGCCTGGTGCGAGGTGGATTGCCGCATCGGCCTGCTGCCCGGCACGACGCCGGAGGAGGCGATGGCGGGTGTGGAGGCCGCGGTGCGGGCGGCGGCGAAGGGCGATGCCTTCCTCGCCAACAACCCGCCCGAGATCACCTTCCACGGCTTCCAGACCGACCCCTATGTGCTGGAGCCGGGCAGCGAGGCGGAGGGCGTCCTGGCCGCCGCGCATGCCGCCGTGCATGGCGGGGAGATGCCGGCGCGGCTGTCCACCGCGGTGAACGACACGCGCTACTACGGCCTGTACTTCGCCATCCCCGGCCTGTGCTACGGACCACGCGGGGAGATGGCGCATGGCTTCGACGAGCGCACTTCGCTGGCCGACCTTGAGACCTGCACCCTGACCATCGCCGCCTTCATCGCCGATTGGTGCGGGGTGCGGCCGGTGGCATGAGCGCGGCGGCGCGACTGGATCGGCTGGCGCGTGCCAATCCGGTGAATGCGGCGCTGCTGGATTTGCTGCCATCGCTCGGTCTCGCCCAAGGCTACCTCACCGCCGGCTGTCTGTTCCAGGAGGTGTGGAACCACCGCGCCGGTCGGCCGCCGGGTTGGGGCATCCGCGACTACGACGTGTTCTATTTCGACGATGCCGACCTGTCCTTCGAGGCGGAGGATGCGGTGATCCGGCGGGTGCGCCAGGCCACGGCGCATCTGGGCGTGGAGGTGGAGGTCAGAAACCAGGCGCGGGTGCATCTGTGGTACCCGCAGCGCTTCGGCTCGGGCTACCCCCAACTTGGCTCGGCGCGGGATGGGATCGATCGCTATCTGGTGACCTGCACCTGTATCGGCATCGAGCTCGCCACCGGCGCGCTCTACGCGCCGAACGGGCTGACAGAGTTGGAGGCCGGGCTTTTGCAGTGCAACAAGTTGAATGACCGGCCCGACCTGTTCCGCCGCAAGGCCGAGGCCTATCAGGCGCGCTGGCCCTTCCTGACCATCGAGGCGGGCTGAGGGGCGCGCCGCCGCATCCGCCCTTCACCTCGGCCCGCGCCTGCGGCAGAACCATGACAGGCTGAAATGGGAGGGTGCCGATGCCGGGCGATGAGATGGCGCGCAAGCGCCTGCTGGCCGCAACGGACCTGTCCGCACGATCCGACCGCGCCCTGGGCCGCGCCGCGTTGCTGGCGCAGGCAACCGGCGCCGAGCTGGTACTGCTGCACGCCGTCAATGACGACCAGCCCCACAGCCTTGTCGCGGCGGAGCGGCGGGAGGCGCTGCTGCTGCTGCAAGCCCAGGCAGCCGCTCTGCCCGCCGCGGTCGCCGCGCGCCCACGGCTTGAGGAGGGCGATCCCTTCGAGGCCATCCTGCGCATCGCCGAGGCCGAAGCCGCGGAGCTTCTGGTACTCGGCCAGCCGCGCCGGCGCCTGCTGCGGGACATTTTTATCGGCACCACGATGGAACGCGTCTTGCGGCATGGCCACCGCCCGCTTCTGGTGGTGAAGACACCCCCTGCCGCCGCCTATCGACATCTTCTGCTCGCCACGGATCTGTCCCTGCATGCCGCACGCGCGTTGCGGGCCGCCATCGCCCTTGGCCTGGCCGACGGCGCCGAGGTGACGCTGCTGCATGTCTTCAGCACGCCCGGCACCGCAGCCATGGCCCTGGCGGATGTGCCGGCGGCGGCGCTGGCGTCGCATACGGCCCAGGCCGCACGGGAAGCGCATGCGGCATTGGCCCGCTTCGCCGCAACGCTGGGCCTTGCCCACCCGCCGCAGCTTCTGGTGGCCCCGGGACGGCCGGCCACCATTGTGAAGGATTTCGTCGACAGGCTGCGGCCGGACCTGCTGGTGCTGGGCACCGAGGGCGCGGTCGGGCTGAAGCGGGCCGTGCTCGGCAGCGTCGCGGCGGAATTGCTGGCCGAGGTCGCCTGCGATGTGCTGGCCGTGCCGCCAGATTCACCAGGCTGAACCAGCCGGCAGATGCAGGGGGCCTGACATTTTGGAACACATCCTCGCAACCTCGGTCTTCTATGAGGTCGCGGCCCTGCTGGTGCTGGGCGCCGCGGTGGGCCTGGTGGCGCTGTTGCTGCGCCAACCCTTGATCGTCGGCCTGATCGGCGCCGGCATCCTGGCCGGCCCGGCGGCGCTCGGCATCGCCCGCTCGGACGAGCATATCGCATTGCTGTCGGAACTGGGCATCGCGGTTCTGCTGTTCCTGGTCGGGCTGAAGCTGGACCTCAGCCTGGTCCGCAGCCTTGGCCGCGTGGCGCTGGCGACCGGCCTCGGCCAGGTCGCCTTCACCGCCATCATTGGCTACGCGCTGTGCCTGATGCTCGGGCTGGGCGCGCTGGAGAGCGTGTATGTCGCGGTGGCGCTGACCTTCTCCAGCACCATCATCATCGTGAAGCTGCTCTCCGACAAACGCGAGATCGACAGCCTGCACGGCCGCATCGCGCTGGGTTTCCTGATCGTGCAGGACATCTTCGTGGTGCTGGCCATGGTGGTGGTCTCGGCCATGGCGGCAGGGGCGGGCGAGGCCTCCGCCCTGGCCGGCCTCGCCCGAGTCCTGGCTGGCGGCGTGGCGATGCTGCTGGCGGTCGGCTTCATCATCCGCTTCGTCGCCGAGCCACTGACCGCGCGCCTTGCGCGGGCGCCGGAACTGCTCGCCGGCTTCGCCATTGGCTGGGCGGCGCTGCTGGCGGCGGTGGGCGATTACGTGGGCCTCGGCAAGGAACTGGGCGGGCTGCTGGCCGGCGTGGCCCTGGCCTCCACCCCGTACCGGGAGGCGATTGCCGCGCGCCTGTCCAGCCTGCGCGACTTCCTGCTGCTGTTCTTCTTCATCGCCCTTGGCGCCCGGCTCGACCTCGGCGCGATGGGGGAGCAGGTGGGCGCGGCGCTGGCGCTGTCCGCCTTCGTGCTCATCGGCAATCCGCTGATCGTCGTGGCGATCATGGGGTATATGGGCTACCGCCGCCGCACCGGGCTGCTGGCCGGGCTGACCGTGGCGCAGATCAGCGAATTCTCGTTGATCTTCATGGCGATGGGCGTGGCGCTCGGCCATGTGGCGGAACCCGCCTTGGGTCTGGTCACGCTGGTGGGGTTGGTGACCATCGCGCTGTCCACCTACATGATCACCCATTCACATCGCATCGCCGCCTGGCTCGATGGCCCGCTGCGCCCCTTCGAGCGCGCCGACCCCTGGCGCGAGGCGCTGGAGGCGGCGGAAGGGGCGGCGGCGCCGGACCAGGCCGATATCGTGCTGTTCGGCCTCGGCCGCTTTGGCGGCAGCATCGCGCAGCATCTGCGTGACCGGGGGCTGGTCGTGCTCGGCGTGGATTTCGACCCGGAGGCGGTCCGCCAGTGGCAGGCCCAGGGCTTCGCCGCGGTCTATGGCGATGCCTCCGACCCCGAGCTGATCGCCACCCTGCCGCTGGCCGGCGTGAAATGGGCCGTGTCCTCGGTCCCTGGCGGGGCGGGCGGGCTGACGCATGAGGATCATCGCCTGGCGCTGATCGACGCGTTGCGGGACCAGCACTTCGCCGGCCGCATCGCCGTGACGGCGCATGCGGAGGACGAGGCGGCCCGGCTGCGGCTTCGCGGCGCCGACCTGGTGCTGCTGCCCTTCCGGGATGCGGCGGATCGGGCGGCGGAGATGCTGGAGGCACCGCCCACCGGCTGAATCGGCCGGATGCGACCCGTCAGCCGATCCGTGGAGTCACGGCGCCTTGTGGATCGGATCCACCCAGGCCACCGATTCCGGCTTCTCCACCGGCTCAATATCCAGGTTCACCACCACGGCTTCGTTGTCGGAGCGCACCAGCACGCATTCCAGCGTCTCCTCCGTGCTGGCGTTGATTTCCTGGTGCGGGACGTAGGGGGGCACGAAGATGAAGTCGCCCGGGCCGGCCTCGGCCACGAATTCCAGCTTCTCCCCCCAGCGCATCCGGGCGCGGCCCTTGATGATGTAGATCACCGATTCCAGCGCGCCGTGGTGATGCGCGCCGGTCTTGGCATTGGCATGGATATGCACCGTGCCGGCCCAGATCTTCTGCGCGCCGACGCGGGCGAAGTTGATGGCGGCGGCGCGGTTCATGCCCGGTGTCTGCGCCGTGTTGGTGTCCAGGCTGTCGGCCGGGATCACCCGCACGCCGGTGTGCTTCCAGCCATCATCCGGCGGCGTTTCGTGGCTGTGGTCGTGTCCGTCATGCGGCATCCGCGTTCTCCTCAATCAGCTCTCGCGCCGGAAGCGCGGACCAGCGGCAGCCACAGATCGATCTCGGATTTCAGAAAATCCTCGAAGCGCTGCGGCGTCCAGCCGCGCATGGCGGGCGTGCCCATCTCGTCGAAGCGCCGGCCGATGGTGGGGTCGGACAGCGCCTGTTCGATGGCGGCCGCCATCCGCGCCACGATCGGCGCCGGCGTGCCGGCGGGGGCGTAGATGCCGTACCAGGAATAGGCCTTGTAGTCGCCGAGCCCCACTTCCCGCGCCGTCGGCACCTCCGGCACCTGCGGGCTGCGCTCATCGGTCGCGACGAAGATCAGCCGCGCGGTGCCGGCCTGGTGGAAGGGGGCGAGGATGGAGGGGATGTCGCTGGTGAAGGCGATCTCGCCCTGCTGCAGCGCCAGGTAGGTCTGCCCCGGATTGCGATAGGGAATGTGCTCCGCCGTCGCGCCGATGCGCGACAGGAAGGCGGAGGAGGCGATGTGGCCGGAGGTGCCGGCCCCGGCGCTGCCATAAGAATACTTGCCCGGATTGGCCCGCAGCAGCGCGATGAATTCCTGCGCCGTGCTGACGCCAAGCTTGGACGAAATCGCCATCCCGATCGGAATGAAGACCGTGGGGGCAACGGACGCAAAGTCCTTCAGCGGGTCATAGGGCAGGCGGGCATACAGCCCGATGGCGAGCGCCATGTTGGAGACGGTGGCCAGCAGGAAGGTCTCGCCATTCGGCGGCGCCTTGGCCACCACATCGGCGCCCAGCGTGCCGCCGGCGCCGGGTCGATTCTCGATCACCACCGTCTGGCCCAGGATCTCGCTCAGCCTGGGCGCCAGGACCCGGGTGGTGATGTCCGTGCCGCCGCCGGTACCGAAGGGCACGACAATCCGGATCGGCCGGGTCGGCCAGGCGGCGGCGCCAGTCTGGGCCTGGGCGAGACCGGGCAGGGCGGCCGCCATCGGCAGGGCAAGCGCGGCGCGGCGGGTGAAGGATGGCATGGGGCGGTGCTCCTGGCTCGTCGCACCGATCAAAGCGCGGCCAGAGGCGGCGCGCATCCCCCTTTGGCCCAGGAAAAGCTCAGCCGGGCGGCGGCTGCACCGGCAGGCCGCCCGCAAGGGCCTGCAACATCAGCGCATCCTGCCCCGGCACCGCGATGCGCCGTTCGGTCTGCAACCGCCCGCTGCCATCCGGCGCCCGGCTTTCGCGGTACAGCCAGCCGGTAAGCTGCCCTTCCTCCGCGATTCGCCGGGCAAGGCGCTCAAGATCCGGCCCCGGACCCAAGGCTGCAAGCTCCGCCGGGCTCAGCCCCAGCAGGACGTCGCCCCGGATCGTCACCACGCGGAACAGCCGGACGCCCCCCGCATGCGCGACCACGGCGAGCGGGGCCGCCGCAGCCGGAACAGGGCCGAGTCCCAGGCGCTGCAGCACGCCGAGGGTGGCGCGCCGGGTCAGGGATAGGGGGCGGGAGTTTTGCATGTGGCGCAATTCTGGCCGGAAAATGTTGCGCGAAGGTGTCGTGGCCGGTTTCGCGCACTTCGCCCGGAGGCGAGCCGTGCCTGTGGATCATGAGGATATCGGGGAGGACCGCGCTTTTCGGACGAGTCGTGCCGCCGAATGCCGCGGGTGTGCGAGACGCGCTGGCCCGAAGTGGGCTAGGTTATGAATGAATCTGCAACGAGATGGATGGATCGCAAGGCCTGGGCAAAAAGCAACTACTGATCTGTGGCGCACCCCTGGTGGTGACGAGAGTGTGGCAACACTACATCTTGTTGGTGTAGGGGTAGCGGAGGCATCCTCCGGCGCGTTGGAGGAGTCGCTCCACATGGGGGCAGCCAGTTCAGGGGGTTTGGTCCGTGTTTGATGCAGTTCAGCTTGAAGGCCACGGCCAGGTTCGGATCGATCGGTCCCGCGATGCGCTGCTGACCGATTTCGGCAAGGCCACGCTGGATGACCGGTACCTGCTGCCTGGCGAATCCTACCAGGACCTGTTTGCCCGCGTCGCCTCGGCCTATGGCGATGACGCGGCGCATGCCCAGCGGATCTATGACTACATCTCCCGCCTCTGGTTCATGCCGGCCACCCCGGTGCTGTCCAATGGCGGCACGACTCGCGGCCTGCCGATCTCCTGCTTCCTGAACGAGGCCTCCGACAGCCTGGATGGCATCGTTGGCCTGTGGAACGAGAATGTCTGGCTGGCGGCCAAGGGCGGCGGCATCGGGTCCTATTGGGGCAATCTGCGGGGAATCGGTGAGAAGGTCGGCCGCAACGGCAAGACCTCCGGCGTCATCCCCTTCATCCGGGTGATGGACAGCCTGACGCTGGCGATCAGCCAGGGCAGCCTGCGGCGCGGCTCGGCGGCCTGCTACCTGCCGGTGAACCACCCGGAGATCGAGGAATTCCTCGAAATGCGGCGGCCGACCGGCGGCGATCCGAATCGCAAGGCGCTGAACCTGCATCACGGCGTGCTGCTGTCAGATGCCTTCATGCGTGCGGTGGAAGCGGATGAGGAATGGGCGCTGGTCTCGCCCAAGGACGGCGCGCTGATGCGCAAGGTCTCCGCCCGCAGCATCTGGATCCGCATCCTGACGGCGCGCATCGAGACCGGCGAGCCCTACATCATCTATTCCGACCACGTGAACCGCGCCCGGCCGGAGCATCACAAGCTGTCGGGACTCGAGGTGAAGACCTCCAACCTGTGCAGCGAGATCACGCTGCCGACGGGCCTCGACCAGCACGGGATGGAGCGCACCGCGGTGTGCTGCCTGTCCTCGCTGAACTGCGAGACCTGGTTCGAGTGGAAGGATAATCCGCGCTTCATCCCGGATGTGATGCGGTTCCTGGACAATGTGCTGCAGTCCTTCATCGACACGGCGCCCGATTCGATGGCCCGCGCGCGCTATTCCGCGATGCGGGAGCGGTCGGTGGGCCTCGGCGTCATGGGCTTCCACAGCTTCCTGCAGGCGCTGAACGTGCCCTTCGAGAGCGCGATCGCGAAGGTCTGGAACAAGCGGATGTTCAAGCACATCCGCGAACAGGCGGATTTGGCCAGCCGCATGCTGGCAGAGGAGCGCGGGGCCTGCCCGGATGCCGCGGAATACGGCTTCATGGAGCGGTTTTCCAACAAGATGGCGATCGCGCCGACCGCATCCATCTCGATTATCTGCGGCGGCGCGTCCCCGGGCATCGAGCCGATCGCGGCCAATGTCTACAACCACAAGACGCTGTCCGGATCCTATATCGTCCGCAACATCCACCTGAAGAAGGTGCTGGCGAAGCATGGACGGGATGATGACGACACCTGGACCAGCATCACCGTCACCAAGGGCAGCGTGCAGCACCTGGATTTCTTGACGGACCAGGAGCGCGCCACCTTCAAGACGGCGTTCGAACTGGATCAGCGCTGGGTGATTGAACATGCGGCGGACCGGACGCCGTTCATCTGCCAGTCCCAATCGGTTAACGTTTTCTTACCGGCCGACGTCCACAAGCGCGATCTTCATCAAATTCACATGATCGCGTGGAAGAAGGGTTTGAAGTCGCTTTATTACTGCCGAAGCCTATCCATTCAGCGCGCAGACACTATTTCTGCGAAGGTCGTCGGCCAGTCCGACGTGATGACCCTGCACAAGGACGAAGAAGTCCGAAAGCTGGTCGCCGCCGCACCACCCTCGGAAAACGCCAATGACTACGAGGAATGCCTCGCGTGTCAGTGAGAAGTCCGCAATTTCCTGATCCAGCGCGTGTCGCCGCCCTGAAGGCGGCGCTCGAGCGTGATCTGGACCGCATGCTGGAATGGCGCGGGCCGGTGACGGAAGTCCGTCGCCTGGTGGCCGAGCTTGACCAGCTCGATGCGCAATTCCAGCGCGCCAGCGCGCGTGCCGCCGGTCAGGCGCACGACCAGATGGCCCGTTGAACCAATTTCCCGGCGAGATACTTCATGCCCGATGACGCAATTTCCCGTGCCGAGCTTCCGGTCCGCTTCGACCTGCTGACGGCGAACCCGGTCTACAAGCCGTTCCGCTACCCTTGGGCCTATGAGGCCTGGCTGCAGCAGCAGCGCATCCACTGGCTGCCGGAAGAAGTGCCGCTGGCGGATGATGTGAAGGATTGGCAAAAGAACCTGACGCCGGGTGAGAAGAACCTGCTGACGCAGATCTTCCGCTTCTTCACCCAGGCGGATGTTGAAGTGAACAACTGCTACATGAAGCAGTATTCACAGGTCTTCAAGCCGACCGAAGTGCTGATGATGATGTCGGCCTTCTCGAACACCGAGACGA
>LNFM01008892.1_pt1 | contig 20656 bp, 23 predicted proteins | sample 596031 | NCBI WGS metagenome assembly LNFM01 (sample SAMN04254537, study PRJNA301005) | activated carbon metagenome | isolation source: dual media filters at the Ann Arbor, Michigan drinking water treatment plant | place: USA: Ann Arbor | reverse complement strand
GATAACTACTCGATCCGAATAACATCGGAAAGAGTTTTGTTTTTCATGGCTATACTTTAAGACCTCCCGATTCTTCGGGGGGTCTATTTTTTTAGTGGCACACCAAGTTTATTAAATTAGTTAATCACATTTTAGTCCAACGGCATGGTTTTTTCTACTTCCCTAAAAAAATAATTATGATAGTACGCAGAAACATTTCAGTCCTGGCAGTAATAATTGCTGCAGTAACAATTAGTGCATGTCAAAAAGAAAACTCCGGGGGTACTACCAATTTAAAAGTACATCTTACAGATAATCCCTTTAATGCAACAGCCGTAAATGTGGATATACAAGAAGTAAGAGTAAATATGCGGGATGATTCATCCGGCTGGACTAATCTTGCTACCATTAGTGGAGTGTACAATCTGCTCGATTTTCAAAATGGCGTAGATACCGTATTAGCACAAGGAAATATCCCTACCGGAACATTAAAAGAAATTCGTTTTGTATTGGGTAGTAATAATAGCATTGAAATTGCAGGAGTTACTTATCCGCTTACAATCCCAAGCGGCAGTGAGTCTGGTTTAAAAATAAAACTCAATAAGAAATTAAATGCCTCATTGGATTCATTATTGATTGATTTTGATGCCGCATTATCAATAATGCAAACCGGTGCAGGCGATTATAAATTAAAACCTGTTTTGAAAATTAAATAACAACAAGAATAAATTTCTTGAAAAGCATTTTGTTGAAAAGCAAGATGCTTTTTTTATGCGTAGTATCTTCCTTCTGCCAATGTACTATTCCTTTATTGCAATAAGTACTTCTACAAAGGGGTAGTTACATCTGCTATCTTATTTTCAATAATATCGGCTGTTTCATTTGCACAAGCACTAGGTGCTGTTTACTTTTATTGAGATGAGGTAATCGGCAACTACGCCGTTATTTTTAATTAATCCACTACCTAAAAAAAAACATGAAAACAAATCGACTTATTTTTTCAGCAGTACTGGCTTCAGCTATTTTTTTTACAGCCTGCCAGCGGGACGCTGCCAGAGAGTTAACTGCCCCTGTGGCACAAACATCAACGAGTGGTATATCTATTGAATCAGAAGATGGACCCTGCAATTCTGATGCTTATGACATTGTATTGGAAAGCAGAACACAGGTTGGCAGTAATTGGGAATGGGTATGGAGTGTTCAAAATCCAAATCCTGGCAATGGTACTAATGGCACGGTACAGGATTTAAGCCATTGGGGTATGGAGTTTGGCTCATGCTTTACCTGGAGTTCAGTAGCAGGGGCAGCCTATAGCTATAATGGCGCAACATGGACCAGCTTTTCTCCCAGTTATGCTCCTGATCCAAGTCAGCTTTGTATGCAGACACCAGTTTTGAAATTCAACTATGGTACTTCTGGTGGTGCTAAAACATATTATAAGCTGATATTGAACCAGGACTACGACCATACTAATTCTTTAGCCTATTATAAATCGGGTAAAAGAACGGGTTGCTGCACTACTGTCTTCCAAGGGGTTGGTTGCCTGGCCGGTGGTGGAGATGATGGTGGTGACAGATAAACAATTATTTTAATTAAACGCTGCAAAAGGCTTGAATGAGAACTGTTTTGACTCTCATTCCAGCCTTTTTTAATATTTGTACTCAAATGCTTGTGCAGTACAAATTGAAAGTATACTTTTATGGCTCAAAGTGACCATTACTATTATTTCTCTGTGAAATAATAATGTCCAATCCACTGAAAAGTACAAAGTAGCCAACTGGCTACACCAAACAATCCATTTTCAATTGAATGCTGTATGGTTTAACTGTTGTTAATCCTTTCAAGTCCTTCCTATCTGAATGCCTCAAGGTCCATTCCAACTGAATCACCACAATCAAATGTGGATGTACTGATTCGTCATATATCATGTTGCACAAGCAGCAGCCGTATTTATTAAAACTTTCATTTAACTAAAACCTTGAAGCATGAAAAAGATTTTATTTATTATTTTATTTGCAGCGTTGGGCATTGCTGCTTTTTCCCAGGAAAATCCTTGTCCTACAGTAACTGGTGTACGCAGAACTAATATCGTTAATAATGGCAACGGTACTTGTTCTGGAACAATTACTTTGAACATTCAAAACGATGTATCTAATGCTAATCCTAAAGGAGTTCTTGTAGAAGTTCTTTGTGGCTCACTAACTCCTGTTCTTACTCAGTGTTTTATTGCTTCAACAGTACCGGGTGGAGCTCAATACACTACTAATTCATTTACTTGTCCTTGTAATGAGCCTATCACAATTAGAATTACACGTTTTACTGCCAGCAATGGAAACTGCCAGGGCGGTACTTGCGGAAATGTTATTATTATCCAGGAATCGCCTTTGCCCGTGGAGCTTACCTCATTTACGGCAAAACGGATTCAAACTAATGTATCATTGAAATGGGAAACTGCATCTGAGCAAAATAATAGCGGTTTTGCCGTTGAGAGAAATACTAACGGAACCTGGCAACAGATTGCTTTTGTTCCTACAAAAGCTCAGGGAGGAAATAGCAGCTCTTCTATTGCTTATGATTACAATGATTTGAATAGCACAAAAGGGATCAGCCAATACCGTATTAAACAGGTAGATTTCGATGCGCAATCTAAGTATAGTGAAGTTCGTACCGTTCGTGGTGACGGACAAGTTGGTAAAACAATTGTTTATCCAAACCCATCCGTAGACGGTAAAGTAAATATTGTATTTGAGGATGCTACTGTTATCCGTGATGTATCTGTAACTGATATGAGTGGTAGAACAATTAAACAATTTAAAAGCGTAACTAACAACAATATGGTTATTGAAAACCTGAGCCCCGGCATTTACAGCCTTCGTGTATTTGTGCCAGCTACCGGCGAACAGGCAGTGCAGAAGATTGTAGTAAATAAACAATAATATGCTCAGGGGTTTTTATTTTTAAAACACCTACGGGGTGGTTCTTATGAACTACCCCTTTTTTTTGTTAGGGTTTCCAATCTTTTAAAGGTTGGCAACCCTTTATTTTATCTTTCCACCTTCAAAAGGTTGTAACCCTACGGAGCAATTATCTTTTCTTATTTTTGGTAATTACCCCGATATGAATAAGATCATTTTTACAGAAGAGTTTTGCCAGCCGGAAGATCTGCATCCTTTTACACTTACCCGGCAATTGCAGGACATTAGGGTAGGCATCCTTACCATTCGGGAGAAATGGGAACGGATGCTGGGGCTTGAGTCATTTGATAAAAAAGAAGATGATTACAAAGACCTGCAGCGTTCCGTACATATTGATGAGGCAGTAGGGGATGGGGCTTGTTTTATTATTCATGGTAATGTGTTGCCAACAATAGCATTGGTAAAGGCAGTTCGTAAATTAAAGAACGGAGAATTTATTGCAGCAAAGGGAGGAAACAGTATTGTATTTCGGGTTGCTAAAAACGATATAGAAGGACGACATAAAATAAAAGTAGGCAATGCTGTTAATTTTAATCAGGAGTTAAAAATCATCCGTTATCCCTGGGATATTTTTCAATTGAATGATTGGGCTATTCGTCAGGATTACAAATTGCTAACCGCAAAGAAAAAATCACAACAAATTTCAAAAACTAACCGTGTTACAAAGCCATCACAGGTATTTATTGAAAAAGGTGCTAAAGTGGAGCATTGCATTATTAATGCAGCCACAGGTCCGGTATATATAGGTAATAATGCAGAAGTGATGGAAGGGTGCATTATTCGAGGCCCGTTTGCCATGGGAGAAGGGGCTTGTTTAAAATTAGGAACCAAAGTTTATGGTGCTACTACACTTGGTCCTTATTGTGTAGTGGGTGGTGAAATAAAGAACTCAATACTCTTTGGTTACAGTAATAAAGCACATGATGGATATTTGGGGGATTCCGTAATAGGAGAGTGGTGTAATATGGGTGCTGGAACCACCAATTCTAATTTAAAGAATAATGCCAGTGAAGTAAAAGTGTGGATGCCAAAAGGAGAAATGACAGCAGGTATTAAATGCGGTGTGATGATGGGAGATTATTCCCGAACGGCTGTTAATACGGCTATAAACACTGGAACGGTAATAGGCGTAAGTTGCAATGTGTTTGGTGCGGGTCTTACACCTAAATACATTCCCAATTTTAGCTGGGGTAGCGAAGGAGTGAATCGCTATGATCTTGAAAAGGCTTTGCTGGATATTGAAGACTGGAAAAAATTAAAAGGACAAAAAATAACTGATGATGAAAAAAGTATTTTGAAATCTATTTTCGAGAAGTGGTAAAATAAAAAATTTAATATAAACACAACTGATATTTTATGCGGAAACAAATTGCAGCAGCTAATTGGAAAATGAATCTTACATACCAGCAAGGAGAAAAATTATTGGATGAAATTTTGGGAGCTGAAATTGAATTGGCCAATCATCAGTTGGCTATTTTTGCGGTGCCTTCTCCTTATTTGTTAATGACAAGAAGTGAAGTGGAAGAAGAGAGTAATTATGAAGTAGCAGCGCAAAATTGTCACCATAAAAAATCCGGCGCTTTTACTGGGGAAGTATCTGTAGAAATGCTTCACTCCATGAATATAAAATATTGTGTAATCGGGCATAGTGAAAGAAGAGAATATAATGGAGAGACTAACACTATGCTGGCCGACAAGGTGAATCTTTGTTTAGAAAATTTTATTACTCCTATTTTTTGCTGCGGGGAACCCTTATCCATCCGTGAAGCAGGTACGCAAAATGAATTTGTTGCTACTCAGTTAAAAGAATCCTTGTTTCATTTACCAGCTGCAACTATTAAGAATATCGTCATTGCCTATGAGCCTATCTGGGCGATTGGTACCGGTAAAACAGCCAGCACAGAACAGGCACAAGAAATACATCAATATTTACGTTCTGTAATTGCCGATCAGTATAGCGAAGCTGTAGCCAATGAAATCCCGATTCTCTACGGAGGAAGTGTTAAAGCAAACAATGCAAAAGAGATTTTTGCTTGTCCCGATGTTGATGGCGGTCTTGTTGGTGGGGCGTCGTTGGTTGCTGCTGATTTTATTGAAATTATAAAAGCTTTGAAATAGCGATAAGTTAGCGGCGATTTGCTCGCAGCGCAACAGAAAACAAAATAACATTTAAAGTTGTAGTTTATTTCCGCACCATTTCACATAGTGCTCCAGCGAAAGAACCAGGTAATGCTGAGTTTTCTGAAGATCAGAGCCATTGTTAATGGACGGCAAATTTATCCGCTGTCTAATACAAAGCCGGTAGTAATTCCTGTAAGTGAGAATAATCCAAAAGTTGTTATCACAGACGGGTATCATTTTACCCGCCCAATGAAATTAAAGTATAATGAACTGCCTGTCTATTGCTTTAATGTAGTATGTGCCATCAGTGATAAACAATTATTGGGAGTAGTTGGCCTTTTAGCTGGCTTATACCTGAGTGGTTTTTTTACTGGCTTGCTGGTACTAAAAGTACTCAGTTTTTTACCCCTTCTTTACCTTGTATTATTTTACTATCTCAATAGAAAGGAGTTCATCAAACTGGTGCCGGTGTTGAACTAATCAGCACTGTTTCAAAAACCGATTTTTTTCACAGTACTGGCTGGTTTATTTTAGCAATTGATGTCCCGAAAAAAAATACTCTGGATTTGCAGTTGGTATCCGAATAAACTGGAGCCTTTTAATGGCGACTTTATTCAACGGCAGGCCCATGCCGCCGCATTACGCAATGATGTTTTTGTTTTACACCTGGCAGGGGATGACACTGGTGTGGTAAAAGAAACCGGCGAAGTGGTGACGAATGCTCCGGGTATAACGGAGAAAATAATCTACTTTAAAAAGCATGCTTCTTTTCCCGCCAAATTGCTATCGCATTACAAATGGCTTCATCTTTCAAAAAAAGCTATCAGGAAGTATATCATTGAAAATGGCAAGCCTGATATAATTCATGTAAACATCCCGGTAAAAGCAGGATACTTAGGTTTGTGGGCCAAAAAAAAGTACGACGTTCCCTATGTTGTTACTGAACATTGGGGAATATATAATGAGGTGGAAGTTTATAATTATGAAAGCAAAAACTCCCTGTTCAAACAGCTTACAAAAAAAGTTTACGAAGGAGCAGCTGTATTTATTTCTGTTAGCCGTTACTTAGCCGAAGGTGTAAACAGGCTAGTGATGCAAAAAAAATATACGGTTGTGCCCAATGTGGTTGACACCAATATTTTTTATTATCAGGAAAAGCAGTCAGCTACCTTTCGCTTCTTGCATGTATCAAATATGGTTCAGCTAAAAAATGCGGAAGGTATATTGAGAGCTTTTAAAATATTTATAAAAGAAAATTCAAATGCTGAACTGGTAATGGTAGGAGATACCACTCATACAATACGAGAGTATGCCGCTTCATTAGGTTTTCCGAAAGGAACAGTATCTTTTCGGGGCGAAGTATCTTATCAGCATGTTGCAACTGAAATGCAGTTAGCAGACTGTTTTATATTATTCAGCAATATTGAGAATTCGCCTTGTGTAATTGGAGAGGCTTTGTGCTGCGGCCTACCGGTTATTGCTTCAAATGTTGGCGGTATTCCGGAACTGGTTGACGAAACTAATTCTTTATTGGTAGAGCCGGGAAATGAAAATATTCTTGCCAATGCAATGCGAGAAATAATGAGCCATCATTCAAGTTATAACAGAAAAAAAATAGCTGAAAAAGCACAAAAATTTTTCAGCTACCCGGTTATCAGCAAACAGCTTGACGAAATCTACACGGCTGTTTTATCGACAAAATAAGTATTAGTTTTTCAACCTGTTTATTAACTCAATGTATTCTTTCATTGCGTCTGTCGTTGATTTCCCTTTTAAGTTTGACCATGCTTCATATTTGGCCTTGGCTACAAAATCAAACGGGTTAGAAGGAGGGTCTGTGTTTACATCACCAATACTGCCTTGCTTGTAGAGAGAATATAGTTGTAATAAGGTTTCGTTGCTTGGCTTTTCGGAAAGACTTTTGCTATCTGATGCCGCTTGTTCAAACTGCTCTTTTAAATCCATGTGCTGCTTTTTAGTTTTTAAATGGTTAATGAAATAGTAAGTAAATTATTTAGTACGGGCATTATCAATAAAGATAGACTGTACTTCTTTTTTGTTATTGATGGTTTTATAAAATTCTTCCAGATACCGGGTGGCTTCTTTGCGATAACTTTCTTTTAGTAATGTAAAGTTGTTAATCACCGACATGATAGCCTCTTTCTTTGCTTTAAACAGATCAAAGGTCAATTGCAATTCTTCCATTGATCTTGGGAAACCCCTGTACACTCTTTCTGTTACAGCTTCGGTACCTAAAATTTCACTGGGCAAAGCATAGCCGGCATTTACAAAGCCGGAGTGGTCAAAATCGTAGGGAACAACAAATGGTAATGCATTTTTATTTTCCTTATCGTAAATAAGTTTTATGTTATGATTGCCGGGAACAGACCAATCGCCATTGCTGATCATATATTCAAACACGGCCACTTTTGTCATTAAACTACGATTGGTTGCTTCGGTATTATACGTTGCTTTATCTTTTTTTATACAACCGTTTCTTATTGCCATGTCTTTATCATCTTCTAACAGGAATGCATATTGCGTAAAGGGCTTTACTTTTCCTCTTGTATCATTATAGTTCATTTTTACTAACCTTACCCGAAAGCTTTTATTCTCCAGCAGATTATAGATTTTATAAACAAGAAATTCTTTCAGCACCAATTGTTCATCATCCGCTTTAGCACCACAGGCAATTACTAATTTTAATTTTCCCAACGGGGATAGTAGAGGTGAGGTTGGATTTTTGAAATCTATCATAATGGGCGGAATGTTACACTGCTCTCTTCTAAAATGACCTCTCGCACCTACTGTTATTGCTTCTTTGATAGGTGTACTGCCCGGCAGGGTAAGTGTAACTTCGGCTTCCTGAAAAACATCTGGCAGTTTTTCATTTTGCAACTTTCTAATATCCGTGGAGAGGCTTATTTCAACAATATCTTCATCAGTAAAAAATTTTATACTATCAACCTTTGCTTGCGCAGAGGATAAAAAACTGCTGCTTATTATAAAGGCCAGCAACAGCCACTTTATTTTTTTCATAACTTAATGGTTAAGTTTAAAGTATAAGATGGTGGTGGTAAACTAACGAATTAATGTTATCTGGCGTTATCAATAAAGATTGATTTTACTTTTTTATCGCTTTCAATGGTCTTGTAAAATTCATTCAGGTAACTAATGATATCTTTTTTTGTTTTGTCTTTAAACAACTCAAACCCATTTACCAGGTCATTGATACTTTGTCTTTTCTCTTTAAAAATTTTCAGGGTATTTTCAATTTCAGGCATGGTTCTTTTATAGCCTCTGTAAACCCGTTGGGTAACGGAGGCAGTTCCCACCACTTCGCTTGGTACTGCATAGTAGGCATTTACAAAACCTGAATTATCAAAGTCGTAAGGAACAGTAAGCACTTTCGCTTTTTCATCATTACGGGGATAAATCATTTCTATATTATGGTTAGCCGGCACCGACCAGTCAGTATTGCCAATCATATATTCAAAAATGTCAACTTTATTCATCAATGCAGGGTCTGCTTCATCCACTGCAAAAGCAACCTTTTTACTGGCTTTGCAGCCATTCCTTTTTGCCATATCATCAACATCTTCCAGTAAGAAGGCATATTGCGTATATGATTTCATCTTGCCTTTTGTATCGATGTAGGTTACTTTGGCTAATCTTGCTCTAAAACTTCTTTCATCAAAAAGGTTGTAAATTTTATACACCATGTATTCTTTCAACAGCAATTGCTCATCCACACTTGAGTTGGCACAACCCACCACCAGTTTCAACCTGCTGAGTGTATAAAGTCTTGGTGAAGTAGGAGTGTGAAAATCCAGCATAATGGGAGGCATAGCACAATTAATTCTTCTCGACTTGCCTCTTGCATGCAGTTTCATTTTTTCGCTGATAGTCGTGTTATCAGGAAAACGAACGGTGATATCTCCTTCCTGATAAACTTCAATATTTTCGGCGATCTGTAGTTTACCAAAATCAGTAGTCAATGTTATTTCTACAATGCCGGGGTCCGTAAAAAATTTGATACTGTCAACCTGGTTCTGCGCAGATACAGAAAATGTGCCCGCAAACAGGCAAGCTAATAGCATCCGTGTGATCTTATTCATATAGTGGTTATTAATGGTGTCTTATATAGTGGATAAGAAAATTACGAAAGAAAACACAATAACAACTCACATCAGCAATCTTCTTATTTCAGTACTTCTGTAATCACCTGGCCTACATTTCCGTTAGGCATTTGTATGCGTAACAAAGCCGCTATAGTTGGCGCAATGTCAGTCATATAGGTTTCCCGGTTGGTCTTTCCCTGTTTTATACCCCAGCCATACCACAACAAAGGAATATGCGTATCATAGGGGTTCCATAAGCCATGGGTGGTACCGGTATTGCTCCAGGCATCTATATAATTGGGTTTAAGCAGAAACTGGATGTCTCCGCTGCGGCGTTTATAGTAACCGTTATTCAGCATATTTCTTACCGTTCCGGGAAGCGGAACTTCATTCAACTCTTCCAGCGAAAATATTCTTGCAATGTTTGAATCTTTGGACATGCGGGTAACTATCCACTCAATAATATCTTCAGCATCTAATTTAGCAGAATCAATTTTTGGATGATTTAATCCAAATTGGTAATTATCATCATAGACCACCACAGGGGTGATGTTGAATTTTTCATTTAATGCAATGTTGAGTTGCTTGGTTATGTCGCTCATGAAAACTCTTCCACCGGGCATTTTATTCTCCGTCATATACTCGGGGGTATGTGCCACGCCATGGTCAGCAGAAAGAAAAACGGTGTATTGACCCTTGCCAACTTTTGCATCCAAAAAATCTAAGAAAGAACCAAGCTCTTTATCTAATCTTAAAAATCCATCTTCAGCTTCTACCGAGTTAGGTCCGAACGTATGACCAATATAATCCGGTGAAGAAAAACTTACCGCCAGAAAATCCGTAATATCATCTGCTCCCAATTGCTCAGCCACTAACGTAGCTTTTGCAAATTCAGCAGTCAATGTATTTCCCATTGGAGTGGTAGAAACTTTCCCATAGTCTTTTCCCATATAAGCTTTCATGTCATAGGGAAATTTATTGCCACCTAATGTTTTTGCTTCATGGCTTTTTTCGTCGGCGGTACTTAGTGTATAAGTGTTAATCGGGTAAAGTGTATTCCAGCCTTTTTCGTAATATTTATCAACTAACTTCTGCGCATTAAAATCATTAACCCATTTTGGTAATTCATTCATGTAATAAGTAGAAGTTATCCATTTGCCTACGCCGCCATCGTACCAATAAGCGGCATTGGCACTATGGCCTGCTGGTAAAATACCACCTCTGTCTTTTATAGAAATACCTACCACTTTACTTTTAAAGTTGGTAGCAATCCGCAATTCATCGCAGATGGTTGTGGTAAGCATATTTCTGGGACTTTGTTTGCCTGCAGAAGTAGCGCTGCCAACGGTGTTGACTGTTTTATCTTCTGTGCAATAAACAGAACGCATTTGATCTCTGTCCCACCAATAATTTCCGGTAATGCCATTTATAGCAGGCACTGATCCTGTGTAAATAGAACTATGTCCGCAACCTGTATATGTAGGGGTGTATGGAATTAAAGTGTTTTCACAAGTAAAGCCCTGGTTAAGCATACGTTTAAATCCACCATTAGCATCGTACCGGTCATAAAAACGATAGAGATAATCCCAGCGCATCTGGTCCACCACAATACCTACAATAAGCTTTGGACGCTTAATCGTTTGCTGTGCTTCAACAGTGACAGTGCAGAATAATACTAACGCTAAAATAGATACCAGTCGCATGAAAAAAATTTTGACAAATGTAAGGGTTTGTTCCGCCCCAGCTGATATTAGGAAATATTATCATTCTGTGACGAAAGTTTTGTTGCGGAGGATGCTTTGCAATATTTTTATTACATGAAAACAATTGGATTTGTAGGCGGTTTATCATGGGTTTCCTCGTTGGACTATTACCGGCTATTTAATGAAATTACTAATCAACGATTGGGCGGAAATGAAGCCGCAAAAATTGCGATGTATTCCGTTAATTATGGAGAAATAGTAACCCTTACTCAAAAAGGAGATTGGGATGGAATTACCCGCATTATTACCGATGCTGCTAAAAAAGTGGAAGCCGCCGGCGCTGCTTGTGTGTTATTGGGTGCTAATACTATGCACCATATTGCAGAGAGGGTGCAGGAAAAAATATCTATTCCGCTGCTGCATATTGCCGATGTTACTGCCAAAGCTATCCAACACAAAGGAATTACTAAAGTAGCATTATTAGGTACCCGCTACACCATGCAGTTTGACTTTTATAAAAACAAACTCGCCAGTTACGGTGTCGAAACAATAATACCAGGTGCTGATGGTATAGAGTTCGTAAACAATGCCATCTATAATGAATTAGGAAAAGGAAAATTTCTTGCTGAAACAAAGCAAGGATTTTTGGAAATAATTGATAAACTATCTGCTGAAGGGGCACAAGGTGCAATATTGGGCTGCACAGAAATTCCGATGCTTATCAAACAATCCGACACAGCACTACCTGTTTTTGATACCACTTTATTACATGCAACTGCTGCGGTGGATTTTGCGCTTGGATAACTAAAATTTACCGATGCCATTTCCAAAAAGCGAAGGATGCGACGATTGAAACAAGCCCTACCGTCCACCATAAAACATTGAAACCGGAATATTCGGCAAGCTGTGCACCGCCCATAGGGCCAAGCACTTGTGCTACCGACCAGGCCATTGTATATAGTGCTGCATACTGCCCCCGGTTGGATGGCTGTGTTCGGGCTATCCAATAGCTATTCATAAAAGGCATGGAGAGTATTTCGCCGAAAGTAACCAGCACAATCATGCTGATGGCTACCGGCACGGCTGCAGCAGGTATGTTCAATAAAAGGAAAGCAACACCAACCAAAAACACCCCGATGCTGATATAATAGATATTGTTCCTTTTACCTTCCAGTTTATACACCAGCACCATTTCTACCAGCACTATGATGATGCCGTTGGCAGCCATTAAAATGCCGATAAAAGGTTCAGAGAAATTGAGTTCCCTTTTAAAGTAAACGGGAACATTATTGAACATCTGAAAAAAGCAACAGGCAAATAAAATAGTGATAAATGCAAAGGACAAATAGGTTTTGTCTTTATACGCAGATTGTATCAGCGGATCATCGATCTTTTGCTTTTTGGGTGGTTTATAATCCACGGGTTTTAAAACCAGCCACATTAATAATGCGGCACCCATATTGGTAAATCCATCTACCCAAAACAATAATTCGTAATCAATATGTGCAATAAATCCACCCAATGCACTACCTGCGGCCCAACCCAAATTGATGGCCAGCCTGTTCAATGCATAAGATCTTGTTCTGTTATTTTCATTGCTATAGAATGCAATAGCGGTGGAGTTAGCAGGGCGAAAAGCTTCATTCACAAAACTGAGTAAAAAAGTAAAGATGCAAATAAGCGGATAGGTATTCATCTGTCCCAATACAATGAATAAAATTCCCCCGCCGAATAAGGTAAATAACTGAACAGGGTAGAAGCCAATTTTATCTGTCAGTCTTCCGCCGAGCCATGCGCCAGCAAAAGCACCTGCTCCAAATAAACCAAATACAATTCCTGCATCACCTACCGAATAGCCCATTTCCGGACTGGTAAGGTACAGCGTCATAAACGGCACTACCATGGTGCCGCTGCGGTTTATCAGCATTATCAGGGAAAGCAGCCATGTTTCTTTCGACAGGCCTGCGTATGCATTGCGGTAAGTTTTAGCAGTAGCTCTAAGCATGGTAGTATTGCGAAGATAATATTTGGAAGGATGGCGGGCAACCGGAGCTATTGGTTCAATCGTTTTGATAGTTGGTGATTGAGATTGTATTTTTTTGGATATATTTCATTTTTAAAAAACAAACCACATGCGAAAAATCATTGCCTTTTCAGCTATTGTTGCTACTGTAGTATTATTTGCCAATTGCAGTTCTTCTAAAAAGACAACGGCTGCGGTGCCTAAGTTTAGTTATGAAGCTAATGTGCAAATGGCTATTACCACAAATTGCTCTCCTTGTCATATATCCGGTAAAGGCAATAAAAAGCCGTATGATAATTTTGCCAACGTAAAAGCTGATATCGATGAGATCATCCGCCGGGTGGAACTGAATCCGACAGACAGAGGTTTTATGCCTTTCCGCAAAGCCGCTAAACTAAGCGACAGTACGATCAATGTTTTCAAACAATGGAAGACGGATGGTTTGATTGAAAAATGATGTGAGGAGAAGAGTTTCAACTAAGGACTTCTGAAAACAGACTTAGTGTATAAAGTAATTTATACGCTGATTGAGCCAACAAAAGCTATTCACATCTTTGGGAAGATAACCATTGCAAAGATTATACTATGAGTAGTAAATTGTGTTTAGTAATATGTTTGTTTTTTATTTCTTCTTGTAAGAATAATGGAGAAACAAAAGAACAGCTTATTCTAATGTTAAGAAGTGAAAATAAAGATAGTATTATAAATGCTGTAAGCATTATTTCGGAAAGGAAAGATACTTCCATGATATTTTATTTACTGGAAAATGCAGCTGACCCCAGAATTTCTCATAGATTAAATTATAAATGAATGTCTGTTTATCAGATAAAGATGAATACTATAAAATCGTTAACGGGAATTTCTCCAGATGCTGAAATCACCTATAAGCCGGATAGTACAGTGATTGAGTTTTATAATAGATTGTATAAATAAGAAAGTGTTTCATGATAGTAAAGTGTATAAATAAATCTGTCCATAGACTGGGATTAGAATTTGGGTTTGAACCTACTTATTTGGAAATAGACAAATTATATAATGTATATGGTTTGGAGATTATCAATAATAATACCTTTGTTTTCGTTTCCGATCATAAGAACTCTTCCTATCCTTCTAGATATTTATTGCGGTATTTTGATGTTATATCAAGTAATGTTTCAAAGTACTGGCATTTAAATTTAAAAAATAATGGTCTTCAGATAATAGTAGAAGATTGGATTAGACACCAAGATTTTATGCGTATTTATATTGATGGATTTGAGCCAAATCCAGAGCTATATGGACTTTTGAGCTCTTTTTATGAAATAAAGGAACTTATCGATAAAGAGAATATTGAAATTGATGATATGGTTTAAAGGACTAGTTTTATTGCCTCCTATTTCTGGAATGTTCAAAAAAATGATGAAGTTTAGTCAATCGTCTACGAATACAGGCTGAAAAGAATGCAACCCTTTCTCCCCACTATTTGTCAGGTAAAAGCGGCGGGGCTTCCTGCTGCACCAAAACCCAAACTAAATAGTCAGCCAGTTGAGAAAAATTACTGCTGTAATATTACTCCTTGTTTTCTTTGTTGCTCAATACGAGAAGCATATCGGCTATGTAAATTGCCGGGTTACCAATTATTTTACTACTGATGGAAAAACCTGTGATTGCGAAAGCTTGCTGGAAGACAAAGCTGCCCCTATTGCCGATAATGCAGCTCCACCCGTTCATATCCACCATCATCCGGATGAATCTTATTGTACGCCGGTAAATGATCAAGTATTTCAATTCTGTTATTTGAATACAGCATTCACGGTTAATCTTGTAACCGTTTTGCCTTCCGGTAATGTTTATGGCATTGAACATCCGCCACAATTGGGTTAATTATATTTCTGTGTTTTTTTGCATACAACTATTCTATTATTATAATTAACCAAACAATGATTTTTTATGAAAAAAATATCAATGGCCATTGTATTAATGGCTGTATCAATAATTTCTTTTGGTCAAATAGCTGTCAAGTCAACAATTTTATACGGAACGATTACGCAAAATGATCTAATGCAAGCACCATTCAACAAATGGTTTGACAGTATATACAATGCTTATCAACCTGATACAAAAATTACAGCGGCAATTAAAAAAACTAACACCAAAGATATCAGCATGGATATCTTTCTGGGCACCTGGTGTGGTGATAGTAAAAGAGAAGTACCAAGGTTTATGAAATTGCTGCATGATGCATCATTTGCTACCAGCCAGGTAAAGCTGATCGGGTTGGGCGGCAGTGATTCATTATACAAACAGGGCCCGAAGCAGGAAGAAGCCGGCAAGGGAATTTTTAGAGTACCTGTTTTTATTGTTTATAAAAATGGGGTAGAAGTAGGGCGGATCAATGAATTCCCTGTTACATCGCTTGAAAAAGATTTGCAAACTATACTTACCGGTGGAGATTATAGCCCCAATTATAAAAGCTTTTCATTGCTGAGCGAATGGTTGAATGATGGAACATTGCTCAATAAAAACAGCAATATCCGTGGAATGTCCATGCAATTAAAGTCATTAGTAAACAATGAAAGAGAGTTGAATAGCCTTGGTTATTTACTACTGCAACAGGGAAAAAAGGAGGAAGCGTTTAAAGTATTTCAACTGAATGCACAACTATACCCGGAATCGGCTAATGTATTGTCGAGCCTGGGAGAGGGGTATTATAAAATAGGTGATAACAAAACGGCCGTCCAGTTTTTAGAAAGAGCATTGGAAATAAATAAAGACCCTTTGCTGGTAAAAGAAATTCTACAAATTTTATATGAAGTGAAAGGATTGAAGGGATAAACAAGTAACCGCAGAGGCAATTGATGGTGCCTCTGCGGTTAAACTATTCTTTTGCAAAGCAATTGACTTTTGAAGTTGTGCTATGGCTATATTTGCGGCCAACAAAAATGTTAGTATGGCTTTGTTAGAGAAAAAAATAGTGGTAAAGAAATCGGGCCTAACTGATGCGGGAAATGGATTGTTTGCAAAAGAGTTTATTCCGAAGAACACATTGATCGTTGAGTATAAAGGCAAAATAACCACCTGGAAAGAGGTGGATGATAACGATGGCAATAATGGATATATCTATTTTGTAAAGCGGAATCATGTAATTGATGCCAGTAATAATAAAAAAGCATTGGCTCGTTATGCTAATGATGCGAGAGGCTTGCGAAGAACAAAAGGACTTACGAATAATGCCGAGTATGTGGAGGTTGGGACGAAGGTGTATATTAAATCAAATAAAGATATTGCGGCGGGATCTGAAATATTTGTAGAATATGGTAAAGAGTACTGGGACGTAATTAAGCATAACCAAAAAGTAGATGTGGAACGGCAAAAAAAACTACAGCGAACCCGGCAAAAAACGAAATAAAAATAGTTATAGGCCTGGTAAACCCCTTACTATTTTTGACCAATCGGTACGAAGGATCATAAAAGAAAACTCTTTGCCATCGGCAGGTGTTTCAATCATCAATTTATCTTCAAAAGAAGAGATGTATTGGTTCTCATTGATCTTTCGCCACTTGTATCTATCCTGCCCAAGGGCTTCCTGTAAATATTTATTAATGCAAGAGTCGCAGTTGGCTACTGTTTTTTGCAATCTGCATTTCCCTTGCTTATCAAAAAAATAAGCAAAAGTTGCTTGTTGCGTTGTAGTGCCCGGAATATTTAATACCAAAGAAGTGTCTGTTTCGTTGAGCGCAGCATTTATGTTTTTATTATCTTTTATATATTGGCCCAGTTCTTTTTTTATATCCGCTTTTTTCTTATTGATGTATTTCTGTGCAGAGCCTGAGAAGGGGAGTAATATAAAAAAGAGTAAGATGATCCGGTTCATGTAGAGTAAGAATTAGCGGTACGGCTACAAAAGTAACTTCTTCCCGGTAGAAAATGAAAAAGGCTTACCAAACCGGTAAGCCTTGTCTTTAAAAATTATTTTCATCAGCACTAGGTCCATAACTGCCGGGTATGGGGATGTTCAATAATCTCAGATACACCCCTAATTGTGCCCGGTGATGTATTATTTGAGATAGCGACATCCTGATAACATCTGCTTTTGGCTCGGTGCTGTAAATCTGCTTGCCATTTCTTAAAGTCCAGGGTAGCTCCAGCTGACTTTCGTTATCTTTCGTTAAAACGTTGCGTCCATTGGCAAGGCTTTTTTCAAAATAGTTTAGCAGTTCATTTGTGCTTGTAAGTTTTGCCGGCGTGTAAGGATTGGCTTCAAAATCAAGCTCTGTAGTATGCAGCACCATGTCTATCCAGTCGGGTAATTCGGCTATATGGGTTGCCAGACTTCCAAGTTTCATGCTTTTTTCATGAGGAACCCAGTCATACTTATCTAATGGAACTCTTTCCAGCATTTTACGGGTGGTAACAGCTTCTTTTTCTAATTCATTTAAAAAGGATTGCATGATTGTCATAGATGAATGTTTTAATTGTTAGAGCACAAAGAAAACAGCGGCTGGTGACAACCCTATGGCAGTAAGTTTTTAAGAGGCAATTATTTTTTCCATAATCACAAACTCTAATGGCTGTGTGGGAATGCCGAATTTAGGATTATCAGGCATGGGAACCCGTTCGACAGTTTGTACATAGCCATTTCTTTCATACCAGTTAATTAGTTCCGTCCTTAATGTAATTACATTCATGAAGATATTCGGACAACTATTTTCTTTGGCATAAGTTTCTGCACCGCTTGCATTTGTGGAGATACGGTAAGCATTCCGAGATATAGGCCTCTTTCCCGTTGTTCAAGATAAACACAACCGGCTATTGTTCCATCGGCAAGGGAATGTTTTAAGATTATAGCTTTCGTATTACTGATTAATTCTGTAAGGGTTGAAATATCTGTGCGTAAATCACCTTTTAAAAGATCGGCTTCTGTTGTCCAACCTTTTTTAGAAGCTTCGCCACGATAAGCACTGTTGATCAATTCAGTTAGTGCCGGAATGTCTTGTATAGTTGCTGCTGAAATATGCATAGGCAAAAGTAGATATTGCTCCTCTTTTTTAATAACCTAATCGGAATAAAAAAACCGTCCCGATATTATCGGGACGGTTTTTGAAAAAAATAAAGAAGCTTATTTACGTTCCAACGCATTGTTTATTCTGAAAAGCAAACTTCCACGGTGTGCTCTTGAATCTTCGTTTGTAGAAACGGCACCAGCCAATTGTGTTTTCAGTTTTTTCAATGTGTTTAATGCAGCTGCTTTTGCTACATCATCATATTGCGTTTTTGTTGGGTCAATAATATCTGCCGCAGCTTTTACAAAAGTTGTTTGCAGGTTCTGGCGATATACATTCACATTGCCTTTCATATCTGCATCAAAGCAAGCTTTTAAAAGATCATTCATTACATCTGCAACACTGTACTGGTTGCCATATAAGCGGCTGTTAGTAATACGTTGCAACGTGGCAGGATGCAAAATATGCGCAAGGGCTCCAAATACCTGGGTGTTTAAGATATTACCGGTGATTTTAAAATCATCACCTGTTCCCGCCTGGTTAAAACCACGACGCTGTGGTTGCAGGTAAGCGAATACTTGTGCATCCGCATCATATGCATTAGGTGCAAAAGCATACTTGCTTAAAATTTCCATTGCTCTTTTTTGAGTAGCTAATGGTACCGGAGTAAATGGTTTTGTAGCAGAGCCTTGTTCAGGGGTGCTTCTGTCAATATAAACACCGCCGATATAGCGACTTGTTGCAGCTATCATACCATTACGTTGTCCGTTTAATGCACCATATCTTGAGCGAAGTTCTGCATAGCTCTGGTAAGGCTTACTGTATTTCTGTACCAGTTTGCCCATAAGAGAATTTACAATTTTGAATCTTTCTTCGGCATATCCAATTGCATCGCTTGTTAAGTCGTTTACATTTACTCTTGGATCCATTGCTTTACCCGGAGAACGCATATCATCTCCATCATTACCAAAAGCAAGTTGAGGGTCGTTGCTGCGGCTTAAAATTTTTCTAAGACCAGCTTCTTCCTGACCTTCAGGAAATTCAGTATATCCATATTCAATAGCCCATAAATCGTAAGGACCAGAACGGGTGGTATAATAATCACCTTGTTTGCTTTTATCTGCTGCTATGTTGATAGCTGGGTAGTCCATTACAGAACCAATTAACCCAATTCTTCTTGTCAATTCTTTATTGTTGATTTCTGCAGGTGAAAGCATTTGGCTTGCTTTCATGTTGTGGTTCAAACCAAGAGTGTGTCCCATTTCATGCATCACCAGATAAATTAGAAACTGTTGGTGCATTTCTTTTATTTCAGCAGGGCCTGCATCTACAGCATCTGCCAATGTCATACCGGTAATTAATTGCTGTTTTAACTCACTTGCCATACTACAGTTTGCCAGGTGTTTAGCATCAACCATACCGGAGAAATGTAATTCTTCGTTGTGGTTAGCAGCAGTGTTGCCATTATATAATTCATCACTGATAGGAGTAGCACTTCCGCTAAACCATTCAATAGTAATATCAGCACCCAGAATTTGACCAGTTTTTGGATTTACAAAACTTGGCCCGATTGCACCGTAACTAGGTTGTGCAGAAGCTACCCAACGGATAACATTATATTTAATATCTGCAGGATCCCAGGTGGCATCATCCGGCATTATTTTCATTTGAACAGCATTTTTAAATCCAGCTTTTTCAAATGCTTCATTCCATTTAAGACCCGCATCGACGATGGTCTGGCGGTATTCAAGCGGAGTGGTATTTTCTACCCAAAAAACTATCGGCTCCGTTGGTTCGCTTACAGCAGCAGCAGGATCTTTCTTTTTTAAATTCCAGCGATTAATTACGTCTTTGTATGGAACAGGACTAATGCTTGTCTGGTTGGTTTTTTGCTCGATGAAGTATCCAACTTTTGGATCGTCACGACGGCCTTTGAAACTATTCTCAGGCATAGCAATAAGGCTATGTTGCATACGAACCCGAACATAGCGGGCATCTGTAATATCAGCGCCGCCGGGATTGAATGCGTTAGGATTGTCGTATGCCATATCTACTACAACATCGGTGTTGTCTGGAAAAGAACGTATCTCATTGTATTTTGATTTGGTTGGATTTAAACCACCCAATGAAAAACCAAAGTTTGGCTGTCCGGGAACTGATGCTGGTTTTACCGGATCTAATTTTTCGCTGATAAAAAGACCATCTGCGTTGATCAGAAATCCATCCGCATCTTCAGCACTTGTTTTTTCGGCATAGAAAACAGCTTCTGGTTTATCTACATCTTTTGTTTTGCTAACCGGATTTTCAGCATCATAATAGAAAGAAGTATTTACCTGGCTGAATTCAAGTTTGTCAAATGCTTTTTTAATGGTGAATACAGCAGTAGATCTATGCATACTTTGATTCAGGAACAAGGCTGTTGGTCCGCTGATAGAAAAACTCTGGTAAATAAATTCTTTACCAAGCTGGCTTTTCTTTACATATAACTGTACACTACCCGTTGCAGTGTCCTGGTAAATGGTAAAAAGTCCGTCAATTTTTTTACTGGACTTTATTTTGTCCGTAATCCCCGCAGGTTTTTTTGGCTTCGATGTATCCATTGGCGCACCTGTTGGCATAACAGGAGTTTTTGGTTTATCCTGCGCCATCAGGAAGGTGCACAAAAAACTAACTGGTAAACTTAGCAATAGTTTTTTCATTATTAATTTGATTTGGTTAAAAGACAGTGATTATGCAATATATACATGTACAA
>LNFM01005899.1_pt1 | contig 20664 bp, 16 predicted proteins | sample 596031 | NCBI WGS metagenome assembly LNFM01 (sample SAMN04254537, study PRJNA301005) | activated carbon metagenome | isolation source: dual media filters at the Ann Arbor, Michigan drinking water treatment plant | place: USA: Ann Arbor | reverse complement strand
AGTAACAAGTGGAGCCTTGATAACTTGTCTCATATTACTTAGCCTCTGACTTTGACGACAATGTGCATCGTTCAACGATTGGCGCAATGGAAGCTTTAGTGATGAGTAAAGTATCGTACTTTAACAAATCAAAAACATTCAAACCATCTACACCGTAATATCTAAATTTATCTAAATTTCTAGCTGCTCGAGAAAACTTTTGATTTGCTTCCGCATCAATCATGACAGCCTTCTTCAACTTCATACCAGAAAGCGCCTTCGACAATTCGCCCGTTTTGCCAGAAGACTTAAGTTCGTCGACGACAATCAGCTTTCCGCTTTTGCTTAAAAACGAAAGAGCCATTTGAAGAGCCACTCTGCGCATTTTCTTAGGCAACTGATACGAATAATCACGAGGTTCAGGTCCAAAAATAGTTCCACCGCCCGGCATTAATGGCGATCGAGTTGATCCCTGACGAGCGCTACCAGTACCTTTTTGCTTGAATGGCTTTTTACCGCCACCACTGACAAGACCTTTAGTCTTTGTCATGTGAGTTCCTTGACGGCGAGACGCTAGCTGCCAACGAACCACTGAGTGAAGAACGTCTTCACGAACTTCAACATTGAAAATGTCATCAGGCAGTTCAACTTGACCAACCTTTTCACTTTTAAAATTAACTATATTTGCAGTAGCCACAACTACTCCTTTACCAATCGAACAAGCGAGTTCTTTGATCCAGGAACTGGTCCCTTAACAATCAAAACACCGTCATTCACTAAAACATCAACAACGACCACGTTGCGAACTGTCACAGTTTCATCACCCAAGTGACCTGGAAATTTCTTTCCTGGCATAACTCGACCTGGCCAAGTTCTGTTTCCAGAAGAACCCGGTCGTCGGTGAAATTTAGAACCGTGAGTTGCAGGTCCGCCAGCGAAATTCCAACGTCTGATCGAACCTTGGAATCCTTTTCCTTTTGACTTAGACGTGATTTTAACGACGTCGCCTTTTGTCAAGCTTTCGATAGATACATCAGATCCGACAGTTGCCCCAGCTGGAGCCTTCTGGCGAATTTCTCTGACAACCTTAACGCCAGCATCAAAACCAGCTGCCTTCAAGTGACCCATCTGAGCCTTATCAGAGTTCTTCAGCTTCTGGGCAGACCCAGCAACCTGAACTGCTTCATAACCATCATTTTCGACGGTTTTAATTTGAGAAATTTTGAACGGCTCATATCGAAGAACCGTTACTGGAATAGCTTCACCTTTGTCGTTATAGACAGTGGCCATTCCCTCTTTGAAAGCATACAGCGCCTCGAGCTTAACTCCAGATGCTGTTGCTTCACTATTTTGTGCAGAAGTATTTTCAGACATTACATTACCCTCACGAATTAGTCAGCTGACAGCTTAATTTCAACATCAACACCAGCGGAAAGATCAAGCTTCATAAGCTGATCGATAGTTTGCTGAGTCGGCTCAAGAATATCCAACATACGCTTGTGCGTACGAACTTCGAACTGCTCACGAGACTTTTTGTCAACGTGGGGAGATCGCAAAACAGTAAAACGATTAATTCGAGTTGGAAGCGGAATAGGCCCCGCAAACCGAGCTCCGGTACGCTTTGCTGTTTCCACAATTTCTTTTGTGGATTGATCCAAGAGTTTATGATCAAAGGCCTTTAGCCTAATACGAATCTTCTGACTTTTCATTACAACCTCTTCATCGCACGGTTTAACCGGCAGAGCCCGCCAATGTCTTTTTCCCACTAGATTTGTCATCTTTGATGGTGGAGACATCCGTTAGCACTAAATCAAATTTCTAACGACGCTAAAACACGTCTTTCAAAACCGAATCGCCAATATCAAAGAGCTGCATCCACAAGTCAATAATAATTTATTCGATTTTTGTGATTCTCTATGGAGCGCTAAATATTTTAAAGTTTTGCTTTAGAATCAGTCGGATTTGAGAGAGGCACTAGACTATCGACCGAGGCTTTTAAGAATTTCAGCCCGAGCCTTTGGAGGAACAATCGCGTATTCTAGAAACTCCATACTGAAAAAAGCACGGCCTTGCGAAACACTTCGCACGTCCGTAGCGTAGCCAAACAACTGAGCTAAAGGAACCTCTGCCAAAATGGATTGAGAACCGGTATTTTTTGCAATCATGTTGAGAATTTTACCACGTCTTGAATTCAGGTCACCGACAATATTGCCTACGAACTCATCAGGACATGTAATTTCTAGCTTAAATATCGGCTCTAGCAAATGTGAAGTTACTTTTTTAGTGAGCTCTCGAAAGGCAATGGATGATGCAGCCCTGCAGGAAACTTCGTCTGTCATCTGAGGCTTAGTCCCAATCGACTGAATCACCACTTTGATGCCAGCCATCGAATAACTTGCAATCGGCCCAACTTCAGCTGCCTGGCGTATTCCAAACTCCACCGCTTTGATAAACTGCAGCGGCACATCTTTCGTGGGTTGAACTAGTGACTCAACAACGACTCCCAGACTTGGAGAAACAGGTTCAACTTTCATGGCAACTTGAGCAAAACGGAGCTCCCCAGACATTTCTCGTTCGAAAACAAAACTTATGGATTCCGCAGCCGCAACAGTTTCTCGGTATGAAACTTGAGGCTTACCGACATTGGCCTTAATTTTATGTTCGCGCATGAGTCGATCGACCAAAATTTCTAGATGCAATTCACCCATTCCCGATAAAAGAGTTTGCCCAGTCTCACTGTCAAAACGAAGTCGACAAGATGGATCTTCCTTTTCAAGCTTTTGCAAACCTTCTAACATCTTATCTTGATCAGCAGACGACTTGGCTTCAACAACAACTGCAATCACAGGTTCAGGAAATGTCATCGATTCGAAGACAACTTGTCTAGACGAATCGCAAAGCGTGTCGCCCGTAGTGGTAAACTTTAAACCAACAATAGCCCCGATGTCACCGGCACGTAATTCAGAAATTTCTTCTCTAGAATTCGCATGCATGCGAAGAATTTTTTGGATGCGTTCTTTTTTTTCAGTTCGTGGATTTAAGAGTTGTTCTCCAACCGAAATCGTTCCCGAATACACACGTATAAAAGTGAGGGCACCGGAAAATGGATCATTCATCAGCTTGAAAGCAATGCACGCTGCCGGATCATCGAATTTAGGAAAACACTTAACAACCAAATTTTCTTTAGTTGGGTTTTTCCCTTCAATAGCACCTTTATCATTTGGACTTGGCAAATAATCAACAACTGCATCCAATAAGTGCTGTACGCCTTTATTTTTAAAAGCAGCTCCACACAAAACGGGGAATACTCTGAGTTCAATTGTAGCTCTGCGAAGAGCACTCTTCAGCTCCCCCTCAGATATTTCGATCCCTGATAGGAACTTATCTGTCAGAGCATCATCAAGTTCGCAAATTCTTTCGATAAGTTCATTACGAGCAGTTTCAAATTTTTCTTTTAGGTCAGAAGGAATTTCAATTTCTGCGAAAGAATGAATGTCGGTTTCTTTCCAAACAAACGCTCTTGATTTTACTAAATCGCAAAATCCTAAAAATTTTTCTTCGGAGCCAATAGGAAGCTGGATTGGCAGCGCGTTAGCGCCGAGGCGCGATTTTATGGTTCCAACGCTGAAATCAAAGTCCGCACCGACTCGGTCCATCTTATTGATGAAACAGATTCTGGGTACTGAATACTTGTTTCCTTGTCGCCAAACGGTCTCAGACTGTGGCTCAACTCCGTTGACGGCGTCGAATACCGCGACCGCGCCATCGAGGACACGCAAAGAACGTTCGACTTCGATAGTGAAATCGACGTGCCCTGGAGTATCAATAATATTAATTTTGTGATTTTTCCAGCTGGCGGTTGTCGCTGCTGAAGTGATTGTGATTCCGCGCTCTTGCTCTTGCGGCATCCAATCCATTGTTGCGGCACCGTCGTGAACTTCGCCGATTTTATGACTTCGGCCTGTGTAGTATAGTATTCGTTCAGTGGTGGTTGTCTTACCGGCATCAATGTGAGCCATGATGCCGATATTACGTGTAGAAACTAATTCAGATTGCGTTGAGGAACTGTCATTCGAGGTATCAGATGACATTCAACGATGTTACCAATTGTAGTGAGCGAACGCCTTGTTCGAATCAGCCATCTTATGAACATCTTCTTTTTTCTTAATCGCATTTCCACGATTATTAAAAGCATCCAATAGTTCGCCAGCTAATCGCTTAGCGAAGTCTTTTTCTCCACGAGCTCGTGAATATTCAACTAACCAACGCATAGCTAATGCCAAACGTCGTGATGGGCGAACGTCAACAGGAACCTGATATGTAGCTCCACCGACTCGGCGAGATCGCACTTCAATCGAAGGCTTCACGTTTTCAAGAGCTTTTCGCATAACTGCGATTGGTTCTTCTTCAGCAACTTTACCCTTCAATTCATCTAATGCTCCGTAAAAAACCTTTTGAGCAGTTGATTTTTGACCACGCTGCATGATTTTCGTAATGAATTTTGCAACGACAAGGTCTTTGTAGATTGGGTCAGGGATGATATCTCGTTTATAGGTTCGGCTTCGACGTGACATTCTTATTTACTCCGATTTAAAAAATTATTTCTTTGGTTTTTTTGCGCCGTACTTAGAACGACTGCTTAAGCGACCGTTCACACCTTGTAAATCAAGAGTACCACGAACGATATGGTAACGAACTCCCGGCAAGTCCTTCACACGACCACCGCGGATCATGACGACCGAGTGCTCTTGAAGATTGTGGCCGATACCAGGGATGTACGAAATGACTTCAAAACCATTTGAAAGTCGAACTTTTGCGACTTTACGCAAAGCAGAGTTCGGCTTCTTTGGAGTTGTCGTATAAACACGGGTACAAACCCCACGACGCTGCGGGCATCCAGCTAACGCTGGCGATTTAGTTTGATTTTTTTGAACACTGCGCTCTTTTTTAATGAGCTGATTAATTGTAGGCATCTAAAAAATTCTCCTCGAGATCCATTTTTCATTTACGCAAAGGAGGTCAAATTAACTAATCCCCTTCTTTGCGTCAACGTTATTTAATTCTTACTTCGGCGTTTAGGCCGCAAGGCCCAAATCCGACTATCCCCCTAGTGGTAGCGGCACAGAGTCCATTTCGTCATCTTCGGCAACCGTGACCTTCCACTTTTTGTAAGCTGTTAATCCAGTACCAGCCGGGATCAATCGACCCATGATGATATTTTCCTTCAAGCCTCTTAAGTGGTCAGTTTTTGAATTAATTGCAGCTTCGGTAAGAACTTTTGTCGTTTCTTGGAAAGAAGCGGCAGAAATCCAGCTTTCAGTACTCAATGAAACCTTAGTTATACCTAACAACAATGGCACGCAAGTCGCTTCAACGCCGCCTTCTTTTCGAACGCGTTCTGTTTCGTCAACGAAAATAGATCGCTCAGTCTGTTCCCCAGAAAGGAACCGGGTGTCACCACCTTCGATGATTTCAACTTTACGCAGCATCTGCCGGACGATCACTTCGATGTGCTTATCGTTGATCACAACACCTTGTAGTCTGTAGACTTCCTGAACTTCATTCACGAGATAGTGAGCTAAGGCTTTCGGCCCTAGAACAGCTAGCAAGTCATGTGGATTTGTAGGTCCATCGACAAGGGCTTCCCCTTTACGAACGAATTCACCCTCTCGAACTGCAACGTGTTTTCCTTTAGGAATAAGATATTCTTTTTGTTCACCGATTTCTGGTGTCACGATAACTCGCTGTTTACCTTTCACGTCTTTACCGAAAGTAATGTAACCTTCGATTTCAGAGATAATTGCAGAATCCTTCGGCTTACGAGCCTCGAACAATTCAGCAACTCGCGGAAGACCCCCAGTGATATCTTTTGTTTTTGAAGTTTCACGGTGAAGCTTTGCAATTACATCACCGGCAAAAATTTCTTGCCCGTCACTCACGAGTAATTGAGCTCCGACAGGGATCATGTAACGAGCTGGAATGTCACGGCCTGGAAGGCTTAATACTTTTCCGTTCGCATCGTTCATGAAAATAGTCGGCTTAACATCAGAAGATTTTGATTCCGTAATAACTTTGGTCGCAAATCCAGTTACTGGATCGACTTGTTCAACCATTGTTTTACCTTCAACAACATCTTGAAACTGAAGCTTAGCTGAGACTTCAGAAATGATCGGATTCGAGTACGGATCCCACTCTGCAATCGTGGCACCTTTTGTTACTTTTTGTCCGTCTTTGAAACTTAATATCGTTCCATAAACGAGTTTAAAGTTTTCACGTTCACGACCTGTTTCGTCGATCACTAAAGCCTGACCGTTACGATTTAGAACCGTTAACTTTCCAGTTTTATTGACAACGCTTTGAACATTCACGAGCTTCAAAGTTCCATCGTAACGAGTTGTGTGAATGGACTGTTCAACTGAACGAGACGCCGCACCGCCTAAGTGGAACGTTCTCATCGTCAGCTGCGTTCCTGGCTCTCCGATAGATTGAGCTGCGATAATACCAACAGTTTCACCTAGGTTCACTGTCGCACCACGAGCTAAATCACGACCGTAACACTTAACGCAGACTCCGCGTTTCGCTTCACAAGTCAGACCTGAGCGAATCATAACGCGTTCAATTCCAGCTTCTTCGACTTTTTTAACTAGGTTTTCATCAATTTCATGCTTGTCAGCGACAATCACTTTATTTGAGGTTGGATCAACAACATCGCCAATGACGGTTCGTCCTAAGATTCGATCGCCGATTCCCAAGATGATTTCACCAGCTTCATAAACCGGAGTGATTTCGATACCGTCTGTTGTTCCGCAATCTAATTCCGAAACAACAACGTCTTGAGCCACGTCAACTAAACGACGAGTCAAGTATCCTGAGTTTGCAGTTTTAAGAGCTGTATCGGCTAGACCCTTACGAGCTCCATGAGTCGAGATGAAGTATTGAAGAACTGTTAAACCTTCACGGAAATTTGCCGTGATTGGTGTTTCGATAATTTCACCAGAAGGTTTCGCCATCAATCCACGCATTGCACCTAGCTGACGCAACTGATTGAACGATCCCCGGGCTCCAGAATCGGCCATGATGTAGATCGGATTGAATGAAGGTCCGATCGATTCTTTTCCATCGATAACAAACTTTTGCTTCTCGATCTGACCCATCATTTCTTTAGCTAACTTATCAGAAGTTTGCGCCCAGATATCCACGACTTTATTGTATCGCTCACCATCTGTGATCAAACCTTCGTCGTATTGCTTTTGAATTTCTTCAACTTGCTTTTCCGCATCAGCGATCATTTTGTCTTTCGATGCAGGGATAATCATATCATCCACGCTGATTGATAGGCCGGCTACAGTTGAGTATTTGAACCCAAGCTGCATAATATGATCGGCAAGAATACAAGTCGCTTTGGCTCCAGCTAAACGGAATGTCGTATCGATCAAGTTCGCAATCGACTTCTTAGACATCGTTTGGTTGATCGCAAAGAAAGGAACCTCTTTTGGTGCTGAATCGGAAAGAATCGCGCGACCAACTGAAGTCTCTTCAAGTTTTCCCTTGATCTTAACCTTACAAGCAGCCTGAAGATCTACGACTCCAGTTTCATAAGCATAAAGTGCTTCTTGAACCGACGCGAATATCTTTCCTGTGCCTTTTGCTCCAGGACGGATACGAGTCATCCAATAGAGTCCCAAGACAACGTCCTGAGATGGATTGATGATCGGCTTGCCGTTGGCTGGTGATAGAATATTATTTGTCGACATCATCAAAACGCGAGCTTCAACTTGCGCTTCAACTGAAAGCGGAACGTGAACGGCCATTTGATCTCCGTCGAAATCGGCGTTGAACGCCGTACAAACGAGCGGATGCAATTGGATCGCTTTACCTTCATGAAGAACGGGTTCGAAAGCTTGAATACCGAGCCTGTGAAGTGTTGGAGCACGATTTAGTAAAACCGGATGCTCTTTCACGACTTCAGCTAAGATATCCCAAACTTCAACCGTTTCGATATCAACTAAGCGTTTCGCTTGTTTGATCGTGCATGAAGGATCTTTTTCTTGAAGCTTATTATAAACGAATGGCTTGAATAATTCTAAAGCCATCTTCTTTGGAAGACCACACTGGTGCAACTTCAGAGTTGGCCCCACAGTGATAACCGAACGGCCCGAATAATCGACCCGTTTTCCAAGTAAGTTCTGTCGGAAACGACCTTGCTTACCCTTGAGCATATCACTTAAAGATTTTAATGGACGCTTGTTTGGACCAGTGAATGTTTTTCCGCGACGACCGTTATCGAGTAACGCATCAACCGCTTCTTGTAACATTCGCTTTTCATTTCGAATGATAATGTCCGGCGCATTCAATTCCTGAAGTCGCTTTAAACGATTATTGCGATTGATAACACGGCGATAAAGATCATTCAGATCAGACGTCGCGAAACGGCCGCCATCAAGTGGCACCAGTGGACGTAGATCCGGCGGCAATACTGGAAGCGCTTCGAGCATCATCCATTCTGCTTTGTTTGAAGAACCCTTGAAGGCTTCCACAACTTTTAAACGCTTTGTTAATTTCTTTGTTCCAGCGTCTGACTTTGTTTCTTTAAGTTCGATTCGAAGCTTACGAGACAAATAGTCTGGATCGATTTTTCTTAATAATTCGCGAACGAACTCTCCGCCCATTCCGGCTTTGAAATTAGGTCCGAATTCGCCAAGAGCAGTTTGATACGCTTCTTCGGATAGAACCGAACCTTCTTCAAGTGTCGTGTCCATTGGATCAGTGACCAAGTACGATTCACAGTAAAGGACCTTTTCAACTTCTTTTAAAGAAAGATTCAAGAGGTTACCGATTCGTGAAGGAAGTGATCGCAAAAACCAAATGTGCGCTACCGGAGACGCTAGTTCAATGTGGCCTAAGCGTTCACGACGAACTTTAGATTGCGTGACTTCAACTCCGCACTTTTCACAAATCACACCGCGATACTTCATTCGCTTGTATTTGCCGCAAAGACATTCGTAATCCTTGATCGGACCGAAAATTTTTGCGCAGAACAAACCATCACGTTCCGGCTTAAATGTACGGTAGTTAATGGTTTCTGGCTTTTTCACTTCGCCGAACGACCAATCGCGAATCATCTCTGGCGATGCCAAAGAAATTCGAACGGCGTCAAACGAAAGTGGATCTTTAGGCTTATCGAAAAAATTTAATAAATCTCTCATAGTATATTCACCTCTCCTTAGTGCTGTACAACCGGAGTTGCTGCTGTTGCGGAATGACTGTCTGGCTCGACGATGTCGTCTTCCATTTTATCAGTCAAAATATCCGACTCGATTAATTCTACGTTAAGAGCAAGAGACTGAAGTTCCTTGATCAAAACGTTGAATGATTCTGGCAATCCTGGTTCAAGCACGTTGTCACCACGAACGATGTTCTCATACATTCTTGTTCGTCCTGCGACGTCATCTGACTTCACAGTTAAGAACTCTTGTAACGAGTACGCTGCGCCGTATGCTTCGATCGCCCAAACTTCCATTTCCCCGAGACGCTGACCTCCGAATTGTGCTTTACCACCCAGAGGCTGCTGAGAAACTAATGAATAAGGTCCGATTGAACGCGCATGAATCTTTTCTTCAACCAAGTGGTGAAGCTTCAACATGTACATTACGCCAACTGTTACTGGATTTGCGAATGGTTCGCCCGATCGTCCATCAAACAGGATAGATTGAGTCGATGGCAACTGAGCTTTCTTCAACAACGTCCGGATATCAAGTTCGCTGGCTCCATCAAAAACTGGTGTTCCAATGTGGACTCCATCTTTCAATGCAGTTGCGATTTTTTTGAGTGAAGCATCGTCTGCTTTTTCAATTTTAGTTGAAATTTCCTGATCGTCGAAAATGTCTTTCAAGTGAGTTCGAAGCTTGTCAGCGTTGAACTTTTCAAGATGTTCTTCAACTTGTTTACCAAGATTGTATGCAGCCCAACCCAAGTGAACTTCTAAAATCTGACCGATGTTCATACGAGAAGGAACCCCGAGTGGATTCAAAACCATATCAACTGGCGTTCCATCTGCAAGATACGGCATATCTTCCATAGGCAATACTTTAGAAACGACCCCTTTGTTACCATGTCGGCCAGCGAACTTATCACCGACTTGAAGCTTACGTTTAATTGCAACGTAAACCTTAACCATCTTGATAACTCCAGGAGGCAGTTCATCACCTTTTTTAAGACGATCAATCTTTTCATTGAAAACCAATCCAACAGCATCAAGTTGGTTCTTAGCACCATCGATGATTTTGTTCACTTGGTATTCAAGTTCTTGTTCAAGCGGGATGTAACGTAGAAGTTCAAATGGAATTGTTTCCAAATCTGCATTTGTGATTTCTTGACCTTTGTTCAGAAGCTTTTGGCTTCCGTCTTCGTTCAATAAAATCCCAGTTGTCTTTTTATTAACAACGACATCGCGAAGCTTTTCGATTGCGTTATTCTTGATAACGTTTTGTTCAATCTTGAGATCTTTTTCAAGCTTAGTTTGTTTTGTCTCGATGATGGAAGCTAATCGTTCATCACGATCAGAACCTTCCCGAGAATAAACTTGAGCATCAATAACAGTTCCGTAAACACCAGATGGAACGCGAAGTGAAGTATCACGTACGTCACCAGCTTTTTCACCGAAGATCGCTAATAAAAGCTTTTCTTCTGGTGAACGCTGAGTTTCGCCCTTCGGAGTGACTTTACCAACCAAGATATAACCTGGTTTTACTTCTGCACCGATTCGAATGATACCTGAAGAATCAAGATCCTTCAGAGCTTCTTCGCTAACGTGAGCGATATCGCGTGTGATTTCTTCTTTTCCAAGCTTTGTATCACGCGCAACGCATTCAAATTCTTCGATATGAATGGAAGTGTACGTGTCATCTTGAAGAAGTCGTTCTGAGATCAATATAGAATCTTCAAAGTTGTAACCCATCCACGGCGTAAACGCGACGCGGATGTTCTGACCCAATGCCAATTCACCAAGTTCTGTTGAAGGACCATCAGCGATGATGTCGCTCTTGAAGACTTTGTCTCCGCGAGTGACGATTGGCTTTTGGTTAAAGCATGTGTTTTGGTTTGTACGTTGATATTTAGTTAAGTTGTAGATGTCGACGTTTGCGCCAAGTTCTCCGCCTTTAGCAAGACGTCGAACCACGATTCGAGATGCATCCACTTCTTCCACGATACCGTCATTTGTTGCGACTACAGAAGTTCCAGAGTCACGCGCAACTAAGCGCTCGACACCAGTTCCAACGAGTGGAGCTCGCGATTTAATAAGTGGCACAGCTTGACGTTGCATGTTCGATCCCATGAGGGCTCGGTTGGCATCATCATGCTCAAGGAATGGAATCAAAGATGCGGCGATGGAAACGAGCTGTGAAGGACTGACGTCCATCAAGCTAACTTTGTCTCGGTCGACAAGTTCGTATTCACCGTCACGACGAACCGTGTGATTTCCAGCTGGTAATTCTTTAGAACCTTTTTCATCAAGCGGAGCCTGTGCGATATGATGTCCAGCTTCTTCCAAAGCAGACATGTAAGTGATCGCAGAAGAAATCTGACCGGCTTCGACCTTGCGGTACGGAGTTTCGATGAATCCGTAATGATTGATTCGAGCGTACGTCGAAAGAGACGCGATCAAACCGATGTTTGGCCCTTCGGGCGTTTCAATCGGACAAATACGTCCGTAGTGAGTCGAGTGAACGTCACGGACTTCAAACCCTGCACGATCACGAGTCAAACCACCGGGCCCAAGAGCCGAAAGTCGTCGCTTGTGAGTAATTTCTGAAAGTGGATTTGTTTGATCCATAAACTGAGATAACTGTGAAGATCCAAAGAATTCCTTCACCACTGCGTTCACAGGTTTTGCGTTAACAAGATCGTGTGGTTGCATCGCTTCGATGTCTTGCAATGACATACGCTCTTTAATCGCGCGCTCCATACGAACTAAACCGATTCGGTATTGATTTTCTAACAATTCACCAACAGATCGAACACGTCGGTTACCCAAGTGATCGATATCATCGACAACACCGCGGCCATTGCGTAAATCGATCAAATGCTTAACTGTCGATAGAATATCTTTGTGAGTCAAGATTCGGAATGACGGAGGACATTCTTCCATCGATATTCCGAATTTATGATTGATCTTGATACGACCCACTTCAGATAAATCGTAAGCTTCAGGATCAAAGAACAATCTGTTGAAGTAAGCTTCTGCAGCTTCAGCAACAGCGGGCTCGCCTGGTCGCAGACGCTTGTAGATTTCGATTAAAGATTCCTCTTTATTAGCAACCTTATCAACCAATAAAGTATTTCTTAAAAACGGTCCGACAGTCAGACCATCAAAGAAAATGATGTAGAAGTTTTCAATTCCAATTGAGAGAGCTTTCTTGATTAAAGAAACTGAAAGCTCTGAATTGGCATCGGCTAATATTTCACCAGTTGATTCATCGATCAAAGGTTTTGCCAATACCTTGCCTTCGAGATCTTGAGCCTGGACTTCAAGTTCAGTAAGACCAAGATCTTTGACTCTCTTGACGATGGCTCGTGTGATACGACGTCCAGATTTGACGATGGATTCGCCGGATTTAGGATCGACGATATCTGCGATCGCACGCTGACCGGACATTCGTTCGATGTCGAGTTTTCGGAAAAGCTGCTTTCCTTTAACGAAAATTTCATCGATGTCGTAGAAGTATTCCAACAGCTGTTCAGTATTAAGACCAAGAGCCTTCAAAAGAATTGTCGCAGGAAATTTACGACGGCGATCAATACGAACGTGGATCACGTCTTTTTGATCAAATTCAAAATCTAACCAAGAACCGCGATAAGGAATAACTCGAGCAGAGTAAATTAACTTTCCAGAAGCTGCATTTTTACCACTGTCGTGGTCAAAAAACACACCCGGAGAACGATGCAACTGAGACACGACAACGCGCTCAGTTCCGTTGATAATAAAAGAACCGTTTGCGGTCATCAGGGGAATTTCACCTAGGTAAACTTCCTGCTCTTTAACGTCTCGGATGCTTCGAGACTCAGTTTCCTCATCAACTTCGAAGCTAATTAAGCGAAGCGTTACTTTGATCGGTGCCGCGAAAGTCATCCCTCGCTGGCGACATTCATCAACATCGTATTTAGCTGGCTCTAAAGAGTAACTCACGAATTCAAGGGATGCTGTATTGTTAAAATCTGAGATTGGAAAAACGGATTTAAAAACTCCGTTTAACCCGTCATTTCCACGACGATCTGAATCGACATCTTTCAACAAAAAAGCTTCGTAAGATCTTTTTTGTAGTTCGATCAAGTTTGGAATTTCGATAATTTGCTTATTCTTCGAAAACGTTTTTCGGACTCGAATATTTGAGGCCGTAAAAGGAGTAGTCTGCATCGTTACGCTCCGTTTGATGACGCCATTGCATAATGCAACGGTTTAAAATGAAGTTTCGCTTCGGGGGGAAATCTTCAAGACCCACATTAAAATTTTCTGCTTTTCAGCAGTTTATAAACAAAAACAAAGCCCTGGTTCTTTCGATAAATTTAAGTTTCTACCGAACTTTTTGCTTTCTAGAGAGTGGCCTTTTTCTCGCATCATTGTTATTTTTTCACCGGGCAGGTTAGAAAAAACATCATGCATCTAAAATAGCAAAGGCACCATAGCTAAAATCACTATGATGCCTGCATTAAAACACAATTACTATTTAACAGTAACTTTTGCGCCCGCAGCTTCAAGTTGCTTCTTGATTTTTTCTGCGTCTTCTTTGTTAGCGCCTTCTTTAACTGGCTTGTTTCCAGCTTCAACAAGACCCTTCGCTTCAGCAAGCCCAAGACCTGTGATTGCGCGAACTTCTTTAATAACGTTAATTTTGTTAGCTCCAGCATCAACTAGGATAACGTCGAAAGCGGTCTTTTCTTCAACAGCAGCACCGCCAGCAGCAGCGCCAGCCATCATGACTGGAGCAGCAGCAGAAACGCCCCATTTTTCTTCTAACAACTTAACAAGTTCTGCGATTTCCAACACAGATTTGCCAGAAAGTTCTGTTACTAATTGATCGTTTGTCATAGCCATATAAAAATCTCCTTAAATAAAATTATGTAGGCTTCCCTACAATGAATAGTTGCGAGCCAAGTCTTTTGAACTAGGCTTGTGGTGCCGGCGCAGCTTCTGCCCCAGCTCCGTCTTTGTCTGCGTAAGCTTTTAACACACGCGCCAATCGAGCACTAGGCTCTTTGAACAACATGAGTAATTGAGCTCGTAGCTGATCTTTTCCAGGTAATGTTGCCAAGAACTTGATTTTTTTATCATCAAGAGCTTCGCCGTCCATAACACCAGATTTGATTTTTAACGCTTCAACATCTTTACCGAAATCAGCAAGAGTTTTAGCGACACCCACCACATCATTGAACGCAAAAACAAGGGCATTCGTCCCTGTCATTTTATCGTTAAATGCTTTATCAGCAGCAGGAATGTCTTTGAACGCGCGAAGCGCCAAAGTATTCCGGACAACTTTCATCTCAGACTCAGCAGCATGGAGTTTCTTTCGTAACGACGTTACTTGCTCCACTTTCATGCCCTTAAAGTCTACGATGAAGGCTCCTTTTGCTTTTTGCATTTTCTCAGAGATGAGTTTTATATCAGCATCTTTTTCTGTCTTTAGCATTGGTTTTCCTCCCTTCGTTAGAATTCAGGCATCAGTATTCGCGATCATTTCTGAACGAATGTGAGAGATTCGTTCATATTTCATCTCGGTTGGATTTTCTTTTTAAGCCTTTGTTTGATTTACGTTTGTAAATTTCGACGAAGGCTCCAACTGTCACTGACGCATCAAAACATATTCAATATCAACCTTGCGGCCGATTTACTCTTCCGTACCCGCCATCGCTTCGTTTCCGTCTAATCGAATAGCCGGACCCATTGTCGAACTTGCGAAAACTGAACGTAAGTAAATACCCTTCGAGTTTTGTGGCTTTGCTTTTACGATCGCACCCATGAACACGTCGAAGTTTTCTTTCAACTTCTGCGCGCCCATTGATTTACGTCCAATAGAAGCGTGCACGATTCCAGCTTTATCGACGCGGAAATCAAGCTTACCTTTTTTCTCAGCTGCAACAGCATCGCCAACGTTCATTGTGACTGTTCCAACTTTAGGGTTTGGCATTAATCCACGAGGCCCAAGGACTTTCGCGACTTTAGAAACTGTCGCCATCATGTCTGGAGTCGCGATACACTTATCGAACTCAAGCCAACCTTCATTAATTCTTGCAACTAAATCATCTGCGCCAACAAAGTCTGCACCAGCAGCTTTTGCTTCGTTTTCCTTCGGACCTTTTGCAAAAACAATAACTCGTACATTTTTACCAAGACCATGAGGCAAAGCAATTGCACCACGAACTTGCTGATCTGATTGCTTTGGATCCACACCGAGGCGGATCGCAATATCAATCGATTCGTCAAATTTTGCTGGAGCAACGTCAACAACAGTTTTGATTCCATCAGCAAAAGAATACTTTTTTGAAGCATCTACTTTTTTGCTTGCGGCTTTAAATTTTTTTCCTGCCATACTTCCGCCTATCCGATTTCTATGCCCATGCTCTTCGCTGTACCAGCTACTTGAGACATAGCAGATTCAACTTTTACACAGTTCAAATCTGGAATTTTTGTTGTTGCGATCGCTTTGATTTGGTCTTGCTTGATTTTGCCGACCTTATCTTTTTGCGGCATCTTAGAGCCTGATTCAAGCTTAAGAGCCTTTTTGATCAAAGACGATACTGGCGGAGTCTTGGTGATAAAAGTAAATGAACGGTCCTGATAAACAGTGATAATGATCGGCACGATGGAGTCTCCATCTTTTTGTGTCCGCGCATTAAACTGCTTACAGAATTCCATGATATTTACCCCATGCTGCCCAAGTGCCGGTCCAACGGGTGGAGCTGGATTAGCTTTCCCTGCCGGTATCTGCAATTTGATCATACCTGTAACTTTTTTTGCCATACTGATCCCACTTATTGCATCAAATCACATTCGTGATTTGAGGGTTTATTTTCCTTTATGTCCCCATGACATAAAGGTTTAAAAATGAATTACGATTTCTCGACTTGGATGTAATCCAACTCCACCGGAGTTGGTCGCCCAAAAATACTGACGAGAACTTTAACTTTTGCTTTTTCTTCATTAATTTCTTCAACCGTTCCGTTGAAGTTATTAAATGGTCCATCGACAACAGTGACTTGCTCGCCTATTGAAAAATTAATTTTTGGTTTTGGCTTTTCAGCAAGACCCGTCATCTGTTGAGTTACTCGCATAACTTCATTTTCAGGAACTTCTGGAGGTCTAGTTTTGCCGCCCGACGAACCGACGAACCCAGAGACCTTTGAAGAGTTCTTCACTAGATGCCAAGTGACGTCGTTCAGAATCATTTGGACGAAGATATATCCAGGGAAAAACTTTCTAGATTTCGTCGTCTTTTGACCCTTCACCAATTCAACAACATTTTCTGATGGAATCAAAATCTCGCCGAACATGGCTTCAAGTTTATTAGATTTGATTCGTTCTTCGATCGCGCTTTTAGCTTTGAGTTCGCAGCTTGTTTGCACGTTTACAATGTACCACTTTTTATTGACTACTGGCTTATCGGTAAGCTTGACATCCGATGCCGCTGTTTGCGGATTTTCTGAAGTGCTTTGTTCGTCGTTAGACATTCGCGATTTCCTTAGTTAATAGTAAATTACTTAATAATTGTGTTGATTGTGATTCCCGACAACCAATCGAAAGAAACAATGATAACGGATGAAATCAAAACCATCACAACAACCACGATCGTCATACCACGTGTGTCTTTTCCACTTGGCCAAACCACTTTTTTAATTTCACCAATGACTTCATCTGCCCAAGTCAAAACACCTGAGTTCAATTGCAAATATAGAAAAATCGAAAGAGCCAGTAGAACCGGAACTCCGTGCTTGAAAAGATCATAGCCATTTAGTTTCGCCATGATTGAAAATGCACCCGACAATGCTTTGAAAAGCGTTGAAACTGTAAATCCAATAATAAAAGAAAAAACCAGAAATGAAAACGTGACGAGTTTCGCATTTGGATTTCCGCTCAGTCCTGTTGAGCCAACCGCTCCGCTACTTTCAGACATAATGACTTTCCTTCCTTGTCGTTACACGAACAAAAAACAGTAATTGGCAGGACAGGAGGGATTCGAACCCACGACCTAACGATTTGGAGTCGTTCGCTCTACCGCTGGAGCTACTGTCCTGTTCATGGCCATCTAAAATCTAAACCTTCCCCGAGACCTTTTTAACTACCTAGCCTTCAAGAAAAAATAAAAATAAACAACCGTGGCCCCATTTTTGCCGAGGCTGTTATATAACCCTAAAAAGTCAAAGGGGACAATTTATTTTTCATAAATTATCCCCAAAGATTATTTTTCAATTTTGACCATTAAGCCCAGAAAATTCCAGGCTTAACGTTGCTTTAAACTTAGGCAACTACTCGATGATTTCGACAACGACGCCGGCGCCAACAGTACGGCCACCTTCGCGGATTGCGAATCGTAGAGATTGCTCCATTGCGATTGGAGTGATCAACTCAACGTTAATCTCAACTTTATCACCTGGCATAACCATTTCAGTTCCAGCTTTCAAAGTTACAACACCTGTCACATCAGTTGTACGGAAGTAAAACTGTGGGCGGTAGTTTGTAAAGAATGGAGTATGACGTCCACCTTCTTCTTTAGTCAGGATGTATGCTTCGCCTTTGAATTTCTTGTGAGGCTTAACAGTTCCTGGTTTAGCTAAAACTTGACCACGCTCAACGTCTTCTTTTTTAGTACCACGTAAAAGAACGCCGCAATTGTCTCCAGCTTGACCTTCATCCAACAACTTACGGAACATTTCGATTCCAGTTACAGTTGTTTTTTGAGTCGGTCGGATACCAATGATTTCGATCTCGTCGTTTACTTTAACGATTCCTCGCTCAACACGGCCAGTAACAACAGTTCCACGACCAGAGATCGAGAACACGTCTTCTACAGGCATCAAGAAAGTCTTATCAATCGCACGAGCAGGTTGAGGAATGTAAGCATCACATGCTTCCATTAACTTCAAGATCGACTTTGTTCCTAAATCAGAATCTTGTCCCTCAAGGCCAAGTTTTGCTGAACCTTGAACGATAGGAATCTTGTCGCCTGGGTATTCGTACTTTGATAACAATTCACGAATTTCCATTTCAACTAGTTCTAATAATTCTTTATCATCAACCATGTCACACTTGTTCATGAAAACAACAAGGGCAGGAACACCAACCTGGCGAGCAAGAAGGATGTGCTCACGAGTTTGCGGCATAGGACCGTCAGCTGCAGAAACAACAAGGATAGCGCCATCCATTTGAGCGGCACCAGTGATCATGTTCTTAACGTAATCGGCGTGTCCCGGGCAATCAACGTGTGCGTAGTGACGATTTGCAGTTTCGTATTCTACGTGAGTAGTTGAAATTGTAATACCACGAGCTTTTTCTTCAGGAGACTTATCGATTTGATCGTAAGCCATGGCTTTAGAATTACCTGATTTAGAAAGAGTTGTAGTAATCGCTGCAGTTAATGTTGTTTTTCCATGATCGACGTGACCAATAGTTCCAATGTTAACGTGCGGCTTCGACCGGTTAAATTTCTCTTTTGACATCTGTCCTCCTGAATTTCGAGATGCATTTATTTAATAACTAAAATTTCAAACTTCAAACTAAGAACCAAAACAAACTCACTCTTTTCGAGCGAGACCGACTCTAGATCTTGTTATTTTTCGATTCGAAATAACTTTAGATCACAAGCCTATAGACCGCTCTTGAAAAGTCAAGAACACTAGCTGTATCAAATTCTACCAAAAACTCAAACACTTTAAGTTGCCGGCCAAACTCGATCAGAAATCCAGATCGCAAACGCGTTGCAAACAACTGGAGCCCGTGAGCGGAGCCGAACCGCCGACCTCACCCTTACCAAGGGTGTGCTCTACCACTGAGCTACACGGGCCAACTCAATGAACCACTTAAACAAATTCATTGGAACTACGCGAACCGTGAAATTTGGAGCGGGGAACGGGTCTCGAACCCGCAACCCTCTGCTTGGAAGGCAGATACTCTAGCCAATTGAGCTACCCCCGCTCATCTCTAACTTTTCCTAACAAACCCTAACCAGCCCAAGTGCGGCTTGCACCTGAACTTCGCGCCCTAGTTTTACTTGAAAATGGTGGACAGGGAAGGATTCGAACCTTCGTAATCCGAAGATAGCAGATTTACAGTCTGCCCCCTTTAGCCACTCGGGCACCTATCCGTTTTCAAAAAAAATGGAGCTGGCAATGGGACTCGAACCCGCAACCTGCTGATTACAAATCAGCTGCTCTACCAATTGAGCTATGCCAGCATAGCCTAAAAAAGAATTCGTTACCGGTTCTGTTTTAGTAAGTTCTGCAATTTTTACTGGAATGAGTCGAAGTCGTCAAACCCAATTTTTGATAATGGAATTAAATTTGGAATGCAAGAGGACTCTGTCGCCGAAGTTTGAAGCATTTATTCAAAATCGGAAGAATATTAGATTCACTTCATCGATTGAAACTAAACTTTTGGAATAAAAACTGGGATGGTGGATTGACCACTTGGCGCTCGCTCGTAATAAAGTAAATGGACTCTTTTGCGCCAGTCAACTCTCCGATCACATGAACATGTCCCGAAAGTACGTGCTCAATGATTGAAGCCTCGGACGCGATAGTGAGACCCAGACCTTCGACAGCGAGTTGATTTTTAAGAGCGTTGTCTTGGCTTTCTATAATAATGTCCACATCGAGATCATTCAAACGAAGCCAATGTTCAAAATCTTCCCGCAATTGACTATCATAAGTCGGCACAATGAATCTTTGACCTTGTAAATTCAGTGGAAACTCATTTGAAAGGTCCGCGTACTTCTTTGCGCCGTAAACAAAAACTTGAAGCTCTTCAACAAGGCGATGGAATACGGTTCGACCCTCGCGGGCCTTAGGTAAGTAATTCGAAACGATGAGATCTATCTTATGTTGGTGCAAATCTTCCATCAACGCCTCAAGGGAGCCTTCGACCCAAACGATATGACAGTCGAATTCTTTTATGCATTGTTCAGAAATCTTAACCAAAGCTGCTTTTGGAATCCCATCAAGCGCTCCGATCTGAATTTTGATTCGCGCCGGTTGGGCCCGATCGTTCAGCGCATCGACCATTTCATCCCCGAGGCGAAAAATATTTTGAGCGTACTGCAAAGCGATCCGCCCCTGATCCGTGAGAATCAACCGCTTGTGCTTCCGGTCAAATAAGGTCACTCCAAGAATTTCTTCAAATTGTTTTAGCTGAGCACTAAGCGTCGGCTGACCAAGGCGCAGCTTCTCTGCGGCTTTCGAAACACTTTGCTCTTCAGCGATGGTCTTGAAATAAAGAAGGTGATGATAGTTCAGCCACATACAGTGCCTAGCATATCCTCAAGACAGTCTTTGCCAAAGTTTTCAACTTGGTTTTTAAGGGTTTTATGTCAATTGTCAATTTCATCCATTTTTACCCTGTTTTCATTTTAGAAATTGTTTTCATTTTTAGACCAAGTCAATATATGACGTTTAAGGTTTAGAAAAAGTTCAAATATTTTA
>LNFM01005897.1_pt1 | contig 20667 bp, 27 predicted proteins | sample 596031 | NCBI WGS metagenome assembly LNFM01 (sample SAMN04254537, study PRJNA301005) | activated carbon metagenome | isolation source: dual media filters at the Ann Arbor, Michigan drinking water treatment plant | place: USA: Ann Arbor | reverse complement strand
CTAGGAGGCGCGCCATGAAATTCAGCCATGAGAAGATCGAGACCAACGTCATCCTGATGGTGGTGCTCACCCTGATCACCGTGTCGATCGGCGGTCTGGTGCAGATCGTTCCCCTCTTCACGATCGAGAGCACGATCGAGCGGGTCGACGGCGTCCGCCCCTACACGCCACTCGAGGTGATGGGACGCAACATCTACATCCGCGAGGGATGCTATCTCTGCCACAGCCAGCAAATCCGTCCGTTCAAGGACGAGGTCGAGCGCTACGGCCACTACAGCCTCGCGGCCGAGAGCATGTACGACAAGCCCTTTCAATGGGGCTCCAAGCGGACGGGTCCTGACCTGGCACGCGTTGGCGGTCGCTACTCGAATGACTGGCACGTGGCCCACATGATCTCGCCGCGCGCCGTCGTGCCGGAAAGCGTGATGCCGGCCTATCCGTTCCTGGCCACCCGCAAACTCGAGTTCGACGACATCGCCCAGCATCTCAAGGCGCTGCGCGCGGTCGGCACCCCTTACACCGACGAGATGATCGCCAACGCCCGGGCTGATCTCAAGGCGCAGGTCGACCCCGATGTCGATCCGACCGCCCTTGAGAAGCGCTACCCGCGCGCCGTCGTCGGCAAGTTCAACGGCGAGACGGCCGAGATCACCGAGCTCGACGCCCTGGTCGCTTACCTGCAGATGCTGGGCACGCTGGTTCGCTTCGGCGACCTGCCGCCCGAGCGGCTGCGGCAATAGGGTGGCGGCGATGAACCTCGAAGCCGTCAACGAGGTCCTCACTTCGATCTGGACCGTGTGGGCCATCCTGATCTTTGCCGTCATCGTCTTCTGGGCGTGGCGTCCCAAAAACCGCAAGCGCTTCGAGAAAGACGCGCGCATCCCATTGGACGACAAGGATTAGAGTCATGCCGACGAAGATCGAGAAGGATACTGTGTCGGGCCAGGACACGACCGGCCACGAATGGGATGGCGTGAAGGAACTCAACACGCCGCTGCCGACCTGGTGGGTCTACACCTTCTACGCCACCATCGTGTTCGCCATCGTCTATTGCGCCCTTTATCCGTCATGGCCGTGGCTCACCGGCCACACGCAGGGCCTGCTGGGATATTCGAGTCGCGCTGAACTGGCGGTCGAGCTGGAAGCCCAGGCCAAGTCGAGGGCGAAGTTCGTCGACAAGATTCGCGCGACATCCCTTGCCGACATCCGCAAAGACCCGGAGCTGTTGAATTTCGCCCTGGCCGGCGGCCGTTCGGCTTTCCAGACCAATTGCCTGCAGTGTCACGGTGCGGGAGGTGCCGGCAGTACCGGTTTCCCCAATCTGGTCGACGATGACTGGATCTGGGGTGGCAGTATCGATCAGATCTACGCGACCATCGAGCACGGCATTCGCAACACCGACGACAAGTCACGGCAATCCCTGATGCCGCGCTTTGGCGTCGATGGGCTGCTGACAGGCGCGCAGGTTGCGGCCGTGACCGACTATGTCCTGAGCCTGTCGGGACGCGCAAAGGCGACGCCGGAAGGCGCCAAGGTCTGGCAGGAACAGTGCGTCGCCTGCCACAAGGCCGACGGCACCGGCAACCAGGAGCTGGGCGCGCCCAACCTCGCCGACGGCATCTGGCTCTATGGCGGCGATCGAGACTCGGTCTATCGGACCATCTTCTATGCCCGCAACGGCAGCATGCCCGCGTGGGGCACGCGCCTGGACGATGCGACGATGAAGATGCTGGCGATCTACGTCCATTCGCTCGGTGGCGGACGCTAGGCACCCGGCGAGAATGACATGGATGCGAAGCTCCAGGACGAGGACGCGGTCTCGCTGCACACCCGCAAGGCGGAGCTGCCGCTCTATCTCACGCGCCTAAAAGTCTATCCGCGTGCGATCAAAGGCCTCTGGCGCCGCGTCAAATGGACGGCCCTCGTCGTCCTGCTCGGCCTCTACTATGCCGTGCCATGGCTGCGCTGGGATCGCGGTCCCGATGCGCCGAATCAGGCCATCCTGATTGACCTCGACGGCCGGCGCGGCTGGTTCTTCGATGTCGTCATCTGGCCGCAGGAAATCTACTTCGTCACCGGCTTCCTGATTCTGGGCGCCTTCGGTCTATTTTTTGCGACGGCCCTGTTCGGACGGGTGTGGTGCGGTTTCGCCTGCCCGCAGACGGTCTGGACCGACCTCTTCATGTTGGTCGAACGCCTGATCGAGGGCGACCGCAACGAGCGCATGCGGCTCGACCGACTGCCGATGTCCGCAAACAAGGCCATCCGGAAGACCCTGAAGCACGCGGCCTGGCTGGCCATTGCCGCGGCGACCGGTGGCGCCTGGGTCTTCTACTACGTCGATGCGCCCAGCACGCTGGTGAAGATATTTCGCGGCGACGCCTCTCTCGAGGTTTACGTCTTCATCGGCCTATTGACCGCCACGACCTACACACTCGCCGGATGGGCGCGTGAGCAGGTCTGCACCTACATGTGCCCGTGGCCCCGCTTCCAGGCCGCGATGCTCGACGAACAGAGCGTCATCGTCACCTATCAGAAGTGGCGCGGCGAGCTGCGCGGCAAGCACAAGGCCGGGGCGAGTTGGGACGGTCGTGGGGATTGCATCGACTGCAACCTCTGCGTCGCCGTGTGCCCCACAGGGATCGACATTCGTGACGGCCAGCAGATCGAATGTGTCGGCTGCGGCCTCTGCATCGATGCCTGCAACCAGACCATGGGCAAGGTGGCCCGGCCGCCCAATCTGATTCTGTGGGACACGCTTGCGAACCAGCAGGCCAAGGAAATGGGCACCAGCGGTACCGCCTGGCGCCCGATACGCCCGCGTACCCTGCTGTATGCAGCGCTGCTGTTCGTCGTCGCCGCGGTGATGCTGGGTGCCTTCTGGCTGCGCACCGACACCGAACTCACCGTACAGCGTGACCGCAGTCCGAACTTCGTCCGCCTGTCCAACGGCGATATTCGAAACTCCTATGCTGTGAAGGTCATAAACAAGAGCCGCGACGAACAGCATCTCCAGCTCACCGTCGACGGCCTGCCGGGAGCCACCCTCGGCTTCGTCGGCGCCGACATCCACAACGGCGCTGCGGGAACGCGGTTGACCGTGCATCCCGACAGCGTTGGCACGTTCCGCATTTTCCTCACCGTACCTGCCGGCATCGCGCCCTCGGGTTCGAAGCCGATCGAATTCACCGCCGCTGACGCGACCGGCCGGAAACGGGCGGCGCATGACGCCGTATTCGTCGGTCCGGCACGATAGGAGCCGCCAGATGACCACCGCTACTGCTTCTCGCAGCCGCTACATCCCTTGGCTCTTCGTCGTGGGATTCGCCATCGTCGTGGCCGTGAACGCGACCATGATCACCTTCGCGGTCGGCTCGTTCTCAGGATTGTACACGCCCAAGCCACGCGAGCGCGGATTGCACTACAACGGCGTGGTCGCCGAGCAGAAGTCCCGCGACGCACTGGGTTGGCGGATCGATGCGAAGTGGCGGGCCGAATCGAGTCGCTTGGAAGTCACGGTATTCGATGCGGCGGGGCAGCCTCTCGGCGGCGCCCGCGTCTTCGCGGAGCTTGTGCGGCCGGTCGAGAAAAGAAAGCCAGTCGGCGTGACGCTGGCCGCGGTTGGAGACGGCAAATTTGCGGGCTATGTCGACCTGCCGATGCGCGGCAACTGGGACCTCGACGTCGCGATCGAGCGTGACGGGGATCGTTATGCCCAGACCCGGCGCATGTTCCTGAAATGACCGGCGCGACCCTCTTCGCCCCGACTGAAGCCACCGCCGCGGCGCGAACGTGTGCCCATTGCGGCGACAACTTCCGCAGCACGGGAGAGACCCCGTTCTGCTGTGCCGGATGTGCCAGCGCCCACGCCATCATTGACGCTGCCGGCCTCGGTTCTTTCTATCGACGCCTCGAGGACTCGCGGGCCCATCGCCCCGTGCCCCTCGACATCGATTTTTCCGGGTATGCCCGTTCGTCCGGCAAAGGTGAAGCCACCCTCGATCTTCTGGTCGATGGACTCGATTGCGCCGCCTGCGTCTGGCTGATCGAAAGCCTGCTGGCGCGCAACCCGGCAATCCTGCGGGCGCGTGTCAGCCTCTCAACTCGGCGCCTTTCCCTGCGCTGGCGTGGCCAGCCAACTGACGCCAATGGCCATGCCGGCCTGGTTGCGGCCTTGGGGTTCCGCCTGGCCCCCTACGAGGTGATGGCCGCCGCGGCCGAAGACGATCGCGCCACCCGCGACCTGCTGCGCAGCCTCGCCGTTGCGGGCTTTGCCGCAGCCAATGTCATGCTGTTGTCGGTGGCTGTCTGGTCGGGCGACGACGGCTCGATGGGCGATGCCACGCGCGGCCTGTTTCATTGGCTGTCGGCTACCATCGCCCTGCCGGCCGTGGCCTATGCCGGCAGGCCTTTCTTCCGCTCCGCCTACTCGGCGCTCCGCGCCGGTCGTACGAATATGGATGTCCCGATTTCGATCGGCGTGACGCTCGCCTGCATCATCAGCCTTCACGAAGCGTGGGTCGGCCAGCAGCACACTTTCTTCGATTCGGCGATCACACTGGTCTTCTTCCTGCTGATCGGCCGCTATCTGGATCGTCGCGCCCGCGGCCGCGCCCGCCAGTCGGTGCGCGCTCTGCTGGCGCTTGCCAGCCGCAACGCCACCGTGCTCGCGACCGACGGCACGACTTCCTCGCGGCGTGCCGACTCGCTGCGGCCGGGCGAGGTCCTGCTGGTGGCGGCAGGCGAACGCCTGGGGGCCGACGGCGTCGTGAGCGAGGGAACCTCGGCGCTCGATGCGGCCCTGGTGAGTGGCGAGAGCGTGCCGGTCGACGTGGCACCCGGCGCGAGGGTCTTCGCCGGCATGGTCAATCTCGGCGCGCCGATCCGCATCCGGATCACGGCCGCGGGCGAGCATACCCTGCTGTCGGAGATCGTGCGTCTGGTCGAGGCGGCGGAACGCGGACGCTCGCGCTTCATCGCCATCGCCGACCGCGTGGCGCGCGCTTATGCGCCGGTCGTCCACCTGACAGCGCTGATGACATTTGTCGGCTGGATGCTGCTGGGCGGACTTTCCTGGGATCGCGCACTGGTGATTGCCACCGCCGTCCTGATCATCACTTGCCCCTGTGCGCTGGCCCTTGCCGTTCCTGTCGTGCAAGTCATCGCCAGCACGCGCTTGCTGCGGACCGGCGTCCTGCTGCTGTCGCCGACCGCACTCGAACGGCTCGCCGGCGTCGACCATGTCGTGCTCGACAAGACGGGCACCCTGACGCTCGGTCGGCCGGAACTGGTCGAGGGCGGCAATTCCGCCGAAGCGCTGCGGGTCGCCGCCGGCATGGCCACCCGCTCGCGCCACCCGCTGGCCCAGGCCTTGGTCCGCGCGGCACCCGATGCGACGGCGGCCGAGGGTGTCATCGAACTTGCAGGACAGGGCCTGCAGACCGGCGATGTTCGGTTGGGATCCGCACGCTTCTGCGGCGTCGAATCTGTCGGTGACGACGGCCACTCCGAACTCTGGCTCGCGCGTCCGGGGCAAGAGCCGGTGCGCTTCGCCTTTGCCGACCGCCTGCGCCCCGATGCCGCCAGGGCGATCGCAGCCCTCGGACGCGAGAACCTTTCCATCGAATTGCTGTCGGGCGACCGTTCGGCCGCTGTCGCACAGGCCGCCGCCGAGGCAGGAGTGTCGCTATGGCGTGCCGAAGTCACACCGGCGGGAAAGGCCCAACGGCTGGCCGACCTCGCCGCGCAAGGCAAGCGAGTGCTAATGATTGGCGACGGCCTGAACGACGCCCCCGCCCTGGCTGCCGCCCACGCCTCGATCTCCCCCGCGACCGCGGCGGAAGCGACGCAGAACGCCGCCGACGCGGTGTTCCAGGGCGACAGTTTGCTGCCCGCCATCGAGACGCTGCAGGTTGCGCGTCGCGCCGATCGCCTGGTGCGACAGAACCTGGCACTTGCGCTCCTCTACAACCTCAGCGCCGTGCCGCTCGCCATCGTGGGCGAGGTAACTCCCCTGATCGCCGCTGTCGCGATGTCCTCGTCTTCCCTGCTGGTGATCAGCAACGCGCTTCGCCTGGGTGCCCGGCCGCCGGCCCGAGGGATCCGCTGATGGACAGTTTGATGGTTCTCATCCCGGTCGCGCTGCTGCTCGGCCTGATCGCCTTGGCCGCGTTCCTGTGGGCGCTGCGCAACGGCCAGTACGACGACCCCGACGGGGCGGCCGGTCGCATTCTGTTCGACGACGATTGAGGAGAGAGACATGTCACATTGGATCATGGGAATACTGGCCGCGCTGTTCGGCCTGGTTGGCCTGTTCATGGCGGGAGCCGCCCGCGACTTCGGCATACTGGCCTTCGGCCTCGCATTGTCGCTGTTTGCGGTGCTGTTCTGCTGGTGGATGATCAAGACCGCCTACGACGAGGCAGAACGCAAGTCGACCGAAGGCTAGTGTCGCGCACCGGAGTCGATCACCCGCCGTAGCTCCTTGAGTAGGCGGTTGCGACTGCGGTCGTCAGGTGCGTCCTGCAACGCAGCGCGCAAGTCGAGCAGGGTCTGCGCATAGTCGTTGTGCCAGTCACGTCGGGCACTGGTGTTGTCAGCGGTCAGGCGCGGCAGCGCCTCGCCGGTCGCCGGCGTTGCGATCCAGCGCCCGTCGCGATGTACCAGGTCGAAACGCTGGTCCAAGGTTGGGACGACGACGCGACCGCGCGGAAGCCCTGCTTTTGTAAGCGCTTCGGCAAGGCCTTCCGTCGAGCCCGGCTCGCCATGTACCAACAGTGCCGTGCCGAGTTCGCGTAACATGGGCCGCGCCCAAGCCACAAGTTCGTCGCGGTCAGCGTGCCCCGAATAGGCGTCGAGGCTGCGGATCCGCGCCTTGACCCTGACTTCCTCCCCATGGATGCGGACCTGCACCGCTCCGTCCCTGATCAAGGCACCCAACGTGCCGGGCGCCTGGTAACCTACAAACAGGACGGTCGAGTCGGCTCGCCAGAGATGGTCTTTCAGGTGATGCTTTACCCGTCCGGCATCGCACATGCCCGAGCCCGCAAGGATCACCGCGCCACCATGGATTCGATCGACGGCCTTGCTCTGCTCAATCGTCTCGGTCAGCCGGAAGTCACCGGTCGAGAACGGGTGGCCGTCGTCCGACGCGGCCAGCGATGCGCGATGACGAAGGAAAACCTCGGTCGTCCGTCCTGCCAGGGGAGAATCGAGGAACACCGGCACTGACGCCAATTCGCCGCCGCGCTTCAGCGACGCGATGTCGTCGAGGATCTCCTGCGTCCGTTCCACGGCGAATACCGGGACGATCACGTTGCCGCCTGCCTTGAGTCCATTGGCAAGTTCGAGCCCGAGCCGGTCGCGCCGCTCGGCCTCGGTAAGCCGCTCCCGCGTCCGGTCGCCGTACGTCGCCTCGATCAATGCGATATCCGACGGTTCCGGCGTAGCCGGATCGTGCTGCAGTGCCTTTTCGAGCGGACCGAGGTCGCCCGAGAACGTTAGGCGGATAGGCGACGGTTGGGCATCGACTTCCAGCTCGATGAACGCACTACCAAGAATGTGCCCGGCATTGCGCATTCGGACGCGCACGCCGGGAATCGGCTCGAACCACGAGTCATAGGCGTGGGGACGGATAAGGCCGAGTGAGGCCTCGGCATCGGCCTTGGTGTAGATCGCTGTGACCTCCGGGTCGGCACGGCGCGCGTTGCGTCGGTTCAGGCGCGCCACATCGTTCTCCTGGATGGTACCCGCGTCGGGCAACAGCCAGTGCAGCAGGTCTCGAGTCGCAGCCGTCGCCCACGCTCGGCCTCGGAATCCGGCGAGCGCCAGCTTTGGGAAAAGGCCCGTATGATCGATGTGGGCGTGCGTAAGCAGCACCGCCGCGATGCGGCCGGCGTCGAACGGAAACGGACGATAATTGAGGGTACGCAACGATTTCGAGCCCTGGAACATGCCGCAGTCGATCAGCAGTTCGCCGCCTGGCGTGACCAGCCGATGGCACGACCCGGTCACGGTCCCGGCCGCACCATGGATATGAAGCGAGATGGTCATAAAATGCCCTGAATGCTGAAGCCATTTCCGTCGGCGGCGAATCTGGTCGAGAAGCGAAAGTCCGTTTCAAAGGCGGCGAAGATGCGATAGAGCGGCTCGCCCTGGGCTACGGGATCGCCGATCTTCTTGAAGAGATCGACACCCGCACCCTTGTCGATGGGCGCGCCCGCAAGCCGCGCAACGCGGGCAATCCGGAGGCAATCGATCGCTCCGACGACCCCATCTCGCGGCGCTACGACATCCTGCTTCAGATTCCCCGGGGCCGCCGATTCAGGCGGTTGCCCTTGGGCGGCCATCAGCTGCCGCATCTTGACCAGCGCCGCCCCGCTCTCCAGCAGCTCGCGCGCCCGCGCGATGCCGTGGCCGCCACGCAGGGCCGGATCGAATTCCAGCACATGACCCGCCAGCAGGATTGCCCGCTCCTCGAGGTCGCGCGGGGCGTCGTCGTGGCGCTCGAGCACTTGCATGACATCCCGCGCCTCCAGAAAGGGACCGATCCCGCGACCAATTGGCTGACTTCCATCGGTTCCCACGACATTGATGTTCAGGCCAACTTCATCGGCGACGTATTCGAAGAGCTTGCGCAGCCGGACGAACGACTCACGGGCGCGCAACTTCGCCGTCGGACCGACAGGCAGGTCGAGCACGAGGTGCGTCGAACCGGCCGCCAGCTTCTTCGACAGGATCGAGGCCACCATCTGCTCCGGCGTGTCGATCGACAGCGGACGCTCGACAGCGATCAGCACGTCGTCTGCCGGCGAAAGATTGGCATGCCCGCCCCAGACGAGGCAGCCGTTGTGGGCGGCGACGATCTCGTGCATTTCCTCAGACCCGACATCGACACGCGCCAGCACTTCCATCGTGTCGGCGGTGCCGGCCGGCGAAGTGATCGCGCGCGACGACGTCTTGGGCATCTTGAGCCCGTGTGCCGCCACGATGGGCACCACGATCATCGAGGTACGGTTGCCGGGAATGCCACCGATGCAGTGCTTGTCGACGATCCGGTCACCGTTCCAGGTGAGCCGACCACCAACCGAGGCCATTGCCCGCGTCAGCGACAGCACCTCCGGAGCTGTCGTGAAACGGGCTCCGGCGATCAGGAAGGCGGCAATCTCCATTTTTGAATAACGATGGGCCGCAAGGTCGCGCGCGATCGCCTGGTACGCTTCGGGCGACAGCACCGCACCATCGATCTTGGCACGGACATGTTCGAGGCTTGAAGGTGGCGCCGCCTGAGCAATCTCCACCAACGTGCCATTGGGCAGGCCGAGTTGCCGATAGGCGAGCTGCGAGAGTCCGAGTTCGTCGGCCGCCATGATCGATTCGTCATCGACGATATTGAGCGTGGCAATGATGCGTCGGCCGCCGCTCGAAATCTCGATGCGGGCGAGAGCCACGAACTCCTGGGCACGATAAAGCGGGCAGCGCCGGGCGAGGAAGGCCACTGTCTCGTGACAGGTATCGATGCCCAGCTGCTTGAGACGGAGCATGTAGGTCAGCGACAACGCATCTGAATAGTGAGCATGGCGATCAGGGAAGCCATCAGGTAGCTGCAGCCGACGATAAGGGCGGCATAGACGTCGCCCAACCCGAGGCAGATCGCGCGATAGCCGGACAGCGTGAGAAAGGCGAGACTCACTGCCATCAAGAGGCCGACCAAGAGACACCCAGCCAGCGACACCGCTGCCTTTCGCGCCGAGTCGAGAGCCAGGGCGGCACCAACCATGGCCGCCGACCGAGCAAGATTGAGAAGAAGCATGGCGTCCTTCGCCCGTTGTTCAGCGCCGACGTAACGATGCAAGCAGGAAGCCAGCGGCTGCGGCAAGGCCTACGGCCATGAGGGGTTGCTTGCGGATGGACTCTTCGAAGTGGCCGCGCCCCTTCGCAACAGCGCTCTTGGCCGTCCCGGCCGTTCTTGCCAATTCGTCGAGCATTGCATTGGCGCGCAAAAGAAGATCCTGCGTACTTTCGCCAATCGCCTTCGCGGCTTCTGAACCCTCGGCTTTGGCCGCCCGTTCAAAGGAAGACGCCAGTTCCCTGAGAACGTCCCGAAGATCATCGAGGGTCGAGCCGCCGCAACCGTACATGTCTTTGTGATCGGACGTGACCATGAGCTCCCCTTGTAAGCCAAATCAACGTCACGCAAAGCGGCAGATGGCCCTCTGACCTGCAATCAACACAGTCAGCTCAACGTCCGAGACGGGCGCTTGCCATATTGGCCGGGTGATTGCTTCCCCCCCGCGCAGTGTCGCACGGCAGCCACGACCATGCCGCCAGCACCTGCCGGCAGATCAATCCAAATCTCGCCGTCAATGTCTGGAAGCTGGCCGACCGGTTCCACGACAAGATTAAAGCGCACAATCATGAACCCTCCCGCCTGTATAGCGTCAAGCAGGCGCTACGACAGCAGAGGGAATGCCGTGGCCGCATCATCGGCCAACACGGCATAGCCCTCGCCGAGGAACAGCTCGACGGGAAATGCACGACCATCGATCGCAATCTCGGCACGAGGGTTTTGATTGAGCCGCTGCGGCGCCGCTTCATTCGGCAGCAGCGGCCCCTCCGTCGACAGGAGGACCTGGAGCTGGAGCCCCCGACGATTGTCGACCTGCTCGCCGGCAAGGACGATGCTGTCGGCATTGAGGTCTGTGCTTGCCGGATCGATGACGGCATAGCTTGGTGTCTCGACGTCCCGTTCGGGTTCCCAACCCTCGAATTTCACCGCCCGGGTATCGGCCAGAGACACGGTTGCCATGAGACAGGCCAACGACACCAACAGGCACATGGCTCGGCCGAGCCCGCGCTCCAAGCCTCTCCTGGGGCTGTTCACGTCCCGGACCTTGCGTCTCGCTCGCCGAGCGGAGGCGGCCACACTTGCTGCAGTTCCACCGGCAGCACCCGGCGGAGGTCTTCGATCTCTCGATCGCCCGCCTTCTCGGACAGCAGATCGAACACGGCAAGGATAGCCGTCGGTGGATCTTCAAGGGGATTGGGCTGGAACCAGAGATTCACATGCGCAAAGAAATCCGTGACCTCGCGATTCTCGATAGCCGTCCAGGAAGACGGCCATTGCTCGTAGTTGGTGCCGCACAACCGTATCGGAAGGCCAGCCGTGATATCAGTCGGCTCGTTTGCCGATGACCACTCCCACAGGGCATGGAGGACCGCCATCAACAGGCGATAACTGCGCGGCTCGTCGCGCCAGCCAAGACGCCGGTCGAGTTCGTCGATCATCGCGTGCGTGACCTGGACGGTATGGTCCGGGCGTTCGATCCCCTTGTTGCTCATGGGCAGTCCCCCTTGCAGAGGAAATCTACGCCTCGGCGCTTTGATCGAGCTTGACCTGGATCAATCCCTTCGGACTGGCAAGGTCCATATAGGTCCAATTGCCGTCCGCGGACCGCCGACAAATGCCCCCAAAGGAGCCGCCGCCATGTTGATCCAAAGCATGCCGTCGCAAGCCGGCATTGAACTCCTGAAACGGTCGAAATTCGTCAGGCTGGCCTGCGCACACGAGGGGCAGCCTTACGTGACGCCAATACTGTGCGCTTACGATGCGGGCTTTCTCTACAGCTTCTCCACCCTCGGCAAGAAGATCGACTGGATGCGCGCCAATCCGCTGGTCTGCGTCGAGGCGGACGAGTTTCTGAATCGGGAGGACTGGGCGACGGTGATTGTCTGCGGGCGATATGAAGAACTTTCCAACACCCCTGCTCATGACGCGGATCGAAGCCACGCCCATGCCGTGCTGCAGCGTCGACACCCCGCTTGGTGGAAGCCCGCCTACGTAAAGACGATCATCGATGGGAAAGAGCGACTACTCGAGCCGGTGTACTTCCGCATTCGAATCGTGCAGATTGATGGTCGCCGGGGCGTGCCCGACGATCGTACTGCTGCCTGACTGCGTCATCGCATGTCCGCGGCTGCTTGGCGGCGCGAAGCGGCCGGGGATGCGATGCAATGAACATCGTACTCGCCGAGACAGCCAATGAGCGCATCCGGATTACATTGAGGGCGGCCCCCGCTGTCACATTGCACACCGGGGATTTCTGGCGGACCGACGGCAACAGCCCGGTGCTGGCAGAGCATGGCCGCCTCACCGTCTTCTTTTCCGGCTTCGAGCCGCGCGGCCACACGTTGCGGCGGGGCGGCTGTCGGGCGCAAACCTTCGAGGGAAAGTCGGTCCCCGTACGCCTGATCGACGATCCGGATCCGCAGATGGGCAAATGGATCGAGGCCGTCTGGCGGGATCCGACCGGCCCGTTGCGAGGCTGGTATCACGCCGAGGAGGCGGCACCGTGCCCGGCGCCCCTTTTCGTGCCCCATATCGGCGAACTGGTCTCGCGGGATGACGGATTGAGCTGGCATTATCGCGGCGAACTGTTGCGCGGTCCGGCCGACCAGGTCGATTGCAGTTGGCGCAATGGCTTCTTTGCCGGCGGCTACGGCGATTTCAGCGTCGTGCAGGACCGCAAGAGCAGCCATCTTTATCTGGCATTCTCGAGCTACCTCGTCGACGAGAGCGCCCAAGGCGTGGCAATGGCCCGGCTTCCGACGGAGAGGACGGCGGCGCCGGCCGCCGGGTTGGATTTGTGGTGTGCCAAGGGTTGGCAACCAATCGCCGACGGCCGCCTTCCCAAGCCTCTCTGGTGCCCCGCCCGCGGTTGGCGCCATAGCGACCCGGACGGATTCTGGGGACCGGCGGTGCACTACAATCAGGGGCTGGACGCCTACGTCATGCTGCTCAACCGTACGGCCGGCGGCGCCGGCGACCTTGTGCAGGAAGGCATCTACGTGAGCATCAACAAGGTGCTCGAGGATCCGCAAGGCTGGAGCGCGCCCCTGCAGATCGTGCGCGGCGGCGCGTGGTACCCGCAGGTCGTCGGTCTGTGTGAAGGGCAAGGAGACACCAGTGCAGGGTCGATCGCGCGGTTCTTCATGGGTGGATTTTCCGCGTGGGAGATCGAATTCCAGCAACCTGGACAGACAAACGCCATCAACTGCCCGCTTCACCCCACCAAGGCCGATTTTGCCGAGCTGTTTGGTCCGGGGAAACGCTGTCCTTGGTGACGACAGCCATAAGTGAACCAGCTACCCGCGCTCCGTGGGCGACAACGATGCAGGTGCGGACGCTTGTTCAAGTCTAAGACTTGCGTCCTTGTCCGACTGCACTGCGCCTAGGTCGGCTCACATCGCGGCCAGATCGGGTTCCCGGAGAAGTTCCTTCTTCGGCTCCTCGATGTCGGTCATCGTTGCTTCACTTAGCAGCAAGACACTCGCCACCGATACGGCATTCTCCAGCGCGATGCGGACGACCTTGGTCGGATCGATGATCCCCGCTTCGACGAGATCCACATACTGCTTGTGAGGTGCGTAGAGACCGAAGTTGCCAGCCCCCTCGAGCATTGCCGGATCGACTGAACCTCCTCACGCTGCGAACGGGAAGTCGGCGCCTATGCCTTCTATTGAGATGCCTTCATTTCGGCTTGGTGCATTCTTGCAGCGACGGCGAGTGTGGTAATTCTATGCCACTTTGAATGGTCGCGCCGGATCATTCCGATCCAGCAACGGGCCGGATGACGGCATTGCATGTCTCGGCGACCAACGGGTGACTGCTACTCTTTCAGACGCCACGCCCCATCTTTGCCCTTCTCGTAGCGTCGCTTCACCGCGGCCCAGGCTGTCCGATGAGCGATCTCCTCATGTCGCGATGCCGAGCCGTAGGTCTGCCACGCGTGGTTAGAGGCCTCGCGGTAGATGTCCTGTGCCGCCGAGGGTAGATGGCTCCGCACGGATGGCGGAAGCTGTTCGTTCGACTTGTATGGCATGACATCCATCATCAAACACCGAGCGGCGGAAAGAGCGCCGACTACGGACGCGTGATAACGGCCATCGGCCTCGGAACCAGCAGGCGTGCAACGTCCGCGTCGCTGAGTTGCCCGAAATCGTCGTAGAACTCGCCGACCGAGCGGAAGTCCGTCGGACTGGTGAGGCACATCAGTTCGTCAGCTTCGGGGCGGAGAGATGCCAGGGCGGCCGGAAAGGCCACCGGCACCGCCAACACCAAACGGGCGGGACCTTGCGCACGGGTCGCACGCAAGGCGGCGCGCATGGTCGCGCCAGTCGCAATGCCGTCATCAACCACGATGACCACCCTACCCGCCACATCGAGCGGCGGGCGTTTACCCAAGTAGAGTTCATGTCGACGCTCGATTTCGGCCAGTTCGCGCGCGGTAATTGCATCGAACTCGGCTTCGCTGATGCCGGTCAGAGCGAGGAGTTCCCGGTTGCGCACGATGGTCGGACCGACGCCGTCAACCACGGCGCCCACCGCCAATTCCGGATTCTTCGGTGCAGCGATCTTGCGCACGAAAATGAGGTCGAGCGGAGCGCCGAGTTCTTGAGCCACGGCCGCGGCGACGGGCACGCCTCCTCGCGGCAAGGCGAGGACGATGGGATTGTCGGCTGCATGGCCCCGCAAGGCGGCCCCAAGCCTCTGTCCCGCGTCGGCACGATCGTGAAAACGCACCTGCGACCTCCCACTATGAACCCCGTCGCCACTTACAACGACATCGCTCCGACCGCCACCAGACGCTTCAATAGAAGGGCCGGCGTCACGTTCGTGAGGTCCTTGGCGATTTCCTGCTGAACGCAGCGTTGCAGGCGTGGCGACATGAGGGTCCGCATTTCGCCCAGGCTGCGGCGCGGGGCCACCACGACGAGCCGGTCGAATTCCCGCCGTTCGCAGGCGACTTCGAGAGCCGCAACAACGGACGCTGAGAACCGGTGCTTTTCCAGCTTGTGATAGTCGTGCGGCGGTTCCAACGCGTGGCGCACGCCGCCGCGCGCCGAGCTGTACCTTCGGCCCGGTTTGTCACTCTTTAGGTCGTGGGCGTAACCATGGCTCTCCGGGGTGACCATGTCGGCGTTCCGGGCCGGCACGAGCTTCGCCCCATCGTCACTCGGCGCAAGGAACCGGGCCCGGGCGCCATCGGCGACCACGATCCAGGTGCGGGGACGCTTGGCCATCGTCATCACCGCAGCAGGCTGTCCGGCCACAGGTTGAGCGCCTCGTGCGGCAGGTGTCCGCGAAGCTTGAGCATTTCGCCGCGATCTAGGCACCGTCCCATCACCGCAAAGCATGCCCGTGCCACCTCGCCCGCGTTCGCCTGGCACTCGGCCGGCAGCTCGGCCGCGACATGGTCAATGAATCCCGCCAGATGACGTTCGCGCGTGGGCGTGGCGGCGGGATGCCAGCGCTCGTAGTAGGCGCCGCGCAACAGCATCGGCAGCTGGGCGCCGAGATGGGCCGCATTGTCGGTGCCAATGCGGTCGCGTACGGCATGCAGCCCACCGCGCAAGGCAGCGAAGGCCACCCGGCGGTTGTCGGTGCCAAGTTCGCCCATCATGAGCTTGAGCCAGTGATTTGTCTCATGAAGCGTGGTGTCGAACACCTCGAGGCCGGCAGTGCTCATTGCTCTTCCCTCCATCCAGGCACGCCCAAATGCTAATCTTCCGCATGCGCCGGCGACTTGACCTCGATCAAGGGCCGGCCAGCGGCGCGCCGTACCTTGGTCCTGGGAAGGGCGAGGTTCATGTTCGCAATGGTTCTCGACAAGCCTGGCCAACCGCTCGTGGCCCGCACGCTGCCGGATCGGCAGCCGGCAGCCGGCGAGATCCTGGCGCGCGTCACGGCCTGCGCGGTCTGCCGTACCGACTTGCATGTAGTCGATGGCGAGCTCCCCGAGGCCAAGCTGCCGCTGATCCCCGGTCATGAAATTGTGGCGCGCGTGCTCGCCTGCGGCCCGGGCGTAAGGGGCTTTCCCGAGGGCATGCGCATCGGCGTCCCCTGGCTCGGCTGGACTTGCGGGACCTGCTCACACTGTCTTGCCGGCCGGGAGAATCTTTGCTCCGAGGCACGTTTCACCGGTTACCAGATCGATGGCGGCTACGCCGACCGCGTGGTGGCCGACGCACGCTTCTGTTTCGCGCTCCCCGATCAGTACGACGACCTGCACGCAGCACCGTTGCTCTGCGCCGGCCTGATCGGCTGGCGTTCGCTGGTGAAGGCGGGCGACGGCAGACGCCTGGGTATCTACGGGTTTGGCGCCGCCGCCCACATCGTGGCGCAAGTGGCGCGCTGGCAGGGTCGGCAGATCTACGCCTTCACGCGCACCGGCGACGAGGAGGCTCAGCGCTTCGCACGGGACATGGGCGCCGTGTGGTCCGGGCCTTCCACGAGCCCGCCGCCCGAGCCGCTCGATGCCGCCATTGTCTTCGCCCCGGTCGGCTTTCTCGTGCCGCTCGCCCTCAAGGCGGTACGGCCCGGCGGACGGGTGGTCTGCGGCGGCATCCATATGAGCGACATTCCGTCGTTCCCCTACGAAATCCTGTGGGGCGAACGCGAGATCGTCTCGGTGGCCAACCTCACCCGACGCGACGCCGAGGAGTTCCTGCGCATTGCACCTCAGGTTCCGGTGCGGACCGAGATCGAGCCGTTCGCGCTGGCTGACGCCAATCTGGCGTTGGACGCCTTGCGCGCGGGCAAACTGCGTGGTGCCGCCATCCTTGCGCCCTCGCCGAGCTAGCCAAGGAGTGCCGCATGCCGACATCGCCCACAATTGAAGTATGACTGTCCAAACCGAAGCAGTTGTTCAATTCTTTCGACCCTTTGCCGTTCCATGGGAAGGATCTCGACCGGGACGCCGAAGAATGTATCGTCAGCTCGACCGACGAATTGCCGCTGGCGCAAAAAGCCAAGCTGCTCATTCACCTGCCGGTCGATTAGCTGCAACTGGCGCGGGACTTTGGCCTTGAAAAGGCCGTGCACATCTACTTCACCTATAGGCGAGAGGAAATGCGGCGGCGGCTGCGATTTCAGATTCGCGAAGGTCGGGCAGCGTTGGCCATCGGACTCGGATTTCTCCTTGTCTGCATCAGCCTGCGGCAGTTTGCGCTCGCCGTGGCGGGAGACGCTGTCGGATAATTCCTCCAGGGGGGCCTGCTGATTGCAGGCTGGGTGGCGATGTGGCGGTCGCTACAGATATTCCTGTACGACTGGTGGCCGATACGCCATCGCGCCCGGATCCTCGACAAGCGCGCCCGGATGCCGGTAAACATCAAGGCCTTGCCTCCTAGTGCGCCATAAACACGGGCACCGTCATAGCGCCAAGCACGGTCAGGCTGGCGCCGCCCAGGACAAGCTCGCGCACCCGTGAATGGCCGTAGACCCCCATCACGATCAGATCAACGCCGCAATCGGCGGCCCGCGAAAGAATGACCGACCCTGCATCGGCATCAGGCGCCGAATGCCGCTCGATTGTAAACTTGACGCCGTGCCACTTCAGCCAGGCCGCCATATCAGCGTTGGCTTGTTTGCGCCCGGGTGCTGGTTCGCTGGCCGCAATGACCAGAACCACTACCTTATCCGCACCCTGAAGGAGCGGCAGAGCGTCCGACGCGGCGCGCGCCGCTTCGCGACTGGCATTCCAGCACAGCATTACAACCTTGCCCGGTGGCTTTGTCGCGCCACGCCGGGGAACAACCAGGATGGGCCGGCCGATCGCAAGCGCGACTGCTTCGGGCAGGCTCGAAGGTATCCCGGGAACACTCGCTTCGCCTTGCCCAACGATGGCAAGGTCGGCATACCGCGCCTGCTCGGCAATTTCCGTCTCTGTATGTCCATCGACCGCGCGCCACTGCGTTGAGACGGGCCTGCCCTTGATCGACTTGGCAAAAGCTGCCGACGCGGCCGCCTCATCGGCCTTTACCGCCGTGTCGTAGGTCCGTAGCAGTTCGTCCATCGGCAGCCTGTTCGGAGCGCCAAAGCCAACCGGCGGCTCGAATGGGCGACGCACATGAAGGCCCACGAGATGGGCACCGAAGCGCTCGGCCAGCCCGACCGCCACATCCAACCGATGCGAAGCCGTTTCGCTCGCATCGCAGTGTACGAGGATGATCTTGAAACTCATGGCTGACTCTTTCCGATTGCCGGACCAATGCCGCTCGCCAGCGCGCGCTTGCGCCGACGTTGGCGAGCGGACGTCTAGATTCCTAGGCGGACTTGATGTCGATCTGCTTGACCTGCGGCGGGGATGTTGCCGTCTTGGGAATGCCAAGCGTCAGAACGCCCTTGGCGAAGTGTGCAGAAATCGCGTTGCGATCGGCATCCAGCGGCAGCGTGAAGACTCGGGTGAAGCTGCCGTATGTGCGTTCAGAGTAGTGTGTCTTCTCGTCGCTTCGTTCCATCTTCTTCTCGCCAGATATGGTCAGCACGTCATTGCCGACCTGAACCTTGACATCCTTTTCATCAAGGCCCGGCAGCTCCACGGTCACCGTGTAGCTTTTGCCATTCTCCTTCACCTCGACCTTCGGCTCATGCTCGAAAGCCCGCAGCGCTCGCTCGCCGCTGGCGTTGAAATCGGGCGCGTTGAAAGGCCAGCTCCTCGTCAAGCGATGGAAGAACTGATCGATGTCGCCAATGAAAGGCATCTGGGTTCTCGGTGTCAGAGATCTGGATTCCGTATCGGCCATGGCAAACCTCCTGAATGAGCTGGGATCGGCCCGAATCGCTTCTAGGCCCTGGGCGCCCGCAACCCCTTGACCTGCATCAACATCGCAGGCGTTCCCATCGAAGGAACGATTGATCTGCATCAAGACTCACGGGCAGCACGCTGTTCGGAATGATTGCCACACTCGGGAATGCTACATGCCCCTTCAACGTATTCGACTTGAACTGGCCCGGACGCCGCAGTTCCCAAACGGTAGCTCGCGGCACGGTTACGAGTTCACGGCCCCGCTGGATACCAAGGGGCATCTCGATCCCGCAGGTTGGGCCAGGGACATGGCGGCCTGCACTGTCCACCGGTTCTGGGAGAAGGCCGATGACGAGGCTGGAACGCTGATCCATCGCCGCGACGGCAATTGGGCTTTTTTCCTACAGACCCGGAGACGAGGACGATGAACCGATCTTTCGGTTCGATACACAGGTTCTTGGTCGGGGAATATGTAAGCGTGAGAGAGCACGATGGTATCGAGCGGCCCTTCAAGGTCGCCGACATTTATCCAGTGGTTGTGACGCGGCGTACCTAGGCAAAAACCGCGCGGGCGGTTGGGCGTCATCCATCCGTGGCACGGAGCGGGCAAGGCCACTCGGTGCCTTGGACAGCCGTCCGGGTCGCGCTTGCGATCGGGATGGCCGTCGTTTGCTGGGCTCGGTTCCTACTTGCGCGATTTGACGCGAACTTCCTGGCGATTCCAGCTGCGGTACTTGAGGCAGGCGGCGCCCAGTGAAAAACCGAAGGCGCCAAAGGTCATGCAGACCAGAAGCAGGTAGTAGAATTCGTTCTTCGACATCGTGCGCTCCGTATGAAACGAAGCAAAAAAGGTGGTCAACTACGAATTCGGCTGCCTTGATGCAGGTCAATCCCGGTCACATTCGTGGAACCGATTCGCGGCGGAACCTCCTGAATTTACGGGAGTGGAAGCAGCCAAATCCACTACCAGCAGGCTTTTCGGCTGCAACACGGAGACACCTGAACGTTACGTTTTGTCCGGGGACACCTGTCCCACACCTGGCCTCTGGGTGCGTTACACGCCCTTCTCTGGCGGAGGCCTTGTCGTGGGCGCAGGATGTTGCCTGCAATGCTGTCGGCGACAGCGGTCGGCTGGGCTTGGGGGTCGGGCCAGCGGGGAGCTTGGACGTCCCTCGTTCAATGCCGCGCGTTCAGCCGTTTGCGCGGCGGCCTTATGGTTGGTGAGCGGCAGATCAGCACCTGCACCTAACATGACAAGGCCCGCCTCGGGTCCCGGGCCGGGGGCGGACTGGTTCATGCTAGCGGATTCACCCTGTCATTTCCTGCTGAACTTGCAAATTCCAGATCGCATTGCTGGGTTGCCGAAATGGCAGGCCTGACAGCACTGCCTGCAGAGGAGCGTCCGCATCCATCGGATTTTTCCAGGATTCGACCCTGCATTTTTCCCGAGCCTCGCACATTTTTTTTGCACGAGAAGACAATGCGCAGATGACGGCGCGTCAGCCGGGGAGAATGGGTTGTTCGGAACTTACTTCGACAAGATCGATGATGCACCGCGGGACATCGACTGGTTCGAGGGGCTCTGGCTCAGCACTTTTGTCGTGAGCCTGTACATCACCTTCACGATGTTCGATTGGTCGGCAGGCAGACTCGGTCGCAGTGGTGCGGCGCTGCTCACCGCCGTGCGCTTTGGCGGGACCTTTCTGGTGATGCTTCTCTGCACCCGCCGCAAGAGCAACTTCATGTGCTGGATGATTGCGGTTCCCTTCAGTTTGACGATCCTTGCCTACGACTTCATGCGGCTGCCCATGATCCTGGAACGGGATCCCGTGCTGTGGTTCATCCTGTTGCGGCAAGGACTGATGTTCGCTGCCATCTACATGCTCTTCACTCCGCGCTCCCGCGCGTGATTTGCCGACAGGCCGCCACCGGAGGATCAGTAGACTGGGCGACCTTCCATCCTCGGTGTGTCGCCCGCGTGCATCGACGCCGGCGGACTACGGCTCTCGAACTGGTATCACTGCAGGGGGCAGAGCAGAATTTTGAGCGAGGAGATCGGTCAGCGCCAGCGTCCCGGCTC